>Ga0075429_100006097_pt1 | contig 10422 bp, 9 predicted proteins | sample RhiMetdeltSRZDD3_FD_75295 | JGI IMG/M metagenome (GOLD analysis project Ga0075429, IMG submission 75295) | Populus rhizosphere microbial communities from Tennessee, USA - Rhizosphere MetaG P. deltoides SRZDD3 | ecosystem: Host-associated > Plants > Roots > Rhizosphere > Soil | place: USA...
GACGCGGGTTCGATTCCCGCCAGCTCCACGTTTTGCGAGCCGCCTGGTCAACGTCTGTTGGCCAGGCGGCTCGTTCATCCGTCGCTCGTGTCCGCCCCGTGAGCGGACCCGAGCTCTCGGAGTCCTTCCTCGATGTTCTCCCGAGCCTCGGAGTAGTCGCGGAATGCCGCGGCGTCGCCGAGCTCGAGCAGCCAGCTCTCCAGCCGCTGCCGGTACTCCCGCTCGAAGCTGCGCAGGTCCCGGAGCTCGCGAATGAGCTTGTCGCGCTCGTGGGATTCGCGCTCGGCCTTGAAGTCGCGGGCCGCCTTGACGATCTTGAGCTGATCGACGAGCTCCTGGAGACCGAGTGCGGTCTCGTTCGTCGTGCGATCGCCGGGCTCGAGGAGCAGCTCCAGGATCTGCCGCCGAAGCACGTCCTCGGGCGTGGCCTGAGCAGAGTGGATCCGCGCATTGAGGGCTCGCAGGCTTCCGGCGAGCTCGTCATCGCTGTCCGGCGACGCAGCGGCGGCCGGCGTCGCAGCCGCGGGCTCGGTCCGGTCGAAGACTCTCGGCGCGACGCGCTGGACCTTCGGCTCGTTCGGACCGCGGGCTCGCCCCTGGACGACGGCATCCTCGGGCGTACTGCTGACCAGCTGCCTGGCCTGCTGGAGGTCCATGTCGAAGTTCGGCGGGAGATCCTCCTCGCCGAGCTCGCCGTTGTCGATGAGCTTCTCGATGTCCGGCAGGAACTGGGCCAGCATCTCGACGCTGTTGAGGAAGTCGCGGGTCAGCTCCTCGAGGCTCACGTAGCGCTCGCGAGCATGCTGGACCGCGTACAGGAACTTGTTGAGCCGGTTGAGACGAGCCGGCGGCCAGGTCAGGAAGCCGAGCGGAATCCCGAGGATCAGGGAGAGCTCCTGCCCTTCGCTGAGACGCACCGGGCGCTCACCGGCCTCGATGCGGCCGACCGTGCTCTGGTGGAAGTTCGAGAACCCGGCCTCGGCCATCTTCTTCGCGAGCGCGGTCTGCGACATCTCCTTCTGCTCCCGCGCCGCCCGGAGGTTCTCGCCGAACCAGCGTTCTCTGTCAGTGGCGCTGGAGCGCTGCTGGGTCTCGGACACCCGGCGAGACTATCACGTACGGGTGGGGCCGATAACCCGTAGCAGGGTAGCCGTTGTCACGCACCCTATCCGTGCGTCAGCGCCGGCTTCGCGCGTCCGGCCGCAGCTCGTTCAGCTGACCCGGTGACATCATGCGCCACGCGGCCCGACCGGTCACCGACGCATGGGCTCGCGCTCCCGGCCAGGCTTGGACCACGACGGGTATGGCTTTTCCCGGGTCCTTCCCGGTGACCGTACGCGACGCCTTGGGCTCGGGCGACTGGTGCTCGGTCAGCCCCGCCGACAGGGTCCCCGCCAGGTAAAGGCCACCGGCGGCGACCGCGACTGCAGCGACCTGCGTCAACCTGCCGCTCATGGTCCACAGTGTAGGTCTGGCCTGGCGCAGCGAACCCATTGCCGCCGGACTTGCCGGCCCGTAGCATCGTGCGCGCATCGGCGCTGGCCTGGCTGACGATGGATCAGCCGGTGATGCCGATGAAGTGGCCAGCAGGTAGCTGGGTCTAGCGCCTGGCTCGCGTCCTGAAAAGGCGCCAACTGTTCGGTCCAGGCGTCCCCGCTCTTCGGTAGATGGTCCGGTGGGGATGCCTGCTGCCGGTCGGTAATATCCCGGAGCGTGGAGTTTCTGGTCCAACATCCCGTTACGGACCTGCGGGGGATGCTGATCCGGGATGCGGGCCGCCGTCGTCGGCCGACCTGGCCGCATGGCGATGTCGGAGTCCGTCCAGGACTCGGCGAGTTTCAGCCCGGATTCGGTCCGTTGACCGACACCTCACCCGATCAGACCGGCAATTGGTCGGGCCGGGCGCAGCACGTTTCGGCGCGTCGAGCGGTGCGCCTTCCGCAGTCGATGTGGTCCTACTTTCGCGACACGATGCGGTCCAGCGGAATCTGGGCGCCGACGTCCGACAAGGACCTGCAGACAACCGATTGCCGGCGTGAGTTCTACGGCTCATCTGTTTCGCCACGAGCGTTTCTCCAGGTTCGGTTTCGGCTGACCGATCCCGTACAGCCGCTGGGGGAAGGTCAGCTCGCCGGGCTCGTCGACGCGCTGCTGGCGATGCCGGTGCGCGTGGCGACTTCCGCCCGGGAGGTCGCACTCGGCGAGGTCGGTCGGGACTTCGCGGCGTACTGGCGGACCAGCTCCACCTCGGTACGAGCCGGTGAGAATCCGCCGGGCTGGAGCGTGTCCGCGTCGCGGCCGCTCTGCGTTCTGTCGGTGGACCGGGTCGAGCGTCCGCAAGAGGGCTCGTCGTTCGTCCCGGTCGATCCCGACACGGAAGCGGTGGAGCTGCTCTATACGCGTCGTTCCGAGGCCGACGTCTGGGTGGTCGCAAGCGCCCGGCGGTCGATGGCCGCGAGAACCCTCCAACTGCACTTGTCCCGTTTGCATTCGGAGCGAAGCACCTTCGAGACGCTCGCGCGCGTGCTGGCCCTGGAATCTCCCACGTGGGGCGGCGGCCGGGTGCTGGATTCGGAGAAGCTGCAACGCGCCTTGTCGGACGGCGTGAAGTACCTCCGCAGAGGCGTTGCGTTCGGTCATGACCAGGCCGCCTTGCTGCGGGCGATCGAGAGCGATCTCCATATGCATGCAGCGCAATGGGATGCCCTTGAAGACCAGATCAACCCGCTCCGGCCGTACGTCCGCGATGGCGTCGATCAGGTGTTGCAGATCGTGATGGGAGACAACGTGATGGGCGACAAGTTCGACAACATCCACTCCTCGACGATCGTGAACCGATCGGCGGTGCAGAACGCGTTCAATCGCTTGTCGGACAACTCCGAGACCCAGCTCTATGCGGCGTTGAAGCAGATCGCCGAGGCGGTCGAACGGCTGAACGACCAGGAGGCGTCGGACGTGGCGGAGTCGCTTATCGAGGAGGCCGCCGGCTCGAAACGACGCGGAGTTCTGGCCGCGTTATGGAACCGCCTTCAGCAGATCGCTCCGGTGGTGTCGTCACTGACCGGGTCGGCTGCCGTCGTCGCGAGCCTGATCGGCTGATCCGACGACCCATCGACGATCCGCAGCAGCAGCCGGGCTCGGCGCCGGGACCGCTGCACGAGCATGGCGTTGGGCAGGTCGCTCTCAGTCGTCTTCCGTAGCGCTTCGGCCTCGCTCTTGCCACCGGCCCGGTGCCGGGCGATCAGCCGGGCCTCGAGCAGCGCCGTATCCGCATCGAGGTACCACGCGTCGTCCAGCACGGGTCGGACCGCAGCCCAGTCGCCGGTGTCCAGCAGCAGGTAGTTGCCCTCGGTGACGACGATCGGGATCTCGGGCGTGAAGACGACTCCACCCCGCACGGTCGCCTCGATGCTCCGGTCGAACGTCGGCCACGCGACGTCGGCGTCGCCCTCGGCGCGTACCGAGGCGAGCAGCCGCGCGTACCCGGCCGCGTCGAACGTGTCCGGCTCGCCCTTACGATGCAGCGCGCCGATCCGGCGAAGCTCCTCATTGGACAGATGGAAGCCGTCCATCGGGGCCACCTCGGCGATCCGGCGTCCGGCGGCCCGGTTGACCTCGTCCCGGACCGCCAGCGACAGGGTCGACTTGCCCGCCGCCGGCGGTCCGGCGATGCCCAGGACATAGCGCCGCCGGGGATCGGCCCGTCGACCCGCGCGATCGCCCACCGCCGCTGCCAGCTCGGCGATCGTCAGGCTGTCCATCAGTCCTGATCCAGCTGCCCACGGGCGAGCGCCGCCACCTCGGCATGCGTGCCGAACCACACATCGTCGTGACCGCGGATGTGGTCGAGCAGGTCGCGCAGGACGACCAGCCGCGATCGGTGTCCGATGACATGCGGGTGCAGCGTGAGCTGGAACAGCCCACCGTCGGCGTACGCCTCGTCGAACTCGTCCCGCCAGATCTCCAGCGCACTGCGCGGCGGCGTGTACGGCCGGGAGCCGGTGAACCGGTCCATCGTGAAGTACGGCGCGTCGTCGCGGATCCACTCGCACGGCACCTCGATCAGCCCGGTCCGCTCGCCCATCGCCAGCACCTCGTACGGCTCGTCGTCGGCCATCAGGGACGAGTCGTACCCGAATCCGAGCTCGAGGATCACGTCGAGTGTGTACGGCGAGAAGTCCCAGCTCGGCGTTCGGATGCCCTCGGGTCGCCGCCCGGTCAGACGTTCGAGCGCGTCGATCGCACGGCCGGTGAGATCGAGCTCCTCGTCGCGTTCGAGCAGCGCATTGCGTTCGTGGATCCAGCCGTGCACGGCGACCTCGTGACCGGCGTCGACGTAGGCCGTCACCTCGTCGGGATGCAGCAGCGCCGAGACGGCCGGGATGAAGAAGCTCGCCCGAATCTCGAGCTCACCCAGCAGGCGAAGGATGCGTGGAACCGCGACCCGGGCGCCGTACTCGCCCTGGCTGAGCTTGCCGGGGCTGGTCTCAGCGTCGCGGAGCGGAATCGTCTCGTGGTCGGAGTCGAACGACAGCGCGACCGCCACGCGCGCGTCGCCGGCCCATCGCGGCGGCACCAATCTGCGACCGGCCCGCACGGCCTCGACATGCCCACGCCAGGTCGGCTCGGCCCACTGCCACGGCTCCTCGGCAGTCTCGCTCCTACTCGACATCGCCTATGACCTCCGTCTGGCTAGCCTGCTGCTTGTGCGGTCCGACCTCATTCTGCTGTCGCGGGTGTCCTACCGCGATCGCGACGTCACCGGACCGCGGCTGCGGAGTCTGCTCGCCCTGCTCGCGGGCGACCTGCGCGCCGGACGCAGCTCCGGTCGGCTCATCGAGGGACTCTGGACCGACGAGCAGCCCGAGAACCCGCACAAGGCGCTGCAGATCCTGGTGTCCCGGGTCCGATCCCAGCTCGGCGCCGATCTGATCGCGAACACGCCCACCGGCTATCGCCTCGCACTCGACGAGGACCAGGTCGATGCGGCGCTGGTCGTACGCCTGGCGGCCGACGCGGCTCGGCAGGCGAGGGCCGGTGATCATGCGGCATCGCTGACGGCCGCCGAGACCGGACTCGCACTGTGGGACGGCCCGCCGACCGAGGACGCGGCACCCGACGACCCACTCGCCACGCTGCGAGCCGACCGGGCCGCGACCTACCGCGCACTGTCCCGGGCCGAGGCACTGGCGCTGTCGCGACTGGGCCGGGCTGCCGAGGCGTACGAGCCGCTGTCCGAGCTCGCGGCGGAGCGTCCTCGTGACGAGGAACTGCTGCTGGAACTGCTTCGTGCCGAGGCGGCGACGGCCGGTCCGGCAGCGGCGCTGGACCGATACGAGGGTTATAGAAGCGAGCTGCGTGACGATCTCGGGGCGGATCCCGGCGCCGCACTCCAGACGTTGCACCGAGCGCTCTTGCAGGACGCGGCGCCGACGTTGCGACGCGGAGTGTTGCACGAGCCCAACCCGCTGGTCGGACGCGACGCGGACGTCGCCGCGGTCGAGGCGCTGCTGCACTCGTCCCGGGTCACATCGATCGTCGGCGTCGGGGGACTCGGGAAGACCCGGCTCGCGCATGCGGTGAGCCGACGAGCCGAACAGCCGGTCGCCCACTTCGTCGGTCTGGCCGGGATCGCCGCGGACGGTGAGGTCGCGGCCGAGGTCGGGTCGGCTCTGGACCTCCGGGATGCTCGGCCACCGGGCACCGGGGCGGGCCCGTCATCGTCGGACGTCGTCGCCAGAGTCGCGGAGAACCTCGGATCGGCCCCCACGCTGCTGGTGCTCGACAACTGTGAGCACGTCCTGGCCGGTGTCGCCGATCTGGTGGGCTCCCTGGTGGCACTGACCCGTGACCTGCGGGTGCTGACGACGAGTCGGTCGCCGTTGGGACTGTCGTCCGAGTCGGTCTATCTGCTCCCCGAGCTGGGCCTGGCGACGTCGGTCGAGCTGTTCGAGCAGCGGGCCCGGTCGGCCCGTCCCGACATCGACCTGCCGCCCGACATCGTCGCCGAGCTGTGCCGACGGCTCGACGGACTCCCGCTGGCACTCGAGCTCGCGGCCGCCCGGGTCCGCGTCATGTCGGTGCAGGAGATCGGCCGCCGGCTCGACGACCGTTTCGGCCTGCTCCGGGGCGGACCGCGCGACGCGCCGGAGCGACATCACACGCTGCGGGCCGTCGTCGACTGGAGTTGGAACCTGCTCGACCCGGACGGCCAGCGGGCGATGCGAGTGCTGTCGGTGTTTCCCGGCGGCTTCACCGCTGACGCAGCGCGACAGGTCCTCGGTCCGGATGTCGCCGACGTGGAGGCAACGCTGGAGCATCTCGTCGAGCAGTCGCTGGTCAAGGTCGAGGACACCGCGACCGGCACCCGGTTCCGAATGCTGGAGACGGTGCGCGAGTTCAGCGCCGCGCAAGCCGAGGCGGCCGGCCAGACCGACGCGTCGACCGAGGCGTTCCTCGCCTGGGCGAAGGCACTGGGCGTCGCCCACCACGATGCGCTGTTCGGCGCCGAGCCGTACGCCTCGATGGATCTGGTCCGCGCCGAGGAGGACAACCTGGCCGCCGCATTACGGCGGGCGCTGACCCGGGACGACGCGGCGACCGTCGCGGCGACGATGGCGGTGCTCGCCGGGCTCTGGGCGATCGAGGCCAACTACGGTCGGCTGCACAGCGCGATCGACGACACCGCCGGCCTGCTGTCGCACTTCCATCCCGAGGCCGACCTGGTGGAGGCGACCCGGACGGCGTTGATGCTGTCCGCGCAGTACAGCTACGCCATGGAAGGGCCGCGGGCGGTGCGGTCGCTGGTCGCGCTGCAACATCTCCCGCCCGCCAAGCCGGGCACGTACGGCCACGCCGGGACGCTGGTGCTCGGCGCCATGACCGATGCGCCGTTCGACCTGGCGACGATGAGTCAGAGCGACGACAGTCTCGTCGTCGCGATGGCCAGCACGCTGATCAGCTATCAGGCGGAGGCCGAAGGCGACTACGACCAGGCGATCGCGGCGGCCGAGCATGCGCTGGCCGGGACGCTGCAGCACGACATCGCCTGGCTCACCGCGCTGGCGCAGTGCCGGCTCGGCGAGCTCCTCCTCGGGGTCGAGCGACCGGGCGAGGTGCGCGACCATCTCGCCGCAGCGCTGCCGATCCTGGACCGGCTCGGCGCGCGGGCGGACGCGACCGGCATTCGTTGGTGGCTGGTGCTGGCCTGCGTCCAGCTCGGCGACTACGACGACGCCGAGCGGTGGCGGGCCGGCATCGTCGCTCCGGGCGCGATGGCCGAGCAGGCCGGCGCTCGCGGCTATGACCTCGCGGTGCTGGCCGAGCTGGACCTCGCGAAGGGCGACATCGACTCGGGTCTCGAACGCTGGCGAGCGGTCGTCGACGCCCTGCTGGACTCCAGCGTGACCGTCCTGTGGGGGATCTCGCTGGAGCGCGACCCGTGGCGGATGGAGGCCAAGGCGGTCACGGTCGTCGCCCATGCCCAGCACGGCCGGGCCGAGCTGGTCTCGGACATCGCCGTCGAGCTGACCGAGGAGCTGACGCAGCTGCTCGCCGATCCGGTCGAGAATCCGCCGCCGTATCTCGTCGAGTCCGTCATGGCCGGGACGCTCTGCCTCGCCGTGGCCATGATGGAGCTCGACCGCGCCGAGCGGACCGGGGATCGGGGCGCCGCCGCCACCGGAGTACGGCTGGTCGCGCTGGCCGAACGGTTCCGCTTCAGCCGGAACTTCCAGCCCACCATGTCGCCGGACCGAGCCCACCGGACAGCCGAGCAGGCGGAGCCGGAGGCGTATGCCGCCGCCGTCTCCGCTTACTCCGACCTCGACCTGGATCAGTTGCGCGCTGCTGCGCTGGCCGTACTCGCCGAGCGCGGCTAGGCCGATCGCCCTAGTGCGCCGGGTCGCGGTTGTAGAGCCGCCGGGCCCACAGGTAGCCGCCGACCGTGAGGACCGCGCACCAGGCGATGGTGATGATCGCGTTGTTGCCGATCGGGGTGCCCAGCCAAAGCCCGCGCAGGGTCTCGATGGCCGGCGTGAACGGTTGGTACTCGGCGAACCATCGGATGCCGGTCGGCATCGAGTCGGTCGGCACGAAGCCGCTGCCGAAGAACGGCAGGAGCATCAGTGGCATCGGCAGGTTGCTCGCGGCCTCGACCGAGGGTGACACCAACCCGAGCGCCACGGTCAGCCAGGTGAAACCCAGCGCCAGCAGCGCGAGGACGCCGAACGCGGCGATCCAGTCGGTCAGGCTCGCCTCGGGCCGGAAGCCGACCAGCAGGGCGACACCGAGGACGACCACGATGCCGATCATCGTCTGGATCACGCTCCCGATGACGTGGCCGGTGAGCACGCTGACCCGAGCGATCGACATGGTGCGGAAGCGCGCGATGATGCCCTCGGTCATGTCCATCGCAACTGCGATCGACGTGCCCTGGGCCGAGCTGGCGATGGCCAGCAGGACGATGCCCGGAACGACGTAGTTGACGTAGTCGCCGCGACCGCCGGTCGGGCCGTCGATGCCGGCGCCGAGCGCGCCGCCGAAGACGTACACGAACAGCAGCAGCATGACGATCGGGAGGCCGATCAACATCAGCGTGACGGACGGATAGCGCTGCATGTGCTTGAGGTTGCGCCGCAGCATGGTCGCCGAGTCGGCGACGGTGTAGGACAGCGTGCTCATCGGGTTTCGACCCTCTCGTTCTCGTTGGGCCCGGTCAGGGCGAAGAAGACGTCGTCCAGATCGGGGGTGTGTACGGTCAGCTCCTCGACCTCGATCGATTCGTCGTCGAGCCGGTCGAGCAGCCGCTTCAGGCCGCGCAGACTGCCGTCGCTCGGGACCTTCAGCGTGAGTCCGGAAGCGGTGTGCCCCTGGCCGTTGAGGGCGTGGGACGCCGACTCCAGACCGCGCGGGTCGGCGAACCGCAGCAGGACGTGGCCGCCGGGCACCAGCCGCTTGAGTTCCTCGGGAGTGTCGTCGGCGACGATCCGGCCGCCGTCGAGCACCGCGATCCGGTCCGCGAGCTCGTCGGCCTCGTCGAGGTACTGCGTGGTCAGCAGAATCGTGACGCCGTCGGCCACCAGATCGCGGACGATCTGCCACATGGTGCGCCGGCTGCGCGGATCGAGCCCGGTCGTCGGCTCGTCGAGGAAGATGATGCGTGGGTCGCCGACCAGGGTCATCGCCAGGTCGAGCCGTCGCTTCATGCCGCCGGAGTACGTCGACACCGGCTTGCCGGCCGCGTCCACGAGATCGAACCGTTCGAGCAACTCGGCGGCGAGCCGGCGGCCGGCGCGCTTGCCGAGGTGTCGCAGGTCCGACATCAGGACGAGGTTCTCGGTGCCGGTCAGCAGGTTGTCCACCGCCGAGAACTGTCCGGTGACGCCGATCGCCGAGCGGACGCCGTCCGGGTCGCTCGCCAGGTCGTGGCCCGCGATGCGGACGGCGCCGGCGTCGGCGCCGATCAGCGTGGACAGGATGTGCACGATGGTGGTCTTGCCGGCGCCGTTGGGCCCGAGCAGCGCGAAGACCGTCCCTTCCGGCACGGTCAGGTCGATGCCGTCGAGCACGACGTGGTCGCCGAAGGCCTTGCGCAGGCCGGTCGCGGCGATTGCGGGGGTAGTTGTCGTCGTGGTTGTCATGTCGCCACCGTGCGGCGGCCCGGGATCGCGGCGGTTTCATCGCGGTTTCAGGGCTGGTTTCAGACTGCCGGACTTCGTCGAGACGTCTGATTCGTACAAGAATCCCGCCGTGGCGCGCGCCTACGGTGAAGTCATGAATCCACAATTCGATGCCATCGGCCTGATCGTCGCCGACATGGGTAAGGCGCTCGCCTTCTATCGACGACTGGGCCTCGACATACCCACTGATGCCGACTCCCAGCCACATGTCGAGGCGGCGCTGCCCGGCGGCCTGCGGCTGCTGTTCGACACCATCGAGACGATCCGGTCATTCGATCCGGACTGGACGCCGGCGCAGGGCAGCCGGGTCGACCTCGCGTTCGCGTGCGACAGCCCGGACGAGGTCGATCGCGTGTACGCCGAGCTGATCGACGCCGGACATCAGAGCCACAAGGAGCCCTGGGACGCCTTCTGGGGACAGCGCTACGCGGTCGTACGCGACCCCGACGGCAACGGCGTCGATCTCTTCGCGGCACTGCCGTCCGGCGACTCGTAGCCGAGGAGCGACCGCAGGGTCAGGCCGGTCAGCGCCTTCACGTCACGGGCGAGATGGGCCTGGTCGGCATAGCCCGCGGTCGCGCCGACCTCGGCGAGCGGCCGACCCGACCGGGCGAGCGCCAGCGCGCGGTCCAGCCGGAGCACCCGGGCCAGCGTCTTCGGGCCGTAGCCGAAGGCGATGCGGCAGCGCCGGTGGAGCTGCCGCTCGCTGAACCCGATCCGGTCGGCGGTCTCGGCGACCGTC
>Ga0075429_100006099_pt1 | contig 10422 bp, 13 predicted proteins | sample RhiMetdeltSRZDD3_FD_75295 | JGI IMG/M metagenome (GOLD analysis project Ga0075429, IMG submission 75295) | Populus rhizosphere microbial communities from Tennessee, USA - Rhizosphere MetaG P. deltoides SRZDD3 | ecosystem: Host-associated > Plants > Roots > Rhizosphere > Soil | place: USA...
GAGCCGTCCGCCGCCCTGCAGCAGCTGGCCGCGCGCGCGGCGCTGGCGGGCGACGCGCCGGCCAGCATCGCCGCCGCGCTGCGCGGCCCCACCGATTCGGTCACCTGGCAGGTCACGCTGCCGGCCGCGCACGGCGCGCCGGTCGAGCTGCAGGCCACCCGCCACGCGGTGCCGCCGGGCGCCCCGGCGACGCCCGCGTGGTCGCTCTCGCTCGCCTGCCCGGCGGCGGACCGCGCCGCGTGGGCGCGCCACGCGCCGCGGCTGGACGACCGGCTGCGCGCGCGCGGCGTGGCGGCGGATCACGTGCGCATCGAAGGCCACGAACCGGACGAGACGCGATGACCCTCCCCCCTCCCGCCCCCTGGGCGCGCTCGCGCCGCCTGGCGCTGCGCGAGTTCGCGGCGGGCGACCGCGACGCGCTCGTCGCCATGCACCGCGAGCCGCGCCTGCGCGCGCACCTCGTCGACGACTTTCCGCTGCACGAGCCGGCGGTGGCGCGGCTGTTCCTCGAGCGCATCGCGCCGCTGTACCGGCGCCACGAGGGCCTGGGCATCTGGCACGCCGCGCGGCTCGATCCCGCGCCCGCCTTCGCCGGCTGGTTCAGCCTCATGCCGATGCCCGGCCGTCCCGGCGCCGTGGAGATCGGCAGCCGGCTGCTGCCGAGCGCGTGGGGCCACGGCGTCGCGCTCGAAGGCGGCGAGCTGCTGCTCGGGCACGCGTTCGGGCGGCTCGGCCTGGCGGACGTGTGGGGGGTGTGCCACCCGCAGAACCGGCCGGCGCAGGCGGTGCTCGGCGCGCTGGGCTTCGATGCGCAGGGCGTCCTGCCCTACGAGGGCCAGCCGGCGAGCCACTGGCGGATCGACTTGAACGGCTGGCGGGCGTCGTGCAACACACCGCGCGGCACGAGGCTGAGGCGGGCGCTGCGTTCGCGGGCCCGGCGTGCCGACCCCCATCCCGAGGAGGAGCCCCCCGATGAAGCGGTTTGACGACGCCCCGGCCGCCCGCCGCCAGGCGCAGCTGGTGCAGGAGCTTTCGCGGGCCGTGCAGCGCTCGCTGCTCGACGCGTTGCTGCGGCTGGGCGACGAGCCGGGCACGCCGCGCGCCCCGATGACCGCGCCGCGCGCCCGGGTGCCGAGCGCGCCCGCGCGCCTCGCGCGGCACCAGCCGGGCGGCGCCGCCGCGCGCGCCGGCGCGCAGTCGCTGTACGAGCGCTGCCTCGCGCAGGCGCGCGCCGAAGCCGCGGCCGACGCCGCGCCGGCCGGCCACGACGACGTGGGCGCCGTGCTGGCGCGCTTCGTCGCGGCCAATGTGGGCGCGCTGCGCGACGACGCCGTGACCGCCCCGATGCTCCGTCGCCTCGCGCGCCAGCTCGCGGCCATCGTGCAGCAGGCGCCCGCGTGGCGCCGCGCCGAGCTGCAGGAGCGGCAGTCGTATGTCGAGGAGCTGGCGGTGATCGGCGTGCTGGTGCGCGAGATGGCGGCGCAGGCGGCGCTGCAGGGTGCGGCGGCCACCGACCACGTGCGCTCGGCCGCGCGCGGCTACCTCCGCCAGCTCCTGGGCCTCGAGCCCGACCGCCTCGCCATCGGGGAACACGGCCTCGCGATGGTCGAGGCGCTGGATGCGCCCGAGCCGTCGGCCGCATGACGCCCATGGAGATCGGCCCGGTCGCCGCGGTGTCCCCGTCGCCCGACGTCACGGCGGTGAGCTGGACGCCGGACGCCGGCATCGACAACGGCCCGGAGGCGGCGCGGGTGCAGTCCGTCGCGCGCCCGCCGCTGCCCGCGTCGGAGGCGCCGAAGGCGGCGTCCGACGCGCTGTCGCCGCGCGCGTCGTCGCACGACCTCGCCGAGTTCGCCCTGCCGGCCGCCCAGCTCTCGCCCGCGACGCTCATCGGCCTGCAGGTCGAGGCGGCGCACGGCTGGCCGCTCTTCCACCCGGGCGGCGCGCCGGCGCCGCAGGCGCGGGCGCGCGACGACGCGGCCGCCGAGCGCGAGCGCCGGCGGCGTCCCGCGCCCGAGGCGCAGGACGGCGCCGAGCCGGCCGCCGAAGCCCCCGCCGCGGCGCCGCCGCCGGCCGCCCGGGACGGCGCCGCACCCGCGATCCTCGAGGCGAGCGACGCCGACTGGTGCGCCACGCTCACCCTCGCCCTGCGCGAGGCGCTGGCCGCGCGCGTGCCGCCGCAGGCGCTGCTCGCGGCGGCCCAGCAATGGGAGCGCGGGCGCTGCGTGGTGCTCGCCTGCCCGCAAGGCGCCGACCCCGAGGGGCCGGCGTGGGCCTTCGTGCTGTGGCCGGGCCGCGCGACCCCGGGCGCGCTGGCGCTCAGGGGGCTGCGCGTGGAAGCCCGGCTGCACTGGTGGACACCGCCGCACGACGGCCTGTGGCGCCATGTGCGCGTGGTCAAGGAACACCACCCGCGCCGCGGCCGCCAGCTCGTGGCGTGCGACGCCGCCTCGGGCGACGCCGCCGCGCACGTCGCCTGCGCCGTGCAGCTCGGGCCGGTGCTCGCGCGCTCGGTGCACGGCTGCGACGTGAGCCTGCGCATCGACGCCGTCCAGCGTTTCTGGACCGCGCTCGGCGCGCAGTGGAGCGTGCACGTGGTCGTGAGCGCGCTGCCGCTCGCGGGGGTGAGGGACGTGCCGATGGAGATCCTGTCATGACGCACACCGCCGCTTCGCCGAGGAACGCCCTCCCCCTCTGGGGCAGGGCAGGCGTGGGGGCCGGCGACCGCGGCAGCGGCGCCTGCGCCCCGGCCCTCCCGCCGCGGGGCCGGGAGCACCTGCTGTGCGCGTTCGGCGACGCCGTCGCGCTGGTCGATGTCGCGAGCCGCAGCGTCCGCTGGACCAGCCCGGCGTGGCAGCAGCTGATGCCCGCCATGCAGCCGGGCGCCTCGCTCGCCGCGCTGGAATCCGCCCTCCCGGGCCTCGACGCCGCCCGCTGGACCGACCTCGCCGCCCCCCAGCACCTGTGCGTGGGCAGCGCCCAGCAGTACGACGCCGAGCTCGCCGCGCTGGACGCCGGCGAGGTCGCGCTGCGCCTGGCCGACCGCGGCGAGCAGCGGCGCGCCCTGCAGCGCCAGCTCGACGACCGCGAGCAGCTCCTGTTCACCTCGCGCGTCATCTCCGTGGGCGAGATGGCGACCACGCTGGCGCACGAGCTGAACCAGCCGATCGGCGCCACCGCCAACCTCCTGCGCGGGCTGCGCTCGCGGCTCACGCGCGCGCGGCCGGGACGGCTGGATGCCGAGGAGACCACCGCGCTGGAGCGCGCCATCGAGCAGGTGATGTTCGCGGCGCGCATCATCTCGCGCATCCGCGAGTTCACGCAGTCGCGCCAGCCGCGGCATGCGCGCGTCGACCTCGCGGCGCTGGTGCGATCGAGCGCGTCCCTGCTCGACTGGGACCTGCAGCGCAGCGGCGCGAGCCTGGTGCTCGAGCTGCCCGAGGCGCCGGCGCTGGTGCGCGGCGACGAGGTGATGCTGCAGCAGGTGGTGGTGAACCTGATGCGCAATGCGCTCGACGCGCTGCGCACCGATCCGCCCGAGGATCCGCGGCTGGTGCTGCGGCTGCAGCCCCAGGCCCAGGAATGGGAGCTGCAGGTGTGCGACAACGGCTGCGGCCTCGGCGACGCGGCGGCGCAGCAGCTGTTCGTGCCCTTCGCCTCGACCAAGCCGTCGGGCATGGGCATCGGCCTGTCGATCTGCCGCTCGTTCATCGAGCTGCACCAGGGCCGCCTCTGGTTCTCCCGCAACGCCGACCGCGGCGTCACCTTCCACATCGGCCTGCCGGCCGCGACGTCTTCCACCGCGCCTCCACGGAGCACGCCATGACCGACCGCACCGTCTACATCCTCGACGACAACCCCGAGTTCCGCGAGTCGACGCGCTTCTGGCTCAACGGCTTCGGCTTCTCGGTGAAGACCTGGGGCGACCCGCACGAGGCGATCGAGGCGCTGGCGCGGCGCGACCGCCGCGAGACCGCGTGCCTCATGCTCGACGTGCGCATGCCCCAGCTCTCCGGGCTGGACGTGCACGACGCGCTGCACGAGCGCGGCGCCGCCCTGCCCGTCATCTACATGAGCGGCCACGCCGACGTGCCGCTCGCCGTGCGCGCGATGCAGAAGGGCGCGGTCACCCTGCTGGAGAAGCCGTTCGACGACGAGGCGCTGGAGGCGGCGCTGCAGAGCGCCTTCGCGTCGGCGTCGCGCGCGCCCCTGCCCGCGGCCGCGGCTGCGCCGCAGGCGAGCGCGGCGGCGCCCGCGGCGCCGCTGGCCGACAGCGAGGCGCACGCGCGCTTTCGCGCCCGCGAGGCCACGCTCACGCCGCGCGAGCGCGAGGTGCTCGGCCACGTGGTGCAGGGCATCTACAACAAGAACATCGCCGACCGCATCGGGCTGTCGATCAAGACGGTGGAGCTGTACCGCGCCCGCGGCATGGCGAAGATGCAGGCGCGTTCGGTGGCCGAGCTGACCCGCATGATGGTCAGCCGCCAGGCGTGACCATGCGCATGCAGCCCGGTCTCGCCCAGCCGCGCCCCGCGCCGCCGCGCATGCCGTCCGTGCGCGACGCCAGCGCCTGGTTCGAGGCATCCACCGCCCGCGGCCCGATCACCCTGTGCGTGTTCGCCGGGCTGGTGCGCCACGCCATCGACGCCGTGCTCGCGCTCGATCGCTGCGAGCCGCTGCTCGAGGCGCTGCACGAGTGGACCGGCCTGCCGCTCGACTGGCGCTGGCGCGAGGCGCCGGCGCTGGGCGCGGCGCCGGGCGGGCAGGCGGTGGCGACCTGGCAGCCCGAGCCGTCGACGGCGCAGGCGCCCGAGGACGCCTTCGGCCTGCTCGCGATGCTGGCCCTGCCCTGGCGGCTGATGCGCAGCCTGCCGCCCGCGCCCGAGCGGCTCGCGCGGCGGCTCGCGTGGTGCGCGGTGCCCGGCGTCGTGGTGCTGGCGCGGCTGGCGCTCGACCCCGGGGAAGCGGCGCTGCTGGAGCCGGGCGGCGCGGTGCTGGTGCCGGACTCGATGCGGCCCGGCTGGCGCGGGCGCCTGCATGCCGAGGGCGACGCGGGGCCGGGCGTGCCGCTCGCGCTCGACGCACCGTGGGCGCCGCGGCTGCTGCGCGTCGCCCCCGACCTGGACGAGGTCGCCGGCTGGCGCCCTGCAGAAGCGCCCGACCGCGACGGCCGGCTCGCCTGCGAGCTGCGCGCCGCCACCGCGCTGGCGCTGCCCGTCGACCGCTACGCGGGCTGGTTCGACGACGCGCCGATCGGCGAGCTGGCGTCCGAGGCGGCGCTGTGGCGCCTCGAGGGCGCCGGCGAGCCGGCCCGCATCCTCGCGCGCGGGCCGCTCATGCCGTGGGGCGACGGGTGGGCGATGGCGGTGGCGCGGGTGGAGTGATCCGCCCGCGGCGCACCCTGCGGCCTGGCGGCCGCCGGAACGCGGCGCGCCACGCGGTTTGAACCATCGGCCGCCTCGCTGCAACGCACGCGGCCATGGACCTGACCCAGTTCTCGCCCTCCTCCGCGCTGCTCACCGTCGTCCTGCTGGCGCTCGCGCCCTTCGTGGCGGTGATGGTCACGTCGTTCACCAAGCTGGTGGTCGTGCTGAGCCTGCTGCGCAACGCGCTCGGCCTGCAGGGCGTGCCGCCCAACGTGGTGCTCAACGGGCTGGCGCTGGTGCTCAGCCTCTACGTGATGTATCCCGTGGGCACGCAGATGGCGCAGAAGCTGCAAGGCATGGACAACGTGACCGGCAGCACCAAGAGCCTGTTCGCCGCCGCCGACGCGACCAAGGAGCCGCTGCGCGAGTTCCTGCTGCGCCACAGCCGGCCCATGGAGCGCGCCTTCTTCCTGCGCACCGCGCAGAAGGCGCTGCCGCCGCAGCAGGCCGCCGCGCTCAGCGAGCGCGACTTCATCGTCGCCGTGCCGGCGTTCACGGTGAGCGAGCTCTCGGTGGCGTTCGAGATCGGCTTCCTGATCTTCCTGCCGTTCCTGGTGATCGACCTCGTCATCTCCAACATCCTCATGGCGATGGGCATGATGATGCTGTCGCCCACCACCGTGTCGATGCCGTTCAAGCTGCTGCTGTTCGTGCTGATCGACGGCTGGGTGAAGCTCACCCACGGCCTCATCCTCACCTACGTCTGACGGGGCGCGCCTCATGATCCACGGCGACATCCTCCAGCTCACCCAGCAGGCGCTCTGGTTCGTGCTGCTGCTGTCGGCCCCGCCCATCATCGTGGCGGCGGTGGTCGGCCTGGTGATCGCGTTCGTGCAGGCGGCCACGCAGCTGCAGGAGCAGACGCTGCAGTACGTGGCGAAGTTCTTCGCGATCGTCATCACGCTGTTCATCACCGCGTCGATGCTGGGCGGCGGGCTGTACCAGTTCGGCGACCGCGTGTTCACGGAGTTCGCGGGGCTGGTGAGGCGCTGATGGACTTCGGCGCGTTCGGGCCGCTGTCGGACGCGGTGCTCCTGCTCGGCCTGGCCGCGACGCGCGTCGCCGTGGCCTTCCTGCTCGTGCCGCTGTTCACTGCCGACCTCATTCCGGCGCTGGTGCGCAACGCGATGTTCATCGCCATCGCGACGCTCAGCATCGCGGTGCAGCCGTCGTCGCCGGCGCCGCTCGCGCTCGACAGCACGCTGCAGTGGGTGAGCCTGTTCGCCAAGGAAGCCTTCATCGGCGGCGCGATCGGGCTGTTCTTCGCGGGCACGATGTGGGCCTTCGAGGCCGCCGGGCAGCTGATCGACAACAAGGTCGGCACCACGCAGGCGCAGATCGTCGATCCGCTGTCGGGCCACCAGACCTCGCTCAACGGCGCCCTGTTCGCGCGGCTCGCGAGCTGGGTGTTCATGGCCGGCGGCGGCTTCATGCTGATGATCGGCGCGGTGCTCGAGAGCTACGCGCTGTGGCCGGTGCGCCAGCCGCTGCCCGCGCTCGCGGAGTCCGGCGTGCGCCTGTTCGAGAGCGCGTTCGGCCGCATCATGCTGATGACCGTGCTGATCGCGGGCCCCGCGATCGTGCTGCTCTACCTCGTCGAGGGCATCCTCGGGCTGGTCAACCGGTTCGCGCAGCAGCTCAACGTCACCTTCCTCGCGATGTCGCTGAAGGCGATGGCCGCCACCTGGATCATCTGGGTCCAGCTCGCGAGCCTGGTGCAGCTGCTGCAGGACGACCTGCTGGCCCAGGGGGGCGCCGTGATCGGGATGCTGCGGCGGTTGTTCGCGGGGTCGTAGCTCGGCCGGCGCCGCGCGCGGGCGGGCGTCGATGCCGGCGGGCGTCGATGCGGGCGCCCCGCCGGATGCCGCCGGCGGCGGGTGACGGAACGCCGCTTCGCTCAGGCGGCCAGGCGCGCCGGGCGCTGGCGCCGCCCGACGCTGCGGCCGTCGGCGGCCGCCGCCTTGGCGGCGTCGGAGAGGCCGTGCGTGTGCGGATGGGCCTCGCGGCGCATCACGCTGCGCGCACGCTGCACCGCGAACGCCATCGCCGCTTCCGGGCTCGGCCAGGCGTAGCCGCCGCACACGCGGTCCTCGCGGAAGACCTCCTGCGGCGCGGCGCCGTCGCCGGGCCGCACCCGGTGCACGACGACCGCCGCGTGGTAGCCCTCGGGGGCCGCTTCGATCGCGCCGGCGTAGATGCGCAGGTCGCCTTCGTGGTGCTCGACGAAATGCATGGGGCCTCCTGGCTTCGGATGCCCTGGGTATGCATGCGGCGCCGCAGGCGTTCAGTGAAGTCGGCGCGCGAGCGCTCGACAGCGCGCCCTTGCGTGACGCGGTTCTCGCTTCGGCGCGCCCCGTCAGCGCAGCACGACCCACGTGGGGGCGTGGTCGCTCGCCTTCTCCTTGCCGCGCTGCTCGCGGTCGACGTTGGCGTCGGCCAGCCGCGGCGCGACGTCGGGGCTGAGCAGCAGGTGGTCGATGCGCAGCCCCGCGTTGCGCTGCCAGCGGTTGCGGAAATAGTCCCAGAAGGTGTAGATGCGCTCGCCGGGATGGGCGGCGCGCACCGCGTCGGTCCAGCCCTGCGCCAGCAGGCGCCGGTACGCCTCGCGGCTTTCGGGCTGCAGCAGCGCGTCGTTGCGCCACGAGGCCGGGTTGTAGATGTCCTCGTCGGTGGGCACGACGTTGTAGTCGCCGGCCAGCACGGTGGGCCGGCCGGTCGCCAGCAGTTCGGCCGCATGGCGGACCAGGCGCTCGAACCAGGCCAGCTTGTAGTCGAACTTGGGGCCGGGCTGCGGGTTGCCGTTGGGCAGGTAGATCGAGGCGATGGTCACGCCCTCCACCTCGCCTTCGATGTAGCGGCTGTGCAGGTCGTCGGGGTCGCCGGGCAGTCCGCGGCGCAGCAGCTGCGGCGACTGACCCTTGGCGAGGATGGCCACGCCGTTGAAGGACTTCTGCCCGGTCCAGATGGCGCCGTAGCCGGCTTCCTCGATCGCCGCGATGGGGAACGTGGCGTCGGGCGTCTTCAGCTCCTGCAGGCAGGCGACATCGGGCGCGGTCTCGCGCAGCCATTCGAGCAGGCGCGGCAGGCGGCTGCCGATGCCGTTCACGTTGTAGGTGGCGATCTTCATGGGCGCGGATGATGGCATGCCACCGCGCCCCGGACCGTGGCCGCCCCGGGGGACCTGCCCGCGCCGCGCGGGCGCGCGAGCGTCAGAAGCCGGTGTCGAACTCCGGCCGCGGCGTGCGCTTCGCGCCGAGGCAGCGCACGACGGCGTCCGCGCGCGGGCCCACCTTCTGGACCGCGCGGCGCAGCTCGCTGTGGTCCACGTCGAGCACGCGGCACCAGTACGCGACGTCGGTGTCGCTCAGCATGTCGATGCGCGCGGTGGACTCGATGCGCCCGCTGGTCGGCTCTTGCTCGTTGGCCATGTCGTCTCCTGGAGGGGTCTCCACGGGCCTGACGCTAGCACCACGCCGGGCGGGGGCGCAATGCCCCTGATGCTTGGAAACATTCGCATCCGGGCTAACGTGGAGCCATGCGGCGCAGCAGCACCGCCAGCGCCGGCCCGCGCAGGATCTCGATGCCGTTCGCCCGCGCGAAGGCCACCGCCGCGTCGCTGGGCTCGCCGAGGCAGACGTGGATCCCGGAAGCGGCATCGCGCGCCGTCATCGCCGCGTGCAGTTCGCGCAGGGGCTCGACGCCGGTGCGCGCCGCCTTCCAGCGCCGCCCGCTCACCAGCGTGACGCGGCCGGCGCGCGTCACCTCGAAGTCGGCGGCGGGTCCGGGCAGCCGCGCGACCGCGTGGCCGTCGGCGCGGAACGCCTCCTCGAGCGCGTCGGCGAACTGCGCCCACGGCATGTCGCCCACCGCGCGCAGCGTGTCCTGCACGCGCGCCGGGCTGGGCTGCTGGAACTGCTTCCACGCGGCGACCGCGCCGACCACCAGGAACGGAAGCGCGGAGAACACCGCGAGCGGCTCGTAGTCCTTCGGCAGCACGAGCCGCGCGACCAGCGCCGTCGCGAGCGCGAGCAGGAAGCTCACCCACCAGCGCGAGCGCAGCAGGATCGCGAACAGCGAGTTCTCGGCCATCTTCAGCTTCACGGTCGCCCCCCTTGCGCAGCCGGAGTATCGGCGCTCGTCACAGCGACGCCAGCGCCTGCTGCATGCGCCGCCGCGCCGCCGCGTCGGGCAGCGGCGTGCGCGCCGTGCCCATGTTGTCGTCCATGTGCGCCGGCTGGCGCGTGGCCGGGATGGCGCAGGCGACGACCGGGTGCGAGACCACCCAGGCGAGGAGGAAGCGCGCCCAGGTGTCGCAGCCGAGCTCGGGGGCCCAAGCAGGCAGCGGCGTGCGGCCGATGCGGTCGAAGAGCGCGCCGCCGTCGAACGGCCGGTTGACCACCACCGCCATGCCGCGCTCGGCGGCGAGCTGCATGAGCGGCTCGGCGCTCGCGTCCGCCAGGTTGTAGGTGATCTGCAGCACGTCGAGCGGCTCGCTGCGCACGATGCGCGCGGCCTCGTCGTGGCGGCTGCCGTGCGAGGTGGACACGCCGATGGCACGCGCGCGGCCCCCCTCCTTCCAGCGGCGCAGCAGCCGCAGGTGGGCGCGCCACTCCAGCAGGTTGTGCACCAGCACGACGTCGAAGCGCGGCACGCGCCACAGCGCGAGCGAATGCTCGAGCTGGCGCGGCCCGAGCCGCTCGAACGGCGTCCACACCTTGGTGGCGGCGACGAGCCGGCCCGCGTGCGGCAGGCCCGGCAGCAGCTCGCCCAGCACCGCCTCGGCGCGGCCGTACATCGGCGACGAGTCGATCATGCCGCCGCCCGCGGCGAAGAAGCGGCGCAGGACCTCGCGGCGGCGCGCGAGCTCGCCGGCGTCGTCGCCGACGTCGAACGTGCCCATGCCGACGACCGGGATCGCGCCGAGCGGGCCCGCCCGGCGGCGCAGCATGGGCGCGGCGCCGGGGGCGGGGCCGGCAGGCGCGCCGCGGGCGGGCGC
>Ga0075429_100006100_pt1 | contig 10421 bp, 9 predicted proteins | sample RhiMetdeltSRZDD3_FD_75295 | JGI IMG/M metagenome (GOLD analysis project Ga0075429, IMG submission 75295) | Populus rhizosphere microbial communities from Tennessee, USA - Rhizosphere MetaG P. deltoides SRZDD3 | ecosystem: Host-associated > Plants > Roots > Rhizosphere > Soil | place: USA...
AGACCACCTCGCAGATCCAGCTGCTGCAGACGCAGCTGAAGGAGCTGCAGGGCCGGCTCCAGGGCCAGGACCCCGGCGCGATCCTCGGCGAACTCGCCGCGCTCAAGAAGGAGCAGCGCGAGTGGCAGGCCGAGCGCCGCGACGTGGCCGCCCGTATCGAGGCCATCTCGACGAAACTCGAGCGCCTCGAGTAGTAAGCAGCACCTCGTGTTCGCTTCCGTGCCCTGCGGGCTCGGCGGTGGCGCGGGGCCATGAATCAACCAACCAACGCAGAGAGAAGCGGCGGGAGGACAGCGACGATGGACACACCTTCGGACTCCGCCACCGGCACGCCTCGCGACGGCAAGCACGTCGTGCAGGTGCAGATACTCGGTCACCAGCTCCCGATCCGCGGCGAAGCCGACCCCAGTTACATCCTGGAGCTGGCCGAGTTCGTGGACCTCAAGATGCGCGAGGTGACGCAGAAGATGCCCGTGGCCGCGGTCTCGAAGGTAGCGATCCTCGCCTCGCTCAACATCGCCGATGAGTTGTTCAAGGAGCGCGCGACCAAGCAGCGTGTGGGAACCGATGTGCTCGACCGGGCGGAGGCGCTGAGCCGCCGCCTGGACGAGGTCCTGGGCGAGGCGGACTAGCCCGGGCTTCCGCACGTTCCGGGCGCCCCCCGGACACTCTCCGCTTCCGTTCCCGTGCGTGCCCGTCGGGCCCGCATCGGGTGTGGGAGAGGCCCTTCTCCCTGCTTCGGTCCCGTGACCCGGGACCCGGGGGAACCTCCCATGACGCTCGGAATGTGGCTCGGCGCGCTGGCGGCCGGCATCATCGCCGCGTTCGCGCTGGGGTGGTTCGTGCGCTCCCAGCTCGGGCGCGCCCGCCTGCGAAGCGCCGAGCAGCGCGCGCAGCAGGTCCTCTCGGACGCCCGCCGCGACGCCGAGGCCGCCAAGCGCGACGCCGTGCTGGCCGGCCGCGAGGAGGCGCTGGCGATGAAGCAGGGCCTCGAGCGCGAGATGATGCAGGCGCGCAACACCCAGCTCGAGACCGAGCGCGCCTTCCAGCAGAAGGAGGCCGCGTTCAACCGCCGCGTCGAGCTGATCGACAAGAAGGAGCGCGACCTCAAGAAGATCGAAGGCGATGTCGGCACGCGTGAGCAGTCGGTGCAGTCGCGCCAGAAGGAGCTGGACACGCTGCTCGCCGAGCAGACCACGAAGCTCGCGCGCATCGGCGGGCTCACGGCCGACCAGGCCCGCGAGCAGCTCGTCGCCAGCATCGAGAACGAAGCTCGCGTGGATGCCGCCAAGCGCGCCACCGAGATCCGCGAGACCGCCCAGCGCAATGCCGAGCGCGAGGCGCGCAAGGTGATCGCGCTCGCCATCCAGCGTTACGCCGGTGACCACGCGAGCGAGACCAGCGTGTCGGTCGTGCAGCTGCCGAGCGACGAGATGAAGGGGCGCATCATCGGCCGCGAGGGCCGCAACATCCGTTCATTCGAGGTCATCACCGGCGTGGACGTGATCATCGACGACACGCCCGAGGCGGTGATCCTGTCGGCGTTCGATCCCGTCCGCCGCGAAGTGGCACGGCTGTCGCTGGAGCGCCTCGTCGCCGACGGGCGCATCCATCCCGCGCGCATCGAGGAGGTCGTCGCGAAGGTGCGCGAAGAGGTCGACCGCAAGATCGTCGAGCTGGGCGAGATGGCCTGCCTCGAGGTCGGTGCGCACGGCGTGCACCCGGAGATCTCGAAACTCATGGGCCGGCTGCACTACCGCACCAGCTACGGGCAGAACATCCTGAGCCACTCGGTCGAGGTCGCGCACCTGTGCGGCATGCTGGCCGTAGAGATCGGCATGGACCAGTCGATGGCCAAGCGCTGCGGCTTGCTGCACGACGTGGGCAAGGCCATCGACCACGATCAGGAGGGCACGCACCCGGCCCTCGGCATGGAGGTGGCGGCGCGCTACGGTGAGCCGCAGCCCGTGCTGGAGGCGATCGGCTACCACCATGACGACTACGCGGGCGGCAGCCTGTGGCCGGTGCTGGTGAGCGCCGCCGACGCCATCAGCGGCGCCCGGCCCGGCGCACGGCGGGAGAGCATCGAGGCGTACATCAAGCGGCTCGAGTCGCTGGAGCGCATCGCCAACTCGTTCGCGGGCGTCGAGAAGAGCTACGCCATCCAGGCCGGTCGCGAGGTGCGTATCATGGTCGAGCATCACCGTGTGGACGACGCACGCGCTCAGGGCCTCGCCGCCGACATCGCGCGCCGCATCGAGAAGGAACTGCAATACCCCGGCCAGATCCGCGTCACCGTGATCCGCGAGACCCGCGCGGTGGACTACGCGAAGTAGTGAGTCGTCCGACAGGGAGACCATGCCCGTGACCCAGATCCTGTTCGTCGCCGACGTCATCGGCTCGCCGGGCCGCGAGGTGCTGCGCGCGCTGTTGCCGGACTTGAAGCGCCGGCATGACGTGCACCTGGTCGTGTGCAACTGCGAGAACTCCGCCGCCGGCTTCGGCGTGACCCGCGAGGTGGCGCGCGACCTGTTCGACGCCGGTTGCGACGTCCTCACGGGCGGCAATCACCTGTGGGACAAGAAAGACTCCATCGAGTACATCGGTGACGAGCCCCGCCTGGTGCGGCCGGCGAACCTGCCCGCGGGTACTCCCGGCGAGGGCTGGCGCGTGTTCAAGGCAGCCAACGGAGTGCCGGTGGCGGTGGTGAACCTGATCGGCCGCGTGTTCATGAAGGAGGCCGACTGCCCGTTCCGCACCGCCGACGCCGTGCTCGGCGCGATCGGCGATCAGGCGAAGGTGATCTTCGTGGATTTCCACGCGGAGACGACGGCCGAGAAGATGGCACTGGGCTGGCACCTGGACGGCCGCGTCTCGGCCGTGCTGGGCACGCACACGCACGTGCAGACCGCCGACGATCGCGTGCTCCCCAACGGCACGGCATACCTCTCGGACGCTGGCATGACGGGCGGGTTCGACAGCGTGATCGGCATGGACCGCGCCGCCGCGCTGCGCCGGTTCCTCACACTGCTGCCCGAGCGGCTCCAGCCCGCGGGCGGGGACCTGCGCCTGAACGCCGTGTTGGTGAGCGTGGACGAGGCGACGGGGAAGGCCACGCGCCTCCAGCGGCTGCAGATCCCGTACTCGCGAGAGAGCGTGTCGCCGAACGGCGCTGGCGCCCGGCTGCTGACGGGCGAGGAACCCGCGGCAGCGGTGCGCATCGAAGCGAGCCTGCGCGCGCGCGTGCTCCTGGACGCGGGTCTGAAGCCGAAGCTGGCGCTGGTCTCGGTGGGCGACGATCCGGCCTCGCAGGTCTACCTCAAGAAGAAGCACGAGGCCTGCGCCGAGGCCGGGCTCGCCGTGGAGCGCGTGCAGTTCCCGGCCGGCACCGGCACCGACGAGGTGGTGAAGCGCGTGCGGCAGCTGGGGGCCGATCCGGGCGTGCACGGCATCCTGGTGCAGCTGCCGCTCGCGGCTCCCGCCAACGGTGACGCCGTGCTCGAGGCCGTCCCGCCGCACAAGGACGTGGACGGCTTCCATCCCGAGAACGCCGGGCGGCTGGCCCTGGGCCTGCCGTGCTTCGTGCCCGCGACGCCGTTCGGCGTGCTGCGGCTGCTCCAGCATTACGAGATCCCGTTGAAGGGCCGTCACGCGGTGGTGCTGGGCCGCAGCCACATCGTGGGCCGGCCCATGGCCACGCTCCTGTCGCTCAAGCCCACGGACATGACGGTGACGATCGGCCATTCGGGCAGCCACCCCGACGAGCTGCGCGCGCTCGCGCGCGGCGCGGATCTGCTGGTGGCGGCGGTGGGACGCAAGCACATGGTCACCGCCGACTGGGTGAAGCCCGGCGCCGTCGTCGTGGACGTCGGCATCCACCGCATGCCGCCCGCCGCCGGCAGCACCAAGGGCCAGCTCACGGGGGATGTGGAGTTCGAATCCGTGCGTCATGTGGCGGGGGCGATCACGCCCGTGCCGGGCGGTGTGGGACCCATGACCGTGGCCATGGTGGTGCTCTCCACCGTGATCGCCGCCGAGCGCCAGAGCGCCGCGGTGAAGGTGTAGCGGCTTGGCGACACTGCCCGCACCCGAAGACAAGATCCTCTCCGTCGGCGAACTGACGCGGGAGATCAAGGAGCTGCTCGCGGGCGCATTCGCGGGCGTGTGGGTGAAGGGCGAGATCTCGAGCTACAAGGGCCCGCACCAGAGCGGGCACATGTATTTCAGCTTGAAGGACGCGAACGCGACGCTGTCGTGCGCGATGTTCCGAGGCAGTGCGACCAAGCTGACGTTCACGCCGAAGGACGGTCTCGAGGTCGAGGCCTACGGCGAGATCAGCGTCTACGAGCCGCGCGGCAACTACCAGCTGATCATCAAGCAGATGCGGCCCGCCGGGATCGGCGCGCTGCTGGCACAGCTGGAGGAACTCAAGCGCCGGCTCACGGCCGAGGGGCTGTTCGACGCGGCGCGCAAGCAGCCGCTTCCGCGCTACCCGCGCACCATCGGCGTGGTCACCTCCCCGGTCGGCGCCGCCGTGCGCGACGTGGTGAAGGTGCTGCGTGATCGCTGGCCCGGCATCCGCATCGTCCTGGCGCCGGTCAAGGTGCAGGGTGAAGGGGCTGCGGCCGAGATCGCGGCGGCCATCGAGCGCTTCGACCGCTGGGGCGGCGCCGATGTCCTGATCGTGGGCCGCGGCGGCGGCTCCATCGAGGACCTGTGGGCGTTCAACGAAGAGGTGGTGGTCCGCGCGATCGCCGCCGCACGCACGCCGATCATCTCGGCCGTGGGTCACGAGGTGGACGTCACGCTCGCGGACTTCGCCGCCGACGAGCGCGCCGCCACGCCCAGCAACGCCGCCGAGCTGGCCGTGCGGGACGCGCGCGAGACCCGGCACCGGATCGAGACGTTCGCCCAGCGCATGGGCAGTCGCATCCGTCACCGCCTCGAGCGGCTGCAGCGCGACCTCACCGCGATCCTGCGCCAGCACGGGTTCCGGCGCGTGAAGGACCTGTTCGTCCACTGGCGGCAGCACACCGACGAACTCCGCGTGCGCCTGGACCAGGGGGTGCAGGGCGTACTGGAGACGGCCCGGGACCGCGTGGATCGCGCGCGGACCGCGTGGGGCCTGCGCGAGGCGGTGCCGAGGCGGATGGCCGAGGCCCGCACCGGACTGGACCGCTCGCGCACGGCCCTCGATGATGCCATCGTGGCGCGCGTGCACGACCGGCGCCGGCACACGCTGGCGCTCGCCGACCGGCTGCGCGCGCTCTCACCCAGGCTCGTCCTCGAACGCGGCTACGCGCTGGTGCGCGGCCCCGAGGGCAGCTTCGTGCGCAGCGCCGCATCGCTGGCGGTGGGAGCGCACGTGACGCTGGAGTTCGCGAAGGGCGAAGCCGACGCGACCGTGACCAAGATCCGCAGTGGAGACGATGCACCGGACGGGGGCGCTCGGCCGGGGACTCGCAAGGGAGGCCATTGATGGCACGCGCCAAGGGCGACGCCGCGGCGGACGCCCCGCTCGACTTCGAGCAGAGCATGAAGCGGCTGGAGACGATCGTGGAGGAGCTGGAGTCGGGCGAGCTCACGCTCGAGGACTCGATCTCGCGCTACGAAGAGGGCATCAAGCTCTCGCGCCGGCTGCAGCAGGTGCTGGACGAATCCGAGAAGCGGATCGAGCGGCTGGTGGAAAAGGAGGGAGCCACTCCTGCCACCGAAGCGATGGAACTGGCCCCGGGCCGCGACCTGCCCGAGGGCGAGCTGCCACTCTGAGCCCCAAGCGCGCCGTGAGTCGTCCGCGCCGTCCCGCCTCGCCGAAGCGTGCGCGTGCCAAGCCCGGCTCGGCGTTCGTCGTGGCGCTGGAGCCCATGCGGGCGGCGTTCGAGCAGCGCCTGGGGCGCGCGCTGCGCGAGCGCGCCGACGGCCCCGGACGCGTCGGGCAGGCGCTCCGCTATGCCGCGCTCTCGCCGGGCAAGCGGGTGCGGCCGCTGTTCGTGCTGGCCGCCTGCGAAGCGGTGGGGGGGCAGTGGAAGCGCGCGCTGCCGGCCGCCGTCGCGGTCGAGTGCGTGCATGCGTTCTCGCTGGTGCACGACGACCTGCCCGCGATGGACGACGATGACTACCGGCGCGGCCGGCTCACCACGCACAAGAAGTACGGCGAGGGCCTGGGTGTGCTGGCGGGCGATGCGCTGCTGGCGTTCGCATTCGAGGAGATCACTCGGCTCGCCGCCGACGGCGTGCCGCCCGCCCGCGTGACCGAGAGCGTGCGCCGGCTGGCCCACGCCGCAGGTGCGATGCAGCTCGTGGGCGGGCAGGCGCTGGACATCGCCGCCGAGGGCAAGAAGCCCACGGCGCGCCTGGCACGCGACATCCACGAGCGCAAGACCGGCGCGCTGTTCGGCGCGTCGCTGGCACTCGGCGCACTGGCTGGCGATGCCGACCGGCATACGGTGGATGCGCTGGACGAGACCGGCCGGATGATCGGCCTGGCGTTCCAGATCCAGGACGACCTCCTGAACGCGGGCAGCACCATGCGGGCGCTGGGCAAGCGCGCCGGCACCGATGCCGCGCGCGGCAAGGCCACCTACCCGGCCGCCGTGGGCGAGTCGCGCGCCCGCCGCGAGGCCATCGGCCTGTTGCGCGCCGTGCGCGGCTCGATCGCCCGGCGCTGTGCACGGCCCGAGCGGCTCTTGAAGCTGATCGAGGCGCTGGCGAAGCGAGAGCGGTAGGGGCCTGTTCGTTCGGGTGAACCGAGATGAGCGACGCTTCCTCTCTCGGACGCGAATATGTCCTTGTCCGCGGCCTCTCCGAGGGAAGATATTGAGAGCGTGGAATCCCTCACTCGCTGACGGCCCATGGGTATGGCCTGCGGCGACTGACTGGCGCGGCACCCCCGGTCGCGTGCCTTCCCCTGGGTTGGAGGTGTCCATGCCGCGCGATGCTCGTCGTTGGTGGCTCATCCCGCTCGTGCTCGGCCTCTCGGCGCTCGTCCTTGCGCCGGCGGCCGATGCGGGGCTCGGCGACTCGATCAAGAAGAAGATGGAAGAGCAGAAGAAGAAGGCCGAGCAGGCCGCCGCGGCCAAGGCTGCAGAGCAGGCGGCGACCTCGGGTGCCGCCAAGCCGGCCGAGGGCGCGGCTCCCGCGAGCGCCGAGGCGGGTCGCGAGGCGAAGACGGTTCCCGAAGCCAGCGCCGCCCCGACCAAGGTCTCGGCCGTCTCGACCAAGTTCGACTACGTGCCGGGCGACAAGGTCATCGTGCTGGACGACTTCACCCAGGACGACCTGGGCGAGTTCCCGGCGCGCTGGAAGCCAGTCCGCGGCACGTTCGAGGTGGCGGAGTCCGATGGCGAGCGCTGGCTGCGCTGCATGAGCCCGGACGGCACCATTCAACTGCGGCTGCCGGAGGTCGCTGCGCTGCCCGAATACTGGACACTCGAGTTCGACTTCTTCGGCACCGAGCCGATGGAAGGGGCGCTCACCGTGAAGGGCATGGCCAAAGGCGACAATACCGTGTGGGAGGCCACCTATCCGCACGGCACGAGTGTGTGGTTTCGAAGCGGCGAGTTCACGTCCGACACGCCGCTCGAGGGCATCAAGACGCCGGCGGGCCGGCACCATGTCATGCTGATGGCGCGCGGCAAGGGCCTCAAGGTGTACATGGACCAGCAGCGCCTGGTGAACCTGCCCGAGGTGACTGACCAGTTCGGCCCCGCGCTCGCGCTCGAGGTCCGGATGTGGGCGAACACGCAGCCGATGATCACGAACGTCCGCTACGCCGAAGGCTGCAAGCCTGCCCCGGACCTGCTCGCGGGGGGCAAGCTGGTGACGTACGGCATCCGGTTCGCGACCGGCTCCGACGTTGTGCTGCCCGAGTCCGCGCCGGTGTTGCGACAGGTCGCCGCATGGCTCAAGGCGAACCCCGCCGCGAAGCTCACGATCACGGGCCACACCGACAACGTCGGCACGGCCGCGGACAACCTCGATCTGTCCAAGCGGCGGGCGGCCTCCGTGGCGCGCGTGCTCAGCGACCAGTTCGCGATACCCGCGGACCGGTTCGCCACCCAGGGCAAGGGGGACACGCAGGCTCTCGCCGACAACGCCAAGCCCGAGGGACGCGCCACGAACCGCCGTGTGGAGTTCGCGAAGCTCTGATCGCGCTGAGGCAAGACCCTCTCCGGCGCCGCCGCCGCGGACTCGAGACGTCCCGGCCGGGGCCTTCGACCACTTCCCAGCCACTCGAAAGGATCGCCCCCATGAAGTGTCGCCCGCCCTTCGCACTCTCGCTCGCCGCGCTCGTTCTGCTCTCCTCGCTGGGCGCCCCGGCACAGGCCGGATGGGGCGATGCGCTCAAGCAGAAGGCCTCGAAGGTGCTCAAGACCGAGAAGCCCAAGCCCGCCGCGGAGGCCGGTCCCGTGACCAAGTCGGGCATGACGCCCGAAGTGACGGCCGAGCGCCTGGACCGGTTCCAGAAGGGAATGGAAGTCGAAGTGGCCGAGATGGAGAAGTCGAAGAAGATCCTGGCTTCGCTCCCGGACAAGGCGACGCGCGAGAAGTGCGCGCAGCAGGTGGCGATGTCGTCGGAGGCGCAGAAGCTGGTGATGGACTACGCGGAGGCAGCGGCGAACGCGAAGCCCGAAGACGGCCAGAAGCACCTGGAACGGATGACCGCGCGGATGGATTCGATGGTGACGGGCAAGTGCGGCCCCGACCCCGGCAAGTACGACGCCCACCAGATGGCTCGCGATGCGCTCGCCAAGGGGTCCGACACGGCAGCGCTCGGCGACGACATGGCCTACCGCGCCTGGAAGGAATGGGTGCTGGAGTTCTGCAACTACGTCGAGAAGCTGCTCAAGCAGCCGGACGGGAAGGAGCAGGTGGAGAAGATGAAGGCCGACGGCCTGCGCATCCCGGGCTCGGGTACCGGCATCTTCTTCGTCTACACGGCGAGCGAGGCGACGCTGCTGCTCGAGCGCTGCCCGAAGCTCAAGCCGCTGCTCGAAGCGACGTACTGATGCTCGCCTGGCTGCCGCTCGCCGCCGCTGCGAATCTCGTGTGGCAGGCCTTGGCACCGGGCGTGTGGCGAGCCGAGGCGCCGATGGCGAAGCGCGGCGCGCTGGCGCCGGTGCGCGCGACGGTGCTGCGCCTGGACCCGGCGCAGGTGCGCTTCGAGCTGCGCACCGCGACGCGCGACCACGGCCTGCGCGGTGCGTGGACCGTGGACAGCCTGCCGCCCGACGCACTCGCGGCGTTCAACGCCGGCCAGTTCGAGACCGGAGCGCCGTGGGGCTGGCTGGTGCGCGAGGGCAGGGAGGAGCTGCCGCCCGGCTCGGGGCCGCTCAGCATGGCGTTCGTCGTGGACGCCCAAGGTCGCGCGACGCTCGTGGAGGCGAGCGCGCTGGAGGCGAACCGCTCGCGCGCGACGCTGGCATTCCAGTCCTACCCGGCCCTACTCGTGAAGCGCGGGGAGCTGCCGTGGCAACTGCGCGCGAACGGCCGGGGCGCCGACATCGCCCACCGCGACTCGCGACTCGCGCTCGGCGTGCGGGACGACGGCCAGGTGCTCGTGGTGCTCACGCGGTTCACGGGACTGGGTCCCGCAGGCGAGCAGCTGCCGTGGGGACCCACCGCTCCCGAGATGGCGCAGTGGATGAGATCGCTCGGCTGCCGGCGAGCGATGCTGCTGGATGGCGGCATGTCGAGCCAGATGGCGGTCCGCCGGCGAGACGCTTCGATCGAGCGCTGGCCCAACCTGAGGCCCGTGCCCATGGGGCTGGTGGTGCTGCCGCGAGCAAGGGCCATCGCGGCGCGCTAGCGACCGCCCCGGCGCCAAGTGAGGCATTGCCCCCGGCAGGCGTGCGAGCCCATAGTCCATGTGCTCAGCCGCCCCCGGCTGGGGCACACCGCACGTAGGGGCCCTCTGCACGAGGAATTTGAGCGTGACTATCTGGCCAGTCTCGGAGTCGATGTGGAGGCCGTCCTGGCGCCGCTGGAGCGCGGCGATCGCAGCCCTGGCGGCAGGGCTGCTCCTCAACTATGCCGCGCTGGCGCTCTCCGACCGGCACGCCGGGGCCTTCCCCGCGGTTCACGACATCGTCCTCGACCAGCTGCCGTTCGTGGATCTCTACAAGTACGGCGAAGTCTTCCTGTCGCTTTACCTGCTGGCGTTCCTCGTCGTGCACGCGCGCCAGCGCGAGAGCGACCTCGCGCGGCTGTTCATGCTGGTGGGTGTGTTCTATGCGTGCCGTTCGCTGTTCATGCTGACGCTGCCCATCGGCGCACCGCTGGGGGCGACACCCGTCGAGCTTCGGAACTCCGCCTATCCGTTCGCGTCCCACTCGTACTTCCCCAGCGGTCACCTCGGGCTCATGTTCGTGCTGGCGCTGAGCCTGCGCGACCGCGTCGCGCAGCGTGCGTTCATGGCAGCG
>Ga0075429_100006104_pt1 | contig 10415 bp, 8 predicted proteins | sample RhiMetdeltSRZDD3_FD_75295 | JGI IMG/M metagenome (GOLD analysis project Ga0075429, IMG submission 75295) | Populus rhizosphere microbial communities from Tennessee, USA - Rhizosphere MetaG P. deltoides SRZDD3 | ecosystem: Host-associated > Plants > Roots > Rhizosphere > Soil | place: USA...
TACGCGTACCCGGCGCTCGACTTCGTCGATGTTGATGTCGGGCCGGGCGGCGCGGATCATCGCCTGCGCGTACTCCTCCGTCTGCAGGAGCCCGGGGACGACCTGCTGTACGTACTCGCGGATCGAGCGGGCCTCCGTCTCCAGCCCGACGTAGGCACTCGTCAGCACCGTGCTGTACGGGTGCCACCACCCCTTGAGCCGGGCGTCGCGGGCGATCTGCACGAGCTCGTCGCACTCGGCGCCCACCACCCCGTACAGCTCCAGCATGTCGCGGACGTCCCGCGGCGTCACGCCAGAGTGACCAGTTTCGATGCGTGATATCTTCGAGGCTGAGCACTCCAGCCGCTCAGCCACGTAGTCGATGGTCGCACCGGCCGCCTCCCGCCGGCGCCGCAGCTCGAAGCCGAGCCGACGGCGACGGACGGTCGGGGATCGCCGGTCGGTCACCAGTCACCTCCCTCACCAACGGGGGGTTAAGTTTCCCGTCCTGCCACGCCGGACATCAAGTACCAATACGGACCGCAACCCGTTCTCCACGCAACCGCAATCTGCAACTTGCATTGATCATTGTTGTGGTGCACTCTGTCCGTGTGGTTTGGGTCACTCACGGTTCGCCGGAGGGGGTCCGGCGCCGTGTGTACCCGGTGAGCACAACGTGTCTGACTGCCAGCACGAGTCGCTGATCAGTGTGCCTGGGCCATTCGTCGGCCGTCGGACACGCGGTGCGCCACACGAAGCTCCGCGGCGGGCGCCCGCCGTTGTAGCCAGACCGGAGCTACGACAGCGGTGAACCGCGGGGGGTGAGGGCGTTGGTTGGACCGACCGCGTCCGGTGGAAACCGGACGCGCGAGATCCGGCCAACGCCCGCGGGGTTTCCCGCACACAACGATGCTAACGGGCCGATCCCTACGGCCTGGGTAGGGACAGGAGTCGAGGTGCTACCACGGTCCGGCGATGTCCTCCGCATTACGCGGGCGGCGAGCGTGCAGTTCATCGAGCCGCTGGTGTTCCGGGTGATCCGGGTGCTGGACTGGCCGACATACAGCGGCTGGGTCTGGCTCGACGGGTACGAGCTGAACGCACTGGGTGACGCGGTGGAGCGGCGCTCCATCTTCGTCCAGGTGTCCGGACTCCAGGGCGCCAACGTCGCCCCGTTCTCCCGCGCCGAGCGGCTCAGCTCCGGCAGCCGCTCACGCGAGTCCGTCGGCTGAGATCCTTCTATACCCAGGGCGGTCCGAGCCGGGCCGCCCTAGTCTGTGAATCACCCTCAGTGCCGTTGGTTCACCTCGCCATTGGCCCCGGGCCCCTGGATCTGGGGGACGGCGCACATGGCCAACAATCCGTCCGCCCGCGTCGGTCTCGCGGCCGCCGCGGTCGGCGTCCTGCTCACCACGCTTCTCTCCGGGTACGCCTTCGCGGCGGAGACCGTCGAGCGGCCTGGCCACGCCGTGGAGGTGCCCAGCCCCGCGGTCGCGCGGCCGTCGACGGTGTTCCCCGACGACCCCCCGCCACCGGCCCCGCCGTGGCCGCCGGCCGTACCGGTCGTGCCGGGTCCTCCCGGGACGCCGCCGTCGGGTGGGTCGTCGGCACCGCCGGTCGTCACCGAGCCGGCCCCCGGTGCGCCTGCCGAAGCCGACCCCTCGGTGAACCCTGATCCCGTCCTGAACCCGGATCCCGTCCTGAACCCGGATCCCGTCGTGAGCGCCGATCCCATTGTGGGTGCCGATCCCGGCCCGGACCCGACTGAGCCGTCGCGGGCCGGTGCCGGCCGGCCGGGGCGTACGACCACACCATCGGGCCCGGCCGAGCCGCCGGTCGGGCCGGCGCCCGTGGCGCCACCCGCGCCCGAGCCCGCCCGCCAGCGGCGGACCCTCGTACCGGGCCTGCCGGCGATAGGCCCCGCCATGATCGCGCCCCGGGCCGCGGCGTCCGAGGTCGCGCCGACGGCGGCACCGGGTACGCCGGCCGGCGGTCCGGGCGACGAGGTGTCGTCGAGCGAGCGCCTGGCGGCCGTACCCGGTCCCCGCGACCCGAACCGGTACGCCCCGGCCGACTTCACCCGCTCGCTGATCTACTCGGGCCTGCTCGCGCTCGTCCTCGCCTCGACCGGGATCGCGCTGGTCGGCTGGCGGCGCCGCCAGTGGTAGTCAGCCGCCAGTGGTAGTCAGCCGCCGGTGGTGGTAGGCGCCGGCGTCGTGGGTGCGGGCGGGGTCGTGGGTGCGGGCGGGGCCTTCGCGACGATCAGCTTGACCGTGGTGCCCGGCGCCACCATCGTCCCGGGTGCGGGCGAGGCCTCCAGGACCGTACCCGGGGTGGCTCCCGCGTCGACCCGTTCCTCCACTGTGGACTTCAGGTTGCGGTCACTCAGCAGCAGCTGGGCGTCCGCGAGCTTCAGCCCGACCAGCGGCGGGACGGCCACCGCCACGACACTGGGCGAGGCCGACGGCGGCGCGGACGTGGGCGGCGCCGAGCTGGGCGCCCCGGTGGACGGCGTGGCCGACGCCGACGGTCCCGGGCCGGGCGTGTCCCGTGACCGGGCGATCAGCCAGACGCCGAGGCCGAGCATCGCGAGCAGCAGCAGGGCCAGCAGGCCGATCAGCGCGGGCGCCCACCAGCGCCGATCGGCACCCGGCTCCGCCTCGGGCTCCTGCCACTGCTGGGGGACGGCCTGCTCGGCGGGCGGTACGCCGGCCCGGGCGGTCCACCGGTCAGTCTCAGGCGGCTCACCCGTACCACTGGTGGGCGGGAGGATCGTGGTGTCGGCGCCGCTGGCCCAGGGGTCGTGCCCGGCGCCCGACGGCGGCTGCCCCTCGACCTCCGTGGGGTCGAGGCCCTGGGTGTGGTCCGGATCGCGGGGTGCGCCGTCCCACGGATTCTCGTCCCGGGGCTGGTCGACCATCGCACGTCCTCTCCGACACCGGGCCGCGGGCGCAGCCCATCCGCCCATCTCACCATGAGCGGGAGGAATGCACCGGGCCGCCCCGGTTTTACGGTGCGGCCGACGCGCTGGGGCCGGCCGACGGGGCCGTACCGCAGAAGAGCTTCAGCGTGTCGTTCCAGTGCGCGGTGCCGGTGACCGGATCGGGGTCCTCGCGGAGGACAACCCCGTTGCGACCGGACGGGTACTGAGGGTTGAACCCGTGGTCAGCCGCGATCGAGCCGGCCTGGTTGCACGCCACCCCCATCACGTTCGGGATCGTGGCGAGCGGGGGCGCGCCCTTGACGTACACCTTGATGGCCGTGCCGCGCCGGACGATCTGACCGCCCGCCGGCACCGTTCGGTCCACGGTGCGGTCGTCACCGGACCTGGCGAAGAAGACCTGTACGCCGAGACCGAGATCGCGCAGCTGGCGGCGGGCCTGTTCGAAGTCCATGGTGCGGACGTCGGGCAGCGCGAAGCCACCCGGGTTGGCGGCCGCGCTCGTGGGCACGGCGCTGGGTTCGGCGACGGGGGGCTCGGAGGTGGGCGTGCCCGTGTCGGGGGTGGCGCTCCCGGAGGCGCCCGGATTCTTCTCCGACGCCGCCCGATCCGCGATCAGCCAGCCGGCCGTGGCACCGATCACGGCCAGGACCAGCACCGCGACGGTGATGGCCGCGATCAGTCCCTTGTTGCGACGCGGGACCGGCGGGGGACCTAGCTCTGTCATTGCCTGCTCCTCGCTTCGGCGTTCGGCGCTCGTCCGCCGTCGTGATCGAGGGCCGTCGCCTCACGCCTACGCTCATCACCCTCCTCGACGCATCGAGTGTGCAGGGTGGGGGCAACGCCGTACAGCCCTACCACCGGGGGTCGCTGCGGTTGGGGGCCACGGCGTACGCTGCGCGGCATGGCAGGACGTGGCTGGGGAGGGTCGCTCGCGACCGCGGTCGGTGTCGCTGCCGGGGCGGGGGCCGCGCAGTTGGGTCTCGGGTACGGGCTCGGCATCATCACGTGGCAGCCCAACAACGACGGGCAGACCGCCACGTGGGTGGCGAGCCTGGCGTGGACGACGTTCATCGCGGCCACGTCCGCGGTCGCCGGGGCGTACACCGCCGACCGGCTCAACCCGACGGCGGCGTCCACATTGGACGCCAGCCCGGGCCGGCTGGGCGTCACGCTGTGGCGCGTCGCGCTGGCCATCGCGGCCGCGGTCGGGGCGATGATCACCGTGGCCCTCGTCGCGGTCCCGGCCCGGGCGGCCGTGCGGTTCAACGACTCCTCACCACAGACCACCGCCGGGGCGTACGCCGTGATCGGCGTGCTGCTCGGTCTCGTGATCGCGGTCGGCGCGCTCACCTCCCGGGCGATCTCGGCGAACGTGGTCGCCTCGGTGAGCTGGCTGTGGCTGCTCGCGATCGTCTCGGTGATCGACGGGGTCGCGGCGGGTACCGGTGTCCACCCCTCCAAGCTCGGTGTGTGGCAGTTCACGCTCTCCGGCCCATTGACCCGCAACGTGCACGTCTGGGAGGCGCTCCTCACCCTCGGTGCGGCGCTGCTCATCGGCGCGTTCGCGGCCCTGCCCGCCGCCCGTCGCGGCGACAACGGGGTCGGCATCGCGGTCTCCGGTGCGGCCGGCCCGCTGCTGGTCGCCGCCGCGTACTTCCTCGCCGCGCCCAAGCTCGCCGGCGTGGGCGCCGACGAGATGTCGCCCTACCTCGTCGCCCCGTACGGCGTGATCGCCGGGTTGGCCGGCTCCGTCGCGGTCGCCGGGCTCGCCCCGCGGATCGCGAAGCTGCGGATGAGAAGGGCTGGGCGGCCCGCGCCCGTCGTCCCGGCCCAGGCGTCCGGGCCCATCCGGTCGTCGCTGGACGACGGCTCGACCACCGGTGACACCGAGCCGGTAGGTGCCCGGGGTACGGCCTCGGTGAAACCGCCGATCTGGCCGGAGGACGCCAAGAGCGGTACGGCCGCCCCGGCCACCGCGACGGTCACGACGACCGCGAAGGGCCGCCGGGGTCGCGGTCGCGGCTAGTCCACCGGCCAGGTGTGTACGGGTTCGTTCGTCCGGGCGTACCCGGCGTACCGCTGGACCATCTCGTGCAGCGCCGCGCGCCGGTCGAGCCGGCGGTTGCGCTGGGCGGCCTGTACGGCCTCGACCTGCCAGACCGCCCCGTTCCGGCCGGTCGCACAGCGCTGCTCGACGACGCCGAGCAGCCGGTTCCGGATCGCCGCGTCCACCCCGAACTTGTCCAGCCCGTTCGCCGCCATCGGCAGCAGCAGGTCGCGGACGAGGGTGGTGGCGCGTACCTCGCCCCGGCGCGGCCAGAACAGGCTCGCCTCGATGCCGGCGCGTGCGGCCGCGTGGAAGTTCTCCTCGGCCGCCGAGAACGTCAACTGTGTCCACACTGGACGGTCGGCCTCGACGAGCTCGCGGACGAGGCCGAAGTAGAACGCCGCGTTGGCGAGCAGGTCGGTGACCGTCGGGCCGGCCGGCAGCACGCGGTTCTCCACGCGCAGGTGCGGCCGTCCGCCCATGATGTCGTACACCGGGCGGTTCCAGCGGTACACGGTGCCGTTGTGCAGCCGCAGTTCGGCCAGCTGCGGTACGCCGCCGGCGCGTACGACCTCGACCGGGTCCTCGTCCGAGCAGATCGGCAACAGGGGTGCGAAGTACCGCACGTTCTCCTCGAACAGGTCGAAGATCGACGTGATCCACCGCTCTCCGAACCAGACGCGAGGGCGTACCCCCTGGGATTTCAGCTCGTCGGGGCGGGTGTCGGTGGCCTGTTCGAACAGGGCGATGCGCGTTTCGGCCCAGAGCTGGCGTCCATAGAGAAAGGGTGAGTTGGCGCCGACCGCGAGCTGGACGCCGGCCACGGCCTGCGAGGCGTTCCAGTAGCTGGCGAAGGAGTCCGGCGCGACCTGCAGGTGGAACTGCACGCTCGTACATGCCGACTCGGGGGCGATCGAGTCGGTGCTGAGCTGCAGCCGTTCGGCGCCACGGATGTCGATACGGGTCTCGTCGCCCCGCGCGTTGACGATCTGCTCGTTGAGGATGCGGTACCGCGGGTTGGTCGACAGGTTGTCCAGCACCGTGTGGCGCGGGGTGAGCGTGGGCAGGATGCCGATGAGAATGACGTTCGCGTCGAGCTTGCGGGCGCGCTCGTCGGCACGGCCGATGCTGTCCCGCAGCACCTCGTCGTACTGGTCGAGCCCGTCGCCCTCGATCAGCCGCGGTCGGGCGTTCAGCTCCAGGTTGAACTGGCCCAGCTCGGTCTGGAACGTGGGATCCGCGAGCTGGTCGAGCACCTCCGCGTTGAGCATCGCCGGCCCCGCGTCGGCGTCGATCAGGTTCAACTCGATCTCCAGGCCGGTCATCGGCCGGCCGGTGTCGAACCGGAAGTCGCTGAGCATCAACGCGAAGACGTCGAGACACCGACGAACCTTCCGCCGGTACCGGACGAGATCGTCGCGGCTGAACGACGACGATGCGACGTCTTTGCCCATGGGGCCTCCCGCGCGAGGGCTGTGCGTGGGCGAGGCACCCAGGTTATACGCTACGAGGCGGTCTCATCACCCTCTGCTTAGGGGATGAGAACGCCTCGCTGCGTTCGTGTGCTTTTGGTCAGTTCTGGCGGATCGCCTGGGCCTCGATCTCAATGGTGACCTTCTTACTGACCAGAACGCCACCCGCCTCAAGGGCGACGTTCCACGTCATGCCGTAGTCCTCGCGGTCGATCTCGGTACGCGCCGAGAACGCGACGACCTCCTTGCCCCACGGGTTCACGGCCACGCCGTCGAAGTCGACCTTCAGCGCGACCTCGCGCGTCACGTCCTTGATCGTCAGGTCGCCGACGAGCGTGAACGAGCCGTCGCCGGCATCGACCAGGCGCCTGCTGGCGAACGTGAGGGTCGGGTACTTCTCCGCCTCCAGGAAGTCGCCGCTGCGCAGGTGGGTGTCGCGGTCGGGGGAGCCGGTCTCGATCGTCGCCGTCTGGATGGTCGCGGTGACCGTCGAGTCGGCCGGGTTCTCGGCGACGGTGATCTCGCCGGACACGCCGGTGAAGCTGCCGCGGACCTTCGTCACCATGAGGTGGCGGGCGACGAAGCCGACGCGGGTGTGCGCCGGGTCGAGGGCGAACGTACCGGCTGCGGGGATCGTGGCACCCTGCCAGGTACGGGTAGTGATGGTCGGTGCGCTCATGGCTTCGTGGCCTCCGGGTTCCGTATTAGTTGACGTGGCAATAATACTCACGCGGATTGTTGTTCCGTCAAATACTGCTACTATGTGACGTGTGACCCAGCTGTTCGACGATCCACGCATCACCGCGATGGGCCTGCTGGCCGAGGCGTACACGGGGCTCAGTCACCGCATATCGGTACAACTTGCGGAGCACGAGCTCTCCGGCGTCGAGTTCGAGGTGCTGCTGCGCCTCGTCCGCTCCCCCGAGTACTCGCTGCGCATGACCGATCTCGCGTCCCAGACGTCCCTGTCGACCAGCGGGGTCACGCGCGTCGTCGACCGGCTCGAACGCGACGGGCTGGCCCGCCGCCGCGCGTGCGACAGCGACCGGCGCATCTCGTACACCGTGATCACCGAGCGCGGGCTGGCCCGCATGAACGAGGTCCTGCCCGGGCACCTCGAACTCGTCGAGCGGTGGTTCACCGGTGTCCTGGCACCGGACCAGCTGGCCGCGGTACTCGCCGGCCTGCGTACGGTCCGCGACGCCGTACGGCCCGGGGCGACCTCGGGGGCCGAGGGCGTGGCACCGCCCCGCGGGGTGCGGGCGGCGTAGCCCACGCCGCCCATGCCATGATCACGGTCCGTACGGCGGATGTGCAGCGGGACTGCACTTTCCCCGCCGCAATCGGGATCTTGAACGAGTGGGGTGCGGGGTGCGGCCGGCAACCGGCAGAACTGGCGGCAGAAATCGGCATCGACTCCCGGGCGTACCCGTCCCCAGCCGGACAAACGACGTATTTCAGCGGACTAGTCTCGCGCGTCGGGAGGCGCCGTAATCCGGGGGACAGTCGGCTTTCCCTGGGGACTCGGCGCGGGCGGGCGACGGGGAGGACCACGGTCCGGGGGGACGCCTGCCCGCGCCGAACACCCTGACCGGACCGCGCACGGCCACCCCGCCGCTCGCCCGCCCGGCCGCCGCCGCCCGGCCGCCGCCGCAAGATCGCGGTCCGCGGTGCGTAAGCGAAGTCCGACTGCGCGATCCGCCCTGTAGCCGTGATCATGCCGGGTGGAGGCCCCGACCGCGATCATGACGCGCGGCGCGGGGCCCAAGCCGCGGGTTACAGCTCAGCCTCGTCCAGGCGCTCGCGCTCCCGAGGTAGCAGCGTGATCCCGCCCTGGCGGCACACCTCCGCGAGATGGTCCAGCACCCCGGGCCGATCGTCCGGCGGGACGCTCACCGCCAGACCGACGAGCGCCTCCACGAGATCGCGTACGTCGTGCCGGGCCGCGCTGCCGGAGGCCGCCGCGGCGAACCACTCCGCCGCCAGCTCCCGGTCGCCCCGGTCGGCGGCGAGGTAGCCCTCGATCGCCGCCGCCGCGCCGTCCGAGTCGTACGCACGAAGCTCGGCGAGTACGTCCTCCGCCTCCTCGGCCCGGCCCGACTGCGCGAGGGCGAGCCCGACCGTACTGAGGGCCCGGCGGCGGTGCCCCGGATCGCCGAGCTCCTCGAGAAGTGCGGCGGCCCGGCGAGCGGTCGCGATGGCCTCGTCGTACCGGCCGCCGACCCGGGCCACCTCGGCGAGGTTGATCCGCGCGAGGACCCGCAGGCGGAGATCCCCGCACTGGGTCGCGAGCCGGTCGACGGCCGCGAGGCGGCGCCGCGCCGGACCCAGCTCGCCGAGCCGGATGTCGTGCCACGTCAGGTTGTTCTGCGCGACGGCGATGTCGCGCACGCGATCCGTACGAGTCGCCAGCGCCAGGGCCGCCTCACCGTGCCGCCGTGCCTCCTCGTACCCCCCGATGCCGATCCACAGCGCGCAGAGCAGGTGGCGGGCGGCGAGCTCGCCGGTCGCGTCGCCGGCGGCCTGGAAGGTGGCCAGCGCGGCCTCGGCCTCGGGCAGTTCGGCCGGCCCGGCGCCGTGCTCGTGGGCGAGCTGGGCGAGGCCGACCCGGGCCCACGCGCGGACGAGCGGGTCGGCGTCGGCGGTACGCGGGTCGTCGAGCAGCCGGCGCAGCCACTGGCGGCCGGCGACGTCCCGCCCGCGGAACCGCCACCAGCGCGGCAGGCTCGCGGCGAGGCGCAGCGCGGTGTGCGGCTCGTCGTCGGCCGCGTACGCGAGCGCGGCCCACACGTCGCCGCCCACGTAGTCGAGCCGGTTGGCCGCGGGGAGCATGGTCGCGCCGGTGAGCTCGGGGGCCGCCCGCTCGGCCATCCGGGTCACCACGGCCGCGTGGCGCCGCCGGGCCCCGGCCCACTCACCGGCCGTACGCGCCTCCTCGGCGGCGAACTCGCGCACCACGTCGAGCAGCCGGAAGCGGTACGCACCGGCGCCGCGGATCGTCACCAGCCCCACGCCGACCAGCCGGTCCAGCAACGCGATCGGATCGTCCACATCGGACAGCAGGTCCTCCGCGAGGTCCACCGACCAGCGGCCGCGGAAGGCGCTCAGCTGCCGCAGCCCGTGCCGGGCGGCCGGATCGAGCAGCGCGTAGCTCCCGGCGACGGCCGTACGCAGGCCCTGGCCGGGATCGTCGCCCAGGTCGAGCAGCCGGTCGCCGTACCGGTCGAGCAGCTCGCCCGCGTCCAGTACCCGTCCCCGTGCCGCGGCCAGTTCGAGCGCGAGCGGCAGGCCGCCGAGCCGGCGGACGAGCGCGGCAAGGGCGGGCGCCTCGGCGTCGGCGACCGGCTCACGGCGTACCTCGGCGAGCCGGGCGAGGAACAGGGCCGCCGCCGGATACCGGGCGAGGTCGGCGAGCGTGGCCGCGGCGGCCGGCGGGATGGCGAGCGGCTCGATGGGTACGACCAGCTCGCCGGGCAGCGCCAGCGCCTGCCGGCCGGTCGCCACGATCCGCAACGTGCTCGACTGCGCGGCGAGCCAGCGGACGGCGCCCACCGCGTACGGTGAGCGCTCCACACCGTCGACCATCAGCAGTGCCGGCGCACCGCGGAACCGCTCGGCGAGATCGCTCGATCGGCCGACGCCGAACACCGAAGCCACGGCCGCGAGGATGTCCGCCTCGGCGGCCCCGTCGGTGATGGCGATGCCGGCGACCCCGCCGGGGTATCGGATACCCGACCGGTGCAGCACGGCGAGCGCAACGCAGGTCTTGCCGACACCGGCGAGCCCGACGAGCGACACGACGGCCGCGGTACCGAGAGCGTCCACAATGGACACCAGCGGGCGGTCGCGCCCGTACAGGGGTATCTCGGCCGGCAACGCCAGCGTGGCCGGTCGCGCCCGGGTCGGGGCCACGCCGCTCGCGCCCCGCGCCGCCCGCAGGAACCGGGCGTGACCCTCCCCGTCCAGACCCAGG
>Ga0075429_100006108_pt1 | contig 10410 bp, 6 predicted proteins | sample RhiMetdeltSRZDD3_FD_75295 | JGI IMG/M metagenome (GOLD analysis project Ga0075429, IMG submission 75295) | Populus rhizosphere microbial communities from Tennessee, USA - Rhizosphere MetaG P. deltoides SRZDD3 | ecosystem: Host-associated > Plants > Roots > Rhizosphere > Soil | place: USA...
TCCTCACCGAATTGAGCGGCTTGCGTTTTGACGGCGTAGCCGTCGAAAATGTCAGGGTACACTGAGCCGGGACCTCCGGCAACGCGTTTGCGCGCGTCCGTAATCACATTTTCTCAGGACTCATCACTTCCATGGTTCGTGTCACCTACATTCCCGGAGACGGTATCGGTCCCAGCATCATCGAGGCGGCGAAACGCATCATCGATGCCAGCGGCGCCAAGATCGAATGGGTGGAAGCGCACGCCGGCGAAAGCGCCATGCATGCCCACGGCAACCCGCTTCCCGATGCCACCCTGGCCTCGATCGAGGACACCCGGGTCGCACTCAAAGGTCCCTGCACGACCCCGGTAGGTCTTGGGTTCCGGAGCGTCAACGTCGCACTGCGCCAAGAGCTCGATCTCTACGCCAACGTTCGGCCGGCCCTCGCCTTCGCCGGGGTGCCGTGTCTGTATCCGGGCCTGGATCTCGTGGTCATTCGCGAGAACACCGAGGGCCTCTACAGCAACATGGAACATTGGATTGGAAACCGTGACGCGGCAATCGGTATCGGCGTGAACACGCGAAGCAGCATGGAGCGCATTTGCCGGTACGCGTTCGAATACGCGCGCGCGCACTCCCGGAAAAAAGTCACCGCGGTTCACAAAGCGAATATCTTGAAGAAGCTGAGCGGACTCTTCCTCGAAGAGGCGCGCAACACCGCGCAGAAATACCCGGACGTGGGGTTCGAGGACCGCATCATCGACGCCACGGCCATGCAGCTCGTGCGCATGCCGTTTCAGTTCGATGTCATCGTGACCACGAACCTGTTCGGGGACATCCTGAGCGATCTGACCGCGGGGCTAGTAGGGGGCTTGGGTCTGGCCCCGGGGGCTAACTTGGGAGAACGGGCGGCGATCTTCGAAGCGGTGCACGGCAGCGCGCCCGACATTGCCGGAAAGGACATCGCCAACCCCGGCGCGGTGATCCTGGCCGGCATCATGATGCTGCGCCATCTCGGCATGTTTCCCGAGGCGGATCGTGTCGAGACCGCGCTTCGGCACGTGCTGCGAGAAGGGGTCGCGGTGACGCGGGATTTGAATCCGGACACCGGGGTTGGAACGCACGCCATGACGGAAGCGATACTGGCCGAAATGGGGTAAAATCGTTCGCCCGGTTCGCATGAGCCGGCCCGTTTTCACCACGGTAACGCTGTTTTGGAGAGGATGAAGATCATGGCCCGACCCACCGAGTTCAAAAACGAATCCTTCACCGATTTCACCAAGCCAGAAAACAAGGCCGCTCAACAAAAAGCCCTGGACGCGGTCCTAGCCAACCTGGGCAAGGAATACCCGCTCTATATTGGTGGCAAGGAAGTCAAAGCCGGCGCCACATTCGCTTCCCGCAATCCGGCCAACAAGGAACAAATCATCGGGCACTTCCAGAAGGGCACCGCTGAGCTGGCGGTCAAGGCGCTGGAGGAAGGCTGGAAAGCGTTCGAGAGCTGGAAACGCGTTCCCGCCGCCGAGCGAGCAGAGGTGGCATTTCGCGCGGCCGATATCATGCGTCGCCGCCGTTTCGAAGTGAACGCGTGGATGATTCTAGAAGCCGGCAAGTCCTGGGCGGAAGCGGACGGCGACACAGCCGAAGCCATCGACTTCCTCGATTTCTACGGGCTCGAAATGCTGCGTTATGCGGGGCCGCAACCGATCACCCCCATTCCCGGCGAGAAGAACGCGATGGTGTACATCCCCCTCGGCGTAGGCGTCACGATTCCGCCGTGGAACTTCCCCATGGCCATCCTCACCGGAATGACCTCGGCGGCCTGGATTGCCGGCAATGCGGTGGTGCTGAAGCCCGCGTCGGTCACGCCCATGATGGGATGGCTCTACACCGAAATCGTGCGTGAAGCGGGCCTGCCGGGTGGGGTGATGAACTTCGTGACCGGCCCCGGCGGCAGCGTGGGCAACACGCTGGTCGAGCATCCCAAGACGCGTTTCATCAGCTTCACCGGCTCCAAGGAGGTCGGCCTCGAGATCAACCTCAAGGCGGCCACACCTCGCCCGGGTCAGGTATGGATCAAGCGCGTGGTTGCAGAGATGGGCGGCAAGGATGCGATCGTGGTCGATCGCGAAGCCGACGTCGACAAGGCGGTTGAAGGCGTGGCACAAAGCGCCTTCGGGTATCAGGGGCAGAAATGTTCGGCCTGCTCGCGCGCCATCGTCGACGCGGCTGTTTACGACCAGTTCGTGGAGAAGCTCGTCCCCCGCATCGCCCGCATTACCCAAGGTGACCCGACCAACCCCGACAACCTCATGGGTCCGGTCATCGATCAGGGCGCGTTCGAAAAGATCCTGAGCTACGTAGATGCGGGCAAAAAGGAAGGCAAGCTCATCTTTGGGGGCGAAGGGGATGCGTCCAAGGGCTATTTCATCCAGCCTACTGTGTTCAAAGACATTCCTCCGGAAGGCGTTCTCGCTCAGGAGGAAATCTTCGGGCCGGTGCTGGCCGTCATCAAGGCCAAGGATTGGGAGGATGCGCTTCGCATTGCCAATAACACCGAGTTTGGTTTAACCGGCGCGGTGTACACGCAAAATCCGAAGAAGCAGGAACAAGCGCTCGAGGAGTTCCACGTCGGGAACCTCTACATCAACCGCAAGTGCACCGGTGCCATGGTGGGCGCCCATCCCTTCGGCGGCTTCAACATGAGCGGCACCGACTCCAAAGCTGGAGGACGTGACTATCTGTTGCTCTTCCTCCAGGCAAAGGCCACCTCTGTGAAGGTGGCATGACGGAAGAGCCACAGCTCAGCGTTCTGATTCCCGTCTTCAACGAAGAGAGCACCATCGAACGGGTGGTGCGCGCGGTGGCCGCGATTCCCATTCGCCACGAGATCGTAGTGGTGGATGACGGATCCCAGGACGGCACTCCACAGATCCTGGCTCGGCTCGAAGCCGAAGGCCTGGTTCGCGTGTTCCGGCAAAGCAATCAAGGCAAGGGGGCTGCCGTGCGCCGGGGGATCGCCGAAGCGCGCGGAAGTATTTGCGTCATCCAAGACGCTGACCTGGAATATCAGCCGGAGGATTTTCCGTTATTGATCAAACCCATCGTCGAAATGGGCGCGGACGCCGTGTATGGCAGCCGCTTCATGGGTCCGCATCGCGTCTTTCTGTTTTGGCACTATTCGGCCAACCGGTTCCTAACCCTGGTTACGAACGTTTTGTACGACACGATGCTCACCGACATGGAGACCGGTTACAAAGCCGTGCGGACCTCCGTACTGCGCGATCTTCGGTTGCGGTCGACGACGTTCGATATCGAACCCGAAATCACGGCCAAGCTCTTCAAGCGCGGACACAAAGTATTCGAAGTGCCGATCACCTACAACGGCCGCACCTATGCCGAAGGCAAAAAGATCCGAGCCAAGGACGGGATCTTGGCCCTGGTCGCACTGATTCGATTCAGGTTCAGCGACTAATCGCCCTTCGGCTTCGAGTGGGCACAATCGCTAACCATGGGATTCGCGAGGCTGCGCCCCAGTCGAAATAGACTTAAGTTGCTTTGAAATATAAGGATTTAGCCGATCGGTTTCTCCCTTGATCCATTCCGAAACGTTCGGTCAGGGCGAGAAGGCCGTCGGTTTCGAATAGGCACATAGCTAGCGATACCCCTCCTCCCTCTGGATGGCGAACTTGCGTCCCCTTTCGGATTATTTTCCCGTGGTTCGAGTCACACCCGGCTCTCGAAGCTGATGTCCCGTGTTCCATGCGATCTAGCGGGGGCTGAGGGTTACGTCCTCGGGCTGAAGTTCGCCGCCTAACTGAACCAATAACCGCCACAGAGAAAATCCGGGCGCACCAATTCGGCGCGCCCGCTCCCTGGCGTCGAGTCATCGGTTACCGAATCACCAATCTCGCCTGGGACAGCTGAGCTCGAAGTCCATCCTCATCCAAGGCTCTGGTTTTGATGACGATCCCGTTGTTGGATTTGGCTCCAGAGACCCACTCCTTCGCTAAGTCGGTGAGATCGAAGAGAACCGTGGCCCCGCCGCTTCGGACGATGTCGATGGGGGCGAGATTCCAGGTCACGACGAGATCTTCCTCGCTGGTTGCAGGTGGTTGGCCGCCCGCAACGATAACGGAGTCCGGTACAGCATAGAGCGAGTAAGTCGTGACGCTGTCCGGGAAGACGCCATTTACTGGCCATTCGAGGGCCACCATATTGATCGGTCTCCCGGCTTCCTGAACCAGGGTGAGATCGAATTTCAGAAAGGCTTCCGCGAGTGGGATCTCACTAACGACCATCTCGTCTCCGGTCTGAGCCAACGTCGCGGTCTGCCCTTCCGGAACATCGGACGCGGCGGTGCCGGCCCCGTACTGCACGGGGGTTAGAGTGAGAACTTTTGCCTCGAGCCTTGTGCTTTCAAAAATAGAAAGTATTGCGATAAGAAGCATGATCTGCTTCATGGCTACCGTCCCTCCTTGAGGATGAGCGCCTTTGCGCTCGCGCGAAGGCCCGTGCCACTGCTAATGCGGATGAAGTGAATACCCGCTCCCACTTCCTCGCCGGCGCCGTTTCGGCCATCCCAGTCCAGACGATGAATCCCGGGTTGGGCCTCCAAGGTCCCGAGATCCCTCTCCAACCGCCCAGACAAGTCGAAGACTTCGGTGTGTAGACTGGCCGGAATCCCTCGCAATTCGAACTCCACTATGGTTCCACTCCGGGCGAGATTGACAATCTCTAGGCTTGGCTTTTCAGCCTTGCCGATAACCCCAATTGTCAGGTTCACACTCGAGGGATCGAATGGATCGTCGCAAATCGGTGGGTCAGCAAGGACTCCTTGATTCGCGCACCAGAAACCCGTATTGCAGGAGCCGGCAAAATAGTTTCCGACCGCGTACATGGCTCCGCAAGTGTAAGCGTTGTTTTTGATGCAGTAGGAACCCCCATAGCTCCCTAGTGAGTTATTGCCGTAATCGTTGGAATGTCCCGCATTCAGTGCGGTCGTCTTCGTTGTCGTAATTTGAGTCACGTAAGTGTCCGCGAATTGATTGCGCCGCACCATCACCTCGGGGTCGATGCAGGTTCGACACGTCCCAGGGCCAATGCACTCCACGTAGATCGGCCAGCCGTTCTCGGTGAAGACATTTCCGAGTTCATTCGTAGCTCCACCAACGTAGGCGCTCCCCGTCTTCACGTAGACTCCATAGTGCGAATCAGCGAAGGTATTGCCCGTAATGAGCGGTCGCTGGATATTGTAGAACCCTGAACTGAAATTGATCTTAATGCAATTCCCCATCGTGAAGCCGGTGAACGTGTTGTTCGAGATCTGCAATTGATTGGTCAGCCCACTGAGTTCAACATCGATGCCATTCGTGAGGCCGAGGCCTCCAGCAAAGATGTTCGAGTCAATGACCAGGTTCGCTGTGCCTGGTCCGAAGAGCGCCACCCCGTTTGCATAATGAACACGGAACTCGTTATTCTGGATGGAAATAGCGCCCGAGGTATTCGTGGTGAGATGCATACTCCATGATTCGTTGTTATCGAATAAGGAGTGCTGAATCGTCACGCACGGCGTACCCTCGCCAGTGGTCTGTGCCAACAATCCGTAAACCGAATGTTCGATGTCAGCATGATCAAGCACAATTTGATTCGTGCTTCCAACGCCTGTTGCATAGATGCCAAACCAATCACCGGCATGGGGAAGAGTCGCCGCGGAGACGAATCGCACCGTATTTTCGTTTCCGTCTTGTCCCACGTGCAATGTTCCTGCTACGCCTATTTCAACGAGCTCATGGCTCACAAAGCCTTCGTTCAGCTCGTCCAGGGTGTCGATATTCAGGACCGCACCAGGGTGAAGCGTGAGGCTGCGTCCCGACGGGACGCGGAGGTCACGAGGGACGAAGGCAGTTCCTGAGAACTCTGTGTCTCTGACAAGGTCGCCGTAGGCGCAGGCGACGGGAAAGGCCCCAATCTGTGCATGGCTCGTATTTTCCGGATTCTCTGGGTTGCCGTAGGAATCTATTCGCAGCGTAAATTGGCCCTCACTTGGCGAGCAAAACAGCGGATCTTCCTGGCGACTCGTTGGATCCTTAGAATTAGTATCAAACCCGTTGCTTCCCGGTGCTATGCAGTAGTATGCCTTCTTGCTGCTGGACGTATGAAATCCATATCCAGAAGCATCTATTTGAGCTGCAATGCACTGATGAACGTCGCCAAGGGGTGCGTTCACGCCCCATTTGACATCATAGATCGTACATCCTTTGATGTCAGCCCCAGCAATGGAATTGCCAATCCCAGTTCCACCGTGGACAGACACCATGCAGTCTTCAATGATCGGCGTCCCCTGCAGGTAGTCACAAAAGACCCCATAGTTGGTGCTTTGCCCACCATTCATCGTGATACTGGAATTTCTCAGACTCGAATTCGAGGGCGAGTAAAAGAGAACTCCAATTCCATTTGCCGCTGAAACCGTGCAAGCATCCGCCGAAAGCGTCGCTGTCTGTACGTTGATCCCATTCGCCAGGTTGCCTCCAAGGATTTTTACTCCCTGGGCAGTGGCGTTTGCACCATGGTCCACGAGAAGCCCGGTCACCCCGCTTACTCCCATGTCCTTCAAGGTACAGTTTTCCACAGAGCCTAGTCCCCTAAGGGCTATCAGCACTTTCGTTGAGGGACCGGCCTGTGCCTCCACGCGCTCAAGTGAGGTGAATGCATTGGCATGGTCAGGAAACACAAATACGGATTCTTGTAGTCCCTGAATCATTGGAATGGACTCGCTGAGGGAAGTCACCCGAACTCCGTTTTTCAAGAGTATCTTGTTTTCTTGATAGACAGCCCCATTGGAGTCCGGCACGACTACGATCGTATTTCCTGGCTGTGATGCTGAAATAGCTGCTTGCACCGTCAGGAAATTTCCTGGGGCGATGGTATTCACAGGGTTGATTCTCGTTAACTGGATGTCCAGGGCATCGCCAGATGCAAAATTGCCAGAGCTTATGTTTATGACAACCGAGTCACCCTCGACAACATAGTTTGAGGAGTCAACGAAGGTCGGTGAAAGGCCAGGATAAGCATCATATAGACTTTCAGGAGTCCCGAGAATCCTCGTGATGTGGGCATGAATGGCCTGATTGATCACCATGCTAGGATCGACGTTCTTTATTACAATCCGACTACTTTCTTGAGGAATATCTGAGACTCTTCCCGCCAAGATTCGAATTACATGCTGACTTAGGTCCACTCCCGCTATAGCATCGATCGTATCCGGAGATGAGGCTCTCACGTAGTCGCCGGAAATGTCAGCATATGCCTTGAAGGCCCACCAGACGTAACGAGGTTGGTAAAGATTGGTAGAATCCCCATCGCAGGCATCAGGCTGGAGGAGTCCGCCCAAGCGGCCGCATTGGATGTAACCACACGTTGCGCATAAGCAACTCTGACACAAATCACACCAACACGCCTTCCCTACAAGACCGATGTTCAGGCCATCGTGCTTCGCCCTTTCCGCAAGCGCGAATTCCCTTACATTGTAAGCGGGGATCTGAGCGCAAGTGGCGTCCAACATTTCATTGATCTCGAACTGTATATCATCCGGATCAACACCAACCCATCTTGTTTGAACCAAAGTTCGAGCGTGGTTTATCTGGGCATATAGGTTTCTCTTGGGTCCAGTAGTCCCAGTTGTATCTCTATCCCACGGTTTCGAATTCCAAATGTCATGCCAAGATAATACATTCGGCAGTTTTTCGTGACGGTACGTCCAGTCCATGAAGGTGATCATGTTTATTGCGGAGTGATTGACCCCATCATATCCATCTACGCCTGATAGGGCCGGCCCGCTTATGATGGCGTTAGGGAATCTCCCCCTGATGACGTCCACTGCTGCAGCCCAGACCGTAAAGAAATAGTCATCAGTATCTCCAGAACATGCATGATGCGACCAACCACCAAGGCCATCTGGCTCATTCCAAATGTCATATTCGACGGGCACTACATATCCGTCTACAACTCGTCTTACTTCTGTGGTATCAATCCATTCGTTCACGTGATTCCGCCAAGCTTGCAATTTGGTTTGCGAGTGCGGACATGCGTCGTTCTCCCAAAAATGCTGCCAGTCCTCATTGGGATGTAACGCACCCTCCACCCCGATGATTACCGTTGCTCCGGTCTCCTTCGCCGTTCTCCAGATATTATTCATGGAAGGACTTAGCCCATTGTGAAAAATCCCTCGAGCGAAGGAGGGCTTTATCTGAGTAACTCTGCTCTCTGGAACATCATCAACCCAGGAATTCGTGAAACCGGTTGCGATGGGATCGCCTGCTGGGCCGAGTATGTCCGCGCAATCAATTCGGAGGACATCGACCGCTGCGGTAGTTGATGACAATAACAGACTAACCAGAAGAGCAGAAAGAAGACACCAAGAGCGGATCCGACATCGCTGTGAGCCCATTCCACACCCCCCACCCTACGAAAACTCTCACCTCACGAGGACATGCAGCGAAACGGTGAGAGCAGTAAGAGCAGTTGCCAAGGTGCTCCTCAGCCTGTTTCTTGTCAATAAGCGATTTGCGATTTTGGACTGCGCCGAATTCCGGAAAGGGCCAAGACCTCTGGAAAATGAAACGTTCTTGCCAAGAGCCCGCGCCTTGTCATTACTTGACAAAAAGCGTCATGATTCACAGAGCGATTCCACATGATAGAATTGGTTTAAGATGTCGTCCGGCAAGGCACTCCTCGCTATCACTTTGCTCTCAATTGGGATTTGGCTCTTCCCCAAGGAGGCACCTGGGCTTACTTGGAGGATTCATCCCGACGGCTCTGGCAACGCCCCAACGATTCAGGCGGGGATCGACAGCGCCGCTACGGGTGACACTGTCCTTGTTGATCCCGGAACCTACTCGGAGGAACTATTGTTTCGGGGACGAGACATCGTTGTTCGCAGTTCTAATGGTCCTCAGCAAACTTTTATTGATGCTGCTGGCTTGGGCGGTGGGTTCGTTGTTCAGTTTAGGAATGGCGAGAGTCGAGAGGCGGTCCTTGAAGGATTCACGATTACCCATGGTTCTGGTGGCATATTGATCATAGAGGCTCAACCAACCGTTACTGGAAACGTCATTACAGAGAATAGCCTTGCTCAAAATGGTGGAGGGATTTGGTGTAGTGCGAACACATTCTATCCTTGGTTCCCTCTGATTAAGGGAAATACAATTACCAATAATCGTGCGCAGAATCTCGCGGGTGGGATCGGTACCCTCCAAAGAATGGTCCCGGAAATACGCGATAACTATATCGCGGGCAATGAAGCCAGGGACGGGGATGGAGGTGGTGTTTATTATCGGACGCTGGATGATGGGGCGCTGATTACAGGAAACATTATCGGCAATAACAGGGCTGGGGATCATGGGGGTGGAATTTATATTGGTAATGCTCTTAGCTCCACGGTCCTTTCGGTAGAGGTATCATCAAATCTTGTAAGTAATAACTATGCACATGGAAGCCAAGTTACTGGGAACAGCGGGGGTGGACTTTGGCTATGGCAGACCCAGGCTTGGGTGCATCACAACACGATCGTGGCTAACACGGGTGACGGACCCAACAACGCATTTGGCGGGGGAATCGTAATGGAGCAGATGGGGAGTCCTACGATTGAGCAAAACATTATTGCCTTTGGTATCAAAGGCGGTGGTATCTGGTGCGGAAATGGGGCGACTCCGACCATTCGGAACAACGTGGCTTGGCAGAATGTTGGCGGAGACGGAGTGCAGGATTGCCCGAATTGGTGGCAATCAAACGGCAACGTGATCGATAATCCCTACTTCTGCGACATGGCAGCAGGTGATTTCACGGTCGCCTCGAACTCGGGGGTGATGACCCATCCGGCAGGACCGCTTGGCGCGTTTCTCATTCCTGGTTGCGGGCCGGTATCGGCGCAACCTTCCACGTGGGGGGCCTTAAAAGCGCGATACCTGTCGTCTAACTAGATGTTGAACTTGAAAGACTCCCAAGTGAAGTTGCCCCACTTTCGTGGATAGGTTTCAACTAGCGATCGCAGCCTCTGCATGATCCCGTTCGAACCGGATTGGGGATCGGTAACCCAAAGCTGAGTGACGGTGTCGCGGATTGTATCTCCCTTCGATGAAATCGAACACAGCTAGCTTGGCTTCCGATTGGTTCTTGAACTTCCTGCGATCAATTAGCTCCGTTTCTAATGTCGCGAAGAAGCTTTCAACTCTGCCCATCCTCGCTTTCCATAGCATGAGCTTAGCGTTTGTCAGAGTATTCGAGGTTCCAGTCATCTACAATAGCCGCACCTACGCCGAAGGCAAAAAGATCCGAGCCAAGGATGGGATCTTGGCCTTGATCGCACTGATTCGATTCAGGTTCAGACTAAGCACACTTTGAGCTTCGAGTGGTCCCCTCGTAGTAATTAAC
>Ga0075429_100006111_pt1 | contig 10409 bp, 5 predicted proteins | sample RhiMetdeltSRZDD3_FD_75295 | JGI IMG/M metagenome (GOLD analysis project Ga0075429, IMG submission 75295) | Populus rhizosphere microbial communities from Tennessee, USA - Rhizosphere MetaG P. deltoides SRZDD3 | ecosystem: Host-associated > Plants > Roots > Rhizosphere > Soil | place: USA...
ATCGGGTCCACGCGCGTCGCCCGCAGGGCGGGGAGGTAGCTCGCCAGCAGCGCGACGCCCACGAGCAGCAGCGGAATCGTGACGAAGATGATCGGGTCGGTCGGGCTGAGGTTGAACAACAGGTTCTTCATCACACGGGTCACCGCGAGCGCCGCGACCAGCCCGACGCCCACGCCGGCGAGCGCCAGACGGAATCCCTGCCGCAGCACGAGCCCCAGCACCTGGCGCGAATCGGCGCCGAGCGCCAGGCGCACCCCGAGCTCGCGCGAGCGCTGCGTGACGGTGTAGCTCATCACGCCGTACAGGCCGATCGACGCGAGGGCCAGCGCGAGCAGCGCAAATCCGCCGAGCAGCAGCATGGCGAAGCGGCGGGAGCCGGTGGAGCGCTCGATCAGCTGATCCATGGATCTGATGTTGGCGAGGGGCAGGTCCGGATCGATCGAGCGGACCGACGCGCGGACCACCCCCAGCGCGGACAGCGGGTCGGCGGCGGTGCGAACCGTGAAGCCGAGGAACGGAATGCGGCCGTTCTGGGCCAGGGGGAGGTAGACCTGCACCCGCTTCTGGGCCTCGAGGCCTTCCTGCGCGGTATGCGACACGACGCCGACCACCTGGATCCACTGAATCGAGGAGTCCGAGAGGTTGTTGAATGTGATGCGCTTGCCGATCGGGTCCGTGGTGGGCCAGTAGCGCCGCACCAGCTCCTCGTCGACGATGCACACCGCGGGAGCGCCGGCGCGATCGGCATCGGTGAATTGCCGGCCCGCCTTGAGCGAGGCGCGGATCGTCGGCAGATAGCCGGGGGTGGCAATCCGCATGTCCCCCCACGGCCCGGGCGTGTTGGGCGGCGGCTGGTAGCCTTCGACGTTGAAGCTGCCGGTGGACCAGCCCCCGCCGAAGGGGATTTCGCTCGTCCCGCCGGCGCTCACGACGCCGGGCGTGGTGGCCAGCGCCGCCGTGAGCCTGGTCAGCACCTCCACCCGGACCGTGTCGTTGGAGTACTTCACCGCCGGCAACGACACGTTGAACGTGAGCAGATGATCGGGCTGGAACCCCGGATCGATGTTCACGACGCGAGCGAAGCTGCGGATCAAGAGGCCGGCGCCGACGAGCAGCGTGAGGGCCAGGGCGACTGTGGAAACCACCAGCCCGCGCCGCAGCCGCAGGCTGGAGCGATGGCCCACCGATCGCCCTCCTTCCTTCAGCGACTCGTGCAGATCGGTCCGCGCCATTTGCAGGGCGGGAGCGAACCCGAACAGCAGGCCGGTGGCGAGCGAGACGAGGAGCGCGAACGCCATCACGCGGGCATCCACGCTCACCTGGGCGCTCGCGGGCAGGTTGCCTCCGTTGAGCGACAGCAGGGCCGGGACGCCCCATAACGCCAAGAGCACTCCGACGACACCACCCGAGAGCGACAGCACGACACTTTCGGTGAGCAGTGTCTGCATCAGGCGGCGCGGCGAGGCGCCCAGCGCGACCCGGACGGCGACGTCGCGGGCCCGGGCGGCGGTGCGTGCGAGCTGCAGGTTGGCCACGTTGGCGCAGGCGATCAGCAGGACGAAACCGACGGCGCCCAGCAGAATCAGCAGACCCAAACGCACGTTGCGCGAGGCCTCCTCGGCCAGTCCCGTCACCTTGAGATCCCAATCGGGCGAGTAGTTCTGCGTGTAGGTCGTGCGCAGCCGCACCGCGAGGGCGTGCATCTCGGTTTGCGCGCGATCGATCGTGACCCTCGGTGCCAGTCGTCCGATGAACGGGAGGTATTCGTTGGTGCGGCGGGTGTCCGCGAAATCCTCGGGCCGGAACACGAGCGGGGTGTACAGGTCCGTCCGCGACGAGTAAAAGTCCTTGAACGCGGCCGGCATCACGCCGACGATGGTGTAGTCCTGGTTGTCGAGCGTGAGCTTGCGCCCCAGCACGCCGCGATCGGCGCCGAAATGGCGCTGCCAGAAGCCCCACATGAGCACCGCGACGTGATCGTGCCCCGCCTGGGCCTCGTCGGGCTGCAGCGTTCTCCCGATCGCCGCCGTAGCGCCCAGCGTCGCGAAGTAGTCACCCGATACGATGGACACGTTCACCCGCTCCGGCTCCCCGGAGCCCGTGAGGTTCATCGCTCTGCCGTCTTCCACGGCGGCGCTCACGAAGAGGTCCTTCCGGGCGCTGTAGTCGCGGAACCCGGGCGCGGAAACCGGTGCCCGCAGGTTGTTGAGGGTCGGATAGAAGTGGTGCACGGTGACCAGGCGACCGGGCTCGCGGTAGGGCAGCGGCGCCAGCAGCACGCCGTTGACGACCGAGAAGATCGCGGTGTTGGCGCCGATCCCGAGGGCCAGGGTCACGACGGCGATCACCGTGAAACCCGGTGCGTGGAGCAGCGTGCGCACGGCGTAACGGATGTCTTGGAGCAGCGTTTCCATATGTTGCCTCGTTTTCGGTCCTCGGTTATCGGTCATCGGTTAAGACAAAAACCGATTACCGATGAACGTCTACCGATTACGGTCATTTCACGATCCATCCGTCCTTCAGCTGTACGATGCGGTTCCCGTACGTCGCGTTCGTATCCGAATGCGTCACTTGCACGATCGTCGTGCCCGCGGTGTTGAGCTGCTTGAACAGCTCCATGATCTCGCGTCCCTGCTCGGAATGGAGATTGCCGGTGGGCTCGTCGGCCAGCAGCAGCCTGGGCTTGTGGATCACGGCGCGCGCCACCGCGACCAGCTGTTGCTGGCCGCCCGACAGCTGCCGCGGGTACAGATCTTTCTTCGCCACCATGCCGAACCGGTCGAGGGTATCGGCCACCACGGCCTGTCGCTCGGACTTCTTGACGTCCCGGTACGACAACGGGATGTCGAGATTCTCGGCGACCGTCAGGTCGTCGAGCAGGTGGTACTGCTGAAACACGAAGCCCACGTATTGCTTGTGCAGGGCGACGCGATCTCTGGGTTTCAGCTTGTGCACGTCTTCGGTGAGCAACCGGTACTCCCCGGTCCATTCGCCGTCCAGCATCCCGAGAATCGCGAGCAGCGTGGATTTCCCCGCGCCCGAGGGGCCCATGATGGTGATGAACTCGCCCGGCCGGATGTCGAGCGCGATCTGGCGCAACACGAACACGCGTCCAGCGCCCTGGGGATAGGACTTCCCGACGTTGTGCAAGGAGATCATCGGCTCACTCATATCGCAACGCCACCATGGGATCGACCTGCGCCGCCCGTCGCGCCGGGATGAAGCTGGCGAGCGCCGCGACCGAGCCCAGAACCGCCGCACACAGTGCGAAGGTGAACACGTCCGTCGTCGTGATGCCGTAGAGGAATTGTGCGATCGCCCGCGTGAGCGCCGCGGCGATGACGAGCCCGATCACGATACCGATCGTCGCCAGCCGCATGCCTTCACCTACGAACTGTCGCAGCACGCGCGGCCGCTCGGCGCCCAGCGCCATGCGCACGCCCACCTCCCGCGTGCGCTGCGCCACCGCATACGCCATGACGCCGTACAGTCCCAGCGCGGCGAGCAGCAACGCGAGGCCGCCGAACACCCCGAGCACGGACGAGGCGCCGCGCTCTCCGTCGAGCCGATCCCGCAGGGCGTCTTCGAGGGTGATGGCCTGAAACAGCGGCAGGCTCCGATCGAGTGCGTGGACGGCTTCACCCAGGACGGGAATGAGCGAGCGGGGATCGCCCGCCGTCCGCACGAGCAGCGTGATATCGGAGAGGTCCGCGCGCTGGCGCTCGGGGACATAGAGGAAGCCGCGAGGGCGCTCGGTCAGCTCGTGATACTTGCCGTCGCGCGCGACGCCCACCACTTCGAGGAACGGCTCGCCGCCGAACCGAAGTCGTTTGCCGATGGGATCCTGACCCGGCCACAAGCGGCCGGCCAGCGTTTCGTTGACGATGACGACGGGCGGCGCTCCAGCCACGTCCCGCGTGGTGAACTCGCGCCCTCGTATGAGCGAGGTGCCGACCGCGGTGAAGTATGCCGGCCACACGGCGGCGTAGCTGACCTGAACGTTCGCATCGTCCTGACTCGGCCCCTCGGCGGCGACGGTAGAGCTGATGAGGTGGCTGCCGAGCGGCATCGGGCTTGCCAGGCTCGCCGCGGTCACCCCGGGCAACCCGCGCACGCGCTCCAGCAGTTGTGTGTAGAAGGCCCCCTGTCGCGCGGCGTCGTATCCCTGAATCCGCAGATCGAACGAAACGGCCACGGCGTGACTGGTGTCGACACCCGGATCCACACGCAGGGCCTTGCCGAGCGTGCGCAGGAAGAGTCCCGCGGCCACGAGGAGGACGAGCGACAAGGCCACCTGGGCGACCACGAGACTCGAAACCACGCGCGACCGGCGGACCTGAAGCCCCAGGCCGCCGCCTTCGCCTTTCAGCGTGGGCACGAGATCGGTTCGGCTGGCGCCGAGCGCCGGTGCGAGTCCAAACAGGACGCCCGTGAAGAGCGCGACGGCGGCGGTGAATCCGAGCACGCGGATGTCGGGCGTCAACGCGACCGCGACCTCCGGCGGCAGCTCGGACACGGCGATCAGCAGGTCGTTGAGCCAGAACGACAGCAGCAGGCCGATGGCGCCGGCAAGCAGCGTGAGCACCAGCGCCTCGGTGAGCAGCTGCATGAAAAGGCGTCCGCGCGTCGCTCCCAGGGCAACCCGGATTCCCACCTCGCGCCGGCGGGACGTCGCGCGCGCGAGCATCAGATTGGCCACGTTGGCACACGCGATGAGCAGCACCAGCGCCGGCACGGCCATCAGCAGCCCGAGGATCGGTCTCGCTTCCTGGCGATTGCCGGGATCGAGCCCACCCGTCATCGGGATCACGCGCGCGCTGTTTCCTTCGAGGATGGCGGGATACGCCGTGGCCAGCCGTGCCCCGATGGTTCGCGCCTCCGCGTCCGCCTGGTCGAGCGTCACACCGGGCCCCAGACGGCCGAACGCACGCAGCCAGGGTGCGGTCCGGTCCTCGAGCAGGTTCCCGCCGTCCGGCATCGCTATGCCCGCGCTCGCGAACGGTACCCACAGCTCGATCGCCAGGCCGAGCTCGGTGCCGGCGAAGCCTTCGGGAGCGACGCCGATCACGGTGACGGGCCGGCCGTTGATGGTGATGGCACGACCCATCAGATCGGGCGCGGAACCAAACCGACGCTGCCACAGGGCGTGGCTGATGACCGTGACGGGCGTCGCGCCAGGCAAATCGTCTTCGGCGGTGAAGAACCGTCCCGCCGCGGGCCTGAACCCAAGCACCCTGAAGTACGTGGCGGAAGTGATCAGGCCCTTGGTCCGCTCCGGTTCGCCACCCGACCCAAGGGACAGTGGGATGTCCTGGAACGCGGCGAGCGACGCGAGCGACCTCAGTTGTGTCGTGTAGTCGCGAAATTCCGGGTAGGAGAAGGCCCGCCGGAATGATGTCGCTCGACTGGATGGGCCCTCCGCGCGCGTAGCCGCGAGCCGCACCAGCTGGTCCGAGTGAGGAGCCGGCACCGGCCGGAACAGCGCCGCATTGACGAGCGTAAACACCGAGCTGTTGGCGCCGATGCCGAGCGCGAGCGTGAGGATCGCCACCACGGTGAATCCCGGCGTCTTGGCCAGCGAGCGGATCGCGTAGCGGATGTTTTGGAGCAGGGTGTCCATTGTGCTCTCAGGTCGCTCGGTGTGCGGTGTCCGGTGTCCGGTATCCGATGTCCGGACTGCACCCCGGGCACCGTGCGCCGGAAACCGGTCCCCGCCTATTCATACCGCATGGCGATCATCGGATCGACGCGCGCGGCGCGACGGGCCGGCAGATAGCTCGCGAGGAACGCCGCCCCGGTGAGCAGCACCGCGATCCCGGCGAAACTCAACGGGTCTGTGGCGCTGACGCCGTACAGGAGGCTCTTGAGCGCGCGGGTGATCCCGAACGCGCCCAGGAGTCCGATGCCCGCGCCGAAACCGGCCAGCACCAACCCGCGCCCCACGATCAGCCGGAGCACGTGCCCGACCTCGGCGCCGAGCGCCATCCGCAGACCGATTTCATGGGTGCGCTGTGCGACCGCGTACGACATCACGCCGTACACGCCCACGGCAGCGAGCACCAGCGCGATGACGGCGAAGACCCCCATCATCAGACCGACCAGTCGCTGCGGCCAGATCGACCGGGCGATCACCTGGTCGTAGGGGAGCACGTCGAACAACGCGATGCCCGGATCGACCGCCCGGATCGTCCCCCGCACCGGCCCGGTGATGGACGCGGGATCGCCCGCGGTCCGCACCACGAGCGACATGTGGTAGCGGGGTGCGTCGCCGTAGGGAACGTAGACCTGGGGCTCGGGTTGGGCGTCGAGCTCGTCCGCCTGGACATCGCCGACGACGCCGACCACCGTGCGCCACACGACGGCGGTGTCGCTGGTGAATCGCAGCCGCCGCCCGATGGCCGGGGCGTTGGGCCAGAAACGCTTTGCCGCCGTCTGGTTCACCACCACGACGCGAGAGGTTTCCGCGTTCTCGCGGGTCACGAACGTCCGCCCTTCCCGCAACGGCACTTTCAGCGTCTGGAAGAACCCGTCCGTCACGGCCCGGAAGCTTGCGATCGGCTCTTCGCCAGGAGTGACCGCTTGTCCTTCGATGCCGATCGGTACGCCACCGCCGCCCTGTCCGACTGGGACGCCGTTCGAAGCCGCGGCGAACTCGACGCCCGGCAATTGCTGCAGCCGTCCGAGCGCGTCACGGTAGAACGCGATCCGCGACGCCGCCGAGTCATAGCGCTCGCCGGCGAGATACAGCCGCATGGTGAGCACGCCCTGTGGATCGAAGCCCGGCTTGACGCGGGCGAGGCCCAGGAAACTGCGGATCATCAGAGTCGATCCGACGAGCAGCACCAGCGACAGCGCGATTTCGCCGATCACCAGCGCGCTCCGTAGCCGGTGTCGACCGCGGCCCCCCATGCCCCCGCGGCCGCTTTCCTTCAATGTTCCGTGCAAGTCCGGCTTGGTCGATTTCAGGGCCGGCAACAGCCCGAATACGAGACCGGTCACCACCGAAAGACCGACCGTGAAGAGCAGCGACCCCTTTTCGATTTCCCAACGGACCCAGTACGGCGTTTCCTCGAGAATGCCGAGCTTCGATAGCTCGACGCCGGCGTAGGCGAACACGATTCCCAGGACCCCACCGAACACCCCGACGACGATGCTTTCGGTGAGCAGCTGCCGCACCAGGCGCCGGCGACCGGCGCCGAGCGCCGCGCGCAGGGCGATCTCCCGCTGCCGCACGGTCCCGCGGGCGAGCGCGAGGTTCGCCACGTTGGTGCAGGCGATGAGCAGCACGAACCCTACCGCCGACAGCAGCACCCACAGATACATGAGCGTCACTTTGTCGACGAGCTCTTCCCGGTATGGCGCCACCCGCATGCTGCGGCCGCCATCGGTGGCCGGGTACAGCGTCGCGAGCTGCCGGGCGATGCTCTGGACATCCGCGGTCGCCCGTTCGCGCGTCACATCCGTCCGGCGCCGGCCGATCACCTCGTAACAGCAGGTCTGGGCGCGGGGAGTTCCCGGAGCGATCACCAGCGGGACCCACAGCTTCTGGGTGTAGGGGAACGTGAGCTTCGGCGGCAGCACACCGATGATGGTGCGCTGCCGGCCGTTGACCAGCAGGCTCTGCCCGATGACGTCGCTCCTGCCGGCGAAGCGGTGCTGCCACAGCGGGTATGAGAGGATCACGACGCCGTCACGGCCGGTTTGGTCTTCATCCGGCAGGAAATCGCGCCCGAGGATCGGCCGCACGCCGAGCATCGAGAACAGGTTCGCCGTGACTTCGGCCCCGTCGGTGTACTCGACTTCTTCACCGGCCGCGAGGTTGTAATTCTCCTCGGTGTACGCCGCGAGGGCCGTGAACGACTTGTTTTGGGCGCGGAGATCGACGAGCGCCGCATACGCGACCGAGCCGCGATCGAACCCCCGTTTCGCGTCGGTGCGATACACGATATCGATCTGTCCCGGATCTTTGAACGGCAGCGGCCGGATCACGAGCCCGTTGACGACGCTGAAGACCGTCGTCGTGGCCCCGATGCCGAGCGCCAGCGTGAACACGGCCACCGCGGTGAAGCCGGGGCTCTTGGCGAGGGTCCGGAGCGAGTAGCGGATGTCTTGAAGCAGGGTGTCCATTCAGGTCCGCGCCGCCGCGGCGGTCGATTGGTCGTGTTCTTCCAGCACCCGCCCGTCGAACAACTCGATGGTGCGGTCGGCGTGCGCGGCGTAGCGCGGGTCGTGGGTCACCATGCAGATCGTGGCTCCCCCGCGGTGCAGCTCGCGCAGCAGCTCCATCACCGCTTCACCGTTCGAGCTGTCCAGGTTGCCGGTGGGCTCGTCGGCCAGCAGGATCGCGGGATCCCCGGCGACGGCGCGGGCCACCGCGACGCGTTGCTGCTGCCCGCCGGAGAGCTGGGCGGGATAGTGCTTCACGCGGTGGGACATCCCGACCTTCTCGAGGGCCTCGGTCACCCGGCGCTTGCGCTCGGCGCCGGACAGGCCGCGATAGGTGAGCGGCAGCTCGACGTTCTCGTAGACGGTGAGATCGCCGATCAGGTTGAAGGCCTGGAAGATGAACCCGATCTGGCGGTTGCGGACGCGGGCGCGATCGGCGGCCGACAGGTTCGCCACCGGGCGACCGTCCAGGACGTACGCGCCGTCCGTCGGCGTGTCGAGCAACCCGAGGATCGAGAGCAGCGTCGTCTTGCCGCATCCTGACGGGCCCGCGATCGCCACGTACTCGCCTTGTTTGATGTCGAGGTGGACGTCGGCCAGGGCGTGCGTCTCCACCTCGTCGGTATAGAAGACTTTCTTGATGCCCTGGAGCTGAATGAGGGATGCGCCGTTCGTCGACATCAGGTCTCCTTGAGTAGCGGTCGTCGGTAAACAGTCATCGGTACTCGGTCGCGAAGCGTGATTACAGACTACCGATGACCGATTACCGTCTACGATTCATTTAAGCCTCACCCGATCCACGTTGTCCCACTGGGACATGTCCGACAGAATCACCATGTCGCCGACCACGAGGCCGCGACGGATCTCGATAGCGGTTACCGACGTGCTGCCGACTTGCACCGAGACGCGCGTCGCATAGTGGCCGCCGTCGGTCACCTTGAAAATTCCGATCGTGCTGTTGGGCTGTCCGTACGCGGGCCGGCCCGTAAACAACACATGCGGCAGTCGCTCGAGCACGATGGTGCCGTCCACGCTGAGATCGGGTCGCGCGCCCTGCGGCAGGGGACCATCCAGCGATACATCGACGGTGACCGTCCCGTTCTGGGAGTTGGCATCGGTACGACTGACGTGTCCACGCACGATCCCGTTTCGCGTGTCGATCGAGGCGATCTGGCCGATCGCGAGGTCCCTGGCCTGCGTTTCGGGAATCTGGAGCACGGCTTTGAGCTGGCCCGGCTGCACGACCTTGGCGAGGATGGTGCCTTCCGTCACCCATTGTCCCTGCTGCAGCGACAGATCGGTGACGGTGCCGGCATCGCCGGCGCGAACCGTCAGCGAATGCACGCGGGCGCGCTGAAACGAGGCGATGGCGCGCAGGCGTTGCACCTGAGACGCCTGGACCGCCACCTGCGAGTCGACCGTCGCCGTCATCAGGACGAGCCGTTGCTGCTCGATGCGGTAGCGGGTTTCCAGCTCGACCGCCCGGTCCTTGGCGAGTGCGACATCGTTCAGCGCGATCAATCCGTGCGCCGCCAGCGTGTCGGCTCCCAGGGCATCGCGGCGCGCCTTCTGGTAATCGACGCGCGTCGTGGCGACGAGGCCTTCCTGCGTGAGCCGCTGGTTCTCGAGCGACGTCCTGAGGCTCACCAGCTGGGCCTGCGCCGCGGTGAGCTGCTGCTCGGCCTGCAGCGCCTGGATCTGCACGTCGGGGTTCGAGAGCTCGAGCAACACGGATCCGGCTTGGACCTGTTGACCGGGCTGCGTGAGGATGCGCTCGACCCGCGCAGAGGCGAGGGCGGAGATGAACCGGATGTGTTCGGGGACGAGGGAGCCCGGTCCGTGTACGTCCCGGATCATCTCCCCCTGACGCACGGTATCGAACAGCAGCGTGCCACGGTCGACTGATGGCGCGGCGGGCTTCAGACTGGACAGCACCAGCGTGATGACCAGGATCGCGCCGATGGCGATCCCGGCTTGCCACAGACGGCGCCGGTTCTTTACGGGTTCGCGTGGGATATCCACGACAAGCACTCAAGGCACGCCACGTGCCAGGACTGGTGTTGGGAAGTGGCGGGCGAGAAAGCAGTTACGAGGGGACGTAGGAGATGATTCGCGCCTTAATGCGCGGAAGCGGGATTGAGTGTCCCAGAAGCGGACACCGGCTAAGTGATTGCTTGTCTCCCAGACTCCTCGTTCACAGATTGAACCCCCCATGACCTGGATCCGGACGATTCCGCTCGCGG
>Ga0075429_100006113_pt1 | contig 10405 bp, 8 predicted proteins | sample RhiMetdeltSRZDD3_FD_75295 | JGI IMG/M metagenome (GOLD analysis project Ga0075429, IMG submission 75295) | Populus rhizosphere microbial communities from Tennessee, USA - Rhizosphere MetaG P. deltoides SRZDD3 | ecosystem: Host-associated > Plants > Roots > Rhizosphere > Soil | place: USA...
GGACGGCCGCCACGCCTACGTCGTCGACGAGACCGGCAGCACGGTGACGGCGTACACCTACGACGCCAGCCACGGCACCTTGACCCGCGGCGACAGCCTCACCACCCTGCCCGCCGGCTTCACCGACGAGAACTACGGCGGCGAGATCGCGATCTCCGCCGACGGTCGCTTCGTCTACGCGACCAACCGCGGCCACGACAGCATCGCCGTGCTGGCGGTTGCGCCCGGCACCGGCGCGCTGAGCGCGGTCGACCGCACCCCCACCGGCGGCGCCTTCCCGCGCAGCTTCGCGATCGCCCCCGGCGGCGATCGCCTGATCGTGGCCAACCAGAATTCGAGCGCGCTGGTCTCGTTCGCGATCGACCGGACCACCGGCAAGCTGTCGGCGCCGAGCGCCCCGGTCGCCACCGGCGCGGCCGCGTTCTTCGTCGGGGCGTTCACGATCCCGGCGCGGTAGGCGGCGCCCCCGGCGCGTCGTCCCATGGGTCGCGACGGCGGACCCATGGGACATCCAGCTCGCTCCCGGGCGACGGCGCGGGCAACTCCGCGCAACCGCGGCGGCGCGCGAGGGCACGGCGGTTGCTCCTTGCCCCGGCCATGAAGCGACTCGCCCTCTGCGCGCTCCTCGCGTTGTCGATCCCGACCGCCGCCTGCCTCACCGACGACGGCGAAGGCGTGCCGCCGCCCGGAACCGGGGGTGGCGGCGGCGGCGGCGGGGGTGGTGGCGGCGGCGGTGGCGGTGGCGGCGACGACCTCGGCATCCCCGCCGAGTTCCCGCAGCTGAACGCGCGCTACCGCTCGCACGCGGTCTGGCACCACGACACGTCCGGCTTCCCGGACGTCCCCAACGAGATCTACGGCAGCGTCGACCAGATGCCGGTGGGGGAAGGGATCGCCACCTTCGGCGGCCTCTGGAAGAGCGACGCCTGCAGCTTCTACCTCGACTTCGAGGATGCCGACGACGGCGAGGACATGGAGATCTACCTCGCCACGCTCGAGCCGGGCCGCTACGACGCCACCGGCTTCCAGGGCCACATCGAGAAGACCGAGTACCGCGGCGGCAGCTACACCTACGTCAGCGACATCGACGGCGGGCGCGCCATCGTCACCATCGTCGGCAACAACGGCAAGGCGCTGTGGGGCACCTTCGACGCTCGCCTCTGCTACGCGCCGACGCCGGGCTCCAACTGCAGCTCGTACTACGAGGGCCGCTTCTCGGCCGAGCTCCGCAACGTCGTGGCGACCGGCGACTGCGGCCCGCCGGCGCCGGCGCCCTGAGACGAGCGGCCGCCGCGCTTCCGCTCGCCGTCGACCCAGACGCGCCACGCCGCGGTGTCGATGCCGGGGCGCGGTAGCGGTCGGGGTTGCGCTTCACACGGCGCGGTCGCCGCCGTGAGCGAGAAGGTCGCCACGGCACCAGGCGGTGGAGCCGCGACGCGCGCCGCCGAGCTCCTGACGTCGCTGTCGCAGTCGCCGGGTCACGCGGTCCACACCGGCGCCCCAACACCGCGAAGCGCCGTGGCACATCGCGGCACGCTCCGTGCTTTGCCCTGCCCACAATGCTTTCGAAGAGCCTTCATGCCTGCCTGCTGCTCGTGCCCCTCGCCGGCTGCGTCGAGGGGGACCGCGCCCTCAACGACGGCAAGTGCCCCGCCGGCGAGACCTGCTCCGACGGGACGCCGAAGGGGCTCGAGTTCCACGGCGCCGATCGCACCGGTTCGACGCTCGAGCTCGGCGTCCCCTGGACGGCCATCGGCGGCATCCAGACCATCACGATCGTCGACGTCGACACCGAGCAGCGCCTCGCGCTGCCGTGGCGCGCCGAGCTGTCGGGGGCGCTCGCGGTCGACTCCGAAAATCAGGCGGCGAGCCAGGTCGTCGTTGCCGGCGTCGCCGAGGACGAGGCGATGCTGCGCATCGTCGACCCGGCCACCGGCGCGCTCTACGACCGACACCCGATCACGGCGAAGCCGATCGTCTCGATGGCAGCGGTCTCCGGCAACGAGCTCGTCCTGGGCGGCCGGCCGATCGCCTGGCTCGCAGGCCGCGACATCGACGCGGGGATCGCGCTCCAGGGCCGACTGGGCGAGCACCTCGTCGACGAGCGGCTCGAGGTCGCGCTCGCCGACGGCGGCGCCGCGTCGCTCGAGCGGACCGCCTGGGACCGCGTCGTCGTGCGCGGCGTCGCCGCCGCCGGCACGGTCGGGCTCACGGTCAGCGCCGGCACCGTGCGCGATCAGCGCGTCGAGGCGACGGTCGTCGATGGCATCGACGCGGTCGTCGACGGCGTCGACCTGTCCGGCGCGCCGACGGTGGGCAGCACGCTGTTCCACTGCTTCGAGGCGCGCCTCGGCGAGCAGGCGGTCCTCGGCGTGGCCTGGACGTTCACCGCCGAGGGCGCCGCGACCAGCGAGCTGTCCTCGCCCGCGCCCAACTGCGCCGCCCGCCAGTTCGACGCGCCGGGGCAGCTGACGATCACCGCGAGCGCCGGCGGGCAGAGCGTCGTCCGCACGATCGACATCGCCCCCGCGCCGCGCAGCCGCACCGTCGCGCCGGCCGCGCGCGCCGCGGACCGGGGCTCGCCGGGCGACCGCGCCGCCGCCGCGGCCGCCATCACAGCGTCTGGCGCTGACACGTCACGGTGAAGCCGCCGGTCCGATTGCGATCAGATCGTGGGTGACGAGGAAGCTGCGCAGCTCCGGCCACTCGGCCGCGAAGGCGGCGAGGTCCTCGCGCGGCCCGCCCTGCAGCCGGCGCACGAGCGGCGCGACCGCGCCCTGGTCGCGCGGGCCGGACTCCTGCCAGGCCGCGAAGGCGCGCAGGAGCCAGCCGATCCGCATGCTGCGCGCGACAAGCGTACCCTCGAGCATCGACTGGCGCTGATCGAAGCCATCGATGACCTCGCGCGCCTTGCCCTCGCGAGCGAGGAGCAGGAGCTCGACGAGCACCAGCTCGCCGAGAAAGACCATCCCGCGCGGGTTGCGATCGTAGCGGCGCCGCGCGTCGTCGAGCCAGCGCCGCGCCAGATCGACCTTGCCCTCCAGCGCGAACACCGCCGTGAGGCGGATGGCGACGAGGACCCGCAGGTCGCTCGCGAATTGCACGCCGGTCCACCCCTCGACCCGCGTCAACCCTTCCTCGGCGTCGCGCAGCTTCCCCTGCTCGAGCTGGGCCAGCGCCAGGTTGTAGAGCGCGAGCGCGCCGACCTGCCCGGTGCGGTGCTTCCGGGACACGGCGAGAAACTCGCGCTCGGCGAGGGCGTGGTTGCCCTCGTTCATCGCGGCGATCCCGGCGGCGCTGTCCCGGTTGTACGTCCGCGCGTGCCGCGCCCTGACGGCGAGCAGTGCGACGAAGAGCACGACCCCGCCGCCGAGCGCCACCGGCAGGATCGGGAACCGCTCCTCGCGCTGCACCGCCGCCGGCTGCGACGTCCGGGCGCGGGGCTTCGACGGCGACATCAGGGCGTAGATCGCCGTGAACATCGCCACCAGGACGACCCAGAGCAGGAGCGTCCGCCGGACCTTCGGCTTCGGAACGTTGTCCGTGGGCAGGGCGGGCGGCTCGATCGACGGCGCGGGCATCGCGCCGCAGCCTACCCGGTCAGTTCGCGTAGCGGTAGCAGACCGCGTCGACCGACACGTTGCCGCGGCCGCTCAGGTACCAGTAGCCGTAGAGCGGATAGAGGTAGACGTAGTCGTCGGTGCTGCGCATCGAGCCCTGCACCTTGCTGATCATGCAGGCGCCGTCGGCGATCGCCATCATGCGGACGTCGGGGTTGCCCGGGTTCCAGGTGTAGGTGCCCTGCTGGTTGGCGCTGCGGCCGCTGCCCAGGTCGAGGCACATCGCGTGCGCCTTGATGTTGAAGGTGTCGAGCGCCCAGTACGGGATGTTGATCGCCATCTCGGCGCGGTTGTCCATGCCGTTCATCGCGCCCTGCAGGCCGCTCAGGTAGCAGACCGAGCGCCAGTAGTTCCACAGGTTGGCGGTGCGATAGCCGCCGCCGCCGTTGAACCAGCCCGACGGGACCGACAGCTGCGAGTCGCCGGCCGGCGCGAAGCGCGACCGCGGCGTGCAGCGGGCGCTGACCTGGACGCCGTACTGCTGCGAGTCCTTGTGCAGGTACCAGCCGTACGAGGCGGCCGACAGCCAGACGTGCTCGCCGTCGCCGCGGTAGTTGCCGCGGATCTCGGACAGGTAGCACAGGCGATCCGCCTGCGGACCCAGATAGAAGGAGCCGGTCTGCGAGCCCCCGATCATGTACTGGATGGTTGGATCGGCGGCGGCGGCGAGCCCCTCCTCGGCGGTTGCCGTCGTGGCGTCGGCCTCGGCTGCCTCCTCCTCGTCGTCGGAGGCGGCGGCACCGTCGTAGTCGACACAGCCGAGATGAAACAGAGAGGCGAGCAGCAGAAACGAGAGTCCGGTACGGATGCGCGTCATGGTCGCGCCCATGAGCAGCGCGCGTGCCATCGCGCACAGCCGCCAACTCCGCGATCGCTCACGGCCGTCGCCGCGCCGAGGCGACACCGGTGTCGACACAGGGGTGCCCTGTGCCACGAATGTTCGCTTGCGCCGTCGCGACGCGCCCCGTATGGTGATCGCGATGTCTCTGTCGCTTCACGCTGCTGCTGCCGAGACGCTGGCTATGGCCGGCGGTGGCGGCAGCGTGCGCGCAGATTGACGCTCGCTCCCAGCCGCCGCCACGAGGGCGGCTGACGGAAGCGATTCGCGCGTGGCCGCCGGAAAGACACCGGATCCGTCATGCGCACCCTCAGTCCCGTCATCACTGCAACCGAGCTCCGCTCGCGATACCTCGACTTCTTCCGCGACCAGGGCCACGTCGCGATCCCGTCGGCGTCCCTGGTGCCGGCGAACGATCCGACCGTGCTGTTCACCACCGCCGGCATGCACCCGCTGGTGCCGTACCTGCTCGGCGCGCCGCACCCGGCGGGGCGCCGGCTCGTCAACGTGCAGAAGTGCGTGCGCACCGGCGACATCGACGTCATCGGCGACGACACCCACCTGACCTTCTTCGAGATGCTCGGCAACTGGTCGCTCGGCGACTACGGCCGCGACGAGGCGATCCGGTGGAGCTTCGACTTCTTGACCGCGCCGCGCTGGCTCGGGCTGCCGGTCGAGCGCCTCGGCGTCACCTGCTTCGCGGGCGACGACCAGGTGCCGGCGGACCGGGCGTCGGTCGCGCTGTGGTCGAGCCTCGGCATCCCGCCCGAGCGGATCCAGCTCCTCGGCCGCGGCGACAACTGGTGGGGGCCCGCGGGGCCGACCGGGCCGTGCGGCCCCGACACCGAGATCTTCTACTGGGTCGGCTCCGAGCCGCCGCCGCGCCAGCTCGACGTCACCGATCGGCGCTGGGTCGAGATCTGGAACAACGTCTTCATGCAGTACGAGCAGGAGCCGGGCGGCGCGATCGCGCCGCTGCCGCGGCTCAACGTCGACACCGGCATGGGCGTCGAGCGCACCCTGGTCGCGCTCAACCGGCTCGGCTCGGTGTACGAGGTCGACACCGTGCGGCCGCTGGCGGACGCGCTGCGCGTCCGGATCCCGGACGGCGCATCCGCCGCGGAGGGCAAGCTCCGCGTCCTGACCGACCACCTCCGCGCGGCGTCGTTCCTGATCGCGGACGGCACCGGTCCGTCGAACAAGGACCGCGGCTACGTCCTGCGCCGCCTGCTCCGGCGCTGCATCCTGTTCGCGCGCCAGCTCGGCCTGGCGCCGGACTGGCCGCGCGCGGCGGTGTCGGCGCTGGCGACCACCTTCGCGGGCACCGAGCTCGACCTCGCGCCGGAGCAAGATCGGATCGTCGCGACCGTCGCGGACGAGGCGGTCAAGTTCGAGCGCACCCTCGCGCTCGGCCTGCGCGTGCTCGGCAAGCGCACCGTCCTCGACGGCAAGGTGGCGTTCGATCTCTTCCAGACCTACGGCTTTCCGTTCGAGCTGACCCGCGAGCTGGCGGAGGCGAGCGGCACGCCGGTCGACGAGGTCGGCTTCCGGACCGAGCTCGAGCGCCACCGCGAGCGCTCGCGCACGACCTCGGCGGGCGCGTTCCAGGGCGGCCTCGCGGATCACTCGATCGAGATCGTCCGCTACCACACCCTGACCCACCTGCTGCAGGCGGCGCTGCGCCGGGTCCTCGGCGAGCACGTGCTGCAGCGCGGCTCGAACCTCACCCGCGACCGCCTCCGCTTCGACTTCTCCCACGACGGCAAGCTCACGGCGGACGAGGTCGCGCAGGTCCAGGAGCTGGTCAACGGCTGGCTCGCGCGGCCGCTGGTGGTCGAGCGGGCGACGATGGCGGCGCCCGAGGCGCGCGCGCTGGGCGCGCTGGCGGCGTTCGGCGAGAAGTACGGCGAGACGGTCTCGGTCTACACGATCCGCGACGGCGAGACCGGCGACGTGGTCAGCCGCGAGCTGTGTGGCGGGCCGCACGTGCCGTCGGTCGATGACCTGACCGGTCGCTTCCGGATCGTCCGCGAGGAGGCGGTCTCGGCCGGCGTCCGCCGGATCAAGGCGGTGCTCGAGGCCGTCGACGAGGCGGCTTGCCAGCCGCCGTGCGACGGGTCGCAGGCGTGACAGGCGTGTCGCTGGCGTGCCGCCGGCGCCCGCCGCCAACGGCGCTCCGCCGTGGCGTCTCCGCGACTTGTCGCGCGCTCGCGCCGGTACGCCGCTTGCGTGCAGGCCGGCCATGCTTCGCGTTGCCTGGGCTGGACTTCTGGCCCTCACCCTCGCCTCCACGAGCGGCTGCCTGATCGTCTTCGAGGACGACGACCAGCCGCCCCCGATCGGTGGCCCCGACGGCGGCGTCCCCGACGCGGGCCCCGGCCCGGGCGAGAACCTGCTGCGCAACGGCGACTTCTCGGTGCGCGTCCCGTTCGAGAGCCTGCCGCAGTCGTCCGGCCTCGACACCTTCGCCCAGGCGCGGCTCGGCACCGACTGGCCGGCCGCGTGGTTCAACAGCTTCACCATGGACGAGGACGGCAGGGAGATCCGCGTCGGACCGGACTCCGCGCCGACCGGCATCCGGATCGAGTCGACCAACGATCCGGCGCTCCCGTACGGCTACGAGGTGAACATCGGCCAGGCGGTGCCGGTGCCGGCCGGCTCCTACCACATGCGGCTCGTGTTCGACGGCGACACGGGCGGCGACGCGCTCGAGATCTGCCCGGTGATCGACTTCTCGTGCGGCGGCGGCTACGTGCGCGTGCGGGGGCCGGGCGACGACTGCGTCACCTACGTGCTGGAACAGCCGGGCGGGCCGGCGTCGTTCGAGATCGAATTCTTGTCACCGGGCGAGCTCACCTGCCCCTACCCGTCGATGCGCCTCGGCATCTGGGCGTTCATCGAGCCCTCGGTTCCTCAGGTGCTCATCTACCGCTCGGTCGAGGTGACGCTGGCCCGGTAGCGGTCCTCGCCGCCGGATCAAGGCGGTGCTCGAGGACGCGACTTGCCAGCCGCCGTGCGACCGGTCGCGGACCTGACAGTCGTGTCGCTGGCGTGCCACCGCTGCCCACCGACGACGTCCTCGTCGCCATGGAGTCTCCGCTACTTGTTACGTCCTCGCGGCGGCATGCGGCTTGCGTCCAGGCGGGCCATGATTCGACTCGCGTGGGCTGGACTTCTGGCCCTGTCCCTGGCTTCCACCAGCGCCTGCCTCATCGTCTTCGAGGACGACGACGACCGGCCGCCGCCGCCGCCGCCAGGCTCGCCCGACGGGGGCGTTCCCGACGGCCCCGGCCCGGGCGACAACCTGCTGCGCAACGGCGACTTCTCGGTGCGCGTCCCGTTCGACAGCCTGCCGCAGTCGTCCGGCCTCGACACGTTCGCCCAGGCGCGGCTCGGCACCGACTGGCCGGACGCGTGGATCCACAGCTTCACCATGGACGAGGAGGGCAAGGAGATCCGGGTCGGCCCGGACTCCGAACCGACCGGCATCCGGATCGACTCGAACAACGATCCTGCGCTCAACTACGCCTACGAGGTGGACATCGGCCAGGTCGCGACGGTGCCGGCCGGCGCCTACCACATGCGCCTCGTGCTCGACGGCGACACCGGCGGCGGCGAGATCGAGATCTGCCCGGTGATCGAGTTCTCGTGCGGCGGCAACTACGTGCGCGTGCTGGGGCCGGGCAGCGGCGGCTGCCCGACCTACGCGGTCTCCGGGCCGAGGCCGGTCGAGATCGACTTCGCGTCGCCGTCCGAGCTCACCTGCACCCACCCGTCGATGCGCTTCAGCATCTGGTCGTTCATCTGGCCGGGCGGGCCTCAGGTGCTCATCTACCGCTCGGTCGCGGTGACGCTCGCCCGGTAACGGCCGCGCCGGATACGTAACGTACGGCGCCGGTTCCGAAACGCTCCGGGGAACGCGCAACCCGGCGCGACGGCATGACCGCCGTCGCGTCGTCCGCTGGCATGTTGCATGCTCTCGGCTGGCGAATGAGTAGGGATCGAACGAAGCCGTCGAGCTCGCGCGTGCTGCTGATCGCGGCGTGCCTGGCCGCCGCCGCCTGCAACTCCTCCGGAGACCGCACCGCCACCTGCGGGCCGCTCACCGGCACCGCGATCACGGCCGCGCACGCCGCTGGGCCGGCGCGCCTGTGCGGGCGGCTCCAGATCGCCGCCGACGCCGCGGCGCGCGACGCCACCGGCCCGATCGTCCTCAGCTGGTTCCGCCCCGACGAGCAGAAGCGGTTCCGCGGCGGGCGGCTGCCGCCGAACGACCTGCTCGAGGCGCTGATGGAGCGCGGCCGCATCGTCACCGGCGCCCGCCTCGCGCGCGGCGGCGTCGAGTATTCACTCGACTACCCGGGCGGCGACGCGGTCGTCCTCGCGATCGCCGACCTGCGCCACGACTTCTGGGCGACGCTGTTCGGCGGCGGCGCCGGCAACTTCGTCGGCGTCTCGGCGGTCGGCGGCGCCCGCGCCCGCACCGACGTCCCCCTCGAGCTCGTGACCGAGCACGATCCGGGGCCGCCGCCCGAGCGCTGCCAGGGCGCCCGCTTCGAGCTGGTGAAGATCGACGCGCCCGAGGTCGCCGGCGCGATCGGCAACGACACCGCGCGCCGCCTGTGCGTCTGGCTGCCGGCGTCGTACGCCGCCGAGCCGGCGCGGCGCTACCCGGTGGTCTACATCCTGCCCGGCTTCGCCAGCGGCGACGTCGCGTACCTCGTCGGCAACCGCGATCTCCGCAAGACCGCCGACGCCCTCGCCCACGACGGCGCCGGCGAGGCGATCCTCGTCGGCGTCGACACCGCCACGCGCCACGGCAGCACCTACTTCACCGACTCCGCGGCCGGCGGCGCGTGGGCCCGGTTCGTCCGCGAGCGGATGGTGCCGGAGATCGACCACCGCTACCGGACCGTCGCGACCTCGGCCGGCCGCGCCGTCCTCGGCCACTCGACCGGCGGCTTCAACGCGATCTCGCTCGCGCTGCGCTTCCCCGACCTGTTCGGCACCGCCGCCGCGTCCGCCCCTGATCCGCTCGACTTCGAGGGCTGGATGCTCGGGCCCGACGGCCGCGTCCGCCCGCGCTGGCTGGCGTGGACCCGCCTCGAGGCCGCCGTCGGCGGCATCGGGCAGATGGTGAGCTACGCCGCCGCCTGGTCGGCCGAGGCGCCGCCGTCGCCGCGCGCCTATCCGTTCGATCTCGAGACCGGCGCGGTGCGCGCCGCCGACTGGGCGGCGTGGCGCGCCCAGAGCCCGCTCCGCCTCCTCGACGATCCCGACCGCGTGGCCGCGATCCGCAGCAACCTCGACGGGCGGATCTTCATCACCGTCGGCAAGGCCGACGAGTTCGGCCTGTTCGAGCCGGCCCAGCGCTTCTCGGCCCGGCTCGCCGAGCTCGGCATCGCCCACGAGCTGCACGCCACCGAGGGCACCCACGGCGGCGACCAGACCGCCGGCCTGCAGGCGGCGCTGACCTTCGCCATCCGCCGCCGATGACCCCCACCGCCCCGACGCAGTCGTACCTTGTCTGGTTCAGCCAGCGCGTCGGCAGCACGCTCCTGACCCAGGCGCTCGAGGACACCGGCATCGCCGGGCGCCCGCGCGAGTGGTTCAACGTGCGCAGCGCCGACGACCTGCTGGCCACCCACCGGGTCGCGACCGCGCTCGAGCTGCGCGACGTCCTGTGGCGGGAAGCCACCACCGCCAACGGCGTCATCGGCATGAAGTACGGCCTCCTCGAGGATCTGCACCCGGAGCTGACCTCGCTCCTGGGCGGCCTGGTCCAGCACGGCCCCGATCCCGATGGGCGACGAGCGTGGCAGGCGCTGTTCCCGCGCTGGCAGCACGTGTTCATGACCCGCCGCAACAAGATCCGGCTGGCGGTCTCCTGGTGGCGCGCGATCAAGACCGACGAGTGGCAGCGGCGCCGCGGCCGCGCGCCGGTCGC
>Ga0075429_100006114_pt1 | contig 10404 bp, 7 predicted proteins | sample RhiMetdeltSRZDD3_FD_75295 | JGI IMG/M metagenome (GOLD analysis project Ga0075429, IMG submission 75295) | Populus rhizosphere microbial communities from Tennessee, USA - Rhizosphere MetaG P. deltoides SRZDD3 | ecosystem: Host-associated > Plants > Roots > Rhizosphere > Soil | place: USA...
CGATGTCGTAGCGCGAGGTGGCGGAGTCGAACATGGCGAAGCCGTCGTGATGTTTGGACGTGATCACGAGGTACTTCATCCCCGCGTCCTTCGCGACCTTGACCCACGCGTCGGCGTCGAACTTCACGGGGTTGAAGTCCTTCGCCAGCAGCTCGTACTCGGAGATCGGGATCTTCGCGCGGTTCATGATCCACTCGCCGATGCCGTCGATCTTCTTGCCCTTCCACGTGCCCGCCGGTACGGCATAGAGGCCCCAGTGGATGAACATTCCGAAGCGGGCGTCACGGAACCACTTGAACCTGCGGTCGCGCTCCGAGTCGGCGGCGCTCTTCTTGGACACGGCGCCGGCCTCGGGATCCGGGGGCGCCGTCTGTGTCTGGGCGGCGACGCCCGGGACCACGGCAGCGGCCAGCAGCGCGGCAAACGTCCATCGGCGAAGGCGAAGGCTCATCGAACGCTCCTAGTGGAAGATCATCACCATGTGCAAGGTTGCTTTGTGATGCCCGGGATCCTAGTCGACCCACAGCACCGGCTGACGGATGAAGTAGTTGCGGATCACCTCGTCGACATCCGAGTCGGCGGGCAGCGTCTTCCATAGCTCGACGTACTCGGGTTTGTCGTAGGCGATGCCGGCGAAGAGCAGCGCGTGGTGCCGCATCGGCCAGTGCTCGAAGTACTGGACGTCGGCCATCATCGGCGGCCACTTCTTCTTGTCCTTGATGTACGGGTACATGAACGCGACCGCGCCCCGCAGCGTGCGAGGGTCGTCCTTGCGCTCGAATTTCCAGAGGTCGTCCTCGGGCGTGGAGGCGAGCTGGGCGACGGCGGTGAAGGCATCGAGGTTGAAGAGCGAGTAGCCGTACGGCTTGGTGCGCGTCAGCTCCTGCGGGAAGGCGCCGTTGCCGTTCATCTGCTGCGGGATGAAGACGTCCTTGAAGCGCTTGCGAATCTGTTCGAGCACCGTCTGGTTGCCGGTGACGCGCGCAAAGGCCGCGGCCTGCACGGCCCAGGTGGTGCCGTGGTTGTTGCTGGCGTCGCGCTCCTCGGTGCCGAGCTTGCTGGTCGTCATCCACTCGAGGTACTGCTCGAACCATTTCGTGACGCCGGCGAGGTCCACGTCCGCAATGCCTTTCGTCACCTTCAGCACTTCGATCGCGCGTGCGACCTCCACGAGGTGCAAGGTGTCGATGACGCCCGTGGCCCGGCCCGGGAAGCGGCCGTGGATGGCCTGGCTGTACTCGAGGTGCGGGGCCATCTTCGTCTCTTCGGTCACGTACCAGGCCTTCAGGTGCGTGACGGCATGGTCGGCGTACTTCTTCTCTTTAGTGATCTTCCAGGCGGCGACGAGCGCCGGCACCTGGACGCTCAGGCGGCGCATGGCCTGGCGGTGGCCGTCGAAGTTGCCGGGGTTCGACTGGCCATCCTTTCTTATGTAGGGGCCGCCCGGGTTCTGCGGGTCCGGCCACCAGTAGTCGCCTTCCGAGAAGTAGTCGTGTCGGCCGCCCTTGCTGCGCGGGCTGCTCGAGGCCGTGACCGTGATCGGCTTTTCCGTGAGGTAGGCGTTGGCCGCTTTCAGCACGCGGTCGCGGTCGAGGGCGATGACGTCGATCTTGACCGTCGCCGCGTGCAGGCCTGCGGCGGCGATCACGAATGCGGCGACGAACAGGGGCCGGGTCTTCATCGCGTCCTCGTGGGTTTATGGAAAGCGCGGGCTAGAAGTCGACTTCGCATTCTATGTCAGCGCTCCTCCAGGTTGTCCAACTGGTCGATGAGCCAGTCGTCGTTTTCCCCCACCAGGTGGCAAGTGATCGTCCCGCGCCGTTGTCCGCCCGCGGCATCGTGCGCGTCCCATCGGAACCGTGCCGTCGCCGCCGCCCCCTCGTCCGTGAGCGCGACGGTGAGGCCTTCGACTTGAATCTGCGTGCCGCTCGTTTTGCCGGGGACGATGTCCTCGATCTCCGCGCGGCCGTGCCGCAGGGCGCCGTCGCCGGTTCGGTAACGCGCGCCGGGCGTGAAGCACGACCCGAAGCCGGCGCGATCGCCGGTTTTCCAGGCGTTCACCAGGCGGCGGATGAGCCGCTTGACGTCGGCTATCGACCGGTGGCGCATCCGAGTGCTACCAGAAGGACGCAGGCCGCTGTCGTCAGCGCGGCCGCGGTGCCGCTGACCTTCTCGGCGCGTGGGCCGAGACCGAAGTGCCGCCCCTCGCGATGCCACAACCATAGACCTGCCGGCGTGGCAGCCACCGCAAAGAGCGCGAGCGGCCAGGACGCCGCACCATGGCGCGCGATCGTGCTGCTGTCGCCGATCGGGTCAAACACGCCCATACCGATGTAGACGCCGTTGGCCACGAGACAGAAGCCCGCGAAGAAGCGCGCCAGGTATGCGAGCGGCATGCCGAGCGCACGGATGGCGATCCACAGCGCGACGGGCAGCAACGCGCCGAGGACCGGGCCAGACCAGGCGACGACCAGAGGAGATGGGTTCTTCCCGAGATCCGTACGCGAGAGGCTCAGAGGGTGGAGGACGACTCTCTCGACAGCGGCGCCGGTGAGGACGGCACCGGCCACGTGGCCGACCTCGTGCACCGCCTGCATGCCGAGCCAGGAGGCCATCAGCGTTGTCACGATGTGGAGCGTTCTCACGCGTTCTTCAGTCTACTTCGTGCGCCGACAGCGACGTCACTCCGCCATGGATGCATCCCATCCATGCCACGAGGATCCCAACGATGACCAGGACGGAGAGGGGCCGAGTCACCGCGCCGCGGCGCGTCTGCGAAGCAATATATTGTAACTATTTCGATTACATAACTCGTTCTGGACCGAGTCGCTTGAAGTCTTACTTGAGGTTTGGAAGCGACTCGTCTACGCCGACGCGCCGCCGAACACGCGTTCGAGGACGGCCTTGAAGCGCGGGGTCTCGGGCAGGGGCCCCAGCATCGGATCGACCTTCAGCCACACGACCCAGGGATCGTGCGCCTCGGCCGCGCGTTCGAGAGACGAGAGCGCAGCGTCGAGATCGCCGAGGGCCACCTCGACGGCGACCCTCTGATAAGGAGACACCGCGCCCATCATCACGGTGTCACCCGCGGCGAGGGTGGCCCGCGCCTCATCGGCGAGGCCGGCGCGAGCCAGGCTCCAGGCCAGCGAGGCGCGCATCGCACCCAGGCCGCCCGACATCTCGAGGGCGCGTCGATGCTCGCGCACCGCCTCCTCGAAGCGGCCCTGGTTGGCGTAGGCCATCCCGAGGCTCCACCGCGGCAGGAACTGGTGCGGCTCCAGCTCGACGTTCTTCTCGCACTGCAAGAGCTCCGCGGCGTGGTCGCCCGACAGGTATCCCTGCAGCGCGAGCTGGGCGTGGACGACGATCGACAGGGGGTCGAGCTGCCGCGCCCGCTCGAGCTCGCGTTGCGCCTCGGTGAAGCGGCCGCGGATGTGCAGATACAGGGCGTACCACTGATGCGGGCCGGCGGTGCCGGCGTTCAAACCTACAGCGCGCTCGAGATGGCTCTCGGCGGCGGTCCAGTCCCACGACTGGAACAGCGCGATGGCGCCCAGGGCTACGTGCGCCTCGGCCAGCGACTCGTCGAGCTCCAAGGCGCGTTCGGCCTCCGCCTTGGCCCGCGCCCACGCCATGGCCGGCGGCAGGACGTTCAACGCCCCGACGGCGAGGAACGCCTCCGCGAGCCCGGCGTGGGGAAGGGCGAATGACGCGTCCCGCTTGATGGCCTCCTCGAAACACTCGAAGGCCTTCTGCACGTCGGCGGGGGAGAATCGGCTCCAGAAGTAGCGGCCCTTGACGAACGCCTGGTAGGCCTCGAAGTCCGCGCTCGGCCGACGCGTGGACTTGTCGCCGAGCCGGACCTCGAGCGCGCGCGCCACGCGCTCGGCCACGGCGTTCTGCAGGTCGAAGAGGCTCGTGCGCTCCGCCTCGAAGCTCTCCGCCCACGCCGGCGTCGCGCCGCGCACGGGGACCATCTGCACCGTCACGCGCACCCGCGTGCCTTCGACCTGGACGGTGCCGTCGAGGACGGCATCGACGTCGAGCTCCTGGCCCGCGCGCTGCGGGTCGACGCTGGCGTCGGCGTACTTCATGACCGCCCGCGTGGCGCGCACCGCGACCGGCGCCGAAGAGGCGAGGCGGGTGATGAGGGCGTCGGCCAGGCCCACGCCGAGATACGGACCGTCGGACGACTCCGCGCCCAGGGAGCGGAACGGAAGCACCGCGATCTGCATCCGTCCGAGCTTCTTGACCGGCGCCACGAAACGATAGCCGCGGCGCGACAGGGTCTCGATGTACGGCTGCCCCTCGGGACGATCGCCCAGCACCTTGCGGATGGTGGCGACGTTGACGCTGAGGTTCGCCTCCTCGACGAAGCTGTCGGGCCACACGCGGTCCATCAGCTCCTGCTTGCCGACGACCTCGCCCGCCTGCTCGACCAGCGCGAGCAGCAGGTCGACGGCCTTGGGCGCGAGGGCGACGAGATCGCCCTGTTTCCACAGCAGGTGCTTCACGGGGTCCAGACGGAACGGCCCGAACTCGAGTGCGCCCTGCTCCATGCGCCTATCCTGCCTTTTTGGGAATCTTTTGGCGAGCCCTTGGGACCTGCGCCGGCCGTGCGCCCTACCTTGGAGGTGAAGGAAGGTGCCCATGGCCGCCGCCACCGCAACCGCCGTCTTCAAGGAAGCCCGCCGCGAGGTGCAGGGGATCACTGCCTCTCTCGAGCAGCGCGCGATCCGATTCCTGTGCGCACGGATGCCCGCGTGGGTCGGCTCCGACCACCTCACCGCGCTCGGCCTCGCCGCCACCGCGGGCATCGGTCTCGCCTATACCCTCAGCCGCAGCGCGCCCGCCTGGCTCCACGCCGTGAACCTGCTGCTCGTCGTGAACTGGTTCGGCGACAGCCTGGACGGCAGCCTCGCGCGGTACCGGCGGACCGAGCGGCCGCGGTACGGCTTCTACGTCGATCACGTCGTCGACGCCATCGGCGCCCTGTTCGTGATCGGCGGCCTCGGCCTCTCCGGGCTCATGTCGCCGGCGTGCGCCGCCGTGCTATTGATCGCGTACTACCTGATGGCGATCCACGTCTATCTCACCACCTACACCGCCGGTACCTTCAAGATCTCGTACGGCGCGATCGGCGGCACCGAGCTGCGCCTCCTGCTCGCGGCCGCGAACCTGATCGCCTGGCGATGGCCGTCACTCTCGATCGGACCGCTCGCGTGGCGGCTGTTCGACGGGCTGGCCGTCGTCATGGCCGGGGGACTCCTCGTGGTCTTCGGTGCTTCTGTCGTGCGCGTCGCCCTCGCGCTGCGTCGGGAGGACACGCGGGCGTTGGCGGCGCGTTCCGCTGTCATCGAGCCAGGGCATCGTCAGGGGCGATAAGGCGGCTCGAGCAGCGGGTCGAGCTCGAGGGCCTTGGCGTAGTCCGACTGCGAGGCCGTCAGGGTCTGGGTTCGGGCGCCGGCGTCGGCGGTGAGGCCGGACTGCCGCTCGAGCAACGCGGCCCGTACGGCGTGTAGAGGCGCCGAATCGCGCTTGATGGCGATGCCGGCGTCGGCGGCGGCGAGACCGGCGCGGATCTCCGCCGACGCTGCCGGGTCCGATCCGTGCCGTGCCGCCCACTCCGCTTTCCATCGCCGCAGCTCGGCGAGGGCGAGCAGCACCTCGGCGTTGTGCGGCGTGACGGCGTCGGCCGCGGCCAGGCTCGTGGCCGCCATCGCGAAGAGGCGTTCCGGAGAGCCGGAGGTCGCGAGCTGCTCGCGGCCGAGCACCAACCGAAGCCGGCCTTCCTCGAGGCGTCCCGCGGCCGGATCGAGCTTCCGCGCCTCGAGGAGGGCGAGGAGGCCCGCTTGCACGGCACCCGCCGGGCTCTGGCCGTGGACGAGCAGATACTGGGCCTCGATCTCCTGCGTCTGGGCGATCGCGAGGTGCATGTACGTGTAGCCGCGCTCGAGCCTGGCCGACCGTCGGAAGGCCGCGACCGCCTCGCGGACGTGGGCGCGCGGGTCCTGGCCCCGCTTGAAGGCATAACGCGCGCGGTGCATCTCCGCGTCGCCCAGGCTCGCCTCGGCTCCCCCCAGCATGGGGTTCGCCAACGCCGCCCGCTTCGCGCCCGCCACCGCCGCCTCCAGCGGAGCCGACGGGTCTCGTCCGCGCGCGACCTCGTCGGCGGCGATGGCGACCCACGCGACCGAGCGGTTGTAGTGTGTGCGCGGGTCGCTCGCGTCGACGCGCAGCGCTTCGTCGTAAGCGGCGATCGCGTGTTTGAACGACGGCCGCGGGTCCTCGCCGTGCAGGTGTTCGTATTCGCCGCGGGTGAACCACACGATGCCGCGCGTCGAGCGCGAGGTGGCGTCCTCGGGCAGCGTCTGGGCGGCCTTCTCGAGGGCCGAGATCGCCTCGCCCAGGGCCTTCCGCGGGTCCCGATAACGGAGCATGTCGTAGCGGCCGCGGGCGTGCAGCATCATGGCGAGGTTGACCAGGGCGCGTGCGTCGTCGGGGGCACGGCGGAGGCACTCGCGCAGCGTCTCCACCGCGCGGTCGTAGATCGGCCCCGCCTCCTGGCGGCCCTTCTCCGCCTCGTAGTCCGCGTGACGCCAGAGGGCGAGGCCGAGGCTGCGCCAGTGGCGCGCATGGTCGGGCTCCCAACGGACGGCGTCTTCGCCCATGGCGATGGCCCGCTCGAATGTCGCCGACGGATCCTCGCCGCGGCTGCGCTCGATGTCGCCGCGCTGCCAGAGCAGGTTGCACATCCGCATGGCCGCCCGCGCGTGCTCCGGATCCGCTTCGAGGGCGGCGCCGCAGGCCCGTATGCCGCGCTCGATGACCTGGCCCGTGTCCTGCCCGCGGATCCGCCGGACGAAGACGGTGAGGTCGAGACGGTAACAGTCGCGCTCGTAGACGGTCGGGTCGCTGCGCGCGACGAGGGCGGCGGCCTCGAAGCTCACGCCGGCTTTGTCGTAACCGGCGAGGGCATCGTCGTAGGCGCCGCGCTCGAACGCATCGAGGGCCACCGCCATGTGCACGTCGCCTTCGAGGACCTTCGCGTCGTACAGCCACGGCGCTTCGGCGAAAGCGGCGGCGGCCTGACGCAGCGCGTCCTCGTAGCGTTTGCCGTGGAGCGCGAGCAGGCCTTCGACGTACGCCTGCGGCTCGCCGGGCGACGGCTTGCCTTCGCGCAGGTAGCGCAGCGCGGGATCACGCAGGGAGGCCTCGATCTCGCGCCGCCGCGCCTCGCGCAGGGGAGCGCTCTGGATGCCGGCCAGCTCCTCCAGCCGGCGCCGATACAGCTCGGCGAGAGACCGGCCCAGCGAGTAGGCGACGGACGCCGCTTGATAGCCCCCGCGCCAGGCCTCTTCGAGATGCCGGCGCGCGTCTTGATACTGGCCGAGGGCCAGGTAGCCTCGGCCGAGGGCATGGCGGCCGGGCCCGAGCGCCATGGCCCCCAGGCGCGCCATCTCGGTTTCGAGCGCGCCCATGCGCTCCTTCACGCGCCGGCGTTCGGGGCGCGTGTCGTGCAGGGGCAGCAGATGCGCCTCGCGCAGGATGTTCTCGACGCTCTCCGCTTCCTGCCCGAAGCGCTCCGCCGCCGCCGCCTGCACTCGGGCGTGGCGCCGCGACGTGAACGCGACGAGCCCGGCGGCGGTGACGACGACGGCCGCCACCACGCTCGCGACGGCCAGGCGCGGATTGCGGCGGACACGCCGCCGGATGCGGCCGGCCCAGCTCGGCGCTCGGGCGGCGATCGGCTCGCGCGCCAGATGACGTTCGAGGTCGAGGGCGAGCTCGCGGGCGGTGGGGTAGCGGCGCTCCCGCTCCTTCTCGAGACAGCGCGCGGTGATCGTCTCGAGGTCGGCGGGCAGCGAAGCGTCGAGACGGCGCAGGGGGGTGGCGTCGGACTGCATCGCGTCCACGATCGCCTTCAGCTCGCCGCCCTCGAACGGCGGCCGTCCGGCCAGCACCCTATAAAGGATGCAGCCGAGGGCGTACACATCGGTGCGGCGGTCGAGCTCGCGGTCGCCGCGGGCCTGCTCGGGCGAGATGTAGCCAGGCGTGCCCAGCACGAGGCCGGTCTGGGTGAGCCCGGCGGCGGCGTGCTCGCGGGCGAGGCCGAAGTCGAGGACGTAGGGGCGCCAGCCGCCGTCGACCTTCTCGAGCATCACGTTGTGCGGCTTCAGGTCGCGATGGATGATGCCGATCTCGTGGGCGGCGTGGACGGCGTCCGCCACCTGCGCCACCACCCGCACCTTCTCGTCTGTCGACATGACGGCGGCACAGTCCTCGAGGGTGTGGCCGTCGACGTACTGCATGGCGATGAACGGCCGCCCGCCGTGGCGGCCGACCTCGTACACCTTGCAGACGCTCTCGTGATCGATGCGTGCCTGGAGCCGCGCCTCCTGGAGGAAGCGCTCGACGAGCCGCTCGTCGTCGTGGAGGAGGTACTTGAGGGCGACGGAGCGGCGCAGGGCGGGATCGTAGGCCTTGTAGACCTCGCCGATCCCGCCTCGTCCGACGAACGTCGCCGACTCGTACCGCATCCGGGGCCGCTATCCTATCGCCGGCACCGGCTTCGGCCTCGGCTTGGCCAGGAAGGCCAGCGCCGCCGACAGCAGCAGCAGGACGCCGAAGATCAGCGAGCTGGGAGCGAGCACGGCGGGGGCGAGGGCGGCCGCCACCATCAAGACCGCGGTGAGCTTCGGCAGCTTGAAGACGAGGAAGGTCGCGAAGAACGACAGCCCTCCGAGCGCCGCCATCAGCTTGCCCGCCCGGCCCAGCTTGTCCGCGGCGTCCAGGCTCTGCTGCAGCTCGCGCGCCGCCTGCGCGCGCTGGGCGTCGCCGGACCTCAAACCCTCCTGGATGAGCGGCAGGATCTGGTCGTTGCCTTCCGCGAACTTCGCGTGCTGGTCGATCCAGTTGAGCCCCATGATCGCGACCAGGAACGACCCCAGCAATCCGATGAGCAGCGCGGCGACCTTCATCGTCTTCTCCTTTCGATGGCTAACGTCCGATGACCTTGGCTTCCGCCAGGGCCAGGAACTTCACGCTCGGCACCTTCGAGTCGGCGGCCTTCTTCAGCAGCGCGGGCGTGCGCGCGTCCTGCCCGAAGCGGCGGGCGCTGGTGCGGACGATCCCGGCGTGCTGCTCGGGATTCACCGAGCGGCCGTCGAGCGTCCCGTAGTCGACCTCGATGGCCTTCACCAGGCCGTCGAGCGCCGCCGCGTCCGTCATGTCGGTGAGCGCCTCCGCCGCGCTCGAGCGCACGGCCTCCGAGCCGTCGTCGAGGAGCGCGATGAGGACGGGCACCACCTCGGGCTTGTCGATGCGGGCCAGGGCGTCCGCCACCGCCATTCGGGTGGACTCCGGACCTTCGGGGGCGCGGCCCAGCGCCAGGTTCGCCAGCGATTTCCCGAGGCTGGGTGACTTCATCATCTGCTCGAGGACGGGAACCCCTGCGAGGTCGCCGCTGCGGCCCAGCGCCACCGCGGCGTCGATCCGGGTGCCCGTCCAGTCCTTCTTGGCGAGGGCGGCCTCGACCGTGCTCTTCCCCGTCGCGTCGCCGAGGTTCAGGAGCTGGATCGCGATCACCGCCGTCAGCCATTCCTTCGGCTTCTGCGCGGAGAGGGCCGTGCTCAGTGCCTGCTTCGCCGGGTCGCCCCCCTTGAGGCCGAGGGCGCGCACGAGATCGAGGGCGAGCGTGAGCTCGTCGTCCTTGCGCTTCTTCGAGAGGAATTTGGCCGCGAAGTCGAAGCCGGCGGCGTCTCCGCCCTCGATGAGGATGGTGGCGGCGCCGACCTGATCGGCGGGGATCGCGAGCAGGCCGCCCTTCAGCTTCTTCTGCAGCGACTCGGTGGCCTCGGCGTCGTGGAAGACGAGGAAGAGTCCGCGCGTCGCGATGCGGCTCGCTTCGACGTCCTTCAGCATTCCCTTCGTCATCCCGCGCAGCGGCTCCACCGCGCGCGGGTCGCGGGTGGCCACGAGGCCTTCCGCCGCTGCCGCCTTGTGCGTGGTGTTCGAGAAGCCCTTCGTCCTCTTGACGAGCTCCTCCACCGCGCGGTCCTTCTGCTCCTTGGCTACCGTCTCGCCGCCGGCCATCGCACCCAGCAGGCGCAGGCCGAGGTTCACGACCTCGTCGTCGTTGGGCACACCGTTCGGCTTGTCGTTCACCATCCCGAGGACGAGGGCGAACGCCCGCTCGGGCTCCTGGGCGGCGAGGCCGACGGTGCAGCGCGCGCGCAGCTCGGGCAGCGCGAAGTCACGGATGCAGGTCTCGAAGAACGCCGCCGACTCCGCCTTGTAGCCCGCCTTCTGCAGGATGAAGGCGGCGTCGACCCATTCCGTCCAGACCTCGGCCGCGCTCTCGGAGACGGCGCGTCCCACGTCGCCGCCCACGATGGCGCCGAG
>Ga0075429_100006115_pt1 | contig 10404 bp, 7 predicted proteins | sample RhiMetdeltSRZDD3_FD_75295 | JGI IMG/M metagenome (GOLD analysis project Ga0075429, IMG submission 75295) | Populus rhizosphere microbial communities from Tennessee, USA - Rhizosphere MetaG P. deltoides SRZDD3 | ecosystem: Host-associated > Plants > Roots > Rhizosphere > Soil | place: USA...
ATGGCGTGACGGTTGCGATAGAGAGGATTGAAGCGCGCATAGGCGTACCACGCTTCGTCAAAGTGCAGACGATCGATCGCATCGCCTGCGATCTCGATCACGCGCGCGACGTCGTAAATCAATCCGTCGTAGGTCGAATTCGTGATGATGGTATGCCGCGGCTTGAGCCTGTTCGCACCAGCGGTCAGGTGATTCGCGCGGCCCCGCTTCCTGACCGCTTCCGGCTGCAGGTCTTCGGGATAGATCGGACCAATGATGCCGTAGCGGTTGCGGTGCGGCACCAGGTAGACCGGAATCGCACCGGTCATCACCAGGCCGTGCTCGATCGACTTGTGACAGTTGCGGTCACACAGGGCAATGTCGTTCTGCGTCAGGCTGGCCATGAAGATGATGCGGTTGGAGCCCGAGGTGCCGTTGGTGACGGTGTAGGACCTGTGCGAGCCGAATACGCGGGCGGCATACTTCTCGCTCTCGCCGATGGGTCCGCTGTGATCGAGCAGCGAGCCTACCGCCGCCATGCCGATCGAAAGATCCGAACGCAGCAGGTTCTCGCCGAAATAGTCGAAGAAGATCTTCGACACCGGCGTTTTCAGAAAGGCCGTGCCGCCCAGGTGCCCGGGCGTGCCGAACGCATATTCGCGGACTTTCGCCTGCCGGAGCATCGAGGCGAACATGGGCGGCAGCAGGTTCTCACGATAGCGCTGGATGGCAGCTTCCACCCGACCCGCGATGAACGTGGAAGTATCCTCGGTCAACCAGACAAACTCGTTGACCAGCTTGAGCGTGCTCAGCGGAATCGCGGGGATGTGGCTGCGTTCACCGAACAGGAAGGCCGGCGTCCGGTCATTGCGCGCGCGAAACTCGTGCAGCACGACCTCTGCGCCGTCGGATTCATCGAGGTCGGCGTCGACGATCACCGCGCCGATCAATGGGTCGGATCGAATCGCCGACGCAGCGTCGCCCGCCGAGCGCGCAGGAATCACATCGAATCCGCGGCCTCGCAACTTCTCGACCAGCGCAAGCCCGGCGCGCTGCAGTGTCGTTCCGGCTCCGATATCGCCGTACACGACCAGAATGCTCATCGCAGACGTGGGGGCAGTGCTCGTCATGGTCTTCCTCCAGCACACCGAAACGCGATACCAACGCCCTGCTTGCCATTCCCTGGCAGATGGATGCTACGTCCAGCAGATGCGGCGTGATATTTCGGCTATGGGCACCGCGTGCCCGATCAAGGCTGGTAGGCACGCACGCGCGCGGACCACAGGTAGTACATCGCGCCCAGCAGCGCGAGGAACGGAATCCCGAAGACCAGCGTCATCCGAAACGGCTGATTGAAGAGGGTCGTCAGGAGCACTGAGGCCATGAGCACCGCCCCTAGCAGTGGCGTGAACGGGTAGCCCCACATCCGGAACCGCGGACCAGACTGCGCGTGTGGCCGCTGCGCTCGCCGGAAAAAGTAATGCGTGATGAAGATCATCATCCAGACGAACATCACGCCGAACCCCGATATCGACAGCATCACCAGGTAGGCGCGGTCTGGCCAGAGCGCGCCCAGCACCGCTGCGACGGCGACACCGGAGCACGACAGCAGCAGCGCCTGCAAGGGAACGCCGCGCTTGTTCAGCACACCGAAGCGCCGTGGCGCCTGGCCCGCGCGCGACAGGCTGAACATCATGCGCGTGCACACGTACAGAATACTGTTCATCGACGAGAGTGCCGCGACCAGAATGACGAAGTTGATGACGCCGGCAGCGGCAGGAATGTGCGCCGAGCGCATCGCGCGCACGAATGGACTCTCGCCCGCGCCGGCAGCAGTCCACGGTATCAGCGCGAGCATCAGCGCCAGCGTCAGCAGGTAGAAAAGGATGAGCCGGACGATCGTCGAGCGGAACGCACGCGTGATGGCGATCTGCGGCTGCTCTGCCTCGCCGGCCGCGACCGCAATCATCTCCAGACTGAGATAGCTGAAGACTGCGACCATGACCGCAATCCACGCACCCCACCAGCCGTGAGGCAGAAAGCCGCCGTGCGCCGTGTAATTCGCGAAGCCCGTGGCAGTCTCGGTGCCGAACACGAGATAACTCGCGAGGACGATGAAAGCGACGATCGCCGTGACCTTGATGATGGAAAACCAATACTCGATCGTGCCGAAGACGCTGACGGCGAGCGCGTTCGCGAGCACCAGGCTCCCGGAGAACACCACGATCCACAGCCAGCCCGGGGTCATGGGGAACCAGAACTTCATGTAGACCGCAACGGCCGTGACTTCAGCGCCGACCGCGAGCACGTTGCCGCTCCAGTAGCACCACCGCACGAGGAAGCCGGCGAGCGGCCCCACGTAGTGCTCCGCATACGCTCCGAACGAGCCCGTCAGCGGATGGGTGACGGTCATCTCCGCGAGACACCCCATGAGCAGCAGCGCTATGACTGCGCCGATGACGTAACTCACGAGGACGCCGGGACCCGCGAGGCTGATGGCGAAACCGCTGCCGAGAAACAGCCCGGTGCCGATCGCGCCGCCGATCGCGATCATCGACATCTGGCGCGCGCTCAAGCTCCGACGCAAGCCCTGTTCGCGTGCGATGATGTCGTCGAATCCCTTGTTCGGTTCATTCATCGCACCAATATACACAGCCTGCATGCCGCCAACCGACCCCCCTGCCGCTCCCGCAAGCCTGACGTTCCGCGACCTGGCACTGAACGAAGCCCTGGTCCGCGCGCTCGCCGACGTGGGGTACGAAAGCCCATCGCCCATCCAGGCGGCGACCATTCCTCACATGCTCGAAGGCGCGGACGTCGTCGGCCAGGCGCAAACCGGCACCGGCAAGACTGCTGCCTTCGCCTTGCCGATCCTGTCCCGCATCGATCTGCAGCAACGTGCGCCACAGGCGCTGGTGCTCGTGCCGACCCGCGAGCTGGCGATCCAGGTGGCCGAGGCGTTTCAACGCTACGCAGCGCACCTGGCAGGCTTTCACGTCGTGCCGATCTACGGCGGACAGAGCTACACACCGCAGCTTCACAGCTTGCGGCGTGGCGTGCACGTGGTGGTCGGCACACCGGGCCGCGTCATGGATCACATCAAGCGGGATACTCTCAGCCTCGCGACGCTGAAGCACTTCGTACTGGATGAGGCGGACGAGATGCTGCGCATGGGGTTCATCGACGACGTCGAGTGGATCCTGGAACAGGCGCCGAAGGAACGGCAGATCGCGCTGTTCTCGGCCACCATGCCGGCCGCCGTGCGACGCATCGCGCAGAACCATCTGCGCAAGCCCGCCGAAGTCACCATCAAGAGCAAGACCAGCACTGCGAGCAAGATCCGGCAACGCTACTGGGTCGTCAGCGGCATGCACAAGCTCGATGCGCTGACGCGCATCCTCGAAGCGGAACCGTTCGACGGCATGCTCGTGTTCACGCGCACCAAGATCGCGACCGAGGAGCTCGCCGAACGCCTGGAAGCGCGCGGCTTCGCGGTCGAGGCGCTCAACGGCGACATCGTACAGGCGCAGCGCGAGCGCACGATCGCTCGCCTCAAGGCCGGTCAGATCGACATAGTCGTCGCCACCGATGTTGCCGCGCGCGGCCTGGATGTCGAGCGCGTCAGCCACGTCGTGAATTACGACGTTCCCTACGACCCGGAGGCCTACGTGCATCGCATCGGCCGCACTGGGCGCGCTGGACGCAGCGGCGAGGCGATACTCTTCATCGCACCTCGTGAGCGCAACATGCTGCGCGTGATCGAGCGCGCGACGCGACAGACCATCGACCAGATGGAGCTGCCGAGCGTCGAGGATGTGAACGATCAGCGCGTCGCGCGCTTCAACGACCGCATCGGAGCTGCGCTCGCTGCAGGCGAAGGCAAGGCGTTTCTCACGCTCATCGAGCGCTATGAAAGCGAGCACAACGTTCCCGCCGTCGAAATCGCGGCAGCGTTGGCGAGCCTGGCGCAGGGCAAGAAGCCGCTATTGCTGGATGTGGAAAGCGGCAACCGCGAGCCGCGGGAAGAGCCTCCAAAGCGCAGAGAGCCGGAGCACCGCAAAGAGCCGGAGCAGCACAAGCATCGCGAACGGGGTGCGAGGCCGGCGGATGCGGACATGGAGACGTATCGCATCGAGGTCGGTCGCGATCACGGGGTCCAGCCCGGCAACATCATGGGCGCGATCGCCAACGAAGCCGGTCTCGACGGCAAGTTCATCGGCCGCATCGTGCTGCGCGACGACCACAGCTTCGTCGATCTGCCAGCAGGGATACCCAAGGAGATTTTCCGGACGCTGCAGAAGGTGCGCGTCGCCGGGCAGCAGCTGCAGATCAGCCGCGCTTTGAAGACGCAGGCGGAGCGACTGCGCAACGAGCGCCCGCATCGACACGAGGGCCCGCCCAAAGGCTCCCACAAGAGCAAGGCACGGCGGCGCTGAGCACGCTTGCAAATCTGGGGCGATGAATGAGCTGCGCGGCAGCGGCAACCACGCATGTCGCAGCGTGACGACAGATAACACTGCAGCGGGCAGCCAAGCCATCATCCGGCACGAACTGCACAGCGTTCTTCGGTAGCGACCGCAAAGACGGAACTTTGCGATGCGCTTCGTTGTTGCAGCGTCTGTCGCTGAATCCTTGCTGGCCGTGGAAGCTCATGCCAAAAACACCTCGTCGCATTGTCGCTCTTGCAATTCACATCTGTTTCGGAGCCCTTGCTGTACCAGTTGCAGCTATCGCAGCACCCAATCCCATCGCCGCATACAGTTTCGACGAGGGCGGCGGCACGACCGTCACCGACGCATCCGGTAACAACTACGCCGGTGTCCTGAAGAATGGCCCGACGTGGACGGACGGCAGGCATAACCGCGCGCTCTCTTTCGATGGCTCGAACGACTACGTGACCTCCGGCCAGGTTGCGGGGGCGAATGGTGTCAGTGCATTCACGGTTTCCGCGTGGGTGAAGTTCGGCACGAGCGGCGGTGGCTCGCGCGAGACGCACCTGGTTGACAAATCGGGCTGCGATGGACATGTCAACAGCGGGCCGTGGGAGCTTGGCGTGGCGCTGACCGCACCCGGCAAAGCCGAAGTCCTCGTGTATCCCGAGAACGGCACGCCTACCGCCTACATCTTCTCGGGCGCAAGCACCACCTCCGTCGATGACGGCAACTGGCACTACCTCACGGGTCGCTACGATGGCAGCAGGCTTTCGGTCTGGGTGGACGGCCGCCAGGAAAATTCCGTCGCTGCTTCAGGCCTGCGGCTGTCCAGCACGACGAAGGCGCTGGAGTTCGGCGGACACTGCAACGGCTATGCATACCCCTTCAGGGGAGCGCTCGATGAAGTTCGCATCTACGCGCGCGCGCTGAGCCAGTCCGAGATCCAGGCAGACATGACGACGGCGCTCGGCGGCTCGGCACCAGCGCCAGCCCCTGGCGACAGCACTCCTCCCTCGTCCCCGACAGGGCTGACCGCCATCCACAAGACGGCGACTGAAGCGAGCTTCTCCTGGGCACCGTCGACCGACAACGTTGCAGTGAATGGCTACCGCATCTCCCGCAACGGTGCCCAGGTCGGAACGTCGGCACAGACGACTTATGCCGACAGCGGGCTTACTCCCAACACGTCCTACGTCTATACCGTTGCCGCATACGATGCTGCTGGCAACAGCTCCTCACCTTCGCAGCCGCTCAGCATCACTACGAATGCGGCTTCGGGCGGGGGCGGCGGCGGCACGACTGGCGCCAGCTACGCGACCAGCTTCAACTCGACGGAGAATCCGCTCTCCGAAGGCGGACGCTGGCGTCGTGCGAACAACAAGTGGACGAATGTGGTGACCGTCGGAGGTGTCGCCTTCGGCACGAACGCCGGCCAGAGCTACGACGATTCCTATTCTCTGCTTTCAGGGTTCGGGCCCGATCAGACCGTCGAAGCGGTGGTGTACCGGGACCAGACCCTGCAGCCGGTAAGCACACATGAGATCGAGCTGCTGCTGCGATTCTCCGACGATTCGGGCAATGCCCGCGGGTATGAATGCCTGTTCGATTATTACGGCGGGTTCGCGATCATGAGGTGGAACGGCCCGCAGGGCGACTTCGCCCACGTGCACCTCGTCGAGAGCGGCTATCTCGGACGGCAGCTCGTCACCGGAGACGTCATCAAGGCGACGATCGTGGGCAACACGATCACCATGTCTGTGAACGGCATGCTCCTCGCGAAGGGGATCGATTCGGCGTTCAGCAACGGACAGCCCGGCATCGGCTTCTTCATCCGCCCGGACGGCAGCAACAAGCTGCTCGGAGTGACGAGCTACAGCGCGTCCTCGCCGACCAGTCAGTGAAAGCCGAGCGCGTCAGTGGAATCTGACGTCGTAGCGCGGGTCGCCGTGCACAGCCTGCCAAGTGTTTGGTCGCGGTTAATTTCCTTTGCGGCCGTCGCACTCTGCATGAGCGCGCTGCCGGTGTGCACTGCATTCCCACAAGGCGCGACTGGGGGCGGGCGTGAGTCGGGAGCTGCGATGCGCGCTCGCACGCGCGTCGCGCGCTTGTCAGCCGTGCAGCTCGACAATGTCGCCGTCGGCAACGACGTGGCCGGATCCGACCTGCTGACCATCGAACCCGGACGCCCCCCACATGCGTGCGTGCTTGAGTGATCGTGCGAGATCCTTGTGGACCAGGCGTGCAACATCCGCCACGGTCTGTCCACGGCGCAGAGTGTACGGTCGGGAGCGATCTGCAGGTTTCCCGGGCGCCTTGGTATAGACGCGCACTACGCCCAGGTGATCGAAGAGCCACGCGCCTACGTTGCCAAGCCCCTGCCCACTGATTGCGGAGACGGCGAGCGCGGGATAGCGAAGGCCCACAAGCTCCAGAAGCGTTTGCAGCTCAGATCCTGCGTCCGCAACCGCCTCTGCTTTGTTTGCGAGCAGCAGCGTGGGGAGAGACAACGCGAACGGATCGTCATTCGCCGCGTCCACACTCGCGGCTGTTCCGCCCTCCCAGCGCTCGGCGAGCGTCACGCCGCGCTCGCGCATCATGTCGTGCACGGTCTCGATCTCTCCCACGCAGTCGGGATCGCTCAGATCCACCACCAACAGGCATGCATCGGCCGTCTGCAGTGCGCTCGCGAGCCATGGCGTCGGATGCTCGGGCGAAACGGCCGGCAGGTCGACGAGCTGAAAGTGCACGTCTTCATACGGCATCATTCCTGGCTCTGGGAATTGGGTCGTGAACGGGTAGGCTGCGGCGTGCGCGTTGGAACCGGTGAGTCGCGCGTGTAGTGTCGACTTGCCGGCATTCGGCGGGCCAAGCAATGCGATCTGAGCAGCGCCTTCCGGTCGGACTACGAGCGCGGGGCCACAGCGTGCTCCGCCTTTCTTGGGTCGCTCGAGCTCTTCGACCAGCTCGTGGATGCGTCGCTTGATGTCGGCCTGAAGATGATCCGTTCCCTTGTGCTTGGGAATCACCCGCAGCATCTCGCGCAGGCAGTGCAGACGCTCGCTGGGATCGCGCGCCTGTCGCAGCGCGGCCTGCGCAGCCTTGTATTCCGGAGACAAGTTCGCGGGCATGAGAAATTGCCTGCCTGCACCATGGCACGCTGCGCCGCACCGCGCGCATCATGGCGACGCAACCGACACAGCCATTGTCCCACCACCACAGCACTGCGTGGAGGACCACCATGAGTATTGCAGCAAGGGTTCAGACGTGCCTGTCACAGGCGGGCGTCCAGTACGACATCATCGAGCACCCGCGGACGTCGAACAGCACTCACACGGCAGAGGCTGCGCATGTGCCCGGCGCAAGACTCGCCAAGAGTGTCGTGTTCGAGGACGGCGAAAAATATCTGATGGCAGTAGTGCCAGCTACTGACAATGTGGACATCGGTGCGCTGCACCGGCGGTTCGGTCGTGAGATCGGACTGGCTTCGGAAGAGCAGATCGCCCAGCTGTTTACCGATTGCGAGCCAGGCGCAGTGCCACCGCTCGGCCAGATCTATGGCATCGAGACCATCCTGGATGAGGCACTCGTCGATGCCGACGATGTGTACTTCGAGGGTGGCGATCATCGCGCGCTCGTGCACGTCAACGGCAGCGACTTTCTGAAGCTCATGCAAGGCGCGCCGCGAGCCAGGATCGGGCTGCATCATTGAGGAGCCAGCGGCGGGGGATCAGCGGAATCGAAATCGGTATGGGATACCGCAGATCATGAGACAACCCTCAATGCCGGCACGCCCGGCCTCGGTCGCAGGCGAATCGAAGTGATTTTCGCGAGACTGCTGAGGATGCCGTCCGGACGGGCAGCTTCAAGCACGTCGTAATCGCCATACCCGTAGGTGACCGCCGCGACGCGGCATCTCGCCGCGCGCGCGGCGGCAATGTCCGAACGAGAGTCACCGACGTACAGCAGGTTCGCAGGCTCCACGCCCAGCTGACGGCACGCGGCGAGCAGCATGCTCGGACTCGGCTTCCGATCCTCCGGACGGTCGGCGCACACTGTGACCGGAAAGCGTTCGCGCAACCCGGCCGCTTCGAGCAACGGCAGCGCGAATCTGCTCTCCTTGTTCGTGATGCAGCACAAGGGCAGCTCAGCGTTCTCTAGTGCCTGCAAAGCTTGCTCGACGCCGGGAAAGACGCGTCCGCGCGCGAAGAGATCCTGCTCGTAGAGATTCCGAAAGAGAACGCGGGCCCACGACCGGCGCGTCGCATAGAGCTTCGACGCGCCGCCGCTTTCCTCGAGCACCCGGGCGACGAACGGGTCCACGCCGTCGCCGATCAGTGCGGCAATGCGATGTTCGGGCAACGGTCGGCCGCCAAGAATCCGGAGCATCGAGTTGGCGGCAGCTGCCAGGTCGGGCGCCGTATCGATGAGCGTGCCGTCGAGATCGAAGGCCACGGCCTCGATGCAGTCGATGAGCTGCACGATGCCGGCTACTCCGATGTCGCGAGCTGCAGCGAGGGCGCGAGCGCGACTGCTCTGGCCGAAGAGCGCTGGCGCGCGAGCGCTTCCTTCCTGCGCTCGATGAGACGCAGGATCATCGGGGTGAGAATCAGCTGCATCGCGAGGTCCATCTTGCCGCCGGGGCAGACGATCGTGTTGGCGCGCGACATGAAAGACCCGTGCAGCATCGACAGCAGATACGGGAAGTCGATGCCCTGCGGCTTGCCGAAACGGATCACGAGGAACGACTCATCCTGTGTCGGAATGAAACGCGCGATGAAGGGATCCGATGTATCGACGACCGGCACGCGCTGGAAATTGATGTGCGTGCGTGAGAATTGCGGGCAGATGTAGTGCACGTAGTCGTGCATGCGCCGCAGGACGGTGTCGGTCACCGCTTCGGCTGAGTAGCCGCGCGTCGACCTGTCCCGATGCAGCTTCTGGATCCACTCGAGGTTGATGACCGGCACGACGCCGATGAGCAGATCGACGTGGCGCGCGACATCGACTTCGCCGCACGCGACAGCGCCGTGCAGCCCCTCGTAGAACAGCACATCCGTGTCCTCGGGCAGCTCTTCCCATTCGGTGAACGTTCCCGGCTCCGCGCCGTAGCGCGCCGCTTCCTGCTCGTCATGCAGGTACTTGCGGTGCTTGCCGCGCCCGGTCAGGCCGTAGTTGCTGAACAGACCTTCGAGCTCCTCGAACAGATTGGCGTCGGGTCCGAAATGGCTGTAGCGATGCTCGCCGCGAGCCAGAGCGTCCGCCATCTTCTGCTTCATCGTCGCACGATCGTAGCGATGAAAGCTGTCGCCTTCGATGAATGCGGCGGTCACTCGCTCGCGGCGAAAGATCTGCTCGAACGTGCGCATGACCGAGGTAGTGCCGGCGCCCGATGAACCTGTGACTGCGATGATGGGATGCGTGGCTGACATGGGTACTCCGTCGCGATTACGCGGGACTGCGCAGAACGTTGCGCGCACCGAACAGAGGCGCTTCGTATTCGAAACCGTTGTGCTCGCCGTGGTAGCGCTCGATGCGCTCGACTTCCGCGCGCGCGCCGAACACGAAGCCGACGCGCTGCTGCAGGCTTTCCGGCTCCACCGTCAGGATGGGCTCGCGGCCCGTGCTGGCGCGCCCGCCCGCCTGTTCGACCAGAAAGCCGATCGGATTCGCCTCGTAGAGCAGGTGCAGCCGACCGGCCTTCGAGAGGTCCTTCCGGTCGCGCGGCGACATGAAAACGCCGCCGCGCATGAGGATGCGATGCGTCTCCGCCACGAGCGAGGCGACCCACCGCATGTTGAAGTCGCGGCCGCGCGGACCCGCGGCACCGGCCTGGCACTCATCCACGTAGCGGCGGATCGGTCGTTCCCAGTAGCGCGAGTTCGATGCGTTGATCGCGAACTCGGAGGTGCTCTCCGGGATGCGCAGATCCGGATGCGTCAGCATGAACTCGCCGATCTCGCGATCGAGCGTGAAGCCATGCACGCCGCGGCCG
>Ga0075429_100006117_pt1 | contig 10402 bp, 6 predicted proteins | sample RhiMetdeltSRZDD3_FD_75295 | JGI IMG/M metagenome (GOLD analysis project Ga0075429, IMG submission 75295) | Populus rhizosphere microbial communities from Tennessee, USA - Rhizosphere MetaG P. deltoides SRZDD3 | ecosystem: Host-associated > Plants > Roots > Rhizosphere > Soil | place: USA...
AGATATTATTTGTTCAATACAAAGAAACTAAGACTGAGTGACAACCCTATGTCAGTAGCGTGGGTGTTTTTTTTTAAAAAAAAGGAAGCCTTTTCCCACTGCTGCTTTTTCTGGCTTATGGGGAGTAAAGCCCGCCTTCGCAAATCCTTTGGAAAAATTCGAAATCTTTATTCATAGACGTGAATTCCATAATTGTATATATTCAATGAAATGTTTTTATATTACTGTCGCTCCCGACAAAAATGGCAAGTTAGTTAATGAAAAATGCTATTCTTATCTTAATTCTTTTGCCTTTTTCAATTGTTTCATTTTCGCAAACCTCCAAACCTATAAACAGCATTAAACAACTGACCGATTCCATAGAGGTGATCATAAAGCAGGAGAATATTACAGGTTTGATGTTGGGCATTACAACAAAAGATTCGGTTATTTTTTCAGGTGGTTTTGGTTATGCGGACTTGGACACAAAACGTAAAGTAGATGAGAGTACATTGTGTCGAATGGGATCTATTACTAAAATGTTTGTATCCCTTGGGATAATGAAACTTGTGAATGAGGGAAAATTAAGTTTGAATGATGAATTGAAAAAAATAGCTACTGAAGTTCCTTTCAAAAATAAATGGGAAAGTACACACCCGGTTCGAATAGTCCATTTACTGGAACATACTTCCGGCTTTGATGATATAAAACTCAACCGGATGTATTCTTTGGATACGAATGAGAATTCGGGAATAGATATGATGCTGATCCATAAAAATTCAATGAAGTGTCGTTGGAAACCGGGAGAAAGGTTTGCTTATTCCAACCCAAATTATGCCATACTGGGTTATATAATTGAAAAAATATCAGGTAAGTCCTACAGCCAATATTTGACAGAAAATATATTGACCCCACTTGGTATGATGAACTCCAATTTCAATTTAAGAAGTAAGTTCCCCGAAAAAGATGTAAAAGAATATATTGTCAAGAACGGCAAAACGATAGCGGTACCATCAGTGACTTTATTAAGCGGAGCCCCGGGAGCTTTATGGTCAAGTGCGGAGGATATGGTGAAATTCTTGCGACTATTTCTCCGAAATGGGGATTCGTTGTTTTCGTCAACTACCATTACAGAAATTGAAACGGCTCACAGTTCCTTGGCGGCCAGATACGGGCAAAAAAATGGTTACGCTTTAGGGAATGAGAATACTTCTTTTGTCTATTCAAAATTTCCTTTCAGAGGTCATGGCGGCATAACCGGGACTTGCTTTTCTTCATGTAAATATAACCGGGACCTGGGTATTGGTTTCGTAGTTGCATCAAACAGCAATCATAGCAACTACCGGGTAGAGGAATTGATTGTTTCTTACTTTGAACAAAATATAACGCCCAACAATCTCGCAACTCAACCACTAGATAAAAAAGCAATAGAACCCTATTTAGGGCGATACCAATTTGAAAGCCCAAGAAATGAGATCACGGCTTTCCCTGATAAGTTTCAGGATGCTCCTAAGATCTATTTAAAAAATGATAGATTATATTTTAAGCCATTGATCGGAGATCCTTCAGAATTATTACAAATTGGACCCACGACGTTTGCCTGGCGTGGCATGAACATGCCTTTGCTCTGTTTTACAAAAAATGATCAGGGCAAAAATATAATGATGATAAGAGGATCCTATTTTGAGCAAACATCTAATTTTTGGGCGATGTTCAAAAGGGTAGTTCTTATCATCGCCCTGATATTTTCCTTGTCATCTTTCGTATTGGGAATTGCTTCATTGATCGGGATAATGATTGGCAAACTAAGCTGGCGGCAACTAATTCCCAGGGTTATACCGATGATAGGTGTAGGGTTATTGATATGGGCAGTATTGAATTTACTCGAGGTACAAAACTACACGTATAAGTTAGCTGAACTCAAAACAATCAATATGCGTACGATGATTGTTTTTTTTGGAACATCTGTTTTTGGTATTGCTTCGGTCGTAAGTTTATTTTTTTCAATCAGGATGTTTAGTAAACAGAAGAAAGGTTGGTTTGCATATTATTTTTTGCTGACAAGTATTTCGTTGTGTTTTATTGCCGCGACCTTGTGGCAAATTGGTTGGCTCGGGCTCCGGACCTGGGCTTTATAAAAATTAAGAAAGTAGTACCGACAAGCCGAAGTTCGAACTCTCCAGAGGAAGATCGTGATATTTATTCAAGGCAATCGCCCAAGTTAGGATCGTAGATGTCCCTTATGGATTTCCTGTTTTAGGCTCAATTCATTTCTTCTATTTTTGGAGAAAACCCTCCTATGAAAACGGTCAGACTTGTGTTCTTTACCGGGTTGGCCTTTTCTCTGACGAAGTGCAGTCCGGTCCGTGAGCAACAGAGAAGTTTATCACAACTAGATAGACGTGCTCAAGAAATAAATTTATACGCTCAGAAGAATGGATATTCCACTCGTTATTGCTTCTTGCTTGATATGCGCCTGCAAAGCGGGTTAAAACGTTTCTTTGTTTATGATATGTCAAACAACATGGTGGCCTTTTCAGGACTTGTTTCCCATGGTGATTGCGATCAGAACTTTCTGAAAACTGCCAGGTTCTCCAATACACCAGGCGGTGGATGTACTTCCATTGGCATTTATAAAATAGGGCGGGCCTATTATGGCCAATATGGCAAGACTTATAAATTGTACGGGTTACAAGAAACTAATTCCAATGCTTTTAACCGGGCAATAGTCTTACATGGTAACACATTTATACCCGACCAGGAAAGTTATCCCAAGCTCATTTGCAATAGTTCCGGATGCCCGATGGTTTCCTTTTCTTTTTTGGATAAATTATCTTCTGTTATTGATAAATCACCCAAACCTGTTTTGCTTTGGGTTTACGACAGGCCTCCGCAACCTATGATCTCGGTCCCAAGGCTAAGAATAAACTGGCCTTCGGCAAAGCTATGTCGAAGGAAGTAGACCTAAGTAGCCAAAGTTCGAACCTTCTGGTGGAGGATTTAAATCAATTCTTGCAGCAGCTTAAAAAGATAAGCCTAAATAAACTCAGGCGATGATACTTCAAAGTTATTCTTTCAATTTTATCAGTTGTGTTATCTCAGGTTTTGACGTAACTGAACGAGCACCAAGTTCAATCCGATAGTCTCCTGGTTCGGTAGGGCTAAATTCAAAGTCATAGGTTTCGCCAATAGCCACCCATTGAAAGGATGGTTTTACTTTTTGCTGATGCTTTCCTAGGCTCATTCCGTCTTTGGCAATCATTGTCCAGGAAACTAATTGATCATTTTGCTTTATTGAAATGTGATTCCCAAAATTCTGCGCCCCGATATTAATGATGCGAAAACGATAACGCTCCCCTTTTTTTAAATACAGGGTTCCGGGTGTACTGGTACCGTTGAGAAGAGATTTGTTTTTTCCAAAGAGATCAACATTGCCGTTATGCATTTTTGGCACATATAATCCCTGTCCTCCCTGGCTCATGAGAAAAATTTTATCTGTTTCCGCGCTATATGTTTCACCGGGATTTAGAACGATCAATGCGCCATACATCCCCTGCAGTAATTGCAGATCATGCATATGTGTATGATAGATAAAAGTACCGGCACGTGATGGAGTTAGTTGTATTGTGAAAGAATCGCCAGACTGAATAAGCGGTGCGAGTTTTCGGCCCATGTATCCCCAACCGGGTACACCATCATAATAACTATCAATTTCGAGTCCATGCCAATGCATCGTTGTAGGCTCATTCAGGTTATTGACAATCTTGATAGCAACCGGTTGATCCTTTATTAGAACCAATGGCGGTCCGGGTATGTTGAATCCACTTGCTATTGCCTTTCCATTTTCCCAAAGCTGAAAGCCTTTACCATTGGTGTTATCAAAATAATTTTCTTTTTCACCAATTATGAGTGTGAAGTTTCTTTTTGCTATTTTATTCTTTGAAGCCGCGGTCTGAAATTTTTTATCCGGAAGAATATGAATACCCATGATCAACCCGCCCATGGCATCCCTTGGGTGTGTTGCGAGGTTTGCATTTGAATGATGCACCTCCTGTTGTGGTCTTAAATATGATACCGGAAGAATATGATCTACAAGATGACAATGAAATAACCAGTTACCTTCTCTTGACGGTATCCATGATATGCGCATCGTTGTATTCGCTTTCAACTCCTGCGTTACCATTAATTGTTCTTCTTCTTTGGCAACAATAGAATCGACGGCAAAGTTTCCAAGACTATGCAATGTAAATGGAAAGCCATGCAGGTGCATAGGATGCGGGGCCCGGGATGCATTGATCACCCGCCATTTTATCAATTCCCCCTGCCGGTACTGCAATCTTTCGGTGTAGGGCCAGCCGACCCCATTCATCACATACTGACGCATCAGGTTAGAATCCACTTTGTCAAGGCAAACACCCATCATGATAATTCGTTCAGCAGGATCAGGCCGCTCGTTTTTTGCATCAACGATCAATGCGCCATATAATTGAATTGCTATGTGAGGAAAAGGTCCTTTGTTCCCATAATAAAAATATGTTCCTGCAGTACCGGCATTAAAATTTACGTGCTTTGTTTCGCCCGGATCAATAATAATGCTGTCTTTGAGATTGCTGTGCGGTCTTTGATAAAAACCAAAGAGGAAGTGCGGTTGCCGCGCAACACGATTAGTGATGATGGCCCTTATCGCTGTTCCTTCGGGCACACGAATGAGTGGACCGGGCACTTGCAACGGTTTGCCTGCTTCCGCAATGGCTGTGATCTTTATCGGCGCTCCATCTTTTGTTTCCGGATACCAGTTACCTTCACGGATTTCAAGATTAATATAATAGATACCATTCCTAAACTCACCGGCGGGCTTACGATTATCATTAATAGTGATTTCTTCCAATGTACTATCAAAGGTCCTTGTGATGATACCTGGAGGACAGGCAATAATATCGGCACTGGATTTTCTATTCCCTTTTTCAAAAGGACTCGATTTGTTTATAAAAGAGAATGAAAATGTAAAGATCAAAAGAACCGTAGCGATAATGGCTATGCTGAAAAATTGTGGGTCATGGTCGATCGCTTTTTTCATTACCTCTCTTTTGTTAATTCAAGCGAGGAAAACAAAATTCATTTAATGGTCTGCTTATAACTGGAGTGTCGCCGTAAAATGTAGCCTCTATTAAATTTACGTAATCCAACATATACATCAATCATTGCCAGCCAAAGGGTTTTTGACCAAAAAGAAACCGGAAGGTCTGGAGCAATTTCGAAAATTCCGACGTTTTAGTCCCGACAGGCCAAAGTTCGAACTTTTTGATTACCGACTTAATTTACTTAAAGTAACTGGTGTTGGCTTGACACTTTTAAATTGATCTGGTAAGTCTGCTTCAGATGATGAATAGATTTCGCTGTAAATAAAAGATTACCCGGTTTTATTTCGTTTGTGACAAGATGAAGGCAAGGATGTCGGCGGTTTGCTTCAATTCCTGGTCTCTCGTTTCAGCTATTCCATGACCTCCCTGCATATCGATACGAAACCAAACAGGTTTTCCCGAGGAAGAAGCTTCCTGTAATCTCGCAGCAAATTTTCCTGGTTGCCAAATTATAACCCTTGGATCATTTATTGAACCTGTAATTAAAGTCGCTGGATATTTCACTCCGTCTTTAATATTCATATAACTGTCCATTTTGTATAGGTTATTAAAATCGTCTTGATTTTTTACTGTACCAAACTCTCCAATTTGTGCTGAACCAACTGGTGTCGATTCAAAGCGCAATGGATTTAACACGCCAACTTGCGAAATGGCTACTGCAAAAAGATCAGGCCTTTCCGTCATCGCTCTTCCGACGAAAATGCCACCGGCACTCTTCCCTGTGATGGCTAATTTTGATGGCTGGGTATAGCCTTCTTTTATCAGCCACTCAGCGCAAGCAATTGCATCCTTCCAAGTATTTGGCTTGGTAGATTTGAATCCGCCCAATCTCCACTCCTCTCCAAACTCTCCACCTCCCCGTACATGAGCAAATGCTGTAATCACATCATGGCTGGCAAACACAGAAATCGAAGGATCAAAAAGCGGGGGTATAGTCGTGCCATAACTTCCATAACCGGAAAGTAACACCCGGTGACTTCCATCTTTTTTTAATCCCTTCGGTTGGATAATTGTCATTGGAACCTTTGTTCCGTCATGAGATGCTACATAAGCAATTTCTACTTCTAAATTTTCAAACCCTGTCACATTTGATGTGAACCAGAACCCAGGGGTCTTGATCGTTTTTTTTGTTTCGTCAAAATCATAGACAACCGCAGGATGTATCCAGGATAATTCGAAGATTTTTACTTTCGATTCGAGGGACGAAAGTGAAATTGGGAACACGTTACCGGTTACCGGCAAACTGATCTCTTCTTTTGTCAGATCAGAAAGTTTAATCCGGTACAAAGTTTTTTCCACGCCATATGTTTCTACATAATAGAGATAATCTTTGGTTAAAGTAAAAGGATTCAGGGGAGTGATCACGCCTTTTGAAGCTTCAGCAATGATTTTCGCATGATCCCAGTCAGGGTGTTCAGCCGACGTCATAATTATTCTTCCTTTCTTATTCGTCTTGACACTTAACCCAAAAACGTTGTGGGCTTGTATTACATATTGAGCGATTTGATCTTGCTTTTTTATAAAGGTTGACCAATGCACAGACGGGTTTTCGTCTGCATTATAGTTGGAAAGATAAACATCATTAAATCGCTCAGGTGTCCTTACAAGACCGATGACATATTTCGAGTTTTCATGAGGGACAAATACCCGCGGATAATTCGAAGAATCAGGAATGATATCCCGGTTATTATTATGGGATAAGATGACCTCATCATACTTCTCGTCTCTTCCAATCAGGTGTCTTTTTGCCTCTCTGTTCAACCTGTATCGAACGTCATGAACATCTGCCGATTTATACTGAGTGTAAAAAAATATTTTTTGATTTAGCCAGTCCGCAGGTTCTTTGACTTTTTCTATACTGTCAATTTGCTTGTGAAGTTTGGCGTCAATAATTAATAAGCGCCCCACCTCGTTTCCTTGTTGAATGACTACAACCGATAGTTTTGATCCGTCATGGTTTACACTGAATGCAGAGATTACATTGGATACGCCGGTTTTATTGCCTTTGTCCGGATCAAAAATCAGGATCTCTTTTTCGGCCTTTTCCTGTTTGAAATACAATTTTCCAGATTGTTCATTAGCTGCAGTCTTGATATAAAAAACATCATTTCCGCGAAAAATCGGGGCCATCAATGGAGCTAGTCTGATTGAATACTTGAATTTAGAATCCAGTTGGCGCAGTTCATTTAGTATCGTGTTTTCGAAAGGTAATTTCTTTAACTGCTCATCGGTAAATGCAGCCTGGGCTTTATACCAGTTCATTACCGAAGAATCATTCAGGTTTTCAAGATTTCTGTAAAGATCTGTTATTTGTTCACCGAAAAAGGTCTCTGTACTGGGATGGGAGGGTGCTTTTGGTGATTGTTGAGCATCTAAACCTTTTGGCAATAAAAAAAGAAAAATAAAACTTAAAAGATGAAGACTTTTCATGAATCACAGTTTGAGATGAGAAATTACTCTTAGCGGAGGAGTTGGTGGAGAGTCAGGAAAGTTACAAAAAATAAACAGCACTTGGCGTCACGGGAAGTATATGTAGTCCTGGCAGAAGAAATATCGAACAAAGTGCTCTTGTATTTGAAAGGATTGTATGAAAATTTAGCTCCAGCCCCAGTTGTTTTTAATTAAAATATTTTCAGAAGGGGATAATACTTGCGTGAAGGATCTGATTTTTTCCAAAAGAGATTTATTGTATTTTAATAACAACTTTTCCTTTTGCACGTCCCATTTCAACATAGGACATAGCTTCATTAATTTGTTCAAATGAAAACACTTTATCGATAATAGGTTTTATGATACCTGACTCTACTAGATTTGTAATTTGACTTAATTGTTCGCCGTGTGCTTTTATAAAAAGAAAAGAAAAGTTTACGCCAAGACGTTTTGCTTTTTTCCTGATCCCGGCACTCAAAAATTTCAATACTATTTTCAAAAACCAATTCGCATTAATTTCTTGCCCAAAAACAGGGTCTGGTGGACCAGATATTGAAATAATTTTTCCCCCAGGCTTTACTATTCGCAGGGATTTTTCAAGTGCCTTTGTATCCTGGCTATTTAAAACAACATCGTAATCTTTTAGTATTGTTTCAAAATCATCTTTCTTGTAATCAATTACAATATCTGCACCGAGAGTTTTTACTAAATCAATATTCGCTGCGCTTGTTGTAGTAGCCACTGTAGCACCTAGATATTTCGCTAATTGAATGGCAAATGTCCCCACACCACCAGAACCTGCCTGGATGAAAACTTTTTGTCCTTTCTTCAGATCCGCTTTTTCAATGAGTGCCTGCCATGCTGTTAAACCAACCAATGGAATCGAAGCTGCTTCTTCCATAGAAATATTTTTTGGCTTGAGTGCAACATCGTTTTCATTCATTGAAATAAATTCGGCAAACGTTCCGATCTGATGGTCAGCAGGTCTTGCGTAAACTTCGTCGCCGGCTTTGAATTTGCTGACATTTGAACCAACTTTTGTAACAACTCCCGCCATATCATGACCTAAAGTAAAAGGTGGTGTGTAAGGTAAAATAAGTTTGAACTCTCCATTTCTAATTTTGGAATCGAGAAGGTTCACACTGGCAGCGTGAATCCGCACCAATATGTCATTCTTTTTTAGAACGGGTTCCGCTATTTCAGCTAGTTGTAATTTTTCTTGCTTGCCATAGCGTTTCAATATGAATGCTTTCATTTTATAAATAATTATTTTTCTTGCTTGAGATTTATTTCGCCAAAAAAACTAAAGCACTTTTCACAAACTCATCGTGGTATTGGAAAATTCCGCCATGGCCGGCGTCTTTATAAATTATTATTTCGGAATTAGGAAGACGCTTAGCCAGATCATGAGTATTGCTACTCGGTACCATTCTGTCGTTATCACCATTTGCTACTAAAACCGGTTGTCTAATTACTGATAGATCTTGTGGTGATTGAAGTGCCCAGGCATGAATAGCTTTTAGCTGTCTTTGAAAGTTGCCAATTCTCATTCTCTTATCCAGGTCTTCTTTGCGTTCCTTTAGTCGGCTTAAAAATTCTTTTGCCGACTTCTTTCCATTTTTATTTCTATTAAAAAACAAATAGGTTTTTGCATCTTTAAAACTGAACAAGCCTCTCATGATATCTAAATAAGTGATCCATGTAACTTTTTTTATTCCTTCGCCGCCAGCAGGCCCCGTGCCGGTTATGATAGCCTTACGAACAAGTTGTGGTTCCTGAAGTAGTATTTCCTGCGAAATGAAACCGCCTAATGAAAAGCCAAACAAATCAACTTTTTCATAGCCCAAGGCATGAATAAACGCCCTTGCATCTTTTGCCATTTCAGCAACAGTTTTTGGAGTTTTACCTTTGGTTGCACCTACCCCACGATTATCAAAAGCAATTATCTGGCGTTGCGAAGCAATACCATCCATAATTCGCGGGTCGCAGTTATCCATAGTAGCGGCTAAATGGTTAAGAAAGATAACCGGTACACCGGGGTTATTCTCACCAAGTGTTCTGTAATAGAAATTTGTACCGTCAACATTAATAGTTTGTGTTTTCACATTTTGAAACTTGACACCCGGGCCGGTTTTGACATTGTTATTTGCTACATTGCTTTGTGCAAAAAGAAAGTTTGTATTTGCCATAAATAGTGATGTTGTTAGGATTATTTTTTCATTTTCTTGAATGCATTTTTTTATTGAGCTATTTTGCCGCATTCACATTTTTCAATATAGAGTTCTCAAGTACGCTATATGCAAAACGCTGAAGTGTGAGTATCATTGAAGATCCTTTGCCGACAGGATAACTGTACTTTGGATTCTCTTCATTTACAATTTTCAAAACCGTATTTATAACAGGTTCCGGTCCCGGTGCATTGTTAAACTGGGTTTTGGTATAAGAACTAATCTTTTGACGGAATACATCATAATCTTTAATATCTCCTTTAGCAGTGGTTGCACTATTCCCAATATTGGTTCTGAAGGTTGAAGGTTCAACCATGCTTACCTTAATGTTGAATTGGTTTAATTCAAGTCGCAGGGCTTTGAAGTACCCTTCTAAAGCATGTTTTGAAGCTGCGTAGTAAGCTACATTAGGAAGGCTGACCAAACCGAGCAGAGAACCTACGGTAATTATTTTGCCTTTTTTTTGCTTTCTGAAATATGGAAGCAACTCGTTTGTAAGTTTAACAGTACCCCAAAAATTGGTTTCAAATTGTTGTTTGCCTATTTCGATTGAAGTTTCTTCGGCAAGTCCGGTCACCAGGTACCCGGCATTATTTATCAACACATCAAGTTGCTTTACCTGGC
>Ga0075429_100006118_pt1 | contig 10401 bp, 9 predicted proteins | sample RhiMetdeltSRZDD3_FD_75295 | JGI IMG/M metagenome (GOLD analysis project Ga0075429, IMG submission 75295) | Populus rhizosphere microbial communities from Tennessee, USA - Rhizosphere MetaG P. deltoides SRZDD3 | ecosystem: Host-associated > Plants > Roots > Rhizosphere > Soil | place: USA...
CATTCTCACCAACACGGCGACAGAGTCGGCCCTCATCTTTCGCATCACCCTGCCTCGGTGCGCCTTCACCGTGATCTCGCTGATGCCGAGCTGGCCGCCGACCTGCTTATTCAACAGGCCGGAGACGACCAACCCCATGACCTCCCGCTCGCGACGGCTGAGCGATGCGTAGCTCTCCCGCAGCGTCTTCAATTCCGTCTCCCGGCTGAGCGCGACCGCGCTGCGCTCGATCGCACTGCGGATGGCGTCCAGCAGTGCATCAGTCTTGAACGGTTTCGTCAGGAACTCGGTCGCTCCCGCCTTCATCGCGCGAACGCTCATCGGGATGTCGCCGTGACCCGTGATGAACACGATCGGTAGCTCGCGGCGATCGTTCAGGCGTTGCTGGAGCTCGAGGCCATTGAGATCCGGCAACGACACGTCGAGTACGAGACAGACTCGTCGTCATCGACGACCGACACCAATGCACTTCCGGGCATTGCCCAGAATAGCCGCCGACGTGCAAGCTGCCATCATACCTTGGTATCTACGGGAATGGAGAAGGCGAATGTCGCTCCCGATCCAGCGTTGCACGCGGCCCACAAGCGTTATCCCGATGGATACACCTGCCACTTTGTTTGGCCCGACTGGGTACTCCCCAAGCGAGAGGCTTCGCCGCTCACGACGTAGACGCGTCTTCGCGGCCCAACGCGATGTGGTGGGTAGTGCGTTCGCGCCCGACCGTGAGCTGGCGTACGCGCACCTGCATTTCCTTGTCCGAGCGGGTTGTCCGCGCATGTTGGCGCAGGTGTTCCGCCCACGACTCGACCAGCCAGCATTCGACGCAGCGGTCCGGCTTCGCGGAGTCGACGAACACCTCCCAAAAGACTGCGCCCTCGCGCCGGCGCATGGGCCGCAAAAGATTCCGTGCGGCGGCGGCAAAGGCGGCGCGCTTGGCTGGCTCGACCGTGTACTCCACCACTACGAGCACGGGCCCCGCGTCGTCGGCCAACTCCTCGGCAATCACCGGATCCGGCCAATTGTGGGACGGTTCGAGATCGAGGGTCTCGGCCGCCGCGAGGCGGAAGCGAGGGATGAACCCCAGCCCGAGAACTATGCCGCTTGCCGCGGCCGTGAGCGCCCATGCAACCCCGACGCGGTTCGCCACGACGCCCCAGATGACCGCCCCGATCGCGAGTGAGCCGAACAGCGTCAGCGTCGAGATCGAGAGCGCGCGACCGCGGACCCAGCCGGCCGCGCCACGTTGCGCCGCGAGCAGCAGGCTCGAGAGTGTCGTCAGCCAGCCGGCGCCCGCGATCACCATGGCTCCGGCCAGGACCGCGAAATTGCTGACCCACGCGAGCACCGCACACCCGAGTGCGAAGGCGGCCGTGGCGACCGCCGTGATCGCGTCCGCTGACCACCGTTTGCGCCAAGCCGGTAAGAGCGCCGCGCCGATGAGGCCGCCGAGGCCCAGACTGCCCACGAGCACGCCATAGGAGACCGCGCCGCGCCCCAGCGAGCTCTTCACGACCACCGGGAGCAGCGCCCACAGCGCGCTGGCGAACCCAACGAACGCCGGAGTCCGGACGATGACGTTCCGGAGGGCCGGCGCATACCGCACATACCGGACGCCGGCGCGCATCGCCGACGCCAGCCGCTCCGCCGGCAGCACGGCGCGGCTCGGCTCCCGCCGCCAGCGCCAGAGAACGAAAAAGACTCCCAGCACCGAGACCCCATTGATGAAGAAGACCGGTCCCGGTCCGCCGGCGACGATGATCAGGCCCGCGAGGGCCGGTGCAATCGCGCGCGCGATGTTGATCGCGACGCTGCCGAGTCCGACGGCCGCGGGCAATTCCTCGCGCGGAACGGTCTCAGGGATGATGGCCTGCCAGGCGGGCAGGTCGATGGCGCTGCCGGCACCGATCGCGAGCGTGATCACGAGCAGCATCCAGGGCTGGATGACGCCGGTGATCGTCAGAACGCCGAGCAACGCGGTCGTCAGGAACCACCACACCTGCGCAATGAGCAGGATTCGTCGCCGGTCGAAAATGTCCGCGAGGGCACCGGCCGGAAGCGCGAGCAGGAACAGGGGGAGCGTTGTGGCGGCTTGCACCAACGAGACCATCAGTGGCGAGGGCGAGAGCAACGTCATCAGCCACGCCGCCGCGGAGTCGTGCATCCAGGTGCCGATGTTGGACGCGACGTCGGCGATCCAGAGACTCCGGAACAGTGGCCGGCGCAGCGGACTCCAGGCGGACGGGGGTGGCGCGGTCACGCCCCCGAATCTACGCTCGCAATGGCCGCCCGCAGACTGCCCTCATCGCGCCCGCCGTGATACCGCTCGCCATTGATGAAAATGGACGGCGTGCCTTCCACCCCGTTCGCCGTGCCGCTCTGCACATCCCGCTCCACCCGCTCGGCGAATTGGTGCGCGGCCATGGCCTTGCGATACGCGCGCCCGTCGACGCCTGCGGCCCTAGCCCGTCGCTCGAGGTCGCCGGACTCGAGCTCGTCCTGATCGGCGAATAGGGCATCGTGCATGCGCCAGAAGGCGTCCGGCCCGGCGAGGGCCGAGACGGCCTCCGCGGCCTCCGCAGCCATTTCCGCATGCGGATGGATCTCGCGCAGCGGAAAATAGCGATACACATAGCGGAAGGAATCGCCGTCGCGGCGCCGCAGCTGGCCGATGACCAGCTCGAGCGCGCGCGTGTAGGGGCACTCGTAGTCACCGTAGACGAGGACCGTGACCGGCGCGGTCTCGGGTCCACGGACGTGATCGTCTTTGCCGATGGTCACCCTCATTTAGTCTCCACCGTCAATTCCTCGCGCAGCGGCGGCTCGAGGCTCGCGCCCTGTGCAGTGAGGAAAACCGACGCCAGAAGCATTTAGCCGCCGTGGCGGCGTGCCCACTCGGGAAGCTTCGTGAGCGCGCGGCCGAACTCGCGTTCCAAGCCCGCGATGTCGGCGCTGTAGCCGACGCGCTCGAACGATTCCAGCATCAACGCCGTATCCTCGCTGTACTGCCGGACCTGCTCGATGGCGTCTGCGCGAACGCGATCGGCCGAGCGAGCGCCTCCGTCAGGATCTCGCCACCTCGGGCATCGTGCGGACGTCACCGGCGATATCGATCTCGCGGCGGTTCAGGGCGGCGGCGGCGGTGAACGCGCGCGCGCCGAACCAGCCGATGTCGTCCACCGCGATCATCTGCAGCTTGGTGCTCGGCCCGAGGGCCCAGGTCAGCGTGTCGCCCTGGAGACTGTAGGGCGCCAGCAGGTTCTCCATGAAGGCCACCGGACGCAGGATCACGTGCGAGGGGAAGCGGAGGCCGCGCACGGTTTCCTCGATACGCGACTTGTTGTCGAAGTGCGGGATGCCCGTCCGCTTGTTTGCAGATCCCACAGATGTGTAGACGTAGTGTTCGACGCCGGCCTCGCGAGCGGAAGGCGTAACCGACCCCGTCGGCACCCCGCAAGCGCAGCACCTTCGTCTGGGCCGGCCGCCGCACCGTATCGGCGTGAGCCCGCCTGCGAATCGGGACAGATCGAGCACCTCGACCGCGAGCGGCGAGCCCCAGAGATCCCTGTAATGCGCGCCGAGCATCAGGCGGTGCAACCAACCGGCGTGATAGTGCGGCCCCGCTACCGCGCTGGTCGTGCGAGCGTATTGGGCGCACAGCGCGCGCGGGCCCGACAGCACCGCGAGCCCCAGCGCGAATGCGACGCTCGACGGAACGGTCAAGCGGCGCAACCGGGGGCGCCTCACCGGAGCGCGCCGGCGCTGACGGGCCAACTGGCACCGACCGCTTTGTAGAGCGTACCGCCGCACCAGCTGATCGCGCTCGGCCTCGGTCAGCGCGAGTTCGGCGCCGAACTGGCCCCGCTGGGCGTCGAGCACGTCGAGGTAACTCGACACGCCGCTCTGATAGCGCATGTCCGCGAGTTCGAACGCCCGGCGCAGCGCGACGACTGGCGCTCCTGCTCGGCGGTGCGATCACGTGCGCTCCGCAGCGCGACGAGCGCGTCCTCGGTCTCGCGCAGGGCGGCGAGCACGGTCTGCTCGTAGCGCGAGCGCGCCTGCGCGGCGCGGGCTCGCGCGATGTTCGCGCCCTCTCCGCCTGGCCGCCCGTCTTGGAAGAGCGGGATCGAGACGCCCACGAATGCCTGCCAGATGGTCGAGCCCGACGCGAACCAGCGCGAGAGCTCCCCACTCTGGGCGCCGTACTGACCGGTGAGCGTGAAGGTCGGAGGCGGGCCGCATCCGCCACCCCGACCCGCGCCGTCGCAGCGCGCAAACTCGCCGCCGCGCTCCGTACGTCGGGCCGGTTCGCGAGCAGAGCCGATGGCACGCCAGCGGGAATGGGAATGCGGGCGGCAGTCTCGGTGAGCGAGCGGCCGCGCTCGATGGTCCATTTCGCCGAATAGTCGGCGAGGGTATAGCCGCCGGACTTTTGGAAGTTGTCGTAGACGATGACGGTGGTACCGGGTCGGTTCGGATTCGCGACCGGAGCGACGCGGGTGCCGGCGACGGGGGCCGGCCCGTTGACCGCGCTCGGGCCCGCGTGCTCACCGCACGCTGCGAGGAGCGCGGTCAGCGCTGCGGCTACCATCAAGAGTCCTTGCATCACTCGTCGCATCGCTATTCTCCCAGGTTTCCGTGGCAGCGAACTGCTGTCCGTCCCTCTCGCGTGTTCAGCATGAATCATCATGGACTACGAACAAGGCAATTGCTGGGCCACTGCACGATGCTGGATTCAAAGGGATTTCATCGGCGCCTCAGTTGCGAGATGTCGCCAATGTTGAAACACTGGACAATCGAGTAGGAGCACAGGGCAGGGATCCATCGGCTGAAGCACATCCCGGGAGCAGACGCGAGAGGCTCGGATGCTACGTTCGGTCGTTCGTCTTGACCATGTCGTCTGCGGTAGGACTACCCATACTTTCGGCGCGAGGCGGTTCTAGGAGCGATCATTCTCGCCCACCCTCCACATCCGGATGTACGCGGGACAATTGCGAAGGACAACACGTCCTCGGGCTTCGTACTCTCTCAGGAAACGGACAGCGTCACGATCGGCGAGGACCAAGTCGGTAAGGTCCAGGACAATGACGCTACCAGCCGGTTCGTCGTCGACTAGCTGGCACAGCTCGTTCACATGGTCGGAGCCAAGTTGACCACTGACCGCGAACACAACGGTTCGGTCGCTGGTGCGATGAATTTTCAGCATTGGCCCGGTCGCTCCGAGCGCAATTGCCGGGCCATTCTGAATGGCCCAGAACGCACTGGTGTCTGGCGGACGTGGTGAGACGAAATCTCGGCAATGGCGAAATGCGGGACAACACCATCAGGAACGCTTTGGCGCTGGGGTGCGAAAGCGGCTTTTGTTGATGTTCAGCGTACGAATCCTCGATTCAAGCGTTGAACGCGGAATTCCGAGTCGCGCGGCCGCCCCCGAGGGCCCAAACACTCGCCCTCCAGTGGCCCGCAGCGCCTCTTCGATGAGGGCCTTCTCGTGTGAAGCCAGCGCGGCGGACACTCCGAGCCGGCTCTCGGCGGCGGGTCGCGTGGATAACCAGCTCTCGTCTACGCTGAATTCGTCGGTATCGGACACGATCACCGACCGCTCGATCACGTTTTGCAATTCGCGGACATTCCCAGGCCACGGATACGACTTTAGGCGATCGAGTGTTCGCTTGCTGACCCGTCGGATTGTCTTGCCTGCTTTTCGCGCGTAGCGATTAATAAAGTACTCTACCAGCACCGCAATGTCGTCCTGGCGTTCCCGCAACGGGGGCATTTCGAGCGGAAACACGTTGAGGCGATAAAAGAGGTCCTGGCGGAACGTGCCTTCTGCCACAGCCTCGGTCAAATCACGATTCGTCGCGGCAATGACACGAACGTCGACCCGGATCGGATGTTGTCCGCCGACCCGCTCGAATTCACGTTCCTGGAGGACTCTCAGCAACGCCACCTGGGTGTCGGAAGCGAGTTCTCCCACTTCGTCCAGGAAGATCGTTCCGCCGTCCGCCAACTCGAACCGACCGAGCCGTCGCTGGAGAGCGCCGGTAAATGCTCCCTTCTCGTGACCGAAGAGCTCCGACGCAATCAAGTCGCGCGGAATGGCCGCACAGTTCACGACCACGAACCCTCTTGAGGCACGCGGTGACCGTCGATGAATGGCCCGTGCGACGAGTTCTTTGCCGGTGCCGGTTTCGCCGGTGATCAGCACCGTCGAATCGCTGCTGGCGACCTTGGACACTCGCAACAGGACGGCGGTGAGCGCGGGCGACTCGCCGATAATCTCCTCGAACATCGAGGTCTTGTCGATTTCCTCTCGAAGCGCAACGTTCTCTTCCTGCAGTCTCTCCTCGGCTCTCTTGCGATCCTCGATATCGGTATATGCGATGTACCACCGCACGAGGTGTCCCTGGTCGTCGCGAAGCGGGTTGGAGCGAACCAGGAACCAACGATAGGTTCCGTCCGCGGCCCTCAGGCGCATCTCCGCCTCGCCAGCGGTGCCGGTCATTAACGAGCGATCGATCTGTGCCTCGATCCTCTCGACGTCCTCAGGATGAACCTCAGACCTGCGGTCTCGCTGACGCCACTCGTCGAGGGTGATGCCGAAATACGAGAGCGCGACGCGGTTCGCATACAAGCGCTCGGCCTGGGGTCCCACGACGCTGACAAGTTGGGGCGCGAGATCCAAAATCTGGCGGAGTTCACCCTCGCTCTTGCGCAAGGCCTTGGTTAATTCCTCTTGTTCCGTCACGTCCATGCCTGTCCCGACGAACGCCTGAGGCATCCCCCCCAGAGTTGTGGGCACGCCGACGCAACGAACATGACGAACCGCTCCATCGGGTCGCACAATCCGTTTCGTGAAATCGAATCCGCGATGGCCTGCGAGCATTGTTTGAATTTCTTGGGTGACGAACTCCCGATCTTCCGGGTGTACGAGGGCCAAGTATTCCGCGATCGTTGGCGCCTTGCCGCTGGGATCGAGGCCATGGATCGCGAACAACTGGGGAGACCATTGGTGGAAACCGTCGGGGTTGAATGCCCAGCTACCGGTGTGCGCAAGGCGCTCGCCCTCCGCGAGGTAGAACTGGGCTTGCTTGCGCTCCTCAATATCGACGTTAATCCCGATCCAGTACTGCACCGTTCCATCGGTCGCTCGGAGAGGCTCGGTACGGCTGAGGAACCAGCGGTAATTGCCTTCGGCGTTACGAACGCGAACACTCACGTCACCAGGAGAGCCCGCTTTCAGATTATCCGACGAGGCCCTCCGAGCTTCCTCCTGATCGTCCGGATGCAGAAAAGGGACATGAGAGTCCCACGCTGCGCCCGTGTCAGTTCCGAACCGAAGCGGATGATCCTTTGGTAGGCCTAGGTAGTCCGCACATCGTGAATTGACGAAAAGGAGCGTGCCCGATGGCGCCGCATACCAGGTATGTGCCGGAATCATGTCCAGCGTGGCTTGCAACTGGGCTTTAAGTGATTCATCCATCGGATTGGCCCCCAAGATTGTGCAGCTTGCGCAATTGGTGAGAGTTCGTCAACGAGGCGTTGATGGAGATGGAGGGCGTTTCGCCGCGTTCGATCGCGTGAGCATCGCAGATGAGACTTCCGGTCTCTACCTCACTGATTCGGTTCCTTGAATTTGTACAGCATACCACCATTGGCGAGACTTCGCACATAAAGCAACTGTCGAACTCCTTTGGATTCAGCGGCTTACACTTGGACCAGAAGTTGCTTCGTCCGGCTGCCATATAACCCGTGTCGCACTTCGAAGGCGTGTACCGTCCGAGCTGCACACAGCGCGAACCTAAGGAGTTATGTGATGAGTGAGACCGCCGCGTTTGCCTGTCCAGCGGATCATTACATCAATCGCGAGCTCTTGGGGTTCGAGCTCAATGCTCGCATCCTTGAGGACGCGTCGGACCAGGGCCCCGGGTGGCTCCAGCGGCTCAAGCTCCTAGCGGGTTTCAGCGCGCGCCTGGACGAGTTCTTCGAGCTCCGCGTGGCCGGGCTGCAGCAGGCGGACGGAATGGCGCCCGCCGAGCAGCTCGCGGCGATCGACCGACGGGTGCACGCGCTCGTGGCCCAGCAATACCGCATCCTTCGCGAAAGTGTGTTCCCGGGGCTCGCGGCAGTTGGTATCGAGCGGGCCCGCTACGAGGACCTCACCGAGCCGGAACGCCGCCACGTCGAGACGCTGTTCCGCGCCACCGTCTATCCGGTGCTCACGCCGCTCATTGTCGATCCGAGACATCCGTTCCCCCGGGTGCATAGCAAGAGCCTCAACATCGGGCTCGTGGTGGAGCGGAGCGGCCGCACCACGACACACCGCAACGTCGCGGTCGTGCAGGTGCCGTCCGACTTCGACCGCGTGGTGGTCGTTTCGGCGCGCGGCGAAGGCCGGGTGCGGTTCATACTGCTCGAGGACGTCATCGCGCGACATCTGCACGAGTTGTTCGGGGGTCTCCGGCTCGCGAGCCACACCGTGTTCCGCGTGACGCGGAACGCCGACTTCATGATCGATGAGGACGATGCCGGGCTCGAAACCATCGACGAGAGCTTGCGGCAGCGCCTGCGCAGCGACCCGGTGCGGCTCGAGATCTCGGCGGACGTGGACGGGCTCCTGTGCCACAGGCTGGTGCAGGCTCACGACCTCGAGTCGCGCGATGTGTACCGCGTGGACGGCCCGCTCGATCTCACGTTCCTGATCGCCCTGCGTCGACACCACGACCGCGAATGAGGAGAACGACACGTGCCCGCTGACACAGCCGCGAACCCAACCTGGCTGACTGTTCACCCGCTTGGCCAGGACGATTCCCTCGGGGCGACCGCGCTACGCGCGAGCGTTGCAGCATTCAAGGGCAAGCTCGCAGGAACGGCTGCCCGCGGTCCGTTCAACGACGTCATGGAGCGCGTCGTCGCTCCCACGGACGTGACCTTTGAAGCCGATACCGTCGGAGGGATCTCCGGCGTGTGGGCGAAACCGGGGGGGGCGCGGCCGCACAAGGGCGCGGCGATCCTGCACGTGCATGGCGGCTGGTTCAACTTGGGAACCGCCAGCGCGTACCGGAATTTCGTCGGCCACATCGCTTCCAGCGCCGGAGCTGCTGCTTTCATACCCGATTATCGGCTCGCTCCCGAGCATCGTTTTCCCGCGGCGGTGGCCGACGTCGAGGCATGCTATCGCGGACTGGTTGACAAGGGGCTCAACAAGATCGCGGTGACCGGCGACTCGGCCGGAGGCAACCTGGCGCTCGCGCTGCTGTCGATGGAGAGAGCCCCCGTTGGCGCGGTCGCCATTTCGCCAGTGACGGACCTCGCACTGACAGGTGAGAGCTTCGCGACACGCGCGGACGCGGATCCGTACTTCACCAAGTCCCAGGTCGCCGGGTTCGTCGCCTCCTATCTGGGTCGGACCGATCCGATGAGTCCTCTTGCGTCGCCCCTGTATGGCGATTTCAGCGGCCTGCCTCCCATCCGGGTTCATGTGGGAGACGACGAAGTGTTGCTCGACGACTCGCGCCGGTATGTGGAGCGCGCCGTCGCAGCGGGCGTCGACGCCGAGTTGGACATATGGATGGGAATGCCGCACGGATTCGTCACGGCTGTACGCGAATTCGACGCCGCTCGACAGGCACTCAAGGCCATTGGAGCCTTTCTGACCGAGCGGTTGTCGCGAACTTAAGGAGTTATGTGATGAGTGAGACCACCCTTCAAACGACACGCGGTTCCGCTCGTACCCCAGTGGCCGCAGTGCTCGGTGCGACGGCGGCGGCCGTCGCGATCTGGGCCATCGCGATCCCGGCCGGCGCTGAGCTGACCGTCAGCTTCGGCCCCGGTCAACCAATACAGAAGGTCACGGTGGTCAACGTCGTGGTGGCGGCGCTGGTGGGGTCGCTGGCCGGCTGGGGTCTGTTCGCCCTGCTCCGCCGGTTCACGACCAAGGCCCGTGCGGCCTGGACCGTCATCGCGATCGTCTTCGCGCTGGTGTCTCTGGGCGGCCCGCTGTCGGCGACCGCGTCGACTGGCACGAAGGTGGCGCTGGTTGCGATGCACCTGGCCGTGGCGACCGTGGTGATCGCGGCCCTACGCCGGACCACACACAGATAGCCGGGAATGAATGAGATCCAGGGTATAGCCAGACTGAAGATTCATGATGGCAAGCTTGAGGACTTCAAGCGTGTTGTGTCTCAATGCATTCAAGTGGTTCGAACGAGAGATACCGGAACGCTACAGTATGAGTTGTACTTCAACGAAGGTCAGACTGAGTGCCTCGTCCTTGAAAGGTATCGTGACGTACAATCTCTGCTGCAGCATCAGAATAATTTAGGCGGACTAATGGATGCTCTCCTCAAAACGTGCACTGGATCCGGCGAGGCATGCGCGAAGGCAACCCCAGAGCTCATCAAG
>Ga0075429_100006119_pt1 | contig 10400 bp, 9 predicted proteins | sample RhiMetdeltSRZDD3_FD_75295 | JGI IMG/M metagenome (GOLD analysis project Ga0075429, IMG submission 75295) | Populus rhizosphere microbial communities from Tennessee, USA - Rhizosphere MetaG P. deltoides SRZDD3 | ecosystem: Host-associated > Plants > Roots > Rhizosphere > Soil | place: USA...
CGTTCGCGAGGGAAAACATGGGGCACGCTCGGCCAGGCAAGCCATCGCCATCGGCCTCTCGAAGGCGCGCCGAGCGGGCGTCGAGCTTCCGCCACAGGGCACGAAGGCGGGAACGAGAAGAACGAGAAGGGCGGATGCGTCCCGTGGCGTCCGCCGTCGTCGGACCTCAATCCGACGCTCTCGCGCGATTCGCCAGGCGTTGCGCCGTGAGTCGCGGACGGCCGCGAGCCGTCGCGCGCTGGCGCGGCAGGCCAGGAGTGCCGCACGGCGACGCAGCGCCGCTGGGCGACGAGCCGCTGCCCGTAAGGCCGTACGCACGAAGGGGCGGCAAGTGCGCAGAGCCGCGGCCCGTAAAGCCGTACGCACGAAGGGGCGGCAAGTGCGCAGAGCCGCGGCCCGTAAGGCTGCGCGTACCAGACGTCGCCGCACAGTAGGTTCTGCGCTTCGGTGATGCAGGAGCATGTGGTAGGGTCAGCGTGTGCCCGGTGATCACGATACGCTGGGTCAGTCGGCCGGCACCGGCTACGCGGTTGCCATACTCGTAACAGCGATCGCGCTGTCGTTCCGATACGTGATGACTCCCGAGTGGGGCGTCAGCCTGCCGTTCGACACGCTCTATCCAGCAATTGCGTTCAGCGCGTGGTTTGGCGGATTCGGGCCAGGCGTCCTGACGACGTTTCTCGGCGGGCTCGCCGTAGCGTACTTGTGGCCCGCGCATTTTGGTGGAACCACCACGGCTGGTGATGTCCTCGCGCTGATACTCTTCGGTGTGGTCGGCGTGTTCGTCAGCAGCCTGGTTCGAGCGCTGCAACAGGCGCGCACCCGCGCGGAGCGCACGGCCGACGAATTGCGCCTCGCCCGCGAAGAAGCCGAACGCGCGAATCGTGCAAAGGACGAGTTCCTTGCCGTCGTCGCGCACGAGCTCAAGCAGCCGTTGAGCGCGATGCTGCCGGCGGTGGCGCTCATCCGCCACCGCATTGGTGCGGAAGCTCGCGCATCCGCCGAGCGCACGCTCGATCTATTGAATCGTCAGATCGCACACCTGCAGCGCGTCGTCAACGATCTTCTCGATGCGTCCCGAGTCGTACGCGGACAGGTGGCGCTGCAGCCTCGTGTCGTGGACGCCGTTCAGATCATGCGCGACGCTGTCGAGGTCATCCGTCCGCGCATTGAAGAGCGGCACCAGCGTATGGTCGTGGCCCTCTCAGAGACGCCCGCACGGCTCAACGGCGACCCGGTCCGCCTGCAGCAGGTATTTCTCAACGTGCTGTCAAATGCCACGGCGTACACGCCGCCACACGGCGAAATTCACGTGAGGGCAGAGATCGAAGCGGACCGTGTTGTGTTTTGCGTGGCCGACAGCGGCGAGGGGATTGCGCCCGCAGACCTCCCCCGCATCTTCGGCCTTTTCACCCGGGCCGGAGGTCGCCGCGAAGGGGGGTTTGGAATCGGCCTCGCCGTCGCTCGCAGCCTGATCGAGCTTCATGGAGGAACAATCCAGGCTTACAGCGAGGGGCCTGGGCACGGCAGCGAATTCCGGATCACGCTGCCCGCGCGCAATGTCTTAGAGGTACCTGCCCGCCAGACCGCGTGAAGGTCCTATACTCCTCGATGTGTCACAAGCTGCACGGCGCGTCATGCGGCGGACGCTCATTCGCCGGCTCGCGCGTAATGGCGGCATCGTCGCCGCATTGATATTCGCCGCTGTTGCCATCGGCGCCACCGGCTATCACTGGTTCGACAACCTCCCCTGGCTCGACGCGGTCCTCAATGCCTCGATGATCCTGACGGGCATGGGACCGGTCAACCCGATTTCCACACCAGAAGCGAAGCTGTTTGCGACAGCGTACGCGCTGTTCAGCGGCGTGTTCTTTCTGACGATGGTTGCGGTGCTGCTTGCGCCGGCCGTGCACCATTTCCTGACCCGCTTTCATCTCGAGCTCGACGACGAGGAAGAAGGCCGCGGAACCACGTCGTTACGAAAACGTAAGACGTGACGGTTGGATCAAAACCCGCATACGTGAGGGCGGAAGTGCCACAGATCCAGAGTTTCGCCGGGCACCGCTCGATGAAGTCTGCCCCACGGTCGAATCTTTTCTCGGTGTTCGGGACCGAGGTGTCAAAGGTCAACTGGAAGAGGATTGCGTTCTGGGCGGCGCTCTGGTTTTTCATCCATTCCGCACCAACCGAAGATCCATTTGCCAGGTTCCGCTCGGAACGGGATGTGCGGGCGGCGGTTCACTTCGAAGACGAGTTCTGATCTTCACTCAATACTCACAACTCAAGCGACCAGGGCAGTAATCAGTTGTGAGTTCTGATTTCGAGTTTCAAGACTCACTCAAGATTCACAACTCACCGCTCAGAACTACAGACAGTCACACCGCTGCCATTCGCCTTCCCGGGCAACACAAGTACCGGCGACGGGCCCAGAGAGTTGAGCCCGAGAGTGCCCGCACTATTCCGATCGCTACCGCGAACCCGGTGAGATATGTGGCCCGGAGTGGAAAACGTGCACCGATTTTGGTTTTCTGGCAGTATTGCGGGGCCGCAAGGGAGGAACTACGTCATGCGCACGACCGTTCTTATTGTTATCGCGCTGGTGCTGTCGATCGCCGGATCTGCTGCGGCCCAGGAATGGGCCGAATACCGCAACTCGGAGGATGGGTTCAGCGTCAACTTCCCCGGTCGGCCCCGTGTCAGCCAAATCACGTACAAGTCACAGATGGAGTACATGCTTCCTGCAAAGGTGTACAGCGTCGACAAGGGACGCGAACGATACTCTGTGACCGTCGTCGATTACAGCAGCCTCGAGCAGCAGGGGATCGAGCGAGCGAAGGTGTGTCCTCCTGGCAACGCGCAGTGCCGCCAGAACGCCGGCATCATGGGCCCCGGCTACTGGATGCACGATATGCGGGGAGCCGTGATGTTTGCGACAGCGAACCTGGTCAAGCGCGATGCGAAGGTCACCGGTCTCGGCTGGGAGTGGCAGGAAATGGTCGAAGGCAACTTCGTGCAGCTCACCAACGCGGACCAGTCGCGTACGTTCGCGTGGGTCACCATGCACGAAAAGAAGCTGTACATCCTCGAAGGGACAGTACCCGCTGGCTCGCCGGAGCCCGGTCTCTTTCAGCAGTCGTGGAGCTTCGTCGACAGCACCGGAAACACGATTCGCTATCAGCAGATCATCTACTCGAACGCCTACCACGGCATGGGCGTCTATCCGAAGCCGACGTACGGTAATCAAGGTCGCGGGGCGGGCGGCGGCAACGCTGCTCCCGGTGGCCGCGGCCGAGGTGCCGGGGCGGGCGCTGGGGCTGGCGCGCAGAATCCCTAGACGCGCGGCTATTTCCTGCCGCGCGATTTCGCGCTCTTCAGGAATTGATACGCCGCCCAGGCGTTCAGGATCGGCGGCACGAGAGACGTCCGTCTGGTCGAGTACTCCTGAGTGAGTGCGAATCTGATGGCGGCGAGCGTGGCATCGGGAAACTCTGACCGCAGCAGCGCAATGGCACCGGTGACGAACGGCGCCGCAATGCTCGCACCTCCCAGCGTCACGGGTTCGATGTCGGCTCCCAGGCTCGTGACGTCGGCGCCTGGTGCGCCCACACCGCGCAGCCCAATCGCGCGGTCCGCGTAGCCGATCGGCCTACCTTGCAGGTCGTACGGAACTACGGGAATGACCCATGGGTGCGCGCTGATCTTCCATGTGCCGGCGGGGCCTGGAGTCGCAGGCACGACGACACCAACGTCGTGTTCCGTGGCGTATTCGACTGCGGCTTCGAGCGCATGCTCTCCGCCTGGAGATGAATGCTCGATAGTGACGTCCACGTTGATGACTCGCGCACCCTCGTCAATGCACTGGACGATCGCGGCAGCTACGTCTGCAGCTTCGGCGCGCGGCGCCTCGGCGTCGGGAGTACCCGCTTCCGCGGGCAGCGGATTGACCAGGAGCTCACATCCGGGACAGATCGCGGGCGCAGCAGAGCCGCGCCGTGCGCAGAGGATTCCGGCCGCAAACGTACCGTGCTGGTAATCGCGTGGTGTGAATTCTACGTGTCGATCCGGTGTGCGTCCGGAGAGCGCGCGGACATTGGCCGCGAGGTCGGGATGGCTCGTCAAGACAGGGCCGTCGATTAGAGCGACCACGACCTGGCGGCTCCCGCTCGTGCGGGCCATCAGCGGCGTAAGTGTGATGAGGTCGAGCGGCAGCACTCATGCGGCCGCGCTGCGAGCAGATCCACGTTCGATCTGTGCGCACCGCTGGCAACAGGGGAGGAGCGGTATTGTGACGGCTCTGCTCTCGCGCGTCCAGGCTCGAGGTACGGATGAGCTTGGGCGGTAGGCAGTAGGCAGTAGGCAGTAAGCAGTAGGCAGTAGGCAGTAACAGTTTCATAAACCGTAGGGCGGGCCTTTACGGCCCGCCTGCCGCGGCGCGTGAAGTCGCGCCCTACGCAGTTGTGAAACCCGGTTAGGTAGTAGGAAGCGTAGCGGCGGGCAGTTCGTGGGTAATTCTGCCCACTGCCTACTGCCTACTGCCTACTGCCTACTTGGAATACAGCTGCCCGAACGCGTTGGCGAGCATCACGGCCATGAAGATCGCGCCCGCACCCACGATCGCGGCGTCTCGCGTGCGCGCGATGTTGAGCCGCCCGGCCCGGCACAAGACGTAGCCGACGATCAGATTGAAGCTGCCCCACAGCACGTTGATCACCGGCGGCGATTCACCTTGCCCGGGCGGCGACGCAAACGGCGTAGGAAACGAGCGGCCTGAAATGCCCTGCACGAAATGCGGAACCGAGTTGGCGAGGAACACGCCCGCAAAGAACAACGCGAGGTAGTGGTACCACCGCATGGATCCCTCCTTCGTGAGCTTCGTGCCCTCGTGGTTCCGATTAGGGTGCGGCGAGTATATGGGGAATCCGGATGCTTGATTGCCGTTGCCCGGAGGCGTAGTTTAATTCCAATGTCTTTCCCTGTAGAGAAAACAGACGAGGAGTGGCGGCGGATACTAACACCGCAGCAGTATGCCGTCCTGCGTCGTCATTCCACCGAGGCGCCAGGATCCTGCGCGCTGCTCACCGAGCACCGACCCGGCACTTTCCGGTGTGTCGGCTGCGGTCAGCCGCTGTTTAAGGCTGAGCGCAAGTTCGAGAGCGGCACCGGATGGCCCAGCTTTTTCGCCCCACTCGAGGGCGCGACCGAGACCACGACGGACCGCAGTTTCGGGATGGTTCGCACGGAAGTCCACTGCAGTCAATGTGGTGGTCATCTGGGCCATATTTTCGAAGATGGGCCGCCCCCGACCGGGCTCAGGTACTGCATTAACGGCGTAGTACTGAGCTTTGAGCCCGGCTGACTTCGTCCAACAATTCACACGCCACCGAGTGGCAGGGTCGTTGCACAACGGTCCAGCAGAAGGTGTGCATTGCCATGGAGGAGATGGAGCCCCACGTTGATCGCGAGACCCAGGAACTCATAAGGGCGTTCGAACGCGAGCTTGACGCCGCACGTCATCTCAACCGTGAGCTGCGGGACGCAATCCGAGACGCACGGAAGCGAGATCACCAGGTGACGGTCGAGCGTCGTCGCAAACCCCGATAGCTGTCGCAACTCTCGGTAAGCGTTAAGTACCTCCCCCCAACCCAAGCGAATCAAAGGACAACTTAACTAGCCTGCGCTTCTTAACTAGCCTGCGCTTCCCAAAGCGAAGAGGCGTGCAACTCCGGCTTGTGATTGTGACGTGCGATTTTGTGACTTGGATTTGTGACTTGTGACTTGTGACTTGATATCATCGGTTCACCTATGCAAGTTGGACTCATTGGCTGGCGCGGAATGGTCGGTTCCGTGCTCGTCCAGCGCATGCAGGAAGAGCGCGACTTCGAGCTGATCGCTCCCGTCTTCTTTTCAACGTCTCAGGCTGGTTCGCCAGCGCCCGCCGTCGGTAAATCGGTTCCGCCCGTCAAAGATGCGCGTGACCTTGCGTCCCTCATGGATGCAGACGTGCTGATTTCGTGTCAGGGCGGTGATTACACATCGGAGATGCACCCTCGGCTGCGTGCGGCTGGCTGGAACGGCTACTGGATTGACGCCGCATCGACTCTGCGCATGAAGGACAGCGCCGTGATCGTGCTCGATCCGGTCAACCGGAACGTCATCGACAAGGCGATCGATTCCGGCGTCACTGACTTCATCGGCGGCAACTGCACCGTGAGCCTGATGCTGATGGCAATGGCCGGCCTGTTCCGCGCGGGGCTCGTCGAATGGGTCAGCGCGATGACGTATCAGGCGGCATCCGGCGCAGGCGCCAAGCAGATGCGCGAGCTCGTGGCGCAGATGGGGGTTGTGCACGGCGCGGCTGCCGCCGAGGTCGCGGATCCTTCGTCAACGATTCTGCAGATCGATCGCATCGTGACCAGCACGCTACGCAGCGCCGAACTACCGACGGAGCACTTCGGTCATCCGCTGGCGGGCAGCCTCCTGCCGTGGATTGACAAAGACCTCGGGAGCGGCCAGAGCCGGGAAGAGTGGAAGGCGATGGCCGAAACGAACAAGATTCTCGGACGTTCGAACGCGCCGATTCCGGTGGATGGGATCTGTGTGCGGATTGGCGCGATGCGCTGCCACAGCCAGGCGGTGCTCGCCAAGCTGCGGCGCGATGTCTCTCTGGGCGAGATCGAAGCCATGCTGGCCAGCGCGCACGAGTGGGTGGACGTGATCGCCAACGAGAAGGACGCAAGCCTTCGCGAGCTTACGCCGGCCGCTGTATCCGGCACGCTGCGAGTACCGATTGGCCGTCTGCGCAAGCCGGCGATAGGCCCTGAGTACCTGGTGGCGTTCACCGTGGGCGATCAGCTGCTCTGGGGCGCGGCCGAGCCGTTGCGGCGAGTGCTCCGCATCATCCTGGGCGTCGCCGCAGAACCGCGCCGCGCGGCACCAGCGACGATGGCGTGAGCTAGCTGGTAGTTCGTAGCTGGTAGCTGGCAGCGGAACGACGAACCGGGCTAGCAGCTACGAGCTCTCAGCCAGCACCGACCAACTACGAGCTATAGCTACCAGCTACCGACTACCAGCTACTACCTAGCCCTAATGGTCGTCCAGAAATTTGGTGGCACCTCGGTCGCCGATCCCGACGCCGTCTGTCGCCTGATCGAGATCGTCCGAACCGCGCGTACTCGCGACGGCCGCGGACCGGTCGTGGTCGTGTCTGCCCTGAGCGGGGTCACCGATGCACTTCTGCTGATTGCTGCTGAGGCTGGCGCCGCGCGCGTGGCGCAGGCGTTATCGCAGGTCGATCGCCTGCGGGAGCGACACGTCGCGATGGTCCGTGCTCTCGTGCGGGGCGAACAAACGGATGCGCTCGCCGCGCTCATCGAGACGGATTTCAATCAGCTCGCTGACGTGGTCAAGGCGCTCGGCGTCCTGCGAGAAGTTTCGACCAGCACCCTCGACGTGATCGCCGCCATGGGAGAGCTTCTAAGCTCGCGAATCGTGGCCGGCGCTCTCGTCGAGGCGGGACTGCCCGCCGAATGGGTCGACGCACGGCTGGCGATTGTGACCAGCAGCGACTACACGCGGGCTTTGCCGCTCATGCGCGAGACTACTGCGGCGCTGCGCGCCGTCGTGTCCCCGCTCGTCGATGCACGCCGGGTGCCCGTACTCGGCGGATTCGTCGGGGCGACGACGGAAGGGCATACCACGACGCTTGGACGTGGCGGATCCGACTATTCGGGCGCAATCGTCGGCGTGGGCGTCGGTGCCGACGAGATTCAAATCTGGACCGACGTCGATGGAATGCTGACCGCAGATCCACGCATCGTTCCGCAGCCGCGGCTCGTGCCGCGCCTGTCGTTCGCCGAAGCCGCGGAGCTGGCATACTTCGGCGCCAAGGTGTTGCATCCGAGTACTATCCACCCGGCGGTGGAGCGCAACATTCCGGTCCGCATCCTCAATTCGCGGAAGCCCGACGGAATCGGCACGCTCATTACCGCGGAGGCCGCATCCGGCACGAACCCGCTGACCGCGATGGCGGCCAAGCGCGACATCACGGTGGTTGACATCACATCAGACCGCATGCTGATGGCTTACGGATTTCTTCGGCGCGTGTTCGAGGTCTTCGAGCGATTTCGGACGGCGGTTGACGTCGTCACCACCTCTGAGGTGAGCGTCTCGGTAACCGTGGACGACCGCCGACACCTCGACGCCATCGTCGAGGAGTTGTCGCACTTTGCCGAGGTCGCAGTCGAGCCGGAAATGGCGCTGCTCTGTGCCGTCGGAGACCGGCTGCGCGCCGAGCCCTCCATTGCGGCGCGTGTCGTCGGCGTGCTCGAGGAGGTACCGCTTCGCATGATCTCGCAGGCCGCGTCGCGCAGGAATATCACGGTTATCATGCGCCAGGCGGATCTGCCGCACGCAATGCACCGCCTGCATCAGGAATTCTTCGCGTGAAGCACGATCCAGGTCCGGCTAAAGCCGGACACGACGTACGCGTTGGCCGGGTTGAGCGATGAGAGTGCTGCTCGTCGGATACGGAAAAATGGGGCGGCTCGTCGAGCAGCTCGCGCCTGAGCACGGCTGCGAGATTGCAGGTCGCATCGACGTGGGCAGCGGTGACTGGTCCGCACCGGCCGACGTAGCGGTGGACTTCTCAACAGCCGAGGCGCTTCGCGACAATTTCAAACAGTACGTCGATCGCGGACTGGCCGTGGTGATCGGAACAACGGGCTGGTCGGCGCACGAGGCCGAGCTCCACCGGCATGCCGAGGCCGCCCGCCTGGGCGTGGTTGCATCGGCAAACTTCTCCGTCGGCGTCAATATCTTTCAATTGATGGTCGCCGAGGCAGCACGTCTGATGCAGGCGCACGCGCAGTACGGAGCGTGGATCCACGAGGCCCACCATGCGGCAAAGCGCGACGCTCCGTCTGGAACGGCGCTGGCGCTGCGTGACATCATGGTTGGCGCGTCATACAAGCGCCCGATCGACATGTCGTCCACACGCGCCGGCGCGATTCCCGGCATTCACACGGTTGGATTCGACGGCGCCTCGGATACCATTGAGCTGACTCACACGGCTCGCGACCGGCGCGGCTTCGCTGCCGGCGCCCTGCTCGCCGCGCGCTGGCTCGAAGGACGACGTGGCTGGTTCACGATGCAGGACGTGCTGAGGGGGGGCTGACGGACATGCGCATCCCATTTACCGGCGTCGGAACCGCACTGATTACGCCGTTCCGGAAAGACGGTTCGATCGACGAGTCGGCCGTACGCCGACTGGCGCGCCGACAGGTCGATGCGGGCGTGCATTTCGTCTCGCCGTGCGGGACAACTGGCGAAGCACCGACTCTGAGCGACCCGGAGAAGCTCCGTGTCTGTCAGCTTGTCGTCGAAGAAGTTGCCGGCCGTGTGCCCGTGCTCGCGGGCGCAGGCGGATACAACACACGCGAGGTGATCGCGCTCGTCCACGAGCTCGAAGCTATCGGCGTCGACGGGATTCTCTCCGTAACGCCGTACTACAACAAGCCGACACAGGAAGGGCTCTATCAGCATTACAAGGCGATTGCCGAGAGCACGAGCCTGCCCATCGTGCTTTACAACGTCCCGGGTCGAACTGGTGTGAACCTCGAAGTCCAGACGGTCGTCCGACTGTCAACTCTCCGGAACATCGTTGGCGTGAAGGAAGCCTCGGGAAACCTCGTGCAGATGAGCGAGATCCTCGGTGCCGTGCCCGGCGAGTTCCTGCTGCTCAGTGGTGACGATCCAATCGCGGTTGCGGTGATGGCGATCGGCGGCAAAGGGCTGATCTCGGTGGCGTCGAATGGGGCACCGTCCGAAGTGGTTCAGATGATCGAGCTCGCGGAAAAAGGAGATTTTGCCGGCGCCAGACGGCTCCACAGGTGGCTGTTGCCGTTCCTGCAGGTGAATTTCATCGAAGCCAATCCCATTCCCGTCAAAGCGGCCATGGCTGCAATGGGACTCCTCGAGGAAGCGTACCGACTTCCGCTCGTTCCTCCGAGCGCGGCGTCCCGCGACAAGATTCTCAGAGTGCTCCAGGACCTCAAGCTGCTCGGCTCCGCCGCCCGCGTGTGACCGACCTCGCACCGAGCTGGAGCGATGGATTCGGTGGATCCAGTCTCGCTTGCGCGCAGCCTGATTGATATCGACTCCACAACCGGGCGAGAAGGTGAGGCTGGCGTGTGGCTGGCCCGCTTTCTTGGCGACCACGGCTATCGGGTGCGGGAGCAACCCGTATCGGACGGCCGATACAACCTTTTCGCGTCGGACGCCGACGAGCCCGTCGTCGTTCTGTCTACGCACATCGACTGCGTCCCTCCTTTTTTTCCCAGCCGTGAGGAGCGGGGTCTGCTGTTTGGCCGCGGCGCATGCGACGCCAAGGGCATCCTGGCCGC
>Ga0075429_100006122_pt1 | contig 10397 bp, 8 predicted proteins | sample RhiMetdeltSRZDD3_FD_75295 | JGI IMG/M metagenome (GOLD analysis project Ga0075429, IMG submission 75295) | Populus rhizosphere microbial communities from Tennessee, USA - Rhizosphere MetaG P. deltoides SRZDD3 | ecosystem: Host-associated > Plants > Roots > Rhizosphere > Soil | place: USA...
GGCGTACTGCCGGTGGCGAGTCCGAGCACACAGCGACTGCGCGCGGCGGTGCAGCGCTGGATGGTGTCGACGATGCGGGCGGCCAGCAGAATGGCCAGATCATCGTGATCGGCGACGACCACCGTCCGCAAACGTTCGAGGTCGCGTGGGCCGTCCAGGATCCTGGGGACCGCGCTCGCGGCGGCGGTAGCCATCCTACAGCTTCACTTCGATTGCGGCTCCGCGCTTGTAGCGGACGTACAACCAGGCCATCGGCACGATCAGGAGTCCGGCGGCCAGAATGGTCAGAGCCAGGAGGACGGCGGCGAGCAGGACGCCCTGCTGCGAGGTCTCCGCGGCTTCGAACAGGGTCGCGGCCTGGCGTGCCAGCAACAGGATCATCGCCTGGCGGGCCTTGTTGGTGGTCTGGTAGTCGGTCGAGGCGAGTCCCTCGAGCGCCTGTTGCACCAGATCCTTCTCCTGCTGTGACGGCAGGCCGTTCCCGAACCGGGACAGCTCGAGCTGCAGATCGTTGCGCATACTGTCGCGCTGCGCTTGAGCCTCGGGCCGCTGGAACGTCGGATCGGTGGTGGTCGCCATGCCGCGCCACACCTCGTAGCGCGCGTTATAGCGGTGCAGCAATTCGCTGGCGCGAGCGCCCCGGTCGACGGTCGCCGACGCGTGGGCCAGCGATTTGATCAGCACCACGCCGATGAAGAGGGCGGCGACCAGCGTCGCGGCACTGATAGTGATCGCGATGCCCGGCCGGATGAAGGTGTAGTCCTTCATCGCGATCGCGAACGACGACCGCGGCATCGACCCGCGGGGTGGAGGTGTGGTCATAGGGACCCACGGTATCCGGCGTCCCAGGGGGTGTCAACCCGAGCGCCGTTCACTTGAGAATCGCCGCGAGCGCGTCGGCCGCGCGCTGAACCTGATCGGCGTATCGCGTCACCGCCGCCGCGACGCGCGCGGCCTGCGCCTGCGCTTCATCGAGGTGACGCGCCTCGAGCGCCTCCCGGATGCCCGGCATCGTCTTGACGCCGTATCCCGTGTAGGCGCCGGGCGCGTACACCAGATGCTGGAACCAGGGTCGCCGCGGCAACCCACCCGAATCGACCAGCGCCTGCTCGCTGGATGCCAGCAGGCGGTTCACGACGGTCAGCGCCGCGCCGCGCCGGTCGAGGTCGGAAGCAGACGCGATCCGCGCGCTGGCCCGGTCCCAGGCGGCGGCCGCGCTGTCGAGCCGGGTGAGCGACGTCCGCAGCGCCGTCAGATCCAGTCCTTTGATCGTGTCGTTGTCCGCGGCCAGTTTGGCGAGCTGGTCGGCGTATTTGCGGTAGGTGCGGGCCGGCGCCAGGAACTCGAACGGCAGCACGGGCGCGTCGGCCATCCGCAGCACCGCCGTGGCCATGGTCTGGGCTTCGGTCACGCCGTACACGTAGCCGGTGTCGAGGAATCGCTCGTAGAACGTGTAGCTGTCGTAGATCGAGTGATAGATCCCGCTGTGCGCCGCGCCGCCGTAGGACACGTTCACCGCGGCCACGCCCACGTGGTCGAGAAACGCGGTGTAATCCGACCCCGAGCCGAGCGCGTCGAGCGTGAACGTGGTGTCGGACGACGTGTCCTTGGGGGCGCGTTGCGAACGGTCGTGGGCAAGCGTGGCGGCGAGCACGCTCTGACCCGTCTTTGGATCGGTTACGTCGCGGGCGATCTCGGTGACGAACTGCTCCAGCGAGTGGGAGCCTGAGGCATCGATCCACCCGGCCTCGTTGGTATCCGAGTTGTAGTAGACGACGGCTTTGGCGCGCAGCTCGGCGGCGTGCGCCTCCGCCCATTCGGTCGAGCCCAGGAGACCCCATTCCTCTCCGTCCCAGGCCGCGAACACCAGGGTGCGCGCCGGCCGCCATCCGGTCTTGAGCAACGCCGCCACGGCCCGCGCGGTCTCTCCCAGCGCGGCCTGACCCGAGATGGGATCCTCGGCGCCGTTCACCCAGGCGTCGTGATGGTTGCCGTACACCACCCATTGATCCGGGAATCGGGCGCCGCGCACCGTCGCGATCACGTCGTAGAGCGGACGGCTGCGCCACTCGAAGCGCAGCGCCAGATGCACAGCCGCCGGGCCGGGTCCGATGTGGTAGGTGATCGGCAACGCGCCGCGCCAGGACTCCGGCGCGACCGGCCCCTTCATGGCCTTGAGCAGCGGCAGGGCATCTTCGTACCCGATGGGGAGCACGGGGACCTTGAGCAGGGTGACGGCTTCCGCCGCCGCGAGCTTCCGCCCCCCGGCAACCGATGCCCAGCCCGGCGTGAGGGGATCACCGGGATACACCGGCATGTCCATCACGCTGCCGCGTTGCACGCCCGTCCCCGGCCGCATCGGGCCTGTGGGATAGACGTCGTCCACGAAGAAGCCGTCGTCCTTCGGATCAGAGTAGATGATGCACCCGATGGCGCCGTGCTCGGCCGCCACCTTCGGCTTGATGCCGCGCCACGACTGCCCGTAGCGAGCGATCACGATCTTGCCGCGCACGCTGATTCCCAGGCTGTCGAGCACGTGGTAGTCGTCGGGGCGCCCGTAATTCACGTAGACCAGCTCGCCCGTCACGTCGCCGTCCGCCGAGTAGGCGTTGAAGGTGGGCAGCTGCGTGGTCTGCCCGGTGGTCGGATCCTCGGGCAGGGTCGGCTCGCGCAACCTTGCCGTGTACCGCTCGGGCGCCACCATCTCGAGCGAGCGCGACACCGGTCGCGGCATCCAGGCCTCGAATTGCTCGATGCGGGCGTCGAATCCCAGCGCCTTGAATCGGGCCAGCAGGAACTCCGCGACGTGCAGCGAGCGATCGGTCCCCGCCTCGTGCGGCACCGCCGCCATCCTTCGCACCAAAGCGCGCACCGTATCGCGGTTGGGGACGGCCCGGGCCTGCGCTTCGCGGCGGGCTTGTGCGGCGAGCTGGCTCGAAGGAAACCCGCGGATCGGTGCGGGCGGAGAGGGCTGCTGGGCGGCGAGCGGAGTGATGCCCAGCGCCACGACGGCGCAAAGGGAGCGGAGCACGCGGGTTCCTGGGAAGAAAGATCGGGGGGAAATCTGGTGAAGAAACGCGCGGGTGGCGAGGGAGGTCTCTCGCCACCCGCGTTTCCAGCGGAGCTACTGGACCACGATCACACCGAACATGCCGCTGCCCGGGGCGCCGTGATGGGTACAGTGATATCCATACGTCCCGAGCTGCGATGGCCGGGCGATGTAGGTCGCTCCGGACGCGCTCAAATCGGTTGAGTTGGTCGGGCGGGGGTTGGGGCCGCTGTCCCAGAAGACGTTGTGCACCTGGCCACCGGCCCAGACGAATTTCACGAACGTTCCCGCGGTGACGGTGTCGTGCACCGGGTTGAAAAAGTCGTTGCCCACAGAAATCGTCGCCAGGGCGCCCGCGGTGTCGGTGAAGGCCACCGGTGACCCGGTAAGACCGGTTGCCTTGGCGGTGTCGGTGTGGACGCCGGCCACGGCACCCAGGGTCCGGGTGACGGACGCGATGCCAAGAGCGTCGGTTGTGGTTCCGGCGGGAGGGGTGATCGACCCGCCGCCCAGCCCGACAGCCCAAGTGACGTTGACGTTTGCTTTGGGATTGTTGTAGAAGTCTCGCACGATGACCGAGTGGGGAGTCGGCAACGCCGTGCTCACCGGTCCCGCCTGATTGTTGCCGCCGTTCAACGTCATCGAAACGGCGTTGCCAGCCTTGGCGTTGTGGGTGAAAGTCACCGGCGAACCGATGAGGCCGGTAACCGCTGCCTGGACGGTGCGATCGCCGGAAACCTGGGTCACGGTGAGGCTGTCGATCGCGATTCCGCTGGCGTTGGACGTAGACGTGGGATGACTGAGCGTTCCTGCTCCGGCAGTGAGCGACCACGACACGACAACCCCCTGGACAGGGGCATTGTTTTGATCTCGAACGATTGCCGAGAGCTGCACAGTACTCAAAACGCTATCGGGACCCGTCACGGCACCACTGACCGCGATCTGCGTCGCCCCCTGGATCTGCGCCACATGGCTGAACGTGACCGCAGTGGCACCAGTCACGCTGGCCGAAGTGGTCTGGGCTCCGGCGCCGGAACCCAGGGTCCTGACGGTGGTCGCCTTGCCGTCCGCCCCCGTGACGGAGGTGGGAGGGCTGACCGACCCGCCGCCGCTCGCCGCTGACCAGGTGACCGTGAGCCCCGACAGGGCAGCGCCCGAGCCGTCCTTGACCGTGACTTCGAGGGCGCCGAGGGCCTGGCCGGCCGGGCCAACCTGGTTGTCCCCCCCCGTCTTCGTGATCACCGGTGTCGGTCCGGGGCCCGGGCCCCCTCCGCCACCGCCGCAACCGACCAGCGCCAACGCGCCGACCATCGTAACTGTCCGACGAAGTGTCGACATGAGAACACACTCTCCGTGGTGAGAGTCACCGAGATTGTACCCTTTGCGGAGCATTGTTGCTACTTTAGGTGCGCGTTAGAAGTCCCCGGCAGATTGCCCGATCATAAAAGTGTGGTGGGGGTGGCGACGGAAACCTTCCGTGGCAATGCCGGGGAGATCCTCCGGCAGGCGAGCGTGGCCCTCGATGGCCGGCCCGTGACGTTGTGGGAGCTGGGGGATGGTCCTTCATTGGTTCCAAAGGCCTCGACCAATCCCGATCCGCGATATCAGCAGATCGATTTCGATTCCACGTTGAAGCGCTGGGGCATCCCGATTCGCAGCGGCAGTCGTTATGTCGGATGCCGGGTGTCCGACGATGGCCCCTGGGTCGTCGCTCCCGTGCGGCTGCGCCCTGCCGCGGGACCGCCGGGTGGCCATGAGCGCCGCAGCCCGACGCGACTCACGCTCGAGCTCGCCGGCCTTTGCCTCGGCCTCTCCGATCGGCGTGACACCGGTGAAGTCGAGCGCCTGCCCGCCATCACGGTCGATCCGCTCAAGGACCTGCTCACGTTGCCGTCGGTCGTCGCGCACGAAGCCAAGAATCCGCTGACCGGTGCGCGCGCCGGGTTGCAGCTGACCATGGATTCCCTCGGCCGCATGGAAGACCTCCCGGTGCTGCGGCGCCTCGAGTTGCTGGAAGAGCTGGGGGAGGTCCTCGAAGCACTTACCCGGGCGCTCGACTTCCTGCAGGCGGTGCAGGATCGCGCGCGCGGCACGGTCCGCGGCCGCGAGCGCTTTGACGTGGTGGGTGTGGTCCGATCCGTCGTGGCGCTGGAGGGACGCGTGCTGCGCCAGGAGGGGATCGAGGTGGAGCTGCTGTCGAAGCTGGAGACGGTCCACCTGAATGGCGATCCCAATCTATTGTATGAGCTGTTGATCAATCTGGTCCGGAACGCCGCCGAGGCGTCGAAGGAGCGGCGCGCCCCGATCACGGTTCGCCTGGAGCGCGACGGAGAAACGCTGCGGCTGTCGGTTACCGATCGGGGCGTGGGAATCGCGGCGCATCTGGTCGACCGGGTATTCGAGCCCGGGTTCACGACCAAGGCGCCCGGCGAGGGAGGGGCGGGCCTCCTGGTCGTCCGGAAAATCGCCCAGGAAGTGTTCGGGGGAACGGTCGCGGTCAAATCCACGGAGGGCACGGGCACGACGTTCGCCGTGTCGCTTCCCATCCCGGTTCAACGCGGGGCATTGCCACCCTTCTTTACGACTGATAGTTAAGTAGTTCCCACCGGGCCGTCAGCCACTACAAGAGGTAGGCAGCGTATGCGAATCAATCGAATGCGCGTCGTGTCGCTGTTGGCCGCCGTCGTTTCCGCTCGGGCAGTTTCGGCCCAACAGCCTCCCGCCCAGGCGTTGACGGTCGACACCGCCGGCGTGGGCGCTCTGATGGACGAGGGGATGAACCGCTCCGAGGCCATGAAGAACCTCCAGTACCTGACCGATGTGATCGGGCCGCGACTCACGGGATCTCCAGCCGCTCGCGCCGCGAACGACTGGACGGCCCAGCGGTTTCAGGAGTACAGGCTTTCGGCTCACCTCGAGCAGTGGAACTTCGGCGGGACGTGGACGCGAGGGGCCATGTGGGCGCGGTTGGTGGTCCCGCGGGTGCACGACCTGGTCGCGGCGAGCTGGGCGTGGTCGCCCGGTACCGGCGGCAAGCCCGTGCGGGGGCCTGTGGTCCGCATCAACGCCAGCACGCCCGAAAGCCTGGCGGCGTATTCGGCGCGCGTCAGGGGGGCTTGGGTGATGCTGACCGCGCCGGCCTTTGTCTGGAACAACGACGGTCCCGCGATGACCGCCGCGGATTCGCAGCGGCAGCGGGATTTCTTCCGCGCGGCGTTCCAGCAGCAACCTGGCCTGGATTCAGCACGCCGCGCCCAGCTGCAGCAGTTTCAGAACGACCTGCCCTTCATTCTGAAGAACCTGGGCGCGCTGGGCCAGCTCGTGGACGCCGCCAAGGAGCAGGACCTCCTGAACATGAGCGGGTCGCCCAACCGGATCTATCCGCACCCGCGCATCGTCATCGCGCATGAGGACTACGCCATGCTGGATCGCCTGCTGGCCTCGGGGTCTACCCCTCAGGTCGAGGCGAGCGTGACCAACGCCATGACCACCGATTCCGTCCCCCAGTGGAATACGGTGGCTGAGATCGCCGGCACGGAGCACCCGGGCCAGGTGGTGATCGTCGGGGCCCACCTCGATTCCTGGGATCTGGGCACGGGGGCCTCAGACAACGGCACGGGATCGATCGCGACCCTCGAGGCGGCGCGGATCATCTCGCGCTCCGGCCTGAAGCCCAAGCGGACGATCCGTTTCATTCTGTTCACGGGTGAGGAGCAGGGCCTGATCGGCTCCCGGAAGTACGCCGAGGCCCACGCGGCCGAAGCCGACTCGATTCAAGCGGTCATCGTGCTCGACAACGGCGTGGGTGCGATCACCGGGCAGGCGCTGCAGGGCCGGCCCGACCTGTACGGGCTGTGGCGGTCCCTGCTCGCCCCGGTTCGCTCGTTGAACGCGGACACCGTCACCGACGCGAACAAAGGCGGGACCGACCATCTCTCGTTCCTGCCCTACGGCGTGCCCGGGTTCAACTTCAATCAGATCACCCGGGGCTACAACCACACCCATCACTCGCAGTCCGACACCTGGGACAAGGCCATCGACTGGGATCTGCGGCAGGCGTCCACCGTGATGGCCGTGACCGCTCTCGAGCTCGCCAACCTGAACGGGATGATCTCGCGCGGCTCCACGCGGCCGGTCAGTCCGATGACCGCGACGAAGGTCTCCGACAGTCTCATGGTGAAAGGCCGTCGTTAGATTTCCGCCATGTTCAAGATCCCCGTCCCCCAGAATGAGCCCGTGCGAGGCCACGCGCCGGGAAGCCCCGAGCGCGAAGAGCTGAAACGGACGCTCAAGGACTTGTCGGCCCGCCCGATCGAGATTCCCATCATTGTCGGTGGAAAAGAGCTGCGGACCGGCAAGACCGTCGACGCCGTGATGCCCCATTGTCATCAGCACGTGCTTGCCAAGGTGCACCAGGCCGGGCCCAAGGAGATCGACGCCGCGATCCAGGCGGCGCGCGCCGGGTGGTCCGACTGGGCCCGGACGACGCTCGAGCAGCGCGCGGCGGTATTCCTCAAGGCCGCCGACCTCCTGGCGGGGAAGTACCGGGCCACGGTCAACGCCGCGACCATGCTGGGGCAGAGCAAGACCTCGCATCAGGCAGAGATCGACGCCGCGTGCGAGCTGATCGATTTCTTCCGCTTCAACGCGCACTTCGCCGAGCGGATTCACGCCGAGCAACCGCTGTCCGCGCCCGGCGCGTGGAACGTGCTCGACTACCGGCCGCTGGAAGGGTTCGTCTACGCCATCAGTCCCTTCAACTTCACGTCCATCGGGGGCAATCTCTCCTCCGCTCCGGCGCTGATGGGGACGACGGTCATATGGAAGCCGGCGGGCACGGCCGTGTATTCGAACTACTTCCTGATGAAGCTGATGGTGGAAGCCGGTCTTCCTCCCGGCGTGATCAATTTCCTTCCCGGCCCGGCGTCCGCCATCTCCGACGCGTTGCTCTCCGACCGGCATCTGGGAGGAATTCATTTTACGGGATCGACCGAGGTGTTCCAGTCGTTGTGGGACACGGTCGCCAAGAATCTGCGGCACTATGCCGATTATCCCCGGCTGGTGGGTGAGACGGGTGGCAAGGACTTCATCGCCGCTCATGCCAGCGCCGATCCGGACGAGCTGGCCACGGCGATCGTGCGCGGCGCGTTCGAGTACCAGGGGCAGAAATGCTCGGCCGCCTCCCGCGCCTATGTGCCCGACAGTCTCTGGCCGGCGGTGCGCGAGCGCGTGGTCGGGATGCTGGAGCGCATCCGGGTGGGCGACCCCGCCGATTTCCGCAACTTCATGGGCGCGGTGATCGACCGGAAGGCGTTCGACAAGATCAAGAGCTACATCGAAGAGGCGAAGCGGGCACCGGGCGTCACGGTGCTGTTCGGCGGCGGCTGCAACGACGGCGACGGCTACTTCATCCAGCCGACCGTCCTGGTGGTGGACGATCCGCTGTATCGCACCATGTGCGAGGAGATCTTCGGTCCGGTGCTGACGCTGCACGTCTACAAGGAGCGCCAGTGGAAGGACACGCTGGAGCTCGTGAACACCACGTCACCCTACGCGCTCACCGGCGCGGTGTTCGCCCGCGATCGCGGGGCGGTGAACGATGCCCAGGTCGCCCTGCGGTACGCGGCGGGCAACTTCTATGTGAACGACAAGCCGACCGGGGCGGTGGTCGGGCAACAGCCGTTCGGCGGAGCACGCGCCAGCGGGACCAACGACAAGGCGGGAAGCCTGTTCAACCTGATCCGGTGGGTGTCGCCGAGGGTAATCAAGGAGAACTTCGCTCCGCCGGTGGATTTCGCCTATCCCTTCATGGCCGAGCAATAGAGAAAAAAAACGGGGACCGTGAGGTCCCCGCCGTCATCATTTATCGTTTTCGGCCGTTCTACGGCTTGGGCGGCAGAATCTTGAACATTCCCGTGCCACACACGGGGCAAACACCCTTCAGGGCGGGACGGCCGTTGGCCATTTTCACTTCCTGGGCATTCGAGATCTTCCGCTTCGTCTTGCACTTCACGCAGTAGCCTTCGTCGGCCGCCATCGGGACCTTTCCAGCCTTCGCCATGCTCGTCTCCTCCAAGGTCGGGGCAGGGTAGGGCCTCACGGGCCCGGGACCGGCACCAACTATAACACCCCTCCCTACAGGCTGTTGAGCCAGGGCCCCGGTCCCGGGGGCCACGGTCCCACAGGACAACGACTTGCGCCACCCTCCCGGATCGTGCCGATCCGGCGCCCGGACACCTTGATCCCCGCTTGAGACGGGACACCCAACGTCATAGGGTCCTCCACCGGAGACCCTCATGCGTCCCATGCTCCCGTTTGCCGTGTTGACCCTCGCCTTGGCGCCGGTTGCGCTCGCTGCGCAATCCAGCGTCAGTCTCCAGGCTGGCGCCATCACCAGTGCAGACTTGAACGCCTTCGAAGTCGGCGTACGGTTCAGTCCCTCCCGGGCCAATAGCGTCGGCGTGGGATTCTCGTTCGATGCGCTTCCGCAGGCGTTTTCGGCCGGAGCGTTCATCGCGTTGGCGGACCTTTCCCTCGCCGGAAACGTCGCGCTGGCGCCGCAGGCGCGGCTCGAGCTCCGGGCCGGCGGCAGCGCGCTGGCGGGCGTCGGCGGAGGCGGGGGCGGGGCGATCGGCGGATACCACGTCGGGGCTGGTCTCCTGGTTGGGGGCGTTGGCCCGATGGGGGTGCGCCTGGATTACACCTACCGCCGTCTCATGGTCGAGGGGGAGAGCTACCCCGTGCCGAGCTTCACGATCGGGCTCATTCTGCACCGTTAGCGCTCCCGGCGGGACCGCAGCCTGCACGGGCGGGTATTGTACATTGCCCCCTCGTATGCCTGCTCGCGCGCCAACGGTCATCTCCCTCGTTTCACTCTCTCTCGCCTGCGCGAGCGAGCACGGCGCGCTGGTCAATCAAATGGCGCACACCGCCACGCCGTATCTGGCGCGTGCCGCCCGCCAGCCGGTGAGCTGGCAACCGTGGAGCCGGGAGGTGTTCGCGCTCGCGGCGCGACTCGATCGTCCCGTGCTGCTGTACGTCGGCGCCGAAGATTGTCGCTGGTGCACGGTGATGGACCGCGAGGTCTATTCTGATCCCGGACTGGGCGCCTTGATCGATTCGCTGTTCGTGCCGGTGCGCGTCGATCGGGACGAGCGGCCCGACGTGGCGCAGCGTTATCAAGCCGCGATCCTCGCGCTCTCCGGATTGCGCGGTTACCCGCTCACGGTGTTCCTGACGCCCGATGGCGCCCCCTTCTTCGGGGGCACGTATTTCCCCGCCAACGATCCGGTGACCGGCCGGGGTCTGAAGCAGCTGCTCCCCGATATCGCGCGCGACTTCCGGGAGC
>Ga0075429_100006124_pt1 | contig 10396 bp, 9 predicted proteins | sample RhiMetdeltSRZDD3_FD_75295 | JGI IMG/M metagenome (GOLD analysis project Ga0075429, IMG submission 75295) | Populus rhizosphere microbial communities from Tennessee, USA - Rhizosphere MetaG P. deltoides SRZDD3 | ecosystem: Host-associated > Plants > Roots > Rhizosphere > Soil | place: USA...
AGCCGATGCCGGACCTCGCCGCCAGTGCGATGAATGCGCTCGCGCATGCCTTCGAGGCGCTTTACACACCGCGCTCGAACCCGGTCGCGAGGATGGCCGCGCTGCGGTCCGCCGAGCTCATCGCGGCGGGGCTTGCCGACGCCGAGCCCGACAAGCCGTCGCTCGCCCTGGGAGCGCTGCTCGCGGGCTACGCGAGCGGCTTGGCCGGCTTTGCCGTGCACCACGCCGTCTGCCAGACCATCGTGCGCATGACCGGGAGCCCGCACGCGCAGACCAACGCGATCATGCTGCCGCACTTCGTGCGGGTGATGGAGTTGCGCGCGCGTGAGGAGACCGAGGCCTTCGGCGTTGCGCTGGGTGCCGAGCGGCGCCGGGGCGCGGCGGCCGAGGCGGTCGAGCGCCTGGTGAAGAAGGCCGAGGCGGGCAAGCTCTCCTACTACGGCGTCGAGGCCTCCCACCTGTCCGCCGTAGTGGAAGCCGTCAGCGCCCGGGCGGAGCTCCAGAACACCCCCGAGCCGCCCAGCGAGGGCGAGCTGAGGGGCGTGCTGGAACGCGCCCTCTGAGCCGGTTAAGCTGAGCCGAAGCCCACCGGGGGAGTGGAGGTTCGCCGGGATGACCCGTGCCGTAGCGATGCTGGTCGCGGTAGTTGCGCTGCTGGTTGTGGCTGCGCCGTCGCAGGCCGCTTTCCCGGGCAACAACGGGAAGATCGCGTTCGCGACCGACCGCGACGGCGACCACGACATCTACGTCATGAATGCGGATGGCAGCGGGCAGACGGCGCTGACCTCGAGCACGTTGGATGACCTCGATCCGGCGTGGTCGCCGGACGGCAAGCGCATCGCGTTCACCCGCACCCGTGAGAGCCCGGCGTACTCGGCCATCTGGGTGATGAACTCGGATGGCACGCAGGAGTCTCCGGTCATCTCCTCCGAAACCCCGGGTGACCGATTTGCCCAGCCCACATGGTCGCCCGACGGAACCCAGATCGCGATGCAACGCTCCAACGGGATTGCGCTGGTTGACACGGACGGCACGGATTTCCATCACTTGACTCCGCCGAATCCGATCCCGTCCGACTTTACGTACACGGACGACGAGCCCACGTGGTCTCCTGACGGAACCACGATCCTTTTCAGTCGCGGCTTCGACTTCGAAACCGAAACGTCGCTCTGGGCCATCCGTCCGGACGGTACGCAGCTGCGGCAGGTCACCACCAATGTCATAGAGGGCGAGGGATGGACCCATGACAACTGGCCGGACTGGGCTCCTGCGGGGCCGCGCTTCGCCGTATACCGGAGCTTCTCCACCCAGGAATTTCAGCCCGGATTGGTGGTCGGCACGGAGGCGAACCCTCCCCGCTTCGACTATCTGACACCAAATGACTTTGGCGGTATGCCTGCATGGGCGCCCGACGGCACGAAGATCGCATACGAGGCCCGGGACATCTACGTCGTGCCGGCATCCGGTGGCCTGGGCGTGCAAATAACCGATTCCCCATCGCCGATCAGCGGCGTCGACTGGCAGCCGATTCCGGTCAATTCGTACGTCCGCCCGGCCAGCGCGAACTGGATCCATGTTTCGCTCGTTCCGGCGTCGGACGCATGCACGGCGCCGAATCGCACGCACGGTCCCCCGCTCGCCTTTGGATCGTGCGCACCACCGAGTCCCGGGTCGGAGGCGCTGACCGTCGGCACGCCCGACGCCAACGGCGCCGCAGTCAAAGCCGCGGCACAGGTCGTCTACGGCGTCCAGCCCGGGAATCCGAGCAGTCCTGTCGACGAGGCGGACGTCGTGCTGAAGGCGACGGTCACGGATGTGCGTAACGCGGGCGCGCTGAGTGACCATGTCGGCACCCTCTCCGTCAGGGCCTCGACCCGCGTCACGGACAAGTACAACGCGCCGACGCCGGCGGGTTACGGCGCCGCCACCGTGACCGACGGGGCGCTCACCTTCGACCTGCCCTGCACCGCCACGACAGACACGACGATCGGGAGTACATGCGTTGCCAACACGTCGGTGGACGCCATCGTCGCCGGGGCGGTGAGGGAGCGGCAGCGCTCGGTGTGGGAACTGGGGGCAGTGGAGGTCCGGGACGCCGGTGGACAGGCGTTCATGCGCCAGGGAGTCTTCGTCCCGTAGGGCTACACAAACGTACGTGATAACGTACACGCCGTGGCGCTCGCCGTGGCGGACAAGCTCGACGTCGGACCCCGCATCAAGGCCCTGCGCGAGGCGATGGACCTGTCGCTGCGCGACCTGGCGGAGCGCAGCGGCGTCTCGGCGCCCATGCTCTCGCAGGTCGAGCGCGGCGACACCAGCCCGACGCTGGCCGTAGCGGCGAAGATCGCGGCCGGGCTGGAGCTGTCGCTGTCGCAGCTGCTGCGCCTCGACGAGGGCGACGGCGTCACGCTGGTGCGAACGGATCAGAGGCTCGCCGGCGGCCACGCCGACGGACACCACTATGAGGTCCTGACGCCGCCGCTGCCGGGGCAGCGCGCCGAGGTTTCCCTGCACACCCTCGCTCCGGGCGCCGCGACAGGCGGTCCCGGCGACCCGCCGATGCACGAGCCCGGCAGTCGCGAGACCGCCGTCGCGCTCGCGGGCCGCGTGCGGCTCGTCTGCGACGGCGCCGCACACGACCTCGGGCAGGGCGACTCCGTCACGTTCGACGCGGACCTGCCACATCACTTCGAGAACCCGGGGCGCCGCGAGGCCCAGTTCATGTCGGTCATCGCGGCCGGTCTGAGGAGGTCCTGATGCCCAAGACCATGTTCCAGAAGATCTGGGACGCGCACGAGGTGCGCGCGCCCGAGCAGGAGGGAGGCGCGTCCCTGATCTATGTCGACCTCCACCTCGTGCACGAGGTCACCTCGCCGCAGGCCTTCGAGGGGCTGCGACTCACCGGCCGCCGGGTCCGCCGCCCGGACCGCACCCTTGCGACGGCCGACCACAACGTTCCCACCGATCCGCGCGAGCGCACGGCGCTGGACGCGATCGCAGACCATCTCTCGCGCAAGCAGGTCGCGGCGCTCGAGCACAACTGCGAGGAGTTCGGCATCCCGCTGTACGGCATGCGCAGCCGGCGTCAGGGCATCGTGCACGTGATCGGGCCGGAGCTGGGCCTCTCGCAGCCCGGGATCACGATCGCCTGCGGCGACTCGCACACCTCGACCCACGGGGCCCTGGGCGCGCTCGCGATGCCCGTCGGCACGTCCGAGGTCGAGCACGTGCTCGCGACGCAGTGCCTCCCGCAGGTGAAGCCGCGGACGATGCGCATCACCTACGTGGGCGAGCCCGGGTTCGGCGTCACCGCGAAAGACCTGATCCTCGGCACCATCGGCCAGATCTCGGCCGCGGGGGCCACCGGCCATGCGGTGGAGTACGCAGGCGCCCCGATCGCCGCGCTGTCGGTCGAGGGCCGCATGACGATCTGCAACATGTCCATCGAGGCCGGCGCCCGCGCGGGGATGATCGCGCCGGACGACACCACGTTCGAGTACCTGGAGGGACGGCCCGGTGCGCCCCAGGACTACGCGGCGGCCGTCGACCGGTGGCGCACACTGCCGACCGACGACGGCGCGGCCTTCGACACGGAGATCACGGTCGACGCCTCGGCGCTCAGCCCGCAGGTCACCTGGGGAACGAACCCCGGCCAGGTCGTCGGCGTGAGCGGCCGCGTGCCGGACCCCGCGAGCCTGGACGGCCCGGCCGACCGCGAGTCCGCCGAGCGGGCGCTGGCCTACATGGCCCTGGAGCCGGGCACGCCGATCGAGGACATCGCACTCGATCGGGTGTTCATCGGGTCGTGCACGAACTCCCGGATCGAGGACCTGCGCGCGGCGGCCGAGGTGGTGCGCGGGCGGCGCGTCGCCTCGTCGGTGCACGCGATGGTCGTGCCGGGCTCCATGCAGGTGAAGGCCCAGGCGGAACAGGAGGGGCTCGACCAGGTCTTCCGGCAGGCGGGCTTCGACTGGCGCGAGGCCGGCTGCTCGATGTGCCTGGGGATGAACCCGGACATCCTGCAGCCCGGCGAGCGCTGCGCCTCCACGTCCAATCGCAACTTCGAAGGCCGCCAGGGCAAGGGAGGCCGCACGCACCTGGTCAGCCCGCAGATGGCTGCCGCGGCCGCGGTCGAGGGCCACTTCGTGGACATCCGGGAGTGGAAGTGAGCAGTGGTCCCGGCGCGGCCTGGCAGCAGGAGCATGTCGTCGAGGCGTACATCGACGAGCGCCGCACGCTGCTGCCGCTGTTCGACGTGCAGGAGAACCTGGTGCGCCGCCTGCTCACCAGACATGGGCGGCGGATCGATCGCTTTCTGGACCTGGGCGCAGGCGACGGCGGGTTCGCAGAGCTCGTGACGCAGCTGTTCCCACATGCAACGGGCGTGCTCGTCGACTTCTCGGACCCGATGCTCGCCGCAGCAGAGCAGCGCCGGGTCGATGCGTGGCAGATCGTGCGCGGCGACCTGTCCGACCCGGCGTGGCGCGACGGCCTGCCCGACGGCGAGCGCTATGACGCGGTCGTCTCACGGTTTGCGATCCACCACCTGCCCGACGCGCGCAAGCGGGAGCTGTACGCCGAGGCGTTCGAGCTGCTGACGCCGGGCGGTGTGTTCCTCAACTGGGAGCACGTCGAGACGGGCGGTCTGGCCGCCGGGCTGTTCGACGAGTACTGGCGCGAGCGGCTGCTCGAGGCGGCGGGCGAGAGGGGCGACCCGCGCGCCCCGGAAGAGGTGCTGGCCTCCTACGACGACGCCGCTGACGACGACATCCTGTGCGAGGCCGAGACGCAGTGCCGCTGGCTGCGGGAGATCGGCTTCGAGGGCGTCGACACCTATTTCACGCTCCCCGGCCTGGCCATCTTCGGAGGTACACGACCATGGAACCAGTGAAGAAGATCCACGGTCGCGTCCAGGCGCTCGACCGCGCGGACGTCGACACGGACCAGATCATCGCCAAGCAGTACCTGAAGAGGATCGAGCGGACCGGGTTCGGCGAGTTCCTGTTCGCCGACTGGCGCCAAGAGGGGCTCGAGCTGGATCCCACGCGGCCGATCCTCGTGACGGGGCGCAACTTCGGCTGCGGCTCCTCACGCGAGCACGCCGTGTGGGCGCTGCAGGACTTCGGCTACCGGGCGGTCGTGGCGCCCAGCTTCGCCGACATCTTCTACGGCAACTGCACGAAGACAGGGCTGCTGCCGGTGCGGCTGCCGGAGGAGGACGTGCGGGCGTTGATGGAGGCGGACGAGGCCACCGTCGACCTCGAGCGCCAGGTGGTCGCCTTCGGCGGCCGCGAGGTCACCTTCGACATCAGCCCGGAGACCCGCGAGCGGCTGCTGAACGGGCTCGACGACATCGCCCTCACGCTCCAGCACGCGGACGACATCGACCGTTTCGAGCAGGACCGCGTCCCTGCCGGTTCGTCGACCACGGAGATCGGCGGCTGAATGCTGCCGCATGACCCGAACCTTGTTGATTCGCTCCCCACAGGTGGGAGCGGATTCACAAAGTTCGCCTCGAACCTCTAGGCTGACGCTCCCATGCAGCAACCGCCTCCGCCTCCGTACAACCCGCCGCCCGGCGGCGAGCCCCCGACCGAGCCCACGCGCCGCGTGGTCGAGCCGGCCGCACCGGCGGCGGTCGAGCGCGAGTACGCGCTCGACCCGGAGCTGGCGGACAAGATCGACCGCGCGCATTTCTGGTCGCGATTCGGCTCGGCCGCCGCGGTCGCTGCCGCAATCCTGGGGATCATCGCCCTGTTCGTGGCCCTGGACGCGCGCGACAAGGCGGACAACGCGGGCAACGACGGCGGTCAGAGCCCCGAGCTGAGGTCGGACGTGAACCAGCTGCAGAGCGACGTCAACCGGCTCGAGCGCCAGGTGTCGTCGGGTGACGCGGGCGGCGACGTCGAGTCGCAGCTGTCCGACATCGAGGACCAGATCAACCAGGTGACCGAAGGCCAGCAGCAGCTGTCCCAGGACATCGACAGCCTCCAGCAGGACCTGTCCCAGCTGAGCGACCGCGTGGACCAGGTCGAGCAGGCCCAGGAGGACGCGGCCGCAGGCGGGCCATAGCCGCCGCCGCCAAGATCGTCGCCCTGCCGGGTGACGGGATCGGGCCGGAGGTGGTCGGCGCGGGTGTCCAGCTCCTGGACGCGCTGGCGCCGCGCTTCGACGCCGGGCTGGAGATCGAGCAGGCGCCGGTCGGCGGGGTCTCCATCGACGAGCACGGCGTGCCGCTGCTGCCGGAGGTGCTCGATCGCTGCCGCAGCGCGGACGCCGTGCTGCTCGGTGCCGTGGGCGGCCCGAAGTGGGACTCGACGGATCCCGCGGCACCCCGCCCGGAGCAAGGCCTGCTCGGCCTGCGCAAGGGCCTCGGCCTGTTCGCGAACCTGCGACCGGTGCGCGTCGTCCCGGCCTTGGCGAGCGCCAGCCCGCTGCGCGAGGAGCGCGCCCGCGGCGCCGACATCCTGATCGTGCGCGAGCTGACGGGCGGGATCTACTTCGGCGACCGGGGCCGCAGCGACGGCGTCGCGCACGACACCTGCATCTACTCGGTCGAGGAAGTCGAGCGGATTGCCGAGCTCGCCTTCCGCCTCGCGGGAACCGAGTCCCGCGGCGGCCGCGTGACCTCCGTGGACAAGGCGAACATCCTCGAGACGTCGCGCCTGTGGCGGGAGACCGTCGAGCAGGTGGCAGCCGGCCACCCGGAGGTGCAGCTGGAGCACATGCTGGTCGATAACGCTGCCATGCAGTTGATCGCCCGCCCCACGGACTTCGACGTGCTGCTCACGGAGAACATGTTCGGCGACATCCTGTCGGACGAGGCCGCGATGGTCGCGGGATCGATCGGGCTGCTGGCGTCCGCGTCGATCGGCAGCGACGGGCCAGGGCTCTACGAGCCGGTCCACGGCTCCGCGCCCGACATCGCCGGCAAGGGCGTTGCGAACCCACTCGCCATGTTCGGCTCGATCGCGCTGATGCTGCGGCACTCGTTCGAGATGGAGGAGTCTGCGGCGTCGGTAGAATCGGCCGTGGACCGGGTGCTGGAGCGTGGGCTCCGGACGCCTGATCTGGCCGCAGGCTCTGCGGAGGAGACACGGGTCGGCACCGCCGCGATGACGCAGGCGGTGATCGACGAGTTGGGAGCCCCCAGCGGGGGCGCGTGAAAGGACCGGTAGCGATGCAGCAGGCTGACTTCATCTGGATGAACGGGGAACTCGTCCGATGGGAGGACGCCAAGGTGCACGTACTGACGCACGCGCTGCACTACGGCTCCGGCGTGTTCGAGGGCATCCGGGCCTACGAGACGGAGCGCGGCACCGCCGTGTTCCGCCACCAGGACCACCTCGACAGGCTGCGCCGCTCGGCCGAGCTGTACTACATGGACCTGCCGTACACGGTCGAGAAGCTGCGCGAGGCGACGCACGAGCTGATCCGCGCCAACAAGCTCCCCAGCTGCTACATCCGTCCCGTCGCATACCGCGGCTACGGCGAGATGGGGCTGTTCCCGCTCAACCTCCCGGTGGATGTGTTCATCGCCGTGTGGTCGTGGGGCGCCTATCTGGGCGAGGAGGGGCAGAAGCACGGCGTGCGCTGCAAGGTCTCCTCGTGGCGGCGCATGTCCGACACGAGCTTCATCCCGCAGGCCAAGGCCAGCGGCACGTACCTGAACTCGATCCTGGCGAAGGTCGAGACCGCCAAGGCCGGCTACGACGAGGCGATCCTGCTGAACGACCAGGGCAACGTGTCCGAGGGCACGGGCGAGAACGTGTTCGTGGTGCGCGACGGCAGCATCGCGACTCCGCCCCCGAGCGCCTCGATCCTGGACGGGATCACGGCGCGCTCCGTCAAGCAGATCGCGGCCGACCTCGGGTTCGAGGTGGTCGAGCGCGACATCGCGCGCGGCGAGCTCTACCAGGCCGACGAGGTGTTCCTGACGGGAACCGCGGCCGAGATCGTGCCCGTGCGCGAGATCGACGACCGCACGCTGGGCGAGCCGGGCGAGCTCACCCAGGCAATCCAGAAGGTCTTCTTCGACGCCATCGCCGGGCGCCGGGAGGAGTACCTCGAATGGCTGGACTTCGTCGACCTGGGCGAGCAGGCGCCCGCTGCCGCCGACGAGCGGGTAGCCTCTTAGCTGTCCCATGACGTGGTCCCGGACGGACATCGGCGAGGCAGGCGCGCGAATTACCGCCGCGGCGCGCCCCTAGCGCTGCGCGCGCCGCCAGACCGTCCTCGTCAAGTCCGGCTTCGGAAAGGAAAGACCGCGTGAGCAGGCAGATCGACCTATACGACACCACCCTTCGGGACGGCATGCAGGGCGAAGGCATGTCCCTGTCCGCCGACGAGAAGGTGCGCGTCGCGCATGCGCTCGACCGCCTCGGCATCCGCTTCGTCGAGGCCGGCTTCCCGAGCTCCAACCCGAAGGAGGAGGCGCTGTTCGACCTGCTCGCGGACGAGCGGTTCGACAACTCGCTCGTCTGCGCCTTCGGGATGACGCGGCGGCGCGACCTGGCTGCGGACGCGGACCCCGCGCTCGTGCTGCTGGCCGATTGCTTCGCGCCCGTGTGCACCCTGGTCGGCAAGACGTGGAAGCTGCATCTCGAGAAGGTGATCCACACCGACCCGGCCGAGAACCTCGACCTGATCCGCGACTCGGTCGCATTCCTAGCGTCGCGCGGCAAGCGCGTGATCTACGACGCCGAGCACTTCTTCGACGCTTATCGCGACGACTCCGAATACGCGCTGCGCTGCCTGGCCGCGGCTCTCGAGGCCGGGGCCGAGAACGTCACGCTGTGCGACACGAACGGGTCCAGCCTGCCGTCGCAGGTCTCCGAGGCGACGGCCCGCGCGGTGGCCGAATTCGGCGGGGAGCGGGTGGGCATCCACACCCACAACGACGCCGAGTGCGGCGTCGCCAACTCCCTCGCGGCCGTCGAGCAGGGCGCGTCGCTCGTGCAGGGCACGATGAACGGCGTGGGGGAGCGGTGCGGCAACGCCAACCTCGTGTCGATCCTCCCGGCGCTGCAGCTGAAGCTGGGGTACTCGTGCGTCTCGGAGGACCAGCTGGAGGCGCTCACCCCGACCGCGCACCTGGTCGACGAGCTCTGCAACGTGACGCCGGATCCGAACCAGCCCTACGTGGGCCGCAACGCATTCGCCCACAAGGGCGGCATGCACGTCGCCGGCGTGCGCGCGGACGCGCGTACCTTCGAACACCTCGATCCAGGCGTGGTGGGCAACCGCCGTGAGCTGCTCGTGTCGGAGCTGTCGGGCAAGGGCACGCTGCTGGCGCGGGCCGAGGAGGCCGGCGTCGACCTGACTCCCGAGCGCGCGGTGCGCGCGGTCGACCGGCTCAAGGAGCTGGAGCACCGCGGCTACCACTTCGAGGCGGCGGACGCGTCCTTCGACCTGTTCCTACGCAAGGAGGCGGGCGCCTACGAGCCGCTCTTCCGGCTCGAGAGCTTCCGCGTGATCACGGACAAGCGCGAGGACGGCCGGGTGCAGACCGAGGCGACCATCAAGGTCTGGGCGAAGGGCGAGCGGCTGGTGCGCACGGCGGAGGGCAACGGGCCCGTGAATGCGTTGGACCGCGCCCTGCGGGACGCGATCGGCGACCTCTACCCGCGGCTGCGCGAGATCGAGCTCGTCAACTACAAGGTCAGGATCATCGACGAGCACAAGGGCACCGGCGCCGTCACCCGCGTGCTGATCGACGCCTCGGACGGGGAAGAGACCTGGGGCACGATCGGGGTGTCCGAGAACATCATCGAGGCGAGCTGGGAGGCACTCGTGGACTCGCTCGAGTACGCGATGCAGGCCGGCAGGCCGGTGGCGTCGCGTGCGGATGCCGAGCCGGCGGTGACCCCTCCCGCGTGAGCGCGGAACCGATCCCGCTCGCGCGCCCTGACGTCGGCCCGCGTGAGCAGGAGCTGGTCGGCGAGGTGCTCAGCTCGGGCCGCCTCGCGCTGGGGCCGATGCTGGATCGCTTCGAGGAGGACTTCGGCCGGTGGCTCGGCGCCCATGGGGCGGTCGCGGTGTCGAGCGGCACCGCGGCGCTGCACCTGGCGGTGCGGGCCAGCGGCTGGGGGCCGGGCGACGAGGTCGTCACCAGCCCCCTGAGCTTCGTCGCGTCGGCGAACTGCATGCTCTTCGAGGATGCGGTGCCGGTCTTCTGCGACATCGACCCGCGCACGCTGAACATCGATCCGGCGGCGGCAGAGGCGGCCTGCGGCGAGCGCACGGTCGGGCTCCTCCCGGTGCACATCTTCGGCTATCCCGCCGACATGGAGCGCCTGGAGGCGATCGGGCGGGCGCGCGGCCTCGGCATCGTGGAGGACGCGTGCGAGGCGCTCGGCGCCGTGGACGGGACAGGAGTGCGGGTGGGCGCCCGGGG
>Ga0075429_100006126_pt1 | contig 10396 bp, 8 predicted proteins | sample RhiMetdeltSRZDD3_FD_75295 | JGI IMG/M metagenome (GOLD analysis project Ga0075429, IMG submission 75295) | Populus rhizosphere microbial communities from Tennessee, USA - Rhizosphere MetaG P. deltoides SRZDD3 | ecosystem: Host-associated > Plants > Roots > Rhizosphere > Soil | place: USA...
TTCTCAGCGGGGGTCGATCTGTCGTCGTCAGCCCGATCGTCTGGGCAGTCGCTCTGCAACGCCGGGAAACGCTGCTGATGCTGCTGGGGTTCGGGGCTCAAGTCGGCCGGGCGGCGGATGGCCGCGCGGTCTGCCTGGCCGACGCGCTTGGAAACGCAGACATCGTTCGTGTGCTCGTGCTGAATGGATCGCAGCCGCCAGGTGAACGATGCGGCCGCCGTATGCCAGGGAATGCCCCGCTGCTCGATTTTGCGGAGGATTCGGAGTCCAGCCGGACGACCAGCCCAGCGCTGTGAAGGACTACTTGCCGGCCGCCGCGGCCGGCGGGATCTGCGGGCGCGGGCGCCCTTCGACCGGTGCCGCGGCCGGCGCACTCACCCCCTGCGCCGGCGACCCCGACTCGATGAAGCGGCCGAAAATCATTTTGCCGGCAGTGGTCTGCAGCACGCTCGTGACGACGACGTCGATCGTCTTGCCGATCGCCTTCCGCGCGTTGTCGACGACGACCATCGTGCCGTCGTCGAGATAGGCGACGCCCTGGTTGTATTCCTTGCCTTCCTTGAGGATGAACACCTTCATCAGCTCGCCTGGAAGCACGACGGGCTTCAGCGAGTTGGCAAGCTCGTTGATGTTGAGGACGTCGACGCCTCGAAGCTGCGCCACCTTGTTCAGGTTGAAATCGTTGGTGACGATCTTGCCCTGGAGCGTGCGGGCAAGCTCGATCAACTTGAGGTCGACTTCCCGGATGTCCGGAAAATCGGCGTCGGACACCTGGACGTCCACACCCGCCATCTTCTGAATCTTCTGCAGAATATCGAGGCCGCGGCGGCCGCGGTTGCGCTTCATCGAATCGGAGGAATCGGCGACCAGCTGCAGCTCTTTCAGTACGAACTGCGGGATGACGAGCGTGCCGTCGACGAATCCGGTCTCGCAAATGTCGGCGATACGGCCGTCGATGATGACGCTGGTGTCGAGCACCTTGTACCGGCGTCGCGGACCCGCCGCGCGAAAGATGCTGACGAGATTCTCAGGCTCGAGCCACTCACCCTTGCGGGCGCCCATCACGAGGCCAAGATACGGGAGCGCGAGCAGGATGAAGCTGTGAAGAAAGACCACCCGGTCGTCGCCGAGATTGGCCCAGTACATCGCGTCGCCCAGCACCTTGGCGGCCGCCAGGCCGATGGCGCCGCCAAGAAGGCCGCCCAGCATGTGGGTGACGCGCGTCTCCTTGAGGCGCATCTCCAGCCCGACGATCAGGCTGCCGAGGACGACGCCGAAGGCCACGTTCGCCGGACCGCCGGCGCGCGCGACTGGCTGCAGCTGATATGCCGCGTAGCCGATCGAGCTCACAAAAAGACTGCGCGCGAGAATGAACCAGGCCATTACGTCACCCCAGAGCTAATTGATATGAAAGGGGAACCTTAGAGCCGCCCGCCCAGAAAATCAAGTAATGAGCTGATCGAGCGCTTCCCCCACGGTCCGGACCCCCACCAGGTCGCACCCGGCACCCTGCAGACCATCCACGTTCGCGGCCGGCATCACGACGCGGCCAAACCCCATCTGGGCCGCCTCGCGCACCCTCAGGGCCGCCTGCGGAATGGCGCGAATTTCCCCGCTCAGCCCCACTTCCCCGAAGATGGCCGTGGACGAGGCCAGGCTGCGGTTGCGGACGCTCGATGCAACCGCCGCCACCACGCTCAGATCGGCCGCGGGTTCCTCGATACTCATCCCGCCCGCGATGTTCACGTATACATCGTCGCCCGCGAGACTGAGGCCGGCGCGCTTTTCGAGGACGGCGAGCAGGAGCGACACGCGGTTCTGATCGATGCCGATCGCCATGCGCCGCGCGTTTCCATAGGTGCTGGTGCTGACGAGCGCCTGCACTTCGACGAGAATCGGCCGCGACCCCTCGACGCAGCACAGCACTGCCGATCCCGGCGTTCCCGACGCGCGCTCCGACAGAAACAGCTTGGACGGATTCGGCACGGGACGGAGTCCCGAACCGGTCATTTCGAACACGCCCAGCTCACTGACGGCGCCGAAACGGTTCTTGACCGCGCGGACGACGCGGTGCGAGTGATGCCGCTCGCCTTCGAAGTACAGCACCGTGTCGACGACGTGCTCGAGGACCTTCGGCCCGGCGAGGCTCCCGTCTTTGGTGACGTGGCCGACCAGTACGGTCGGGATGTTCTGTCCCTTGGCGGCGAACAGGAACTGCGTCGCCGCCTCGCGGACCTGGCCGATGCTGCCCGGCGCCGACTGGAACTTGATCGAGAACACGGTTTGCACCGAGTCGATGACGACGAGCGCCGGCTTCAGACGGGCGATTTCCTCGAGGATGCGCTCGATGCAGGTTTCCGAGAGGAGATAGAGCGGCGCTTCGCCGACGCCGAGCCGATCGCCCCGGCTCTTGATCTGGTGCTCGGATTCCTCGCCGGAGGCGTAGAGCACAGGGCCGACGTTGCGGGCGAAATGCGCGGCAGCCTGCAGGAGCAGCGTCGACTTGCCGATGCCGGGCTCGCCACCCAGCAGCACCAGCGAACCGGGCACGATGCCGCCGCCGAGGACCCGATCGAATTCGTCGATGCCGGTCGAGAGGCGCGCAGAATCGGTGAGGGCGACGTCGGCGTACAGCCTGGCGCTGCCGGCCGCGCCCAGCTGCGCATATCGATTGCTGCTCGCGGCGGTAGAGAGTTCGGCCGCGCGCTCTTCGACGAGGGAGTTCCAGGCGCCGCACTCGGCGCACCGGCCCATCCACTTAGGTGACTGGGCGCCGCATTCCTGACACGCAAAGACTGTCTTTGAGGATTTCATGTCGTTCCCGGAGACCTGAAGGTCTCCGGCTACCACCGCAGATTTACATGCTGGTAGCCGGAAGCCTTCAGGCTTCCGGATCTATGTGTATTGTCGCTCGATTCGGGAGCCGATCCGGCAAACGATTTCGTACGGAATCGAGCCGATCGCGGCCGCCATCTCGCGCACGTCGATCTGCTGCCACGTCTCGCTGCCCTGGCGGCCGATGAGGACCACTTCGTCTCCAGGCTGCACTGCGTCAATGCCGGTGACATCGACGGTGATCATGTCCATCGAGACGGCACCGACAATCGGCGCGCGCCGGCCGCGGATCAGGACCTGGCCGCGCTGCTCGAGCCGGAGATCGAGGCCATCGGCGTAGCCGGCGGGAACGACGGCGATGGTGGCCGGCGTGTCAGTTCTGAAGCGGGACCCGTAGCCCACCGCTTCTCCCGGCCGCAGTCCTTTGACCCCCACCACCCGGCTGGTGAGCGACATCACCGGCGTCAGCGGGATCGTCGACGCGAGCGGCGGCGGCACGATGCCGTAGAGCAGCAGGCCGGGACGCACGATGTCGTGCCACACGCGGGAATCGCGAAGAAGCGCCGCACTGTTGCACGCATGGCGCAGGATTTTGCCTGAATCATTGGTGAGTTCCCCGACGATCTTCGACGCCTCGTCGAATCGAACGCGCTGATCGTTGAACAACGGTAGATCGGGATCGTCCGCGGTCGCGAAATGCGTGTAGATCGCTTCCAGCCGGAGGTTGGCGCTGCCCAGCACGTCGGGCAGCGTGCGGCGCAGGTTATCGTGGCGAAAACCGAGCCGGTTCATGCCGGTATCGATCTTCAGGTGATAGCCGACGGTGGTGCGGCGCGCCGCCGCAGCCGCCTGGACCGCCCGCGCGGCTGACGGCGTCGAGATGGTCGGCGTCAGAGAAAACTCGAACAGGCCGTCGAGGTCGCTGACGCTCAGCGCGCCGAACACGAGGATCGGCACCGACACGCCGGCGCGGCGGAGGACGATCCCTTCTTCGATATCCGCGCACGCCAGCATCGTCGCCCCCGCCTGCTCGACCGCGAGCGCGACGCGTTCCGCGCCGTGACCGTAGGCGTTGGCTTTGACGACGGCGATGATGCGGGGCGGCGCAGGCCCTCCGACAAATTCCTGTATCGCGCGGAAGTTGGATTGCAGCGCCGCAAGGTCAACCCGCGCGACCGTGCTGCGAATCACGCGCCTTGAGCGAGATTCGCGAATCGCGTCTGTTCGCGGAGGAACGCGAGCCGCACGACGCCGGTGGGACCATTGCGCTGCTTGGCGACGATCAGCTCGGCGGTGCCGGCGTCCGGATGGTTCGGGTCGCGGTTATAGGCGTCCTCGCGGTAGATCATCAGGACCACATCGGCGTCCTGTTCGAGGGCGCCCGACTCGCGCAGATCGGATAGCTGCGGCCGGTGGTCAGAGCGGGCCTCGGGCGCGCGGCTCAACTGCGAGAGCACCACCACCGGTACGCCCAGCTCCTTCGCCAGCCCTTTGAGCGAGCGCGAGATCGACGCCAGTTCGAGCGTGCGGTTCTCGAACCGCCCGCGCCCCGACATCAGCTGAATGTAGTCGACGACGAGCAGGCTCAGGCCATGCTGATCCGCCTGCAGGCGCCGGGCCTTGGCGCGCATCTCGAGCACGCCGATGTTGGCGGTGTCGTCGATGTGCAGCTTCATCGCGCTGAGCGTCTCGAGGGCGTGCGAAATGCGTGAATAGTCCTTCTGCCCGATGGCGCCGCTCATCAGCCGATGGCTGTCGATCTGCGCCTCCGACGTCAGCAGGCGCAGAAAGAGCGATTCCTTCGACATTTCCAGGCTGAAGACGCCGACTGCGCCCTGGTCGGGCTGCAGCGCGACGTACTGCGCGATGTTGAGGACGAGGCTGGTCTTCCCCATCGACGGCCGCGCCGCGATGATGACGAGATCGCCCTTCTGAAACCCGCGGGTCATTTCGTCGAGGTCGACGAAGCCGGTCGGTACGCCGGTAATGAGCCGCTTCTGTTCGAACAGCAGCTCGATCTTCGGGAAGCTTTCCTTGACCAGGTCGCGCATCGGCACGAACCCGGCCTTCAGCCTGTCGTCGGCCACCGAGAAGATTGCGCTCTCGGCCTCGTCGAGGATCAGATCCGACTCCTGGTCCGCTTCGTAGGCGTTGCTCAGGATCTTGTTGGCCGCGTAGATCAGATTGCGGAGGGTCGCCTTTTCCTTGACGATGCGCGCGTAATACTCGACGTTGGTCGCGCGCGGCACGCCATCCGCGAGCGAAGCGACATACGCCGGTCCGCCGACTTCGTCCAGGTCGCCGCCGCGCGCCAGTTCTTCTTTCAGCGTGACGAAATCAATCGCCTGGTGCCGCTCGTTGAGCGCCACCATCCGATCGAAGATGCGGCGGTGCGCATCGCGATAGAAATCGGCGGCGTCGATCACCTGTGCGGCAAGATTGAACGCGTCGTTGTGGACCAGGATCGCGCCGAGCACCGAACGCTCGGCTTCGAGATTGTGCGGAAGCGTCCGTTCCGCAGCAGCAACGACGGTATCAGGCATCAACCAGTGTGGGGGGGCGAGGAGGAGTGGAGTTTAACAGAAAGAGTGGTACCCTGCGCGCGATTCATGCCGTGGTATCGAACCATCACCATCGATCAGTGGCGCACGCTTGCCGCCGCGAAATTAGGGTGGATGCTCGACGCCATGGATTTCATGCTCTACGCGATGGCGATCGGCCAGCTGCGTACCTATTTCGGCTTCAACGACGCCACCGCGGGTATGCTCGGCACGATCACGCTCGTGATGTCGGGCGTCGGCGGCGTGCTCTTCGGGTATCTCGCGGATCGACTTGGCCGCACGCGCGCGCTGATGGGAACGATCGTGCTCTTCTCGGTAGCGTCGCTCGGCGCGGCGACATCGCAGAGCGTGCTGCAGCTGCTGCTGTGGCGCGCGCTGCTCGGGATCGGCATGGGCGGCGAGTGGGCATCCGGCGCCGTGCTGATCAGCGAGACGTGGCCGCCCGAGCATCGCAACAAAGCGATCAGCATCATGCAGTCGGGATGGGCGATCGGCTACATCGCCGCGGCGCTGATGGCGGCGCTCATCCTGGGCCGCGCGGCGTCCGGGCCCGAGGCGTGGCGGTGGCTGTTCCTCGTCGGCGTCCTGCCGGCGCTCTTCACGTTGTGGATACGCCGGTATGTCCGCGAGCCTGAGGCGTGGGCAAGGCGCGCCGCCGCGCGCGTAAAGAACCCGTTTTCGGTGATTTTCGGGCCGGATCTGCGCGCCCGCACACTCCTCATCATCCTGCTCGGCGCGTCGGTCCAGTTTGCGTACTGGGGCATCTTCTTCTGGCTGCCCGCCTTCCTCGCCCGCCCGGTCGAGCAAGGGGGCGCCGGCATGGGGGTCGTCGGCTCGCTCGGCTGGATCATTCCGGTGCAGATCGGCGCCTACTTCGGCTATCTCACGTTCGGCTTCATCGCCGATCGGCTCGGCCGGCGCCGCACCTTCATCCTGTTCATGCTGGTCGCGGCAACCCTGGTACCGATCTACGGCCAGATGGCCCGCAGTCCGGTGATTCTGATGCTGCTGGGGCCGGTCCTCGGCTACTTCGGACACGGTTACTTCAGTTTATTTGGCAGCTTCATCGCCGAGCTCTTCCCCACTGCAGTGCGCGCGACCGCGCAGGGGACGAGTTACAACATCGGACGCATGGCGGGCGCGATCGCCCCGTACACGATCGGCGCGATCGCCACGCTGCCCGGGATCGGCATCGGCCTCGCGCTGGGGACGACGTCGGCGTTCTTCCTGCTCGGCGCGATGCTGATCTTCACGCTGCCTGATCGCAGTGGTCAGGCGCTCGAGGCCTGAGCTAATCCGGCGGATCTTGATCGACCGCGAGGCTGAGCGCGCCGGTGTCCGCCTGCTTGAGCAAATCCCTGGCTTCATCGGCGCGGTCGACTGGAACAAGGATCTCGACGCGGCCGATTCCATCGACGGAGATGCCGTAGGTCGTCCGCAACGTCTCACCGCGGACTTCCGTCGGAATACCGTTCGCTTCGAGAAAGGCGCGCACCTGCTCCTCTGCGAACTGCCCCTGGACAGTGGACACGGCGACGAGGTGCTCCATGGCGCGCTCCTCTCTCATTTCAGGGTGACAGGATACGTTCCGCGGCACGTGGTCGAGAGGTCCTGTTCGACCGTGGCCTTCAGATTGTCCTTGGTCACATCGTAGACGAGCGGCTTCGCCTTCTCCGGCAATCCCTCCACGCGCGCCTTGCCGTCCGAGCTCGTCCCGACCTCGAGATCCATCCGCTTCACGCTCATGAAGCCATAGCGGATCCGCACGTGAACGGTCGCCGCGTAGACTGGCGCGCCGCTCGCATCGGTGACCGTGAAGTCCGCGGCACAGGTCCCGAGCCTCGCATTGATCACAGCCAGGTTCGGCTTGGCCGCACCCTCCTGGGAGACCGGCGCCTTCGTCCCCACGTAGACGAACTTCTGAATGCGTCGGTTCTCCGGCTTGAGCGGTGTGACTTCGGTGACGTAGAGGTTGCCTTTGGAGTCAGCCGCCATGTGATGCAGCGTACCGAATTCACCGGGCGCGGATCCCCAGCGCCCGAACGAATCGAGCAGCCCGAGCGTCTTTCGGTCGAACACCATGACCTTCGCCTGGCTGCGGTTGCCCACGAACAGAAACCGCTGCGCCCCGTCGGGGGAAAAGGCGGTACTCGCGGCCGTGGTGCCATTACCGCAGTCCGGCGCCCGGCAGTCGCGGCCGATGAACACCTGAGAGACGAACTTGCCGTCGATGGTGAACACCTGCACGCGCTTGCCGCCGCGATCCGACACATAGACGAGGCCGTCATTCGACACGCGGGCGGCATGGACCGGCTGGATGAACTGCGGCGACCCATTGGCGCCGACATCCGCCTGCGACAGGTCGGGCGCGCCGTCGGTCGGCATGTTTCCGAACGCGCCCCACATCCGCTTGTAGGCGCCGGTGTCGGCGTCGAACACGATCACGCGGCGATTGCCGTAGCCGTCGGCCACGAACAGCTCGTTCGTCTTCGCGTAGACGAACGTGTCGGCCGGCTGGTTCAGGTTGCCGGTGTCGGCGTTTCCCATGCTCTTGCCGGCGTGGCCGATCTGCATCACGAACTTCCCCGCCTTCGTGAACTTCAGAATCTGATGGTCGTTGTCGCCGTTGCCGCCAATCCAGACGAATCCCTTCGGATCGACGTAGACGCCATGCTCGGAGTTCGGCCATTCGTAGCCCTGGCCCGGGCCGCCCCACGCCTGAACGAAGTTGCCCGCCGCGTCGAACTCGACGAGCGGCGGCGCGGCGCGCGGCTTCTCCTCCGGCGTGAGCGTCCCCGGCCGCTGCAGCACCCACACGTGGTCCTGCGCATCGATCGCGACGCTCGCGACCTGCCCGAACTGCCAGTTGTTCGGGATCTTCGCCCAGCCAGGATCGACCTGGAACGCCGGGACCTCCGACAGCTGCCCGGTCACCGCGACGGCCGCCGCGAACACCACGAGCACGACTGCAAACGTCTTGCGCGTCATCGCTACACCTCGTTCAGCATCCGGTGCATGCGCACCGCGGTACGAATCGCCCGGGCGTCCTGGCCGTGAGCCGCCGTCAGCTGCAACCCGAGCGGGAGCGCATCGCCGACCGGCATCGGAATCGTGATCGCCGGCGTTCCGAGCGCAGTCCATGGCGAGTTCATCCTTGAATCCCCCGTGAGCGCCAGTCCGCGCGGCGCCGGCCCGGTCGCGGCGGGCACGAGGATCACCGGGGTCGCCTTGTAGATCTCAGCAACGCGGTTCCTCGCCTCCGCGATGCGCCGCCTCGCCGCGTCATAGCGCTCGACCGGAATCGTGAGTCCTTCGCGCACCAGCTCGCCCATGTGCGCGAGCCTGGTCCCAAATTCCCGGTAGCGCTGCTCGTGAAACCGCGCACCTTCGTAGAACTCGACGGTGTTCGCCGCGTCATGCAGCTCGGCCAGCATACCGGCGATATCGACCGATCGTATGGCGACGCCGCCGCGGCGCAACGTCGCCAGCGCGTTCTGAAACGCGGCCGTCATCGGTGCCTCGACCTGGGGGATTGGATCTGGTGCGCCGATCGCGACATCCTCCGGCTGGCCGACGGAGTGACCCATCGCTTCCCACAGCGCGAGCATGTCGGCTGGCGTGTGCGTGAAGTACCCAAGCGTGTCCAGGCTCCCGGCAAACGGAAGCACACCTTCGAGCGACACCAGCCCGTACGTCCCCTTGAATCCGGTCACACCGCAATACGACGCCGGCCGCAGTACCGATCCCATCGTTTGCGTGCCGAGCGCAAACGGCACCATGCCCGCGGCGACGGCCGCCGCCGAACCGCTGGAGCTGCCGCCGGGCGTGTGTTCGTGATTCCTCGGGTTGACGGTTGGGGCGGGCTCGCGGTACGCGAACGCCGTGGTGTGCGTCTTCCCCATCAGCACGGCGCCGCGTGCGCGCAGGTCGCGCACGATGGCCGCGTCGGCGGTGCCGATGCGGCCCTTGTAGATGGGCGAGCCATATTCGGTGGAAAGGCCCCGCGTTTCCATGATGTCCTTGGCCCCGAAGGGAATGCCGGCCAGCGGGCCGTCGCCCGTCGGCGTCTGCGGCAGGACCTGAACCCATGCGTGAATCGCGGGATCGGTGGCGCGGATGAACTCCAGCGCCGCCTGCAGGCCCTGCGCGCGGACCTCGCGCGGCGCGTTCATCCATTCAGTGAGGGTAACCAGGCGAGGCGTCTGTGCCATTGTCCGCATGAACGCCGAAGCCGCGCCGGCGGCGGACACGGCCGTAAGAAAGGTCCGGCGATCCATCACGTTCTGGATGATTCAACCCGATGAAGGCGCAAAACACAATCCGGCTACCACCTTCGGCCGGTCCTGGAGTCTAATTGCCCAATTGCCGACCGGAAGGACCGCCCGACGCGGTCGCTCCGGGCAGGCGTGCGGGAGACTCATGCACGGGAACTGGCGAAGCCGGCGTCACTCGCGTGTCGCGATTCTTCTCGGCGCGGTCACCCTTCTTACTGCCACCGCCGAGGCGCAGATCACTCGCATTGTGATCGACCCGGCCCGGTCCGAGTCGCCGACGTTCGACGGACGAACGTTCGGCTCGAACGGAAGCGTTGGGCAGTACGAAAAGCTGCGCGGCACCGCCTACGGCGAGCTCGATCCCGCCGACCCGCGCAACGCCGTCATCACCGATCTCCAGCTCGCACCGCGAAACGCCAGGGGCAAGGTCGAGTACTCGATGGACGTCTTCATCCTCAAACCCATCGATCTCAGGAAGGGCAGCCATAAGGCCATCCTCGACTTCAACAACCGCGGCGACATGCGAATAGCAGCGCTGAACGACGCGCCGACCACCAACAATCCCTCGACGGCGGCGCATGCCGGTAACGGTTTCGTCATGAACCTCGGCTACACCGTCGTCGGCAACGGGTGGGATTTCGGCGCCGGGCGCGAGAACGACGGGATGACGATACGCGTGCCGGTGGCGAAGAACCGCGATGGATCGAGCATCACCGGTCCGTCGTA
>Ga0075429_100006129_pt1 | contig 10393 bp, 6 predicted proteins | sample RhiMetdeltSRZDD3_FD_75295 | JGI IMG/M metagenome (GOLD analysis project Ga0075429, IMG submission 75295) | Populus rhizosphere microbial communities from Tennessee, USA - Rhizosphere MetaG P. deltoides SRZDD3 | ecosystem: Host-associated > Plants > Roots > Rhizosphere > Soil | place: USA...
CCTTCGACGGAATTCTTGACCGCGCTCACCGAATAAACGTAGCGCGTGCCGGGGTTGAGGCCGTTGCGGTCGCGATGTGTGGTGATGCTGAGGCCCGAGTAGATGCGCAGCGTGGGGGCCGTGCTGCCCTCGATGCTGCGATAGATGCGGTAGTAGCTGGCGCCCGTGAGCGGATTCCATCGCAGGTCGATGCCGTCGCCCGTCGAGCTGGCGACGAGGCCGGTGGGGATGTCGCCGCCGCCGCCCTGGGCCAGGATCCCGGCGCTCGCGGCGCTCGGCGCGCCCTGGCCGAAGGCGTTGGACGCCGCCACCTGGTAGTAGTACGTCGTCCCGCCGACGACAGAAGTGTCGAGGAACCCGTCCGTCGCCGACGTCCCCACGGCCGTGAACGGGCCCGACAAGGACGTGGCGCGGCGGATCTCGTGGCTCGTGGCCGTATACGCCGGCGGCCAATTAATGAAGATAGCGCCGGGCATGGACACGCCGGTCGGCCACCCGGGCGCCGGCGGTGGGCCGTTGACGGAGGCCGTCACCACGACGTTGGAGTCGAGCCCTTCGCCCAGGTTGTTCTCCGCGCTCACCAGGTAGTGGCGCCCGACGCCGTTGGTCATGGCGGTGTCGAGGTGTTCGAACGGAGCGGGCGACTGGAACGGCTCCACATGGCGCGCCACCGGAAAGAACGGTCCGCACGCGTTCGCGGCCACGTAGACGTTGTAGCCGCTATAGGCCTGGGTGGCCGCGTTCCACGTGAGCCCGATGCGCTGATGCGCGGGAGAGGCGGCGAGGCCGGACGGCTGGCCGGGCACGCTGGAGGGCGGCGGCGGATTGGGCGTGGGTGTTCCTGTCGCGCACGGTGGCGGAGTGGGTGTGGGACCGATCCGCGTCCCCACCGTCGTGACGCGCGCCGATCCCGGATCGCTCTCGAACGTGTTGTTCCACAACAGACGCACTTGATAGTCGTACGCCGTTCCGGGGCTCACCATGGCATCGGTGTAGCTCGAGCCGTTGAGGCTGGTGAGGAGCTGATAGGGAACGACGGAGCAGGCCAGGCTCGGGGCCAGGCGCCGATAGATCCGATGCAGGCCGCCCGTGGTCCAGCTGAGTTGCACCTTGCCGTCGGCGGTGGCGGTCGCCGTCAACGCCGGCGGCGGGGCGCCCACCACGAGGATGGGCGCGGCGGCGGCGGTGTTGGAGTTGCCGCTCTCGAGGCTGCCGTTGAGAGCGCTGACGGTGTAGTAGAGCCGCTGCGGACTCGCGGGATCGCTGTACGTGGTCGTGTCCGCCGGGAGGGTGGCGATCACGGTGGACGTCCCGCACGGGCCGGTGGCGCGCTTCAGCCGATATCCGGTCGCGCCGGCGGCGGCGTCCCACGACAGCGAGATGGTGTTCGGGAAGGGCCTGGCCCGCAGGTTCGTCGGTGCGGTCACCGTGCCGGGGAAGGCCGCCGACGCTTCGTTGGACGGCTGCGACTCACCGCTCGCGTTCGAGGCCGTGACGACGTAGTAGTACGTCTTGCCCAACTCGCCGGTCGTGTCTTCATACGATTGCAGCGTCTGCCCCTGCGACGGCAGCCCCGGGGCGAGGATGGTGTAGGGCCCGCCGGCGGCTTCCGAACGCTTGACCGTGTAGCTGTCGGCGAAGACTTCGCGCCACATCAGGCGGATGCCGGACGGCAACGAGATCGGCGTCGCGGTGAGATTCGTCGGGGCCGGCGGCGGAATCGCGGCCGGCGTGTCGCCCGCGACCTCGGAGTCGAGGCTCTCACCGTAGGGGTTCACGGCGACGACCACGTAGTAGTACGTCGTCCCGTTGCTGAGGCCCGAATCGATGTAGCGGCCGCTGCTGACGTAGCGCGCGACCTGAGTGAACGGGCCGCAGGCGATGTCGGAGCGATAGACGCTCGACGACCACGTGTGATTGGGATACGTGCCGTTCACCGTCCAGCTCAGCCGAATCTTGCCGCTGCCGCTTTCCGTCTGAACGTTCGTGGGCGGCGGCGCCGTGGCCGTCACTGTCGGCGGCGTCGGCGTGGGCGTGCCGGTGGGGCAGGGCGTGGGCGACGGCCGCGGATCCGGCGTGGCCGACGTCGGCGAATCGACGGCGACCATGTTCGATCCCGGCGAATCGCCGGCGCTGTTCGACGCCCTGAGACGATAGACGTACCGCGAGCCGGGCGTTGCCGTCGTGTCCGTGTACGACGTGACCGGGGCATTGACGGTGGCGATCGTGGTGAAGCTCGGGAACCCCATCGGCCAGCACGGCGGCCGAGGCGCTCGCTCGACGACGTACTTCGTGGCGGTGGCCACGGTGAACCACGAAAGGTCGACGCGCCCCGAGTCGACCGGCCCCGCCGTCGCCGAGAGCTGCGGTGCCACCGGCGGCTGCAATTGCGGCGTCGCCGCGATCTGGGCCGACTTCGCACCCTCGCCGGCGCTGTTCACCGAAGAGACGGCGTAGTAGTAGTGCTCGCGGTCGGTCACGTTCTGGTCCACGAACGTCACGCTCGAGTCCGCCGACGGTTGCGCGTTGCCCACGAAAGTGAGCGTGGTGCACCCGCTCAGGCGGCGATACACCCGATAGCTGCCGATGGGGTAAATGTGTTGCCAGCGCAGCGTGACCATCCCCTGAGCGGGGAAGGCGCGCACTGTCGTGGGCGGGGCCGGTGGAAGGGTCGGCGCGTTCGAGCCGCCCCAGATGTCCACCTCGGTGACGCTGTTCATCGGGCCGCGCACGCCCGCGTTCGTGATGTGCCCATGCCCGACGTAGCGGACGTAGCGCGCGGTGACATCCGGGAAATCGAAGATCTCCTGTGCCGTGGTCGTGCCCGTGCTCTGTGCGTTCACGAGCACGTTCGTCCAGATCGTGCCGTCCTCCGACGCCACGAGGTCGAACTGGTTCTTGCGCTCGTTGCCGCGATACACCGCGATCTCGAGATAGCCGACCCGTATGCTGCTGCCGAGGTCGAACTGGAGCCAGGAGACGTCGCTGCCCGCGGACCAGCGCGTGCCGAGGTTGTTGTCCACGGTGTTCCCGGGCACGTTGCCGTCGTGAGTGCTCGCCGTGACCCGCGAGGCCGGAGGCGTGATGTTGACGTACCCCGGCGTCGGCGTGGGCAGCAGCGCGTGCGCGGCCGCGGCCGGCATCAAGAAGACGACGGCGGCGGCGATGGCAAATCTCAGGCTTCGCATGGCTGTCTGGCTCCTGCGCGTCGATCGCGGTGGCGTCGGCTGCCTCGGCCGGAATACGGCCGGCGGGGCCCCAATGACAGAGGGTCTTTGTCTACGAGTGTTGATTGAGCTTAGGACGTTTCGGTGGCGGTTGAGAAGAAGAAAAGTGGTTGTGGCAACGTGCTACTAGTGTCGAGCCCTTTACGTTGGGTGCGAAGGGCATAATGGTCCGCAACGACCTGCGTTAAGCCCGGGGCCGGGAATGTCAGCAACGCAATCCAGTAGTAGCTGATGACCGACGATCGCGAAATCGCGCGCCGAGCAGCGGACCTTCAGGCTCGCGCAAGGGAGTACCCCATGGGCCAGGTGCCCGGGTACATCGAGTGGTCCGAACGCAAGCTAGCCGAGGGCGTCTCGCCTGCATTGATCGCCCATCTCGACGGAACCTCGATGTGGCTCTTGCCGGAAGATCTGGAGGTTGCCCTTGCCAAAGGCGAGGGTACGTAATCGGGACGCTGCCCAACAAGTGGATGGCGCTGAGGAAGCGCGGAGATCTTGTAGGTCGCGGTATAAGGTGGGCTCTTCTGTTGGACCGCCTCGGGCACGTGAGCGGTGATCGACGATGGAAATCAAGTACCAGCTAGAGCCAGCTGACCTCGAAGCATTGAACGCTTTTGTGCATCGGGGCACTCCCCTTGGTTGGGCAATTCGCCATTTGCCGCTGGCGGGCGTGGCATTCGTCGTGGTGATGTTTCTGACGATGTTTAACCCCAAAGACCCCATCATGACCTCTCTGCCGGCGGTCGTGTTCGCGGCGTTCTGGGCGTTCTTCTTGGTTCGGCGGCATACGTGGGTACGCAATCGCGCCACCGCGGTGTTCGAGCCAGCTACGGTCATCTTGTCGCCGGAAGCCATCGAGGGCCACGCTGTTGGCCGTTCATCGAAGACGGCGTGGTCGCAGATCAAGGGCTACGGCGAGACGAGCAGCCACGTCTTCATAATGCTAGACGCGGTGTCTGGCCTCGTGGTGCCAAAACGAGCCTTGTCTCCCACGGACGTTGCAGAGGTTCTACGCACGGTGGCCGAGCACTCGCCCCGGCTGCCGACGCGTACTGCGGGTTCACGGTGGGTCTTTCACTTGTTCATGTTGTGGCTCACCCTGCTCGTTCTGACCGCCCTGGCGTGGCACTTCGCAATGTCGCATGCTCGGCACTAGCGGCAGTCCGGCAAGCGGATAGGGCGAGGCGCGGATCAGTTTGTAGGTAGGTTCCAGGTGGCCCGGTCTTCGTTGAAGTCGCCTGTCGTTCGTAATCGAAACGCCTGCGTCGCGCAGGGCGCCACCTCGGTCGCGCTCACCGTCACTTCGGTCGCGGCCCGAGGCGTACCCAGCGGCCGCGCTGTTGCAGTCCCTGGAAGTACCATTTATAATGGTACTCCGATGGACCCAAAGGCTATCCTGGCGAAGAGGCTCGGCCATGCCGTTTAGCCGCGTTGTCGCTCCCGCCGCCGTGCCTGACGACCGGGCGCTTACGGCCAACCTCGTCTCGATCGGCATGAACTTCGCCGCCGATGCTCCTCGGAAGCCGGCGAACATCGAGGACACGCTGTTCTTCGCGGCGGTGCGCGGCATGGAGCATAGCGACCTGCGCGTGCTCGCCGTGCTCGTCACCTGGTTCGGTGTTCATCACCCGTGGGTGAATGCGGACCGGCTCACGCGTCTTGTCAGCGCGCACGAATCCGAGCGCGTCCGCGCGCTCTGGGCGGCCCTGGCGCTCTGGCAGCGCACCGACCATCGTTTCGCACGCATGGCGCGCGCGCACCTCGTGCCGCGTGTCGACCTGGAGACGGACTCGCGTTTTCTTGTCCGCCGCCACGGGGAAGATCCGCGCTTCGTAAAGACTCCGCTGCGCGTGGCTGCGATCGTTCTGCGTGATCGGCCGACCGACGTCCTCGACCCCGCCGAGCTGGCTGCGCGGCATCCGGCCTATCGCCGGCGCGTCGCGATGGGCCCGAGCTACCGCGCGGACATGTGGGCCGCGATTGAGGCCCAGCCCACGCTCACCGCGGCCGAGCTCGCGCGTCGCTGCTACGGCTCATTCACGACGGCATGGCAGGTCAAACGCGATTTTGAGCTGCTGCGGCCGAGAGGACCGCGCGCCGCCTTGGCGCGCGCCACGGTGCTCTAGAGCGAGCGGGGCGAGATGCCGCCGGGTGCCGTCCAATCAGGTACCTACGAACGATCGATAAAATGGGTCATCGCGCGTAAGGCCGCCGCCGCTCCCAAGGGAGGCGGGCAAGCGGGAGTGCGGGGTCGAGCTTGCCGGCGAGCGGACGGCGCTGGGCCGCGCCGCGGCAATCGCCTGTCGCCGCGAGTTCGAGGGATCGGCGAACGCGTCCACGTCCGCGCGAAGCTGGCCGCCTTGTCGTCGTTCTCCGAAAATGAACTCGAAAAGCCGTCACGGAGACGCCGACGGGCGCGCTGTTGCGCCTTGCGCCATCAACACCCAAGGAAGCTGGGCGCGAAGCGCTGCAAACAGACGGCGGTCATTCGCGCGAGTGGCGATCGCGAACGCCCGGTGCGCGGCCGTTACAGCCTCATCGTTGCGTCCCTCCCCACGAAGGGAGCTAGCGAGCGCAGCGAGGGCGAGCGCGTCTGTTCCGCCGGTGAGGGACACCGCGCGCGCAGCTGCCTCCAAGCCTTGGGCGCGAACACCAGCGTCGGGAGACAACGCAGACAAGCGCGCGAATTCTCGCAGAGGCCGTGCGTCAGTTGGGTCAATCCTGATCGCTTCTCGAAGGTGAGCGATCGCAAGGTCGCCCTGACCAGACTCGATGAGGACGACGCTCAAGGCGGTGTGTGCATCGCTGTTGTTTGGATCCGTCGCGACAGCCCGCATTAGGCAGCTTGTTGCTTCTCCACCCTTGCCGAGGCGCCGTAAGGCTATCGCCAGCTTGGTCCACGCGACCGAGCGGCCGGGATCGAGCGTCGTAGCCAACCGCAGGTAACGCTCGGCTTGGATGCCATCGGCGGAGTCTCCACGGGCCAAATGCGCAGACCCAAGCAGGACCAAGGCGTCGGGGGACGCCGGCGTCGATCGCACCAATGCGCCCAGCGTATCTATCGCTCCATCCACATCGCCACTATCGAGCAGCAGCGTAGCCAGCCGATACAAATATGTGTCGCTCTTTGGTGACGCCTTCAGGGCTGCGCGGCACAGTACAAGCGCCTCCGGATAACGTCGGAGGCGACCAAGTGACTCAATCAGAGCGACGCGAGCGACGTCGTAGTCCGGCCGCAGCACTAATGCCTCGCGAAGGAACGCGAGCGCATCCTCGTGTTTTCCATCTGCAAATAGAGCGATCGCAAGATTTGCGCGCGCTTCCGCAGAGTCAGGCTTGAGCTCTAGGTAGCGTTTGTAACACGCCATGGCCTCATTGCTTCGATTGACCTCACGTAGCGCATTGCCGAGATTGTTCCAGGCAATCCATGCTGTCGGATTGCGTTCAACCGTCTTGGACCACAGAGTCAGCGCGTCGCGGTACATTCCGCATTGATGCCATGTCGTCGCACCAAGTACAACGCCGGCAGCAAGCACGGTCAAAGTCCGGAGCCGCTCCTCAAAGCCAGATACAACTTGAGCGGTGGCAGCACATAGGGCGGCGCAGGCCATGTACTGAAAATGGTCGGCCACAAACGAGTACCGCATGGGATAGACGTTAAAGAACCCCAGAGCAGGGAAAAGCAGAATGCAATAGATGAGCGCCGCTGCCGCGGGCCCACGGCCAATTCGGCCCCGGAGCAACACAAGGCCGCCAAGCGTTGCGACCGTGATCGCGGGATAAGTCCACGCGAGTACCTCCGCCGCGTCTACTGGCCAGCGCCGGTAGATAAACGTTAGGCCCACAGGCAAAATTGTCTTCGAAACGTAGAACCAGACTACGCGTCCGGCAATTAATACGCGCTGCTGTAGTGAGAAATCCCATTCGGCCCCTATCGCACCGACCTGATGCCGCTCGAGATGGATCGTTACCAGGCTCATCGCCGCCGCGAGAGCCGCGAATGGGACCAAGTGAACTACCTGTCTAAAAGACAATTTAGGATATTTCCACCACAGTATGACTGCGGCAACGAGGGGGAGCATCGCGGTAACGGTCTTGCTTAGCAGCGCGCATGCAAAGAAGAAGAAGGCCGCAATGAGACGGCCAGCCGTGACTGACGTTGGGCGCGTATCGTCCCGTGGAGCCGCATATCGAACCCACTGAATCAGCGCGAGCAGGAAGAACGCGGTTGACAAGCAATTTTTTCGCTCCGTAACCCATGCGACGGATTCCACCTGAATGGGGTGTAAAGCGAACAGGAGGCCTGCAATGAAAGCACCACGTAGCGCAAGCTGCCGATGGAGCCGCATAAACAGTATTGCGTTCAGCGCATGCAGAAAAATATTTACAGAATGATAGATCGTTGGAGTCGCACCAAATAGTCGGTACTCCAGCCAGAACGTCGTATGGACCAATGGGTAGTACTGTGGCGTCGCCCCGGGTTCGAGCCAAATGTCGGCGAGACCCTCCCAACTGCGGAGTGTCTGGTTGTTTGTCACATAGTAGTCATCGTCCCAAACCCAGCCCCCCTTGAAGGCCGGGAGGTAGGCAATGAGGGTGGCCACAAAAACGAGTACTACGTACCGTGCGACTTCACGATCGCCTAGCGACTCACGAGGGCGGTTGGCTACAACCTCGGCCGAGGTTGACTTCGAAGCGGGCTCAGCTTTCGCCGACTGGCCGCCGATTGCGCGGCCAGAGGCCTTTCGTGGACGGGCGCCCTTCATGTTTGCGAAGTTGCTCACGTGCCTGTTGCGTTCGTAGGCGGCCTAGTCTATCTCGATCGTCGGGCGCGTGCCCGGGTGCCGTGGCGCGCGGTCCCCCGGCACACCGCGGACGCGATGGAGACGGGAGGTGTCCTGCGCGCAGCTATTGGTTCAGCGGCTTCGGGCCGGTGATGGACAGGACTCCTTCGGCGTCTGGCTCTGGTCGGGTATGCGCCTTCTGTCGGGTTCTCAGCGTCGATGACAAGCAGCCTCTCACCACGCACGTAGTGTTTTAAGAGGGGATACCAGTGCCCGGCATGCTGTGGACCGCGGGCTCTACGCTTAGTTAGGCTAGCCCTGGAAGGGGTCTTATCAGGTCAGTGGGAGCCGAACTCGCCTGATAAGGGTCTTTATCAGGTGAGTTGGTTGGCGACGCTAACCGACTGCTCGGCTTTACGTACCGCACCTATCGGCACGACTAATCAGAACGCCCGCGGCGAATGCCCGAGATTACTGCTGCTCGAGACAGCGGACGAGCCTCGACATGTCGGCGACATAGAGCCTTCCGTCGGTGGCGGCGAAGTACGTGCCGTTCGGAAATCCGCCGCTGGGGTTGAGCTTGCAGTGGGAGACGTATTTCCCCGTCTCGTGCTCGAAAGCGAGGATCTGCCGGGGTCGTGTCCCGAAAACCAGTGGCTGTCCGACGCGATCAGCGGGAGCAAATAGATGTGCCGATCACGACGCAGTGTCGGATCCCTAGAACCGCAGCGAGAGCCGCGCGCCGGCTCCGCCGCGGCGCGGCTCGAGTTCGAGCGACAGGTGCGGGCCGCGCGCCTGCTCCCAGCGATCTCCCGCGATAGAGCTGCCAATGGCGGCTCCCAGCGCGCCGCCCACGGCCGCACCCACCAGCGTCCCCGTCGTGGTGCTGCTCTCGCAGCGCGTTGCGATGTCGGACAACGCGCAGCTCACGTTGCCCATGAAGCCCCCGGCCAGGCCGCCCAGACCGCCGAAGACCAGCGCCCCCGTCACCGTGTGCCGCTTTCGCCCGCGGGACACGTCGATCCACTCCACTTCGGACCATGCGAGCCGCCGCGCAGCCTCCTGTCCACTGATGGACAGCCCGCCGTCGTCCAGCGCCAGAACTGCACCCGTGACCCACTCGCGCGAACGCGTTTCCACCCGTACGCGTTCGCCCACCATGGGCATGGACGGCTCTGCGCCCGACACCGCCGCCGCCGCCATCCACAGTGTCGCGGCCAGTCGAACCTGCATGGGTCCTCCTTCTCTAGAGGAAGGGTACGCCGTTGCAGGCGCCGAAGACCTTAACGTCTTCCAAAAGAGATCCAAGAACCGGAGTCGACGTCCGCATGCGGCGCGGCTACCATCGGGTTCACGAGGTTCGTGAGTGATGCTCAAAGCAACGTTCAAGCGTGTGGGGGGCTGGGCCCGGCAGCCGGCCGCCGGCCGGTGACCGCATGAGACAGGTCGCGTTCCTGGTTCTGCTGATCTTGGGCGTCCTCACGCTCGTGGGCGCGACGTTTCTGGCGCGCCGCAACTGGCGCCCGGATATCGCTCCGTACAGCCGCAGGACGCGGCCGCTCGACTTGATGCTGCACCCGGAGCGCTACGCGAAGGCCGAATCGATACGAACGCTACGAGCGATCAGCCTGGTCGGCCTCGTCTGCCTGCTCGGCGCCCTCGTGGTGGTGGGCTACGACATCCTCACAATCACCCTGCGGTGAGGCATCATTCCTCATGCCCAGCCTCGAAGACGCCGCGAGTCCCGTAGACCCGGCCGGTCCTGCCCGACAGAAGCTCGCGGACGGCATCGGGCTGTGCCTGTCGGGCGGTGGGTATCGGGCCATGCTCTTTCACACGGGCGCGCTCTGGCGCCTGAACGAGCTCGCATACCTTCGTAAGCTCGAACGCATCTCCAGCGTGTCGGGCGGATCGATCACCGCCGGCCAGCTGGGCCTGAAGTGGAGCTCGCTCGGGTTCGATCCCGCCGGCGTCGCCTCGGCCTACCGGCAACAGGTTGTCGAGCCCATCCGCCGGCTGGCCTCGCACAGTCTCGACGTCACGTCCGTGATCGGCGGCATCCTCACGCCGGGCTCGATCAGCGACAAGGTCGCGGCAGCCTACGACAAGTACCTCTACGACGGTGCCACGCTCCAAGACCTGCCCGACGATCCGCCGCGCTTCGTGATCAACGCCACGAACGTGCAGTCCGGCGCGCTGTGGCGGTTCATGAAGCCCTACATGCGCGACTATCGCGTGGGCGAGGTCCTGAAGCCCAACGTCCGCCTTGCCATCGCGGTCGCCGCCTCCGCCGCATTTCCGCCACTGCTCTCTCCACTCAAGCTCGAGGTGGATCCCAAGGCGTACAGTCCACGGGCGGACGGTGAGGACCTGCACTACGAG
>Ga0075429_100006137_pt1 | contig 10387 bp, 8 predicted proteins | sample RhiMetdeltSRZDD3_FD_75295 | JGI IMG/M metagenome (GOLD analysis project Ga0075429, IMG submission 75295) | Populus rhizosphere microbial communities from Tennessee, USA - Rhizosphere MetaG P. deltoides SRZDD3 | ecosystem: Host-associated > Plants > Roots > Rhizosphere > Soil | place: USA...
GTGGAGATGGTGATGCCGGGGGACAACACGAAGATGGCGATCGAGCTGATCACGCCGATCGCGATGGAAGAGGGGCTGCGGTTCGCGATCCGGGAAGGTGGGCGGACGGTGGGGGCGGGCGTAGTGACGAAAATCAAAAAGTAAAGGCGTCATCGGTTGTCGGTTATCGGTCACTACCGACAACCGATGACCGATTACCGATAACGGAGTTTCCATGCCACGCGAAAACATCATCATGGAGTGCACCACCTGTAAGAGCCGGAACTACTTCACGACCAAGAACCGGCGCAAGCACCCCGAGCGGGCCGAATGGAAGAAGTACTGCCCGCAGTGCAACAAGCAGGTGGCGCACAAGGAATCGAAGTAGCGGTGGCCACAGAAGCCCTGATCGAGAGCCGCAAGGGGATCGTCGCGCGTTTCATGGATTTCCTGCGGGAGGTCCGCGGGGAAATCCAGAAAGTCACGTGGCCCACGCGTCTCGAGCTCCGCAAGGCGACGATCGTGATCGTGATCTTCGTCGCGATTCTCTCGCTCGTCATCGGGCTGCTGGACGCGTTGCTGCAGCTCATTTTCGTCACCGGTGTCGCGAATCTGTTCAGATGAGCGAGCATCGCTGGTACGCGATCCAGGTGACGGCGGGCCACGAGAACAAGGTGCGGTCGCTGGTGCAACGCCGCATCCAGGATGATCCGCGCCCCGAGGCGGAGCGTCCGATCCGGCAGGCTCTGGTCCCCACGCAGGAAGTGGTGGAGATCAAGAACGGCAAGAAGGTGACGGTGGAGCGGAAGATGTACCCGGGGTACGTCCTGGTGGAGATGGTGCTCAATCAGGAGACGATCCACGTCATCAACGGCATCCAGGGCGTGATCAAGTTCGTCGGCACGGGGCGTCTGCCGATGGCGCTGCGTCCCGATGAAGTGAACCGCCTGCTCGGCATCGCCGAGCCGGTGCCGGAAGAGGAGCCCAAGGAGGAAATCCCGTTCCTCGTGGGTCAGGTGGTGGAGATCACCGAGGGACCGTTCTCGGAGTTCAGCGGTACGGTCGAGGAAGTCCTGTCAGATAAAGGAAAGGTGCGGGTCGCGGTGTCGCTGTTCGGCCGCCCCACCTCAGTCGAGCTCGATTATCTGCAGTTGAAGGCTCACTAGCCTTCCCCTCACCACGGGGTACGTGGGAGTTCGCCACCGGCGAACACAACGAGAGGTAACCGATGGCCAAGCCAATCACCGCAGTCGTGAAGCTGCAGGTCCCGGCCGGAGCGGCAACGCCGGCGCCGCCTGTGGGCACCGCGCTCGGCCCCCATGGTGTGAACATCATGGACTTCGTGAAGCAGTTCAACGCGAAGACGCAAGGCGCGAATGGGATGATCACGCCGGTCGAGGTGACGATCTTCAAGGATCGCACCTTCACCTTCATCACCAAGACGCCTCCCGCCGCGGTGCTGCTCAAGAAGGAAGCCGGGATCGAAAAGGGCTCCCCCACCTCCAACCGGCAGAAGGTGGGACGGGTGTCGCGGGCGCAGGTCAAGAAGATCGCCGAGATGAAGATGCCCGACCTGAACGCCACGTCCCTGGACGCGGCGATGAAGATGGTGGCCGGGACGGCCCGCTCGATGGGGCTCGAGGTGGTGGACTGATGCACGTCCACGGCAAGCGGTTCAAGACGGCGGCGGCCACGGTGGAGCAGCGTTTCTACGCTCCGCGGGAGGCGGTGGATCGGGTCAAGGCGTCCTCGTTCGCGAAGTTCGATGAGTCCGTGGACATCGCTGTGCGGCTGGGCGTCGACCCGAAGCACGCCGATCAGATCGTCCGCGGCACGGTGTCGCTGCCCAATGGGACCGGCAAGACGGTGCGCGTGCTCGCGATCGCGGCCGGCGACAAGGCCAAGGAAGCCGAAGCGGCCGGCGCGGATTTCGTGGGGGTCGAGTACATCCAGAAGATCAAGGAAGGCTGGCTCGATGCCGACGTCATCGTCGCCACGCCCGACGTCATGGGCCAGCTCGGCGCCCTCGGCAAGATCCTGGGTCCCCGCGGCCTGATGCCGAACCCGAAAGCGGGCACGGTGACGATGGACGTGGGCCGGGCGGTCAAGGAGCTGAAGGCCGGTAAGATCGAGTTTCGCGTGGACAAGGGCGGTATCGTCCACGCGCCGATCGGCAAGAAGTCGTTTCCGGCGGAGGCGCTGGAGCAGAATCTCCACGCCTTCATGGATGCGATCGTCCGGGCGCGGCCGGCGGCGGCCAAGGGCCACTATGTCCGGTCGGTGACGGTTTCGAGCACCATGGGGCCGGGCGTCCGGCTGGATCCGGCAGGGTACCACGCATGAAAGCCACCAAGGCGCAGAAACAGGAAACGGTGACGGCGCTCGTGGGTCGGCTGCAGCGGGCCCCCACGGTGTACGTGACCGATTTCACCGGGCTCAACGTCGCGAAGGTGACGGAGCTGCGGCGCCGTCTGCGGGCGGCTGGGGTTGAATACATCGTGGTGAAGAACACGCTGGCCCGCCGGGCGCTCGAGGCCGCGGCCGTGCCGGCGTTGTCGGACCACCTCGCCGGCCCCACGGCCCTGGTCCTCGCGGGCCGGGATCCGGTGGGCGCGGCCAAGGTGCTGACGGATTTCGCCAGGGAGCACGAGAAGCCGTCGATCAAGGTCGGTTTAGTGGAAGGAAAGGCGGTGTCGCCCGACCAGGTCAAGCGGTTGGCGATGCTGCCGTCCAAGACCGAGCTGCTTGCCCAGCTGGGCGGCGCCTTCCAGGCGCCGATGGCCGGGTGGGTCGGAGCGATGCAGGGCTTGCTGCAGATGATGGTGGGCGCGCTGGACGCGCTCAAGACCACGCGCGCCGGCGACGGCGCGGCGTCCTAAACGGCAGGAGACGAGACACATGGCCACGCAGACCAGTTTGAGCAAGGAAGAGATTCTCGACGCGATCGGGAACATGTCGGTGTTTGATCTGGCAGAGCTGATCGAGGCGTTCAAGACCAAGTTCGGCGTCACGATCACGGCGCCGGTGGCGGCCGCACCGGCCGCCGGAGCGGCGGCTGCGGCGCCCGCTGTCGAAGAGCAGAGCGAGTTCACGGTGATCCTGAAGAGCGGCGGCGACAAGAAGATCCAGGTGATCAAGGAAGTGCGGTCGATCACCAGCCTGGGCTTGAAAGAGGCGAAGGATCTGGTCGAAGCCGGGGGGCCGGTGAAGGAGGGCGTCTCCAAACAGGAAGCCGAGGAAATCAAGAAGAAGCTCGAAGCGCAAGGCGCGGTCGTCGAACTGAAGTAGCCCGCGGACGCTGCGGGCCATGGGGGCACGCGGCGACAACGTGGTCTTCTTCGGTTCAGGCGACATGCGCGAATTGCTCAACTCCTGCTCGTTCGTTCGAGTGACTGTGCTCCGCCTCGGATCCCGACTGCGGGTCCGGGGAGGCGGGGCCTTTTGCGTTTTCGGTAAGGGGCAGACATGACGAAGACCGTACCGGTAGTGTCGTTCGGGAAGCTCGAGACGGGGATGCCGATGCCGCATCTCCTGGACATCCAGACGCGCGCGTTCCAGTCGCTGCTGGCGCCGGACGGCAAGGGCACCGAGCGTGCCGACGTCGGGCTGGAGCGGGTGTTCAAGGATCTGTTCCCGATCCAGGATGTGAACGGCAATTACTCGCTCGAGTTCGTGAAGTACGCGCTCGGGGAGCCGAAGTATTCGGTCGAGGAGTGCATCGAGCGCGATATGACGTACTCGGTGCCGCTCAAGGCGACCCTGCAGCTCGTGGTGATGGAAGAAGTGGGCGAAACGACCAAGACCAAACGGCCCAAGAACATCATCGAGAAGGAAGTCTACCTGGGCGAGCTGCCCATCCTCACGCCGCTCGGCACCTTCGTCATCAACGGCGCCGAGCGCGTGATCGTGTCGCAGCTGCACCGCTCGCCGGGCGTCGTGTTCGAGGAGAGCGTCCACCCCAACGGCCAGCGGCTCTTCTCGGCGCGCATCATCCCGTTCCGGGGCTCGTGGGTCGAGTTCACGATCGACATTCACGACGTGATCTACGTCCACATCGACAAGAAGAAGAAATTCCCGGCCACCGCGCTGCTGCGGGCCTTCGGCTACGGCACCAACGCCGAAATCCTGAAGCTGTTCTACGCGACGAAGGACATCGACATCACCGGCAAGCTCGAGGGCCGCGCCCAGAAGCGTGAAGTCCTGGGGACCCTGCTGGCGGCCGACGTGCCCGATCCGGAGAACAAGAAGGGGGAGCCGCTGGGCCGTGTGGGCGACGAGCTGACGCTCGACAAGTTCAACACGTTCCGGCGCGCCGGCATCACCAAGGTGAAGGTGTTCGCCGGATATACGAGCTACGACCTGCGCGACGACGCGCAGCCCACCAGCACGCGCGAGCGCTCGGGGCCGCTGATTCTGGCCACCGACGCCGCCGACCCCGAGACGGGGGAAGTCCTGGCGGAGGCGGGCCGCGAGGTGTCCGACACGATGCGCAAGAAGCTGACCAAGGCGGGCGTGCACGTCGTGGACGTGCTGCTCCCGGCCGGGCGCAGCGAGTCGCCGCTCATCAAGAACACGCTGCTCAAGGACCCGACGCACTCCGAGAGCGAGGCGCTGGAGCAGATCTACACGCTGCTGCGGCCGGGCGAGGCGCCCAATCTCGAGACGGCGCGGCAGGCCCTCGAGCGCCTGTTCTTCCACCCCAAGCGCTACGACCTGGGACGGGTGGGCCGCTACAAGATCAACCAGCGGCTGAAGCTGAACGTCGCCAAGGACCACACGGTCCTGATGGAAGAGGATTTCATCGCGATCATCCGTTACCTGATCGAGCTGCGGGAAGGGCGCGGCTACACCGACGACATCGATCACCTCGGTAACCGGCGCGTGCGCTCGGTCGGCGAGCTGATCGCCAATCAGTTCTCGGTGGGCCTGTCGCGCATGGCCCGGCTCATCAAGGAGCGCATGAGCATCAACAACGATCCCGAGCGGATCACGCTCGACGATCTGGTGAACGCCCGGACGGTGAGCGCCGTGATCCAGGCGTTCTTCGGCAGCTCGCAGCTGTCGCAGTTCATGGATCAGACCAATCCGCTGGCTGAGCTGACGCACAAGCGCCGGCTCAGCGCGCTCGGTCCCGGCGGGCTCACGCGCGAGCGCGCCGGATTCGAAGTGCGCGACGTGCACTACTCGCAGTACGGCCGCATGTGCCCGATCGAGACGCCGGAAGGTCCGAACATCGGCCTCATCACGAGTCTGTCCTGCTACGCGCGCGTCAACGAGCTGGGCTTCGTCGAGACGCCGTACCGCGTGGTGAAGGACGGCCGCGTGACCGATGACGTGCGCTGGCTGTCGGCGTCCGAAGAAGAGGAATACGCGGTGGCGCAGGCCAACGCGCCGCTCACCGAGGACGGGCGGTTCGCCGAAGATCTGGTGCTGTGCCGCAAACGGGACGACTACCCGATGCTGGCGCCGGCCAAGATCGACTTCATGGACGTGGCGCCGGAGCAGCTGGTGTCGATCGCGGCCGCGCTGATCCCGTTCCTGGAGCACGACGACGCCAACCGCGCGCTCATGGGCTCCAACATGCAGCGGCAGTCGGTGCCGCTCCTCTTCCCGCAGGCCCCGCTGGTGGGCACCGGGCTGGAGGAGCGCGTGGCCCGCGACTCGGGGGCCGTCGTGATCGCGCGCCGTGCGGGCACCGTCACACGGGTGACCGCCGATGAGATCATCATCGACACCGGTGACGACGAACGCCGCGCGACGGACAACCCGCTGGCCCGCCTGAAGCAGCACGACCGCTTCCGGCTCAAGAAGTTCTGGCGCACCAACCAGGATACGGCGATCAACCAGCGCCCCCTGGTGCACGTGGGGCAGAAAGTCCGCGCCGGTCAGATTGTGGCCGACGGGGCCGCCACCGAGCGCGGGGAGCTGGCGCTCGGCGCCAACGTCACGGTCGCGTTCATGCCGTGGTACGGGCACAACTTCGAGGACGCCATCGTGCTCTCGGAGCGCCTGGTGAAGGACGACGTGTATTCGTCGATCCACATCCAGGAGCTGGAGCTCCACGTCCGTGACACCAAGCGCGGCCGCGAGGAGATCACGCGCGAGATCCCGAACGTCGCCGAAGAGTCGCTGGTCGATCTGGACGAGCGGGGCATCGTGCGCATCGGCGCCCACGTGAAGGCGGGCGACATCCTGGTGGGCAAGATCACCCCCAAGGGCGAGACCGAGCTGTCGCCGGAAGAGAAGCTGCTCACGGCCATCTTCGGCGAGAAGGCCAAGGACGTGAAGGACTCCTCGCTCAAGGTGCCGCCCGGCATGGAGGGCGTGGTCATCGACGTGAAGATCTTCTCGCGCATCGAGGACCAGGTGGTCGAAAAGGACCGCGGCGAGCGCATCGGCGAAGTGCGCCGGCTCGAGGGAGAAGAGAAGGCCCGCATTTCCGAGGCGGTGACCGCGGAATTGCGCGACCTCCTGGCCAATCAGGAAGTCGGGTTGATGCTCAAGGCCGGGACCGTGGAAGAGTATCTCCCGGCCGGGACCAAGCTCACGCGCGCGCAGCTCGCCGAAATCGATTTCACGGACCTCGATCTGAAGACGCTGCGCGTTTCGGCGAAGCCGGTAAACGAGCGGCTGCGGGGCGTGCTGGACGCCGCGTCCGGTGAGCGGGCCAAGATCGAAGAGAAGTCGGAGGATCAGATCGACAAGATCCTCCAGCCCGACGAGCTGCCCCCCGGGGTGATTCAGCTCGTGAAGGTGTACTGCGCCGAGAAGCGCAAGATCTCGGTCGGCGACAAGATGGCGGGCCGGCACGGCAACAAGGGCATCATCGCCCGCATCGTGCCGGAGGAAGACATGCCGTTCCTGCCGGACGGGTCGCCGGTGGACATCGTCTTGAACCCGCTCGGGGTGCCGTCCCGGATGAACGTGGGGCAGATCCTCGAGACGCACCTCGGGTGGGCGGCACGGCTGCTCGGCTTCGACGCCAAGACCCCCGTGTTCCAGGGGGCCGATGAGCTGGAGATCGGCGTGCTGTTGCGGCTCTCCGGGATGACGTGGGCGGCCGAGGCGCTGCGCCTTGCGGTGCGGCCGCCGTTCATCGACGAAGACCTGGTGCGCCGCATCGTCTCGGACCTGCGGCGGCTGCCGCACACGAACGGCGACCGGCCCGATGTGTCGACGTCGGGCATCGCGGCGCTCGGGTCGCGGTCACTCTCGGCCGAGACGCGCGACGTGTACCACAAGCTGGTCGATTTCCTCAAGTTCGCGGCCAAGGAGCTGGCCGAGCGTGAGCTCGCCCAGCGTCGCGCCGAGCATGAGTTCCATCAGGCGCGCCTGACGGATGAGACGCTCAACAAGTACGAGAAGACGTCGTTCAAGACCGGTTTGAAGGAAACCGAAAAGCTGTTGGAGCGCGACAAGGCGGCCGACGTCCTGGCGGGCGCCGACATGCCGGCGCTGGCCGGCATGCTGGGTCCCGCGTCCGAAGCGGACACGGACAAAGCCGTGAACGAGCTGCTGCGCTCGGCGGGGTTGTCGCCCGCGGGCAAAGCGCGGCTGCGCGACGGCCGCTCGGGCGAGTACTTCACGTCCGACGTCACGGTCGGCTCGATTTACATGATGAAGCTGTCGCACCTGGTGGACGACAAGATTCACGCCCGGTCGATCGGGCCCTACTCGCTCGTGACGCAGCAGCCGCTGGCCGGCAAGGCGCAGTTCGGCGGGCAGCGTTTCGGCGAGATGGAGGTCTGGGCGCTCGAGGCGTACGGCGCGGCGCACACGCTGCAGGAGATCCTCACGGTCAAGTCGGACGACGTGAATGGTCGCAGCCGCGTGTACGAAGCCATCGTCAAGGGGCAGAACCTGCCGAAACCCGGCATCCCCGAATCCTTCAACGTGCTGGTGAAGGAACTACAGGCCCTGGGTCTACGGGTGACCCTGGGTATCACCGAAGACGTCGAAGAGTAAGGGGAAAGGGAGCACACCGATGATCGATTTCCGGAGCGGTCGCGAGCCGAAAAACGCGAGCTTCGATTACATCCAGATCCGGATCGCCTCACCCGAGGAGATCCGCGGTCCCAAGGATGCCAAGGAGCGCGAGCGGCTCGAGCTGCAGGGCCAGCGCCAGTGGTGGTCGTGGGGAGAAGTCACGAAGCCCGAGACCATCAACTACCGCTCGTTCAAGCCCGAGCGGGACGGTCTGTTTTGCGAGCGCATCTTCGGGCCGGTGAAGGACTGGGAGTGTCACTGCGGCAAGTACAAACGCATCCGCTACCGCGGCGTGATCTGCGATCGCTGCGGCGTCGAGGTGACGCTGTCCAAGGTGCGCCGCGAGCGCATGGGGCACATCGAGCTCGCGGTGCCGGTGGCGCACATCTGGTTCTTCAAGACGCTGCCGTCCCCGATGGGCAACCTGCTCGACATGACCCTGCGCGACCTCGAGCGCGTGATCTATTACACGAACTACGTGGTGATCGAGACGGGCGAGCAGGAAGTCGAAGAGAAGGAGCTGCTCGACGAGGACCGCTACCTCGAGCTGCGCGCCAAGGCCAAGAACGAGGGCGATAACGCGTTCCGGGCCGAGATCGGTGCGCCGGCCGTGCGGCAGCTGCTCGAGCGCATCAATGTCGACAAGCTGTCCGACGAGCTGCGGGAAGTCGTGGCCACGGAGACGAGTCAGCATCGCAAGAAGCAGATGCTGAAGCGGCTCAAGATCGTCGATGCGTTCCGCAATTCGGGACAAGCGGGCGAAGCTCGCAACAACCCGCAGTGGATGATTCTCGACGTGGTGCCGGTGATTCCGCCCGACCTGCGGCCGCTGGTGCCGCTGGACGGCGGGCGCTTCGCCACGTCCGATCTCAACGATCTGTACCGGCGCGTGATCAACCGCAACAACCGGCTGCAGAAGCTGATCCTGCACCGGGCGCCGGAAGTCATCCTGCGCAACGAGAAGCGCATGCTCCAGGAAGCGGTAGACGCGTTGTTCGACAACGGCCGCCGCTCCAAGGCGATCCGCGGGCGCGGCAAGCGGCCGCTGAAGTCCCTGTCCGACATGCTGAAGGGCAAGCAGGGCCGGTTCCGGCAGAACCTGCTTGGCAAGCGCGTGGACTATTCGGGCCGCTCGGTGATCGTGGTCGGTCCCGAGCTGCGGCTGCACCAGTGCGGGCTGCCCAAGGCGATGGCGGTGGAGCTGTTCAAGCCGTTCATCATCCACAAGCTGGTGGAGAAGGGCATCGCCGAGACGGTGAAGCGGGCGAAAAAGATCGTCGAGAAGGAATCACCCGAAGTCTACGAGATCCTCGAGGAGATCATCGAGGACCATCCCGTGTTGTTGAACCGCGCCCCGACGCTGCATCGGCTCGGCATTCAGGCATTCGAGCCGGTCCTGGTGGAGGGGAAGGCGATCCGCATCCACCCGCTGGTGTGCGCGGCGTTCAACGCCGACTTCGACGGCGACCAGATGGCCGTGCACGTGCCGCTCTCGTTCGAGAGCCAGCTCGAATGCCGGTTGCTGATGATTTCGTCCAACAACGTGCTCAAGCCGTCCGACGGCCGGCCGGTGGCCGAGCCGAGCCAGGACATGGTGCTGGGCTGTTACTTCCTCACCAAGGAGCCGGTCGAGTTCGAGGCGCGGCTGCTCAAGGCGCCGCGCATCGGGTCGATGGCGGAGCTCGAGATGGGGCTGGGACTCAAGCGCTTCGAGTTCCACACGCCGGTCCATTATTGGTACATCCCGCCGGTGGACGCCGGCGAGGCGCGGTGGGTGAGCACGACGGCGGGGCGGGTGATCTTCAACAGCATCCTGCCCGACATGCTGCGCAAGGACCTGGGGTTCCAGAACAAGGCCATGCGCAAGCGGGATCTCTCGGAGCTGGTGTTCGAGAGCTATCGCCGCGCCGGCTTGTCTCCCACGGTGCAGTTCCTGGACGCGCTGAAGGAGTTCGGCTTCCGCTACGCGACCATGGGGGGCGTCTCGATCGGGGTGGAGGATCTCGAGATCCCGGCCGAGAAGAGCTCGTTGCTGCACGACGCGGAAGCGCGCGTGGAGCGGTTCCAGCGCGCCTACGCCACCGGCCAGATCACCTTCGGCGAGCGCTATAACAAGGTGATCGACGCCTGGACGCACGCGAACAACGACATCGCGGAAGCGATGGTCGCGACGATGCGGCGCTCCAAGGGCGGCTTCAATCCGGTGTTCATGATGTTCGACTCCGGCAGCCGCGGCAGCCGCGACCAGATCCGCCAGCTGGCGGGGATGCGCGGCCTGATGGCCAAGCCGCAGAAGAAACTGACGGGCGGCATCGGCGAAATCATCGAGAGCCCGATCAAGTCCAACTTCCGTGAAGGGCTGTCGGTGCTCGAGTACTTCATCTCGACGCACGGCGCGCGGAAGGGTCTGGCCGACACGGCG
>Ga0075429_100006140_pt1 | contig 10387 bp, 10 predicted proteins | sample RhiMetdeltSRZDD3_FD_75295 | JGI IMG/M metagenome (GOLD analysis project Ga0075429, IMG submission 75295) | Populus rhizosphere microbial communities from Tennessee, USA - Rhizosphere MetaG P. deltoides SRZDD3 | ecosystem: Host-associated > Plants > Roots > Rhizosphere > Soil | place: USA...
GGTGAACAGGTTGGACAGGGTGATGATCAGCTTGTGCGGATCGCCGCGGGAGGCCTTCACGTCCAGCAGGCCGTCGGCACCGGAATTGCCGGGCTTGTTGACCACCGCCAGCGGCTGGCGCATCAAGCGGTGATCGGCCACCATCTTCTGGATGAAACGCGCCATCTGGTCGGCACCGCCGCCCGTGCCCGCAGGCACCACCAGCTCGACCGGCGCTGTCGGCTCCCACGCCACGGCCGGGACGGTGGTGCAGGCCAGGAAGATGGCGATCGCGCAGCGCAAGCGTGCGGCCATGCCCGAGCGGGTCGACGAACCGGAGACTGCGCCCGAGCCGATCAATGGGTCTTGCAACATTCGCGGGATGTTAGGTCATGCGCCCCGAGCTCCGAGGTGCGCCGGCCCTGCGAGAGCGGTCGCACCGGTGGGATTTAACGCAACGGGACTCGCCCCGTGGTTCGGAATCGCCACACGCGGACCTTCGGCTCCTGCGAAGTGCCGCTGCGGCGGCTCGACGGGCAGGCGCATCTCGTCCCGCCGCCGGCCGGGTCCCCGCCCTCACCCCCCGCCGCGCTGCGTGAACAGGTCGAACCGCCGCATGAAGCCCGCCCGCGCCTGCGCATCCACCCCCTCGAAAGCGAACGCCACGTGCAGCCGCGGAATGCGCAGCAAGGCGATGGCGCGCGCCGGCATCGGCTGCCAGCGCAGGCGCAGGACGCCGCCGGCGACGGACACCGTCGCCTCGCGCCGATGCACGCGCACCGGGCAGCCGCCCACCGCCGCGGGCAGCCATTGCAGCCACTCCGCCTCGGTGCATCCCATGTCACGCTCGAAGCGCTCCTCCACGCACGCGACCCCTCAGAGCCGATGAACGACTCGCTGGTGGACGGTTGGCGCGGCTCTGAGCGAGCCGACGACGCTGCACGATTTCATCGGTGCTTCGCTCCGTCGGCTCAGCCCCCCGCGATGGGCGGCCAGATGGCGAGCACGTCGCCCTCCTTCAGCGTGCGCGTGAGCCGCTCGGCCGGCGGCACGAACACGCCGTTGACGAGCACCAGGTGGACCAGCTTCGGCGGCAGGCCGAACGGCTCGATCACCTGCGCGATGGCCGCGTCGCCCGGCACCTCGAGCGGCATCTCGTTGCCCGCGCGCACCGCCGGGGGCAGGTACTGCGTGAGGCTCGCGTACAGCTTGAACGTGATGTTCATGCCGCCACGGCGGCCCGCTGCTCGCGGGCCTGCGCGCGGGCGAGGTAGGCCTCCATCAGCCGGGTCGGATCCTGCATCAGCCGGTCCTTCCACTCGCCCAGCTTCACGCGCCCCTCCACCAGCCCGCGCATCACGCCCACGTGCTCGGTCCAGCCGACGCTGTTGCAGCCGACGAGCACGTCGTCGCTGAACTGCAGGCTGAGGTGCCGGTTCGCGGCGCGGTCGGTGAGCTCGACGTGGTCGCCGCCCGGCACGCCCTGCCAGTCGCCGAAGCTGGCGGAGACGAGGCCCAGCGTGTCGAGCACGTTGATCTGCGTGACGCCCGCCAGCCGCGCGGGGCGCCCCGCCATGTTCATCCCGGCCACGTAGGCCTGGTCGGCCGCGTTGGGCTGGATCGCGCTCACGATGGTGCGGCCGCTCGCGGTGTCGAACGCCTCGGCGCAGTCCCCCGCGGCGTAGATGCCGGGCACGCTGGTCTGCATGCGGTCGTCGGTGAGCACGCCCTGCAGGCAGGTGATGCCCGAGTCCTCGAGGAAGCCGATGTTCGGCCGCACGCCGGTGGCGCTGATGACCAGGTCCGCCTCGATGCACTTGCCGTTGGACAGCCGCACCGACAGCGGCGCGCCGACCTCGATCGCCTCCACCTTGGTGCCCGTGAAGACGCGGATGCCCTTCGCCTCGCACCACTCGCGGATCATGCCGCCCGCGGTGGGCCCCATCATGCGCGGCACCATGCGGTCGCCCATCTCGACCACCGTGAGCTCCACGCCGCGCGCGGCGAGCGCTTCCATGATGATGCAGCCGATGAAGCCGGCGCCCATCTGCAGCACGCGCGCACCCTTCACCGCGAGCTGCGCGATGGCGCGCGCGTCCTTCAGCGTCCAGCAGTGGTGCACGCCGGGGGAGTCGATGCCGGGGATGGGCGGCTTGATGGGGCTCGACCCGGTGGCGATCAGCAGCGTGTCGAACGGCATCGCCACGCCGCTGTCGAGCGTGACGGTGCGATAGGCCGTGTTGACCGCGGTGGCGCTGCCGCGCCGCAGCTCGACGCCCAGCGTGTCGTAGTGCACCGGGTCGCGGCGCAGGAGGGTGCCGGACTCGCCGACCTGGCCGGCGAGCAGGTACGGGATCGCCATGCGCGAGTACGGCGTCTCGGGCTCGTCGCCGACGAGGATGATGGAGTCGTGGGGCGCGTGCTTGCGGATGGTCTCGGCCGCGATGACGCCGGCCGGGCCGGCGCCGAGGATCAGGTGGTTCTTCATGGAGGGTCCCCGAAACGGAAAAAGGGCGGTCCGAGAACCGCCCTGGCGTGGCATTCCTGCGCCGGGCGGCGCCCGATCACAGGCCCAGTCGTTCGCGCGTCTCCGGCTTGATGCGGCCCTCGGCGTCCCAGCCGCGCGCCTCGTAGTACTTCGGCAGCATCTCGGGCAGCCTGCTCACCAGGCCCTTCGCCGGGCCGGTCTTCACGCCTTCGGTCAGCAGCCGCTTGGGCAGCGTGTCGTCCGCGCGGGTGAAGCCGGCGCGGTTGTTGAAGTCGCGCTCCATGTTCCAGATGCGCTCGCCGATGGTCGTCATGTTCTCCACGGTGAACTCCTCGCCGCACGCGGCCGCCACCTGCGGCGCGACGTCGGCGAGCGACCAGGCGAAGCTGGTGAAGATGCAGATGCCCGCCGAGTCGAAGGCGGCCGTGACGTCCTGGAAGGCCTTCACCAGCTCGGGCTTGCCCTCGGAGACGAGCGGGTCGGTCTTCACCGGGATGCCGAGGATCTCGGAGGCGACCGTGTACCCGCGCAGGTGGCACGCGCCGCGGTTGCTGGTGGCATAGGCCAGGCCCATGCCCTGGATGCCGCGCCCGTCGTAGGCCGGGAACTCCTGGCCCTTGACGCTCATGGAGAGCTCGGGGTGGCCGTACTTCTCGCACAGGCGCTTGGAGCCCAGGCCCATGTCCTTGCCGAAGCCCTCGCCGGTGGCGGTGAGCTCGGCCAGCTTCGCCAGCGCCGCGGCCGAGCCGAACGGCGCCTCGATGCCGATCTGCTCCTTGGTGAGCACGCCGAGCTGGTAGAGCTCCATCACCGCGCTCACGGTGGCGCCGAACGAGATCGGGTCCATGCCCTGCTCGTTGCACACCATGTTGGCGTACTGCAGCGCCTCGAGATCGTTCACGCCGCTGTTGGCGCCCAGCGCCCACGCCGCCTCGTACTCCAGGCCGCCCGAGGCGCCCCAGTACTGCGGCTTGTTCTCCACCGTGAAGTGGCCTTCGTCCATCTTGCTGATGCGCCCGCACGCGATGGTGCAGCCGAAGCACGCCTGGTTGGTCACCAGGTGCTTCTTGCCGTCGCTCTTGCGCGGCGTGGCCATCGCCTCGGCGGAGATGTCCTTCGCGCCTTCGTACTGGCTGTCGATGTGGTTGCGCGTGGGCAGCGCGCCCACCTCGTTGATGACGTTCATCAGCACCTGCGTGCCGTAGGTGGGCAGGCCCTGCCCCGTCACCGCGTTGTCGCGCAGCACCTTCTTGCCGGCGTTCACCGCGGCCATGAAGGCCTTCGGGTCGCGCACGTTGCCCACGCCCTTGGTGCCGCGCACGGCGATCGCCTTCAGGTTCTTCGAGCCCATCACCGCGCCCACGCCCGAGCGGCCGGCCGCGCGGTGCAGGTCGTTCACGATGGCGGCGTAGAGCACCTTGTTCTCGCCGGCCAGGCCGATGCTCGACACGCGCACCAGCGGATCCTGCAGCGTCTTCTTCAGCGTCTCCTCGGTCTCCCAGACCGATTTCCCCCACAGGCCCGACGCGTCGCGCAGCTCGACCACGTCGTCCTGGATGTACAGGTAGACCGGCTTCGGGGACCGGCCCTCGAAGACGACCATGTCCCAGCCCGCCATCTTGAGCTCGGCGCCCCAGTGGCCGCCCGAGTTCGAGCAGGCGATGGCGCCGGTGAGGGGGCCCTTGGTGATGACCGTGTAGCGGCCGCCGGTGGAGGCCATCGTGCCGGTGAGCGGCCCGGTGGCCCAGATGATCTTGTTCGCGGCGGACAGCGGGTCGACGGTGGCGTCGACTTCCTCCACGAAATACTTGGTGGCGAGGCCGCGCGAGCCGAGGTACTGCCGAGCCCACGTCATGTTGAGCGGCTCGGAGGCGATGGTGCCGTCGGTGAGGTTGACGCGAAGGATCTTTCCAGCCCAGGACATTTCAGTTCTCCTCGTAGCGGCGGATCAGGCGGCGTGCGGCTGGTTGCCGAGCTTGTCGGCCCAGGCGCGCATGCGGTCGAGGCCGGTCCAGTCGGCGTCGACGTAGGTGATGGCGGCGGTGGGGCACGCCTCGGCGCAGGCAGGCTCGCCGCCGCACAGGTCGCACTTCTGCACCTTGCCGGTTTCCTGCACGTAGTTGATGGTGCCGAACGGGCAGCTGATGGTGCACACCTTGCAGCCCACGCACGTGCCTTCGTCGACCACCTTGGCGCCGGTGAGCGTGTCGATGGTGATGGCCTCCACCGGGCACGAATGCAGGCACCAGGCCTCGTCGCACTGCGTGCAGGTGTAGGGCACCTTGCGGCCGGTGTGATGGAAGTCGAACACCTTGATGCGCGACTTGCTGGTGGCGAAGACGCCGTAGTTGTCGTACGAACACGCCATCTCGCACTGCAGGCAGCCCGTGCACTTGTCGGCGTTGATGTGAAGTGTCTTCTGCATGGCCACGGCCTCCTTCGGATGAAATGCGCGCCGCGACGCGGGGCTTGGGGGCGCGTCGGAGGCGATGATGTTCTGCGCCGGGAAACGAGCAAAGGTGGGCTTTACCCTTAGGCGCGGCAGGGGAAAACGATCGCCTGTTCCACGCTGAAACAGCGGACGGCGCGGGCCCGTCCCGACCCGGATCGCCGATGCATCGGCTCGCGAGGGAACGCCGGGCCGCCCCAGGCTTCCTCGACCCCCGCGGGGGCCCCGGCTGCGCGCAGCCCGGCCCTGGGGCCCTCAGCCGGCGGCGGCGTGCCGTTGCGGCAGCGAGGACCCCTGCTTCTTCTGCACCAGCTCCACGCCGTTGCGCACCGCGATGATCTCCGCCACGATCGACACCGCGATCTCGGCCGGCGTCTTGCCGCCCAGGTCCAGGCCCACCGGCCCGTGCAGGCGGTCGATCTCCTGCGCCGTGAGGTCGAACATCGCGAGGCGCTCCTTGCGCTTGGCGGTGTTGCCGCGCGAGCCGAGCGCGCCCACGTAGAACGCGGGGGACTTCAAGGCCTCGAGCAACGCCATGTCGTCGAGCTTGGGGTCGTGGGTGAGCGCCACCACGGCGCTGTGCGGATCGAGCTGCATGGCCGCGGCCACGTCGTCGGGCATGTCCTTGCGGAAGTCGGTGCCCGGCACGTCCCAGGTGAGGTGGTACTCCTCGCGCGGGTCGCAGCAGGTGACCTCGAAGTCCAGCGGCAGCGCCATCTGCGCCAGCACGCGCGAGAGCTGGCCGGCGCCGATGACGAGCAGCCGCCAGCGCGGGCCGTAGACCGCGCGCAGGCGCCGGCCGTCGAAGGCGAACGATTCGTCGCGCTGCGCGGGCTCCAGCGCGACCGCGCCGGTGGCGAGCTCCAGCGTGCGCGCCACCAGCTCGTGGCGCGCGGTGCGCGCGAGCACCTCCCCGATCCATCCCGGGTCGAGCAGCGGCTCCTGCACCAGGCGCAGGTTGCCGCCGCACGGCAGCCCGAAGCGGGCGGCCTCCTCCTTGGTCACGCCGTAGGTGACGAGCGAGGGCACGCCCACGCGCTCGCCGTGGCGCACGCGGTCGATCAGGTCGTCCTCGACGCAGCCGCCGGACACCGACCCGACCACCAGCCCGTCGTCGCGCAGCGCGAGCAGCGCGCCGGGCGGCCGCGGGGCCGAGCCCCAGGTCTCGATGACCGTCACCAGCCATACGCGGCGGCCGGCGGCGAACCAGTCGCGCGCCTGCGCCAGGACTTGGAGATCGAGGCTGTCCACGGGTCGGGCTCCGGAAGGAAAAGTGCGGCTCGACGAGCCTAGCGCGGACCGGCTCCCTTCGGCTGTGGCGGAGGGCCGGGGTGGGGCCGGCGCGCGCGGGGGCGGCTCGTCCGGCCCGGTCACCCTACCCTGCCCGGTAGGGCGAGGGAAATACGGTCAATCCCATGGCAGCTCGCCGCGCAGGAACCGCATCGCCTCCTCCGGCAGCGGCCCGTCGAAGAAGCGCGCCGTCGGCACGTCGGCCAGCAGCCGGCCGTGCTCCAGGTACACCACCCGGCTCGCGAGACGCTTCACCTGCCCCAGGTTGTGCGAGCTGATGAGCACGGTGATCCCCTGCGCCGCGAACTCCCCGACCAGCGTCTCCACCTCGCGCTTGGCGCTCGGGTCCAGGCTCGCGGTGGGCTCGTCGAGCAGCAGCACCTCCGGCCGCAGGGCCCAGGCGCGCGCGAGCGCCGCGCGCTGCTGCTGGCCGCCCGAGAGCACGCGCCCGATGCGCCCGGCCTCGCTCGCCAGGCCGACGCGCTCGAGCGCATGCATCGCGCGCTCGCGCCGCTCGGCGCGCGGCACGCGCTGCAGCATGAGGCCCAGCTCGACGTTGGCGCGCACCGTCATGCGCAGCATGAACGGGCGCTGGAACACCATGGCGATGCGCGGCGCGCCCGCCATGCGCCGCTCCCCGCCGGCCAGCGGCACCAGGCCGTGCAGCGCGCGCAGCAGCGTGCTCTTGCCCGACCCGTTCGCGCCGACGAGCGCGATGCGCTCGCCGCGCGCAACCGCCAGGTCCACCGCGTTCAAGGCGACCTTCGGACCGAAGCGCACGGTGGCGCCGCGAAGCTCCAGCAACGGCGTCATCCGGTCACCCAGGCGCATCGCGCGGTCCCTGCGAGAGGGACGGCGCGGCGCCGCCGCGGCGGCCGTGCGCCAGCGCTCACGGCAGCACCCCCGCCTCGCGATCGCCCCGGATGCGCCAGCCGCGCAGCGCGCCGATGACCACGTTCAGCACCAGCACCACGCCCAGCAGCACGAACCCGAGCGCGAGCGCCACCGGCAGGTCGCCCTTGCTCGTCTCCAGCGCGATCGCGGTGGTCATCACGCGCGTCACGCCGGCGATGTTGCCGCCCACCATCATCACCGCGCCCACCTCGGAGACGGCGCGGCCGAAGGCCATGAGCGCGAGCGTGAGGATCGCCAGCCGCTCGTCCCACGCGATGATGAGCGCGCATTCGAGCCGCGTGGCGCCGAGCGAGCGCAGCTGCTCGCCGTGGTCGCGCATCGCGTCCTCGATGGTCTGGCGCGCGAGCGCGGCGACGATCGGCGTGACGAGCAGGGACTGCGCGATGACCATCGCGGCGGGCGTGAAGAGGATGCCCCACGCGCCCAGCGGCCCGGCGCGCGAGAGCAGCAGGTACACGATGAGGCCCACCACCACCGAGGGCAGCGCGAGCAGCGTGTTGAGCACGACGATCACGCCGCTGCGCCCCGGGAAGCGCCACACCGCGATCATCGCGCCCGCGAGCAGTCCGAGCGCGGTCGCGACCAGGCACGCGATGCCGCTCACCGACAGGGACAGCCCGACGATGTGCAGCAGCTGCGGATCGCGGTCGGCGACCAGCCGCGCGGCGGTGGCCAGGCTGTCGAGGAAGGGATTCATGCGGGGGCGAATCCTATCGCCGCCTCGCGCTCGCCAGCCTCGCGCTCACGTGGCGCAGCTGCGAAAGCCGCAGAACCCCCGGTCGTCCTCCGCCATCGCCCAGCGGCGCAGGCGCGTGTGGCGCAGCCGCGCCGGCGTCGCGAACGATGCGCCGCGCTGCGACTTCGCCTGCCCGAAATGGGCGCGCGACGGGTCGGCCCACGGATCGGGCACGAACCCGGGGTACGGCCGGAACGTGCTCGCCGTCCATTCGCGCACGCCGCCCCAGGCGAAGCCGCGCGAGTACGACTGCGCGGCCGCTTCCCACTCCACCTCGGCGGGCAGCCGGCGGCCGGCCCAGCGGCACCAGGCGTCGGCCTCGTGCCAGCTCACGTGCATCGCGGGCTGCCCGCCCGGCACGCGCGCCAGGCGGCCGAAGCGCTGCTGCAGCACGCCGCCGCGCAGCTGGTCGACGTAGCGCGGCACGCGCCGCCCCTCGCGCTGCAGCCAGGCGAGCCCGTGCGGCGACCACCAGCGCGGCTCGTCGTAGCCGCCGTCCTCGACGAACTCGCCGTACTGCGACCACGTGACCGGGTGGGCGTCGATCTCGAATTCCGGCACCGCCACCTCGTGCGCCCACTTCTCGTTGTCGAACACGAAGCCGCCCGGCGCGGAGCCGAGCATCCAGCGCGTGGCGGGGAAGAACAGCGGCTCGCGCGGCGGCGTCGCGAGGGGGTCGCCCACGAGCGCGTGGCGCGAGGCGATCGCGATGCCGAGGCCCTGCGCCGTCTCGGCCAGCGCCTCGGCCTGCAGGTCCTCGTGGAAGAGCGCGAGGCGGTACGCGTACAGCGCCGGATCGGTCTCTTCGGCGCTCTCCAGCAGCTCCAGCGTGAGCTCCATGGTGTCGGCGAGGTACTGGCGCGTCGCGGCCGCGTCGGGCAGCGCCATCGACCAGCGCTGCTCGCGCGCAGACTGTGCCGGGTCGTACCAGCGGTCGGCCTGCGGGAGCACCGAAGGCAGGCGCGGCGCGGTCGGGTCGGCCTCGGCGCCGCGCTGGCGGTGCACGTTGCGCGCCACCCAGCGCTCCTGGAACCACGCCACGTGGCCGATGCGCCACAGCGGCGGGTCCAGGTCCGGCTGCGGCGGCAGCGACCAGGGCGGCGCGCCGAGCGCGTCCTCCAGCGCCGCGAGCCAGCGCAACGTGCGGTTGCGCGCGTCCATGAGCGCCAGCGACAGCAGGTCCCGTCCGGCGCGCCGCATCAGCGGCGAATGCACATCCGCGCTTTCAAGGTCCACCACTCGATCGCTCCCGATGCCGTGCGGATTGTGGCACCCGGACCGAGATAATCGCGCCCCATGCCGTTGCTGATCCCGTTCGCGTCCACGCTCTCCGAAGCCAGCCGGCATGCCCTGCGCGACCTCGCGCTGCCCAACCTCGCGAAGCTGCTGGCGCACAGCCGTCCCGTGGCGCGCTGGGGCGGCGACGAGTACACCCTCACACCGCCGCACGAGCGCGCGCTCGCCGAGGCGCAGGGCTGGAGCGGCGACGACGGCGCCCTGCCCTGGGCCGCGCTGCACGCCGCGCAGGACGGCATCGCGCCCGGCGACGACGCGTGGGGCGAGCTCACGCCGGCGCACTGGCACGTCGGCCGCGACCACATCTCGCTCGCCGACCCGCTCGCGCTCGGGCTCGCCGCCGCCGAGTCGCGCACCGTGTTCGACGCGGTGCGCCCGCTCTTCGAGAGCGAGGGCTGGCGCATGGCGTGGGGCGCGCCCACGCGCTGGTACGCCGCCCACGAATCGCTGCACGGGCTGCCGTGCGCCTCGCTCGACCGCGTGATCGGCCGCAACGTCGACGTCTGGCTGCCCCCGCATCCCGCGGCCCGGCTCGTGCGGCGGCTGCAGAATGAAGTCCAGATGCTGCTCTACCGGTTGCCCCTCAACGACGCGCGCGAGGCGCGCGGCGCGCTCGCCGTCAACTCCTTCTGGCTGAGCGGCTGCGGCCGCGCGCAGGCCGTCGCGGCGCGCGAGCCGGTGCAGGTGGACGACCGGCTGCGCCGGCCGGCGCTCGACGAGGACTGGGCCGCCTGGGCCGACGGCTGGCGCGCGCTCGACGCCGATCCGCTCGCCGAGCTCGCGCGGCGCGCCCGCGACGGCGAGACGGTCTCGCTCGTGCTCTGCGGCGAGCGGCATGCCGAGCGCCACGATGCCGAACCGCCCTCGGCGTGGCAGCGCATCACGCGCGCGTGGCGGGCCACGCCGGTGCACGAACGGCTGGAGGCGCTGTGAGCCCACCCGCATCGCCTCAGCGGCCCCCCGCCCTGCGCCTGCGCGACGCCCCGCCGCGCGTCGCCTGGGCGCTCGAGCAGGCGGGCGTGCCGCCGCTGCTCGCGCGCCTGTTCGCCGCGCGCGGCGTGAAGAGCGCCGACGAGCTCGACGATGGCCTCGCGCGCCTGCTGCCGCCCGCCGGCCTGCACGGCGCGCAAGGCGCCGCGACGCTGCTGGCCGACGCGATCGCGCAGGGCCGGCGCGTCTGCGTCGTCGCCGACTACGACTGCGACGGCGCCACCGCCTGCGCCGTCGCGCTGCG
>Ga0075429_100006142_pt1 | contig 10383 bp, 10 predicted proteins | sample RhiMetdeltSRZDD3_FD_75295 | JGI IMG/M metagenome (GOLD analysis project Ga0075429, IMG submission 75295) | Populus rhizosphere microbial communities from Tennessee, USA - Rhizosphere MetaG P. deltoides SRZDD3 | ecosystem: Host-associated > Plants > Roots > Rhizosphere > Soil | place: USA...
GGTGATCGCGTCGGCGCCGGCGTTGGGAATGACGAGCAGCGTGTTGTTGTCCTTCGCCGCCTTGGCCATCGCCAGGGCGACGCCGGAATGGACGGTGCCGACGAGCACGTCGACGTTGTCGCGCTTGATGAGCTTGTTGACGTTGTCGGTGGCCTTGGACGGCTCCGACTCGTCGTCCACCTTGACGAACTGGACCTCGCGGCCGCCGAGCTTGCCGCCCTGCTCCTGCACGTACAGCCGGAAGCCGTTCTCGATCATGTTGCCGAGCGCCGCGTAGGTGCCGGTGTACGGCAGCATGAAGCCGACCTTGACGGGCGCGCCGCCCTGCGCGTGGGCCGCGGCCGCGGCGCAGAGCGCGGCCGCGGCCGCGAGCTTCGAAACGATCTTCATTCGGATGCTCCAGTTCCTCGTCGATTCAACCCGCTTTCGGCGCGGCGGATGAACGCGCCGGCCGCCTCGATCAGCTGCCCCGGCTGGTCCCGATGGGGCGAATGCCCGCAGTCCGGCAGCACCAGCAGCTCGGCGTGCGGCACGCGGCGGCGGATGCCGAGCAACTGCTCCACCGTGCCGTACTCGTCGTTCTCCCCCTGCACCGCGAGCAGCGGGCAGCGGATGGCGTCGAGCGCGTCCTCGATGTTCCACGCGCGGAATGCCGGGTCCAGCCAGACGTCGTTCCAGCCGCGGAAGGCCGAATCGACGTCGGCATGGTAGCGGCCGAGCCGGGCGCGTAAATCGGTGGTTTCATAGGCCGCGCGCGCCTGCTCGATGCTCGCGATGCCGAAGTCCTCGGTGAAGATGTGCGCGGCCACCGACACCACGCCGGCCACCGGATGGCGCGACGCGTGCAGCAGCGCGATCGAGCCGCCGTCGCTGTGGCCGAAGAGCCAGGGCCGCCGCACGCCGAGCGCCTCGAGCAGCGACGGCAGCACGTCGAACGCCTGGCGGTGCAGGTAGTCGACGGGCCAGCGCTCGCCCGGCGGCTTCGGCGTGGAGCGGCCGTAGCCCTCGCGCGAGAACACCAGCGCGCGCAGGCCGTACGCCGCGCCGAGCCGGGCGGGGAAGTCCTTCCACATCGCGCGCGAGCCGATGCCCTCGTGCAGGAAGACGACCGGCGGCAGCGGCGAGTGCGCGTCGCCCACCCATTCGTACTCCAGCGAGAGCGGCCGGCCCGGCCGCGGCAGGTCGACGAAGCGCACCGCCTCCGTCATCCGTTCTCCCGCTCGCGCAGCCGAAAGCGCTGGATCTTGCCGGTGGCGGTCTTGGGCAGCTCGGGGATGAACTCGATCTCGCGCGGGTACTTGAAGGGCGCGAGGCGGTCCTTCACGAACGCCTTGAGGTCGGCGTCGGTGGCCTGCGCGCCGGGGCGCAGGACGACGAAGGCCTTCGTCTTCACCAGGCCCTCCGCGTCGGTCTTGCCGATCACCGCGGCCTCGAGCACCGCGGCGTGCTGCATGAGCGTCGCCTCCACCTCGAACGGCGAGACGTACATGCCGCTCACCTTGAGCATGTCGTCGCTGCGGCCGGCATAGGTGTACACGCCGTCGGCGTCGCGCGTGTACTTGTCGCCGGTGCGCGTCCAGTCGCCCATGAAGGTGCGCTGCGACTTCTCCCGGTCCTGCCAGTACATGAGCGCGGCGGTCGGGCCCGACACCTGCAGGTCGCCGATCTCGCCGGCGCCGGCCTCCTCGCCGCCCTCGGTGACCAGGCGCAGCCGGTAGCCGGGCACGACGCGGCCGGAGGTGCCGTAGCGCACGTCGCCCGGCCGGTTGGACAGGAAGATGTGCAGCATCTCGGTGGAGCCCAGGCCGTCGACGATCTCGCAGCCGGCATGGCGCGTGAAGCGCTCGCCGATGTCGCGCGGCAGCGCCTCGCCGGCCGACGAGCACAGGCGCAGCTTCAGCCGCTCGCGCGGCGGGAGATCGGGCGCGGCGAGCATGCCGGCGTAGCCGGTCGGCGCGCCGCAGAACACCGTCACGCCGTGCTCGACCCAGCGCCTGAACACCGCCGCGGGCGTGGGGCGCTCGGCCATCAGCACCGTCGTGGCGCCCACCGAGAGCGGGAAGGTGAGCGCGTTGCCCAGCCCGTAGGCGAAGAACAGCTTGGCCGCGGAGAACACGACGTCGGACTCGCGCAGCCCGAGCACCGCCTTGCCGTAGAGCTCCGCCGTCCAGTAGAGGTTGGCGTGGGTATGCACCGTGCCCTTGGGACGCCCGGTGGAGCCGGAGGAGTAGAGCCAGAACGCGATCTCGTCGGCCGCGGTGTCGGCCGGCGCCGGCTGGGGCGGGTGGTCCAGCAGCCGCGCGAAAGGCGTGGCGCCTTCGGGCGCGTCGCCGCCGCAGACCACCACCGGCGCCGCCGAGCCGGCGCGGTCCAGCGCCTCGCGCACGGCGGGCCACAGGGCGGCCGACACGATCGCCGCCTGCGCGCGGCAGTGGCTCAGCATGTAAGCGTAGTCGCCGGCGGTGAGCAGGGTGTTCACCGGCACCGGCACGATGCCGGCGTGGAGCGCGCCGAGGAAGGCGACCGGGAAGTCGACGGTGTCGTGCATCAGCATCAGCACGCGCTCTTCGCGCCGCAGTCCGAGCGCCGCCAGCCCCGTGGCGCAGCGGCGCACGCGGTCGGCCAGCTCGCCGTAGGTGAGGCGGCCGCGGTCGTCCACGTAGGCCGGCCGCGCCGCGCGCGCGGCGTTGGCCTCGAGCAGCCAGGCGGCCGCGTTGAAGCGCGCGGACGGCGCCGCAGGGGGGGCGTCTTGCGACGATGGGGGAAGGGGAACCGCCATGGCGCCTCCGGGGCTGTGGTCCGACTGCCGAGAAGCGATGCAGTATGTTGCATCACCACGCCGGCAGTGTAGGCGCACGATGGTGCGAACGGAGGCAGGAAAACCCCGATCACATGCACTAAAGTGCATGGCTCGCGGGCGTGGCCAAGGCCTTCCCATATCACGCCACGGATTGACCCGACCCGGGGCACGGCCCTTGACCCGCGCTCGACGAGCGCTCAAGCTGCCTGCTTTCGCCCGCAAATTTCGCTCGGGAGGTGCGTTCGTGAAGATCCTGGTGCCCGTCGACGGCTCCACCTTGTCGCTCGAAGCGGTCCATCACGCCGTGCGTCTCGTGCGCGACGGCCTGAAGGCGAGCATCGTGCTGGCCAACGTGCAGGAGCCGAGCTCGCTGTACGAGATGGTGGTGGTGCACGACCCGCAGGCGCTGCGCCGCGTGGCCGTGGAGGCCGGCGAGCACGCGCTCGCCGAGGCCGACGCGCTGCTCACCCGCGCCGACATCGAGCACGAGACCGAGATCGCCTCCGGCGAGCCGGCGCACACGCTGATCGACCTGATCGACAACTACGGCTGCGAGGCCGTCGTGATGGGCGCGCACGGGCAGGGCCAGGGCACCGCCCCGTTCGGCTCGGTGGCGCACGAGGTGCTGCGCCACGCGCCGGTGCCGGTGACGATCGTGCGCGCGCCCGCCCGCATGGAGGCGGCGGAAGGGGCCGAAGGCGCGGAGGCGGGCGAGCCGACGGACGCCGACCTGGCGCAGCCGCCCGAAACCCGCACCTGAGCCGACGGAGCGAAGCACCTATGAAATCGCGCAGCGTCGTCGGCTCGCTCGGAGCCGCGCCGACCGTCCACCAGCGAATCGTTCGCAGGCTCTGAGCCGACGGAGCGAAGCACCTATGAAATTGTGCAGCGTAGTCGGCTCGCTCGGAGCCGCGCCGACCGTCCACCAGCGAATCGTTCGCAGGCTCTGAGCCGCCGATGTCGTCCGTCTTCGACCCCGTCCTGCTCGGCGCGTCCAGCCTCAAGGTCGTCACGGCCGGGCAGCAGTCGCCGCAGCGGCTGGCCGAGCAGCAGGCGCGCCGGCTCGCCCGGCTGCTCGCGTCCGCGTCCACGCGATCGGGCCTGTACCACCGGCTGCTGAAGGGGCGCGACGTCGAGCGGCTCGCGCTCGCCGACCTGCCCGTGGCGACGAAGAGCGAGCTGATGGGGCACTTCGACGAGTGGGTCACCGATCCGGCGCTGCGGCTCGAGGACCTGCGCGCCTTCGCCGCCGACCGCCGGCGCATCGGCGAGCCGTACCTCGGCCGCTACGTCGTCTGGGAGAGCTCGGGCACGAGCGGCCAGCCGGCGATCTTCGTGCAGGACGCGCAGGCGATGGCCGTCTACGACGCGCTGGAGGCGTTGCGCCGCCCGGTGCCGCGGCCGTGGCAGCGGCTGGTGGATCCGCTGTGCGTCGCCGAGCGCATCGCGTTCATCTGCGCAACGACGGGCCACTTCGCGAGCGTCGTGTCGGCGCTGCGGCTGCGGCGGCTGAACCGCTGGCTCGCGGGGTCGATGCGCAGCTTCTCGATCCTGCAGTCCACGAAGGACCTGGTCGACGACCTGAACCGCTTCAAGCCCACGATCATCGTCACGTACCCGACCGCGGCCGCGCTCCTGGCCGAGGCTTTCCGGCGCGGCACGCTGGCCACCCGGCCGCGGGAGGTGTGGACGGGCGGCGAGACGCTGAGCCCCGCGGTGCGCCGCCACGTGGCGGAGACCTTCGCCTGCTCGGTGAGCAACAGCTACGGCGCCTCGGAGTTCCTGCCGATGGGCTGGGAATGCCGGCACGGCCACATGCACGCGAACACCGACTGGGTGCTGCTCGAGCCGGTCGACGACCGGAACCGGCCGGTGCCGAACGGCGAGTTCTCGCACACGACGCTGATCACCAACCTCGCCAACGAGGTGCAGCCGATCATCCGCTACGACCTGGGCGACCGCATCCGCATGCAGGCCGAGCCGTGCCGTTGCGGGTCGCCGTTCCCGGTCATCGAGGTGGAGGGCCGCTGCGACGAGCCGCTGCGCATGCGCGGGCGCGACGGCGGCACGGTCACGCTGCTGCCAATGGCGCTCACCACCGTGCTCGAGGACGATGCGCAGGTGTTCGAGTTCCAGCTGCGGCAGCGCGACGAGAGCACGCTCGTGCTGCGCCTGGCGGCCACCGGCGCGGCCGCGGACCGCGCGTTCGCGCGCTGCGGCACGGTGCTGCAGGCGATGGCCGAGCGGCAGGGCCTGGCGCCGATCCGCGTGCTGGCCGAGCCCGGCGGGTGGATCGCCCAAGGTCGCAGCGGCAAGGTGCCGCGCGTGGTGGCCGCGCCGCCGCCGGCGCCGCGCGCGCCGGCGGCCGAGGCGAGCGACGCGGCGGCGCTGCACGAGGCCGGGTAAGCTCGGCTCCCCGTGCGGCAGCCGAGGACCCCGATGCAAAGGCGAGCGAAGTACCTGGTGGTGATCGATTCGGCGGGCGAGATGGTGGCGCGCATGTTCGACGCGCAGCGCCGCCTCATCGTCGACTTCGACGCCTCGTCGTCCGAGGTGGCGGTGATGACCCAGGGCCTGGCGCCGGCGCGCGGCGCCGCCGGCGCGGCCTGGCACGACGCGCTGCAGGGGCACAGCCAGCGCGAGCGCGAGCAGGCCGAGGTGTATACGCTCGACGTGTGAGCCACCGGGCCGGCCGCCCCCAGGCGAACTCCGCAGGCCGCCCGGCCGGATTCAGAGCCTGTGAACGATTCGCCTTTGAACGGTCGGCTCGGCTCTGAGCGAGCCGACTGCGCTGCACGATTTCACAGGTGCTTCGCTCCGTCGGCTCACACCACCAGCGCGACGATGGCGGCCTGCGCCCGTCCGCCCGCGATGTCGAGCCGCCCGACCGTCACCGGCAGCTTGAAGCGGCGCGGCCCCGCGCTGCCGGGATTCACGAACAGGATGCCGTCGCGGCGCTCGACCACCGGCTGGTGGGAGTGGCCGGTGACCACCACGTCGGCGCCGGCCGCCGCCGGGTGGCGCGCCAAGTGCGCGCGGTCGTGCACGACGAACACGCGCACGCCGCCCAGGGCCAGCACGGCGGTCTCGGGCAGCGAGCCGGCCCAGTCCCCGCGGTCGTTGTTGCCGCGCACTGCGGTCAGGGGCGCGATGGCGCCGAGCGCCGCCAGGATCGCGGGGTCGACGATGTCGCCGGCGTGCACGATGGCGTCGCTGCCGCGCAGCGCCTCGAGCGCCTGCGGGCGCAGCAGCCCGTGGGTGTCGGAAATGAGCCCGACCCGCAGCTCACGCATCGCTGCAGAGCCCGCTCGGGTCCTCCTGCGCGAGGTAGCCGTGCAGCGCGCGGATGGCCGAGGACGCGTGCTGCCCCCAGTGCGACTGGAAGCCGAAGCCCCATTGCCAGAGCGCGTCGTCCACGCGGCCGCGTTCGTGCAGGTGCAGGCCGAGCGCGACGTCGCCGTAGATGGCCGCCAGGTCGTCCGCCAGCTCGCCGACGCGCGGCGGCTCGCTCGGCACGTGCGGGCAGAAGATCTCGCTGTAGTGCTGCAGCGCGAGCGCGCTCGCGCGCAGGCGCACCTGGTTCAGGCGCGCTTCCAGGAACACCGGCAGCTCGGTGGGCTGCACCGCGACGCTCGGGCTCCAGGGCTGCGGCAGCGCGAGCGCCTCGGCGTAGAGCTGCGTCACGCGGCGCAGGGCGTCCGGTGCGGTGAGGCGGTCCGCGCAGGCGCTGCCGTCCGCCCAGCCGACGAAGCGCTCGGCCTCGCGGCTGAAGCGCGCGGCGACGGAACGGCGGTGCTCGCTGCGATGCATGGCGCATCGTAGAGCGAACCGCCGCTCGGGTTGCGCCCGCCGATCCCACGACCCGGGTGGGCCGGGGGTTGCCCGCGCCTACAGGGGCAGGCCGACGTAGTTCTCGGCGAGCGAGGTGGACGCGGCGGCCGAATGCACGAGGTAATCGAGCTCGGCCATCTGCATCCGGTGGCCGAACGCGCCGGTCTCCGGGAAGTCGTGCATCAGCGAGGTGAACCACCAGGAGAAGCGCTCGGCCTTCCACACGCGGCGCAGGCACCGCTCGGAATAGCCGTCGATGCCCCGGTCGTCGCCGGCGTAGTGGTCGCGCAGCGCGCGCGCGAGGTAGCCGACGTCGCTCGCCGCGAGGTTGAGCCCCTTGGCGCCGGTGGGCGGGACGATGTGCGCGGCATCGCCGGCGAGGAACAGGCGCCCGAAGCGCATCGGCTCGGCGACGAAGCTGCGCAGCGGCGCGATGCTCTTCTCCAGCGACGCGCCGGTGACCAGGCGCGCGGCGACGTCGGGGTCGAGCCTGCGGCGCAGTTCGTCCCAGAAGGCATCGTCCGACCAGCGCTCGGCGTGGTCGTCGGCCGCGCATTGCAGGTAGTAGCGGCTGCGCGTCGGCGAGCGCATGCTGCAGAGCGAGAAGCCGCGCGGATGGTGGGAGTAGATGAGCTCGGGCGACACCGGCGGGGTTTCCGAAAGCACCCCGAGCCAGCCGAAGGGGTAGACGCGCTCGTACGTGCGCAGCGCCGGCGCCGGCACGCTCGCGCGGCACACGCCGTGGAAGCCGTCGCAGCCGGCGATGAAGTCGCAGTCGAGCACGTGCGCGCGGCCGCCGTGTTCCCAGCGCACCTGGGGGTGCGCGCCGTCGAAGCCCGCGATGCGGACCGCCTGTGCCTCGTACACCGTGGCGAGGCCCTGGGCCTCGCGCGCGCGCATCAGGTCGCGCGTCACCTCGGTCTGGCCGTAGACCGTCACGTGCTTGCCGGTGAGGGCGACGAAGTCGATGCGGTGGCGGCCGCCGCCGAAGCTGAGCTCGATGCCGCCGTGCAGCAGCCCCTCGGCATGCGCGCGCGCGGACACGCCGGCCTCGTCCAGCAGGTCGACGGTGGTCTGCTCCAGCACCCCGGCGCGGATGCGGCCCAGCACGTAGTCGGCGCCGCGCTGCTCGACGATCGCCGCGTCGACGCCTGCGCGATGCAGGAGGGCGCCGAGCAGCAGCCCGGCCGGCCCGGCGCCGACGATGGCGACCTGGACGCGCATCGCCGCGTCAGAGCACGGTGCGCAGGCTCGCCTGGGCTTGCAGCAATGCCGGCAGGCAGTCGCTCACCAGCTGGTCCATGGTCACGCGGGCCGCGTGCACGCTGATGTTCATCGCGGCCAGCACGTCGCCGCGGTAGCTCTTCAGCGGCACCGAGATGGTCCGCAGCCCGAGCTCGAGCTCCTGGTCCACCGCCGCGTAGCCCTGGCTGCGCACGCGCGCGAGCTCGCTGCGCAGGCGGTCGGCGTGGGTGATGGTGTGCGGCGTGAGCGGGGCGAGCGTCTGCTTCTCGATCCACGCGTCCGCCTCGGCCGGCGGCAGCGCAGACAGCAGCACGCGGCCGTTGGCCGTGCAATAGGCCGGCACGCGGGTGCCCGGCTGGAGCGTGGACGAGATCACCCGCCCCGCGCTGGTGGCGGCGATGCAGATGACGTCGGGGCCGTCCAGCACGCCGGCGGCCGACGCCTCCTTGACCGCATAGGCGAGCTTGTGCAGCTCGGGCTGGACGATGCGCGGCAGCCGCGCCGAGTGCATGTAGCTCTGGCCCAGGCGCAGCACCTTCGGCGTCAGCGCGTACATCTTGCGGTCGCTGGTGACGTAGCCGAGGTGCTCGAGCGTGATGAGGTAGCGCCGTGCGGCGGCGCGCGTGAGGCCGCAGAGCGCGGCCACCTCGCTCATCGTGAGGCGCGGACGGTCCTGGTCGAACGCGGCGATGACGGAAAGGCCTTTCTCGAGGCCGGCGATGAGGTCGCGCTTCAGCGGCGCGGCGGAGGTGGTGCGGACGGGGGCGGAGCCGGCCGGCGAGGGCGCGGCGTCCGGACCGCGGTCACCGACGGCGTGGCCGTGATCGAATGCATTCATGGGGCGAGACTCCCGACTCGTTGACGCGGGCGATCATCGCCCGCAAGACTCGGTCGCGCGAGCGTGAAAGCCCTGCGCGGGTGACTGTGGAGGCCAATCTAGTCGGAATTGAATGCCCTCGCAGTTCGGCATGCAAACTACGGTGCGATTACCGCACACTGCATGGGCATACGGCCCATCCCGCAGCCCCGGCGGAGTCTCTCGCCAGGGGCGAAGGTCGCCTGCGGCAGGCCGGCCCGCACGGCCCTCCGGCAGAGGCGGGGGTCACTCGCCCAGTTCGACAGGCAAGGGCGCCGGCGCCTTCACTTCCTCCATGCAGATCATCGTGCGCACGTCGTCGACCCCGGGCACCTGCATGAGGCGGTCGGTGAGGAACTGCGAGAGCGTCCTCAGGTCCCGCGCCACCACCTTCAGCAGGTAGTCGTAGTCGCCCGACACCGTGTGGCACTCGAGGATCTGCGGGAAGTCGCGGATGCTGGCCTCGATCTCGCGCACGCGGCCGAACTGGCCGCCGTCGATGTTCAGGCTGACGTAGGCCACCACGCCCAGGCCGAGCGCCTCGGGTTGCACCTGGGCCCGGTAGCCGCGGATGACGCCGCGCTCCTCCAGCGCGCGCACGCGCCGGAAGCATTGCGGCGCCGAGAGGTGCACGCGCGCGGAAAGGTCCACGTTGGAGGCGCGGCCGTCGCTCTGCAACACATCCAGGATCTTGCGGTCGAGGGCGTCCAGCGGCGCATGGGGCATGGGCTGTCTCCGGCTGCAGGAACGGATCATGCGTCATTGGAAAGATTGGTGCAACGTTTGGAACGCAAATTTCTCGCGTTCCGGTCTAGAGTGGGCGCTCCTCACCGAAACCGCCGGGACCGCCCATGACCCTCTTGCGCCGCGCCGAAGCCCCCGTGTTCACCGACGTGCCGGCGGACGACCCGATCGCGCTCGAGGCCGCCCACGGCGCGCGCAACTACCACCCGCTGCCGGTCGTGCTGACCCGCGGCGAAGGCGTCTGGCTCTTCGACACGGAGGGCCGGCGGTACCTCGACATGATGTCCGCCTACTCCGCGGTCAGCTTCGGCCACGGCCATCCGGTGCTGGTGGCGACGCTCGCGCAGCAGGCGCAGCGCCTCGCCGTCACGAGCCGGGCGTTCCACACCGACCGCCTCGGCCCGTTCCTGGCGGCGCTGTGCCGTGCCACCGGCATGCCGCGCGCACTGCCGATGAACAGCGGCGCCGAGGCGGTGGAAACGGCCATCAAGGCGGCGCGCAAGTGGGCCTACAAGGTCAAGCGGGTGCCCGAGGGGCGGGCGCAGATCGTCGTCGCCGACGGCAACTTCGCCGGCCGCACCACGACCATCGTCGGCTTCTCGAGCGAGGCGCAGTATCGCGACGGCTTCGGCCCGTTCGCCCCGGGCTTCGTGCGCGTGCCGTTCGGCGACGCCGCGGCGCTGGAAGCAGCGATCGGGCCGGACACGGCGGCGTTCATCGTCGAGCCGATCCAGGGCGAGGCAGGCATCGTCGTGCCGCCCGAAGGCTACCTGCGCGCCGTGCGCGAGATCTGCACCCGGCACGACGTGCTGATGATCTGCGACGAGGTGCAGACGGGCCTCGGGCGCACCGGACGGATGCTCGCCTGCGACCACGAGGACGTGCGGCCGGACGGCCTCACGCTGGG
>Ga0075429_100006146_pt1 | contig 10381 bp, 10 predicted proteins | sample RhiMetdeltSRZDD3_FD_75295 | JGI IMG/M metagenome (GOLD analysis project Ga0075429, IMG submission 75295) | Populus rhizosphere microbial communities from Tennessee, USA - Rhizosphere MetaG P. deltoides SRZDD3 | ecosystem: Host-associated > Plants > Roots > Rhizosphere > Soil | place: USA...
GCGGAAACCCGGCCGGAAACGTCGGAAATGGCCGGTCCAGGACGACGCCCATCATTTCCCAGTGTCCGGTGACCGAATCCTTGCCCGCCGACACCTCGGCCATCCGTCCGTGCGCACCGCGCGGCGGGCCCGGCGGCGGACCTTCGAGCGGCACCAGACGGTCGAGGCCCAGCGACCGCAGGGTCGGCAGTTTCAGGGGAACCTGCCGGGCGATGTTGCCCAGCGTATTACTGCCCTCGTCGCCGTAGGCGGCCGCGTCCGGCAGCGCCCCGATACCGACGCTGTCGAGGACGATCAGGATGACGCGGGTAAACACGCAGCATCCATCATGGATGCTGCGAGGCGAGGTAGTTGGCGACAGAGCGCTGCGTGGCAATGGTGGCGATCGCGTGCTTGAACACCAGGTGATCGGCTCCGTCGACCTCGACGATGACGGCGAAGCGATCGAAGTTCTTGATCCGCGCCTCGAACTGGCGGCCGTCGATCAGATGAACGTTGACCGACAGGCGCTCGCGGCGCGCGAAGTTGAGAAATACGTCCTGGATGTTCGCCTGGGCGGACGCGGTACGCGATTCGGTGGTGACCTGGGCCATCTAGTGGTACGTCCTTACGTCCTATGAAGCGTTGCCTCTCACCTCGAGCCCGCGCGCCGCCAGCTCGTCTTCGACGCGGATGCGCGTCTCGTGCAGTTCACCGGGGCCGTTGAACCAGACTAGATTAGGCTCTTTACGGAACCAGATCAACTGCCGTCGCGCGTAACGACGGTTCTCCTGCACGATCAGCGCGCGCGTCGCTGCCTCGTCGCGCACACCTCGCAGCATCTCCATTACCTGCCGATACACCAGTCCGCCGAACGGCCGCGCTCCGGGCGGCACGCCGCGCGCGAGCAACCCTCTCACCTCGTCGACGATGCCGCGCGCGAACTGTTCGTCAACTCGCCGCGCGACCCGCTCCGCGGTCATCGCCGCCGGCAGACGCAGGGCGATGGCAATCACGTCGCAATCCGCGATGAGCGAGACCGTTTCGCTGAAGTGATCCGTCAACGGGCGGCCGGTGGCGAAGTACACCTCCAGCGCCCGGACGAGCCGTTTCTGATCCCGCGGCATGATCCGCGAGGCGGACTCAGGATCCGCCCGCTGCAGCATCCGGTGCAGGCGCTCGACGCCGCGTCTGTGCGCCACGCGGTTCAACCGTCCCCGGAGCGCCTCGTCGGCTCCGGGGCCGGGAAACAGGCCGCGGGTCAGCGCCCGATAGTAGAAGCCCGTGCCTCCAATCAGAACAGGCAGGCGTCCACGCCCGTGGATCTCGCGAATGACACGCTCGGCGTCGCGGGCGAAGTGCGCCGCGGTATAGACCTCGGTGGGATCGGCGAGGTCGATCAGGTGATGCGGAATCCCGCGCCGCGCCTCGATCGGCAATTTGTCGGTCCCGATGTCGAATCCGCGATACACCGCGGTGGAGTCGCAGTTGATGACCTCGCCGCCATAGCGCTCCGCCAGCGCGAGGCCGAGCGCGGTCTTGCCCGACGCCGTCGGGCCAAGCACAGCCAGGACCTTCGAAGCCATCTATCGATCGATGATCGATGATCTGATCATCGATTGGATCATCGATGATCGCCGCATCGATTCATTATCGAATCATCGTTCCATTTACCGAAGGACGCGCACGAGGACGTAGACAACCAACGCGGTGAGCAGGATGAGGAGCCCGAGCTGCTGAACGCGCGTCGGCAATGAACCCAATCCAATTCTCAAATCATCGTTCGTCAAATCGTCGATGATTCGCGTCAGTTCGGCGGCTCTTCGTTGTAGTAGAAGGTCACCGTGAACAGCGCCTGGTCCGAAGGATATTCCGGAGGCAGCGGCGCCGTCGGATTAGAGGTGACGATCGCGCCGTAAGCGGCGTTGTTGAACGCCTCGATCGAGGAGGGCTGCAGGATCACCAGGTCGGTGATCGATCCGTCCCGATGGATGTTGAACTGCAGGACGACGTGGCCGCTCATCACCATCGCCGCCTGCGGAATGAACCAGTTGCGCCGCACCTGCGCGACGAACCGGCGCAGCCACGGGCCGAATTCAACCCCCTTGGTATCGAACTGAATGGTCGCGCCAGGGCGATCGGTGCCTCCCTGGGGATTGTTGAACGTCTCGTTCTGCACGTAGCGCTGCAGGTTTCGCAGCGCTTCGCCAAGCGAGCCGGCAGCCCGCGGCGGCTGCGCCTCGGGCGGCCGCCTGAACCCGGTATCCGCCGGCGGCAATGGACGCGCTGTTTCAGCCTCGGGTTTGGGCTGCGGCGGCTCCTCCGGTCCGCGTGCGCTCTCCGGGATCTCTTCTTCCACGCGCTCCGAGGAATTGCCGCGCGAAAACGGCAGCGGGTTTTCAGGAACGCGCGCGATCTGCGGCGCCTGCGCGATGCGGTTTTCATCGGATAGCTCAAAGCGCTCGCGCGGCTGTTCGGCGGGCGTGTCGATGCGCGGCTGCACGAACACGAATCGCCGCCGCGCCTCTTCGTCCTGGCGCTCGAGTTCGGCCTGCCTGCGCGCGAGCTCTTCGGGCGTGGGCTGGAAGATCGGGAGCTGCGGACCGATGAGCAGCGCCGCCGCCAGAAACCCGTGAACGACGACCGACAGGAACACGCCGTCGCGCCTCGTGATGGCGCTGCCGACGACGTTTTCGTCCTGATAGCGATCCTCGAAGTCGAAATGAATCACAGGCGTGAACGCGAATTATAACATTCGGTATCACAACGACTTAGCGCTTGATGGCCGTATAGAGATAGACGACGCCGAGCGTGAGAGAGTCTGCACGGACACTGGAAAACCCCGCCCGCTCGAGGATAGTCATGAATGCGGCGGGCGGCGGAAAGGTGCCGACGGAGGCAGGCAGATACGAGTACGCCGCGGTGTGCCCCGACACGACCCGGCCGACGCGCGGGAGCAGGTACTTGAAATACCAGAGGTAGAGCGTGCTGACGCCCGGAAGTCTCGGCACGCCGAACTCGAGGATCGCCAGCCGCCCGCCGGTCCGCAGGGCCCTCGCCATTTCGGCGCACGCGCGTTCGGGCCGCTCGACGTTCCGGATACCGAACGCCACGGTCACCGCGTCGACGCTGCCGTCACGAACCGGAAGGTTCGTGGCATCGCCGCGCACCAGTGTGATTCCGCGGTCCTCTCCTGCTTCGCGCACCTTTCGCCGCCCGTAGGCCAGCATCGCCCCGGCGAAATCGACGCCGACGACGCGCGCGGCAGGCGGACCCAGCGGTCCACTTCTTCGCGCCTGAAGCGCGACGTCAGCGGTGCCGGTGCAGACGTCGAGGACCGTTTCCCGCCCGGTCAGATTGAGCGATCGAATGGCCAGCGCGCGCCAGCGGCGATCGATGCCGGCGCTGAGCACGTGGTTGAGCAGGTCGTAGCGCGGGGCGATCGCGTCGAACATCCCCGCAATGCGATCCGGCGCTTTATCGGGAAGACCGGTCACTGGTCAGTTGAACCACGACGACACGACGGTCACGAAAAAAGCACATCCGCAAAGTCGTGATCGTCGTGGCCGTCGTGGTTATCCCAGGTACAGCGACAGCGCAGTCGCCACAAAGTAGATGATGCCGACGTATCCGTTCAAATCGAAGGCGCGCTTCACCTGTGAGAGATCGCGTTCGCTCACCAGAGACTGCTCGTAGGCAAGAAGCGCCGCCACGATCGCGACGCCTGCGAGATACGACACGGGGAGATCGGCTGCCTGCCACAGCGCCGCCATCGCCGCAATCGTCGCCACGTGCATGATCCTGGACAGGCGGATTGCCGGGCCGACGCCGAATCGCGTCGGAATGGATCGAAGACCCTGGCGCAGGTCAACCTCGACATCCTGACAGGCATAGAGAATGTCGAACCCGCCGACCCAGAGGCCGATCGCAAGGCCGAGCAGCCACGGCTCGATGCCCTGACGCCCGCCAGCCGCGATCCATCCACCCACCGGAGCGACCGCCATGGCGAGCCCGAGGAAGAACTGCGTGTACGAGGTGACGCGCTTCGCCAGTGAATACCAGAAGACGATCCCGAGTGCGACAGGGGCCAGCGCGAGGCAGAGCGTGCTGAGGCGCGAGGCGCCGTAGACGAAGACACCGGCGGACACCCCCACAAACAGGGTCGCTTCCCACATCGACATCGCACCGCGCGGCAGCTCCCGCATCGACGTCCTCGGGTTCGCCGCGTCGAACCGCGCGTCGGCCAGGCGATTGAATCCCATCGCGGCGCTGCGCGCGCTGACCATGCAGACGATGATCCAGAGCACCTGCGACCAGGAGAACGGCTGTTCGCGCCACGCCAGCAACGCGCCCGTCAGCGCAAACGGCAGCGCGAACACCGAATGGCTGAAGCGCACGAACGATAAATAGGTAAGAACCCTGCTCATGACATCGTCAAATCCCAACCTCCAAAATCCAACTCCCAAGAAGATTCTTGGTCTGCGTGTTGGGAGTTGGTCAATGGGAGTTGGGCGTTTGTCATTGGGCGTTGGGAGTTTCGGATTCGAGCCACGTAATCGCGGACGGCTCGATTCCAGAGAGCAGGTATTCTTCCACATCGCCCGCGCCGGCCGGCATCCGCACGGCAATCAGCGCGCCCCGCTTCCCCACCTCGATTGTGCCGAACTCGTCGCCGAATCCGAGCGCGGCCGCGCCACAGCGCGTGGCGCTCTCGATCAGCGTCCGGGCCGGCACCCGCGGCGCCAGCTGCCGCGCGCGTGCCAGGTCGCCGAACAGGTTGAGATCGCGGACGCTGGCAAGACTGTCGGTGCCGAACGCGACCTTCACACCCATGGCGTAGAACGCCTCGAGCGGCGGATCGCCGACGCCGACGTAGCGGTTGCTGCGCGGACACGACACGATCGTCGTCCCCAGCGCGCGCAGCCGCGTCAGGTCGTCGCCGTCGAACTGCACACCGTGGACGGCGAGGACGCGTGAATCGAGAAAGCCGGCGTCGGCGAGGTACTGCACAGGCGAAACCGCCGGAGCCTTCCACTCGTCGGTCCATGCACCCAGGGTCGTGAGCAGGTCACGACATGGTCCCGTGCCATGCGCGAAGAACTCGACCTCTTCGGACGATTCGCCGAGATGCACGCTGGAAACGTCGCCGGCATGCGCGTCGATATCTTCGCGGATGGACGTAAACAGGCCGGGCGAAACCGAATAGGGCGCGTGCGGCGCGAGGGCGAGCCGGACATCGCCGCCCGGCGCATGGGCATCCATCTCCGCCCGCGCTTGACGGGCGCGCGCAGCGGGATGCTCGACGTTGAAACCCAGCAGCTCGTAGAACACGCGCGCCGGCATCGAGGCCTCGCGAAGCAGCGGCGCTGTCACCAGGGTGTTGGTGACGTCGCCGATCAGGCCAGTGCCGCTCTCGCGCGCTTCGTCGATGCCCGCCCGCGCCGCCGCCAGGATCACGGGATCCTGCGGATTGCCGTATCGTCGCCGCGCCGCGATGATGGCCGCGATCCAGTCGAGAAACCTCGCCGACGGCGGGACGACGCCCCGCAGGTATGACAGCTCGAGATGCGTGTGGGCGTTGACCAGAGCCGGGAGGATGACGGCGTTTCCGAGGTCAACGGCACCGGATGTGGGAGTCGCGCTGACCGCCGCAATTCGGCCGTTCTCCAGCGCCACCCAGCCATCGGCAATCGGATCGCCTGCGATCGGGAGGACCCAGTCGGCTTTGTAGACTGCCATGTATTGACGAATCTACGAACTTACGAATTTACGAATTTCAAATGCCTCAATTCGTCGATCCGTCAATTCGTCAATGTCCTCAGCTGCTTGCCGGCGCGACTGCGGGCCGGGTACTGGCGGAGCTCTTCCGGTACCGAGGTGTCGCCGTCCGCCCGCGCCGTCCCAAGCGCCAGCATTCGCGGCACGTCGCGCTCGCGGAAAATCGGATCGCCGAGGATTTCGTAGTGCATGTTCCGCCGCTTTGGCATGAAGCCGGCGTCCTCGACATTCACGACGATCTCGACTTCGTCCATGCAGTAGGCGGCGCCGGCCGCGCGGACGACGTTCTCTTCGATCATGACGCTGCCCATGTCGTTGGCGCCGTAGGCAAGACTGAGCTGTCCGACCTTGCCGCCCTGCGTCACCCACGACGCCTGCAGGTTGTCGAAGTTGTCGAGCACGATGCGCGCCAGCGCCAGCGTCCGCAGGTAGTCGACGCCGGTCGCCTCGGTGCCGCCCCGTTCGGTGTGCTCAGGCTGATAGCTCCAGGTGATGAACGCCGTGAAGCCGCCGGTCTCGTCCTGCAGATCGCGCAGCCGCATCATGTGCTCGACGCGCTCTTCCTCGGTCTCCACCGTCCCATACATCATCGTCGCCGTCGTCCGCAGGCCGGCGCGGTGGGCGTGGCGCATGACGTCGAGCCATTCGTCGGCCGACGCCTTGCTGTAGCAGTTCAGGAGTTTGCGGACGCGGTCGACCAGAATCTCGGCGCCGCCGCCGGGAATGCTGTCGAGACCGGCCGCAACGAGCCGGGCGATGACCACGGCAACCGGAAGCTGATTGATCTTCGAGATGTGGAGCACCTCGGGCGGCGACAGCGCGTGCAGCTTGAAATCCGGGTACCGCGACTTCACGGCGCGGAACAAATCCTCGTACCACGCGATCGGCAGGTCGGGGTTGTGCCCGCCCTGGAGAAGAAGCTGGTTGCCGCCGACGGCGATGGTCTCGTCGATCTTGTGGAAGATCTCCTCGAAGCCGAGCACGTAGCCCTCGGCGGAACCGACCGGCCGGTAGAACGCGCAGAAGTTGCACCGCGCGACGCAGACGTTCGTATAGTTCACGTTGCGGTCGATGATGTAGGTGACGATGCCGTCCGGGTGCTTCCGGGCGCGGATCCCATCCGCGAGCCGGCCCAGCAGGTGCGTCGGAGCGTGACGATACAACTCGAGCGCCTCGGCCGCGCCGACGCGTCCGCCCTTCGACACCTTGTTAGCGATCTCCTGCACCATGCCCTAGCGTTGAAACCACGACGACACGACGATCACGACTTTCCTAAGTTTTTCGTGCCCGTCGTGGCCGTCGTGGTTCAAGATCCGAAAAACTCCAGGCGACGCTTGCGCGGCGCCGCCTTGACGTCGGCGGCGTAGTCGAGAAACGTCTGCAGTCCGGTAACTTCGTCGGGGCCAAGCCCGTACTTCACATTATCCCTTAGATACGCAGCCGCCCTGGCCGTGGCCGCGGCGCTGCCGCGGCCATACTCGGCCGCAATCGCGTCGGTCGATCGTGCGCCCTCCTCCTGTGCCTCCTGCAGCCGGCGGACATCAGGCGGCGTGATGGCGCCCGCGCGCCCCGTCCACGCCGCATAGATGAACGGCAGCCCCGTCATCGCCGTCCACTCCGCCCCAAGATCGATCTTCTCGAGCCCGAAGGCCGACGGCTCCGCTTCGAGCGCCGGGTCGCCGATCAGCAGCGCAGCGTCCGATTCGCGCGTCATCGCGCCGAGGTCGGGTCCGTGCGGCACGAACTCCGGCTCGATGTGAAAGCGGTGACGGCACAGAACCTTGACCAGCGCCACCGACGTTCGCGAGCTGGTGTCGAGTGCAATTTGGCGGACCGCTTCGATCGGCACGCGGGTGAAAAGCGCGACCGAGGCGACAGGCCCGCGGGATCCGATCCCCACACCAGGCACGAGCCGATAGTCGGCCGTATCCAGGTAATCGATCGACGGCACCAGCCCGAGATCGACTTCGCCCGCTTTCAGCAGCGCGGAACAGACCGAGGGAAAGTCATAGCGAATCCGCCACCGATCGGGTGCCCGGTCGAGCGCCCACGTCAGCGGCCGCGCGTTCAGATAACCAACGGCTCCGAGCCTGATCGTCACGCCAGCAGTGTGAAACGGCCGTCTCTCTCGGCCGCTACGAAGCCCGCCGCTTCGATATTGCGGCGCACCTCTTCGATTGGCGCCCGCCTGCGGCCGTCGGGCGCGTCGTCTGCCGCGGTGACGGCATCGAGGTCGTCGGCGCCAAAGGTCAACGCCACCTGCGCCAGCTTCGGGCCGTAGCGCGACCAGTCCACCTGGATGGATGGGATTTCCGGCGCTGCCAGCCGCGCCAGCGCGACGGCTTTCACGTCCGCGTATCCAGTCGTCGGCCGGAATGCTTGAAGCAAAGTAGGTAATGGATTCAGCGTTTCGATGCATCCGTACGTGGCCTGGAGCGATGAGGCGCGCTTAAACAGGTCCAGCCGCTCGGCGGCCGGGGCGCCCTCGATCGTCAGCCGAAGCTGGCGGAAACCGGCCTTCGAGACGATGCCGATGATGCTGTCAGCCACCAGGTCCAACGGCAACTCGGATATCGCATCCAGTCCCGCCTCCCGCAGCTCCTCCAGGGCGCGCGACACGCCTGCGCCTTTCGCCGATGCGATGCGATCGATGTCACTCCACGTAAAGCCAGCCACGGTCCGATCGCCTGCGACCGCTTTGGCGCTGCGGACGGCAGTCACGGCAACCTCAAGCGTCGCAGGCGCGCCCGTAATGCGGACTTCGCGCGCTGCCGGCGCCACCGCGTCGGCGAACGACTGATCGAACGGGCAGGATGCCACGCGCAGATAGGTGACACCTGTGCCGCGGAGCCGGCGGCGCAGGGCGTCGGCCAGCATCCCCGCCGGCAGAATGTCGGGTGCATCACCAAGAGCGGCGAGCTCGTCTGCCGAGAGACGGCCGCCGGCGCTGACGCGATCGAGAAGCGTGTCGAAAGCGGAAGACGACGCCATCACATTTTTCCGGTGATGAGCGTCGCCAGGGCCGTGTCGAAAGCGGAGGACGTAGCCATCACATCTTTTCGGCGACGAGCGTCGCCAGCGCAAGTGCGGCGCGGCCGGCGCGCCCGGTCACCGCCGGCTCGCGCTTGCTGCGGACCGCGTCGACGAAGTCGGCCAGTTCGCGCCGCAGCGGTTCGTCGCCGGCAACGTCGACGCGACCGCCCTGGATGACCGGGCGCCCGCCGTTCTCTGACACAAGCCGGTAGATCTCGAGTTCCTGCGCCGCGTAGTCGATCGACACATAGGAATCGTTCTGAAAAAAGCGCGCCTTTCGAACCCGGTCTCGGCTGATCCGGCTGGCCGTAACGTTTGCGATGCAGCCGGATGCAAACCGCAGTCGAGCGTTGGCGATGTCGACGCGTGGCGTGAGCACGTTCACCCCGATGGCCTCCACCGACGCCACCTCCGACTGGACCATCGCCAGCAGGATGTCGAGGTCGTGAATCATCAGGTCGAAGATGACGTCGATGTCCAGGCTGCGCTCGGGGAACGTGCCCAGCCGGTGAATCTCGATGAAGCGCGGGCTCGTTACCAGCGGAACCGCCGCCGCGACTGCCGGGTTGAACCGCTCCGTGTGCCCGGTCGCCAGGATGGCACGACGCGCGTCGGACGCCGCGATCAGCCGATCGGCCTCTGCCAGGCTTGCGGCCATCGGCTTTTCGACCAGTACCGCGGCGCCGCCGTCGATGAACGCCAGCGCGATATCCACGTGCGACGCCGTCGGCGTCGCGATCGTCACCGCGTCCACCCGGCCGATCAGCGACGAGGGTTCGGTCAATGCGGCGGTCGCGTACTTGGTGGCGATTTCCGCCGCGCGGTCGGGCTTGGTGTCGACGACGGCGACGAGATCGGCCTCAGGCATGGCCGCCAGGATGCGGGCGTGGTGCTGGCCCAGATGACCCACCCCGATGACCGCAACCCGCGTCTTGTTCATTCGGTGACGCGTCCCACGATAGAGATATTCGCCTCGTTCGCGGCCGCGACCACGGCATCGCCGTCGAGCACGAGCGTACGCCCCGCGTCGATCGACAACGCCGAAGCGCCGGCGATACGCATCGCCTGTATGGTCGCAAATCCGATCACTGGGACGTCGAACCGCATGTCCTGCTTCGGCTTGGCGACCTTGACGACGCGAACGCCAGGGCCCGCCAGATGCCCGGCGCGCGCGATGACCTCGTCGGTGCCCTCCATCGCTTCCACGGCCACCACCGCCTGGTGCTTGACCGCAATCGTCTGCCCGATGTCGAGGCCGGCGATGGCGTCGGCCATGCGGTAGCCGAACGCGAAATCCTTCTGCTCGTCGGCATCCGGGGCGCGGCGGGTCAACACGCCCGGCCTGGCGAGCAGCGGCTGCAGCAGGGCGGTGGAATCGATCAGCTCGATGCCGCGCTCGCGCAGCACGTTCGCGACCGCGCCAATCAGGCCGTCGGTGTTCTTCGACGCGAGCCGCGCCAGCACGCTGACGAAGAGCATGTCGGGAACGATTCCGCCCGAGAAGATCTTGGTGTGCTTGACCTGCCCGGCCATGACGGCGTGCGTCACGCCCCCCTCCTGCAGCACCGAGACGCACTTGCCGAGCTGGCCG
>Ga0075429_100006150_pt1 | contig 10376 bp, 8 predicted proteins | sample RhiMetdeltSRZDD3_FD_75295 | JGI IMG/M metagenome (GOLD analysis project Ga0075429, IMG submission 75295) | Populus rhizosphere microbial communities from Tennessee, USA - Rhizosphere MetaG P. deltoides SRZDD3 | ecosystem: Host-associated > Plants > Roots > Rhizosphere > Soil | place: USA...
TTGACCACACATGCCGTGCCTGCGTAACAATCATTTTATCCTGCGCACCTGTTGGCAAAAAGTTATAAGTAAACGTAGTGATAAAACCACCATACAAACTGTCTACGCACTTCGGATACCATCTAGTAAGCAGTTCCGTACGCATCGACCAGTCCATTTCATTCGCAAGTTGTAAACGTTCATCATTATTTTTTTTGGAGACTTTTGTGTTTTGTGAAGAAGCGGCTACTGTAGTCATCAATAATACAGCAGTAAATATTTTTTTTATAAAATAGAAACAGCCCTTCATGAACTAAAGATAATTAACAACGCTGATGAATTTTTAATACTCCATGATCTCAATTTTACGAAAATCCATTGGATGGCTGTTTGACTGTAACGAGATATAACCTTTTTTTACTCTATCATCACCGTTAATTATAAATGTTTTGCCAATGGCATGGTCAGGATTATACCGTGGATTTTCAAGATGCAATATCTCTTCTCCATTCACAAAATGCCGGATCTTATCACCTCTTACTTCAATTTCTAACGTTACCCACTGATCGCCATGAAAAGTTTTCTTTAGCGTCGGTGGTGTGCAATAAGATAAATTTCGTTTGCCATCAATGGAAACATAGGTTCCCGAGCAGCATATATCACCTGTTGGTCGTTCATCTTTACCATTACCACCAAGCAGGTTGTATTCAAGACAAACGGGAAATGATTGATCGATCTTCATCGACCCTGGTGACTGGCAATGATATTGAATGCCCCCATCGCGAAACCCCCATGATGGGGCGCCAGGTGTTAATTCCCCGATAAAACGATACTCCACCTTTAACCGGTAGTTCGAAAAAATCTTTTTGTAATACAAAGCGCCAAACCGGACCCTGAAACTGTCATAAGCATTATATCTTGTCTGGAGTATTCCATTTTCAACACGGAATGTATTCCCAAAATTTTCACCCAACGGATAGCCGGCAATTTTTACCTCCCAGCCTTTTAGATCTTTACCGTTAAAAAGAGATTTCCATTTCGGTTTATTTTCTGAGCCAGTCAGAATAAAAAAACAAACGACTAATAAAATATTGCGGAGCATATTGAAGTGTTATTGCTGAAGCCTAAGATAATCATTAATAGGTTGCAGATGTTCTTGTGACGGTCGAAAGGTTTTTGTAAAGGAGCGATCATTGATAAAACTCTCTTTTGAATTTCTTTCTCAGACAAGTGTATTTGACAGCAATTGCAAATTTCAAATTTCAAATGTTAATCATTTATACCTCTTCTCTCAAAATTTCCAGCGGCGGTCTTGTCACCACCGCACGACTATTGATCAATCCAATAAACACCGTAAGAAAACATACCGATACAAACACTCCCAATAAAGGTAACCACTTCAATACAAACGCTGTTTCGAAAATAAATTTTGCAACAAGCCATGCTACACCTAATGATAAAAACATTCCGGTAAATGCGGCAAGGCCGCCAAGGAAAAAATATTCAAGTGCATTGATATAAAAGATTTGTTTACGACTTGCACCCAGTGTCCGCAGCAGTACACTCTCCTGTATGCGCTGGTATTTACTGATCAACACCGAAGCGATCAATACGATCAAACCGGTAAATATGCAAAAGGCGGCCATAAAGCGAATAATGAATCCAACTTTATCGATGATATTACTCACTATATTCAACACTGCACTCAGATCAATAATGGTAACATTCGGAAAACGCTGTACTAATTGTTGTTGAAATCTTGCAGACAGCTCCTTATTATCAATGCGGGTAACCAATACATGAAACATAGGTGCCTTTTCCAGTACACCTGTTGGAAAGACAACAAGAAAATTTGTTTGTATACGTCCCCAGTCTACTTTTCGCAAACTTCCCACAATGGTAGTGATGGAAGTGCCTTGCACATTGAACAGCATTGTATCCCCGATTTTAATGCTGTTGTTCTTTGCAAAATTTTCATCCAATGAAATCAAAACTTTGCCATCCGCACCCGCTTTACCGGACCACTTTCCTTTCGTTATTCTTTCTGAAGCAGTCGTCGAATCGCGAAATGTTACACGGTATTCACGATCAAATGTTCCTCTCCACATTTTGATGGTAGTATCCTTTCTCAAAGTTTCTCCGGTGATATTGTTCACTTTTTCTAAACGCATGTTCACAATAGGAACAGTCCCATCAACAGGCAGTTTAAATTGCCTGGCTAAAGCAACGACACTATCTCTTTGCTGTGGTTGTATATCAAACAATATTGTATTAGACCTGTTGTCCCTTGCGGTCATTTCTATACGCTTCAATAAAATAGCCCTTATTGAAAATAGTGTGCAGATAATTGCAGTACCCAAACCGATGGCAACAATCAGGATGGTTGTTTGATTATTGGGGCGGTATAAATTGGCTAATCCCTGTCTCCATAAATAACTTGCTCTATTCGGAAAGAAACGACGAACTGCCCACATCAGTAATGCAGCAGTTCCGACCAATAACAAAAATGCTACTGTAATAACAATGCAAAATCCGATCGTTTCCGGTATTTCTTTTATTTGTAAATAACTAAATCCAAAAACGAAAGCGATGATCAATAAGTAAACCAACCATTTTACAGGGTCTTTGAATAAACTTAATTTTTGAAATGATAAACGTAGTGTATTCAAAGGAGAAATCCGCCGTATCGCTACCAATGGGGATAACGCAAAAAGAAATGAGATCACCACACCTAACAATATTCCTTGTCCGATCGATCTTAATGAAAGATCAGCTGTAACTTTTATGGGTAAAAAATCTTTGAATGCGATCGGTAAAAATTGTTGAATGATCGTTCCCAGCAAAGCTCCTGCCACTGAACCCAAAAAACCGATGACAGCGATCTGTATTAAATAAATAAGGAAAGCCTGCGAGCCTTTTGCACCCAAACAACGAAGGATAGCGACTGATCTTATTTTTTCCCGCACATAAATGTTAATAGCACTGGCTACACCAACACAACCAAGCAATAAAGCAATAAAGCTGATCAATGCGAGAAAATCGGTAAGGTCCTGTAATGATCTTGCGGTGTTTTCTTTTTGGGTTTCCACTGTCTCATAACTCATGGCTTCCGTATCCAATCTTGGCTGGATCTTATCAACAAGTTTTTTCATGTCCACTTTCTTGTCGAATTTGAAAAAGAATTGAGTAACGATCCTGCTTCCTTTTTGTGAAAGACCTGTTTGTTCTAAATATTGAAGAGGTATATATACAGGAGGTGCCACCGATGCAGATAGTCCTGTTTGTCCTGGAGCATTTATTAATGTTCCTGCAATCGCAAAACTCACATTCCCGATCTTAATGCTGTCACCAACACTTGCGCCGTACTGCAACATCATCGTTTGATCCACCAAAGCAGCTTGTCCGATTCTGAATTCTTTTCCTGCTGAGGCTGGCACTGTTTCTAATTCACCATAATAAGGAAACCTGCCACCCAATGCACGGACCTGTACTAATCTTGTTTTGTTGGATCTTAAAAAATAGATCATTGATGGGAACATCCGTTGTTCTGATCTATGGTCACCCAATGAATCAACCATTTTCCGTATTTCAGGACTTACTGGTTTACCGCTGCCGATCATCAGGTCAGCACCGAGTAAAGAAGCAGCTTGCCTGTCGACTTCGTTACTCATATTCTCACCTAAAGAATAAATGGCCACCATGGCGGCAATGCCCAATACGATAGATGATACGAATAAAAATAATCTTGACCTGTTGCGTCTGCTGTCACGCCACGCCATCTTTAGTAACCAGGGAAAATTTAAACCTTTCTTCATTTATTGGTTGCAATGTTTTATTTCGAAATTTTTTTTGAAACACGGAGACACAATGGCACAGGGAGACACAGGGAATCTCGGTGTTTCTCTGTGTCTCCCTGTCTCCGTGGTTTAAAGCCAAACTGAAACGCTATCATAATTAATTACTAGTTGGTTCATCTGATACAATGCGGCCGCCTTTCAGTTTGATGATACGACCTGTTTTATTTGCAAGATCAAGATCATGCGTTACCATGATCAATGTAGTACCAGCTTCTTTATTCAGGTTAAAGATCAGTTCAATAATTCCCCGGCTTGTTTCGGCATCCAGGTTACCCGTAGGTTCATCGGTAAAAAGAATTTGTGGTTTATTGATAAAAGCTCTTGCCATGGATACTCTTTGTTGTTCACCGCCGCTCAGTTGTGCAGGATAGTGATGTCCGCGGTTTCCAAGACCCACTTTGTTCAACAGATCAACCGCTCTTGGCTTTATGTTTTTTTCCCTTCGCAATTCCAAAGGCACCATCACATTTTCAAGTGCAGTAAGTGTAGGAAGTAACTGGAAGCTTTGAAAAATAAAACCAACATGTTGATTTCTTATAGCTGCCCGCTGGTCTTCATTCAGCTGGTCCAACTTTATATTATTTAATTCTACCGAGCCGGTGGTTGAACGATCCAGTCCGGCAGCTAATCCGAGTAAGGTTGTTTTGCCGCTTCCTGAGGGTCCAACAATTGCCATTGTTGATCCTGCTTCAACAGAAAAATTAATATTCTCCAAAACGGTTAACTCACGACCTGCACTTTGGTAAGTCTTACCCAGGTTTTGAATATTCAATATTGTTGCCATTGAAAATTTTTATTTAGTGTGCTGTAATTGCATAGAATTTTTATACTGCAAAACTAAGACCCGGTAACCGAAAGCAGGATTCGTTTGCTTATAAAAAGCACTTTGAACGGCAAAGTAAGTGGCGGCAACCCATAGTACCAAATCTTTTTTATGTAGTGGCTGTTTGTAAGGACGAAAGGGATTATGTTCGCCCGACGAAGCTTTTATTTATCTTCTTAATTTTTCCTGGACATACAATCAAGACGAGGCATCATATTTGCGCTGCAGCATCAGTCATTCTATATTCATAACAATCTCGCCCTGTGTATTCATCCTCCGTTCTCTATTGATTTTTTATTCCTAAAATTTTAAATTCCTTAAAAATGAAACAAGTTAGATTTTTAGCATCAACATTTGCAACAAGCATGTTTATATTACTATCCTCCTGTGGGTCGGGTGATGATACAAAAACGGAAGATACAACAGCAACGGCAACCACAACTACCGAAACAGCTCCGGAACCAACGCCTCCCGCCAAACCTTCCAATGTAATGATCATGCAGTTCAAAGTCGCTGATTTTGCCAAATGGCAATCAAAGTATGAATCAAAGGAAAGAGATTCAATTCGACGTTCATACGGCTTAACCAATTATGTTGTAGGTAGGGGATTGGATGATCCCAATAAGGTTATCGTTTTTCTAAAGATGGAAGACGCCAATAAGGCCAAAGAATTAACAGCCTCGCAGGCTATGAAAGACAGGATGAAAGAAGCTGGTGTTACGGGAACACCCTCCTTTAATTACCTCGAAGTGGTAATGGATAATAATTCACCCATTGAACAAACAAACAGGCTGTTAATGTCAGAGAAGGTAAAAGACTGGGATGCCTGGAAAAAAGTATTTGACGAAAACAAACAGGCAAGAATAGATGGTGGTCTGATAGACAGGGGGCTTGGTCATGCGATTGATGATAACCACCGGGTATTGATCGTTTTTGCTATTACTGATATGGCAAAAGCAAAAGCATTTATTCAATCACCGGATCTCAAAGATAAAATGGAGAAGGCTGGAGTAGAAGGAAAGCCGGTTCCCTTCTTTTATAATATTGTGAAAATGTATCAATAAGTTATTTTATGCTGTGAGACCTATTAATTAGCTCGGGAAACTTTAAATGCTAAGGGGCCGATAGCCGGCTCCTTTTTTATTTTTAAAAAAATAAAATTTATGCAGTCAATTTTCTCCCGATAGACATCGGGATACTGTTAAGTTTCTGAGGCAATTTTCCTTGACACCAAGCTAGTCGACGTGGAAGGGACTCTTTTGTACCGTAGCGTTTCCGTTAGGCAGCTATAAAAAAAAGATCGGTCTAACGAGTATTTCCTTATTATTTTTGCAGCACAACTTCTACCCCGTTTCATCCGGCTTCAACTTTAGTGCAACATTTTTAATTTATTCACGTCAAATCATTACAATGAAAAAATTATTCCTTATGTTTTGCGTATTGGTAATATGGACAACTATTATCTCCTGTGGTTTTCCAGATGGAAGTATCAGTATAAAGCATAGCCAATATGACCACTATTATGAAATGACGGCAAAGTTCAACCCTGATAAAACAACTGAAGTTGACAAATGGCTCGATAAAGAATTATCCAGTGGTGATATGTCCTTTGTCAATATCCGTATGGATGGAGAGATTACGCTGGACAATCAAGCTACATTCTATATAAAAAAATCACCGGGCTATCTTCATATAAAACTTGACAAAGAGAAAAATTCAGATGAAGCTTTCTTTAAGATTAAATCTGTATGTGAAGGGATAAATGATGTTGTCAGATAAACAGTTTCCGCAATATCATTTTACTTGCGGACCTTCCTGATGACTTCACCCAGTAGATCAACCACCTCTTGCTGAGGAATGCCAATCTGTTCAATTTCTTCACCTGCTCTCCAATGCTCACCTTCTTTTATAAGAGTAAGCCGTTGCGTGCCTTTACCCGACTGAAGCAGCACATCGTAGGTGCCGGTAAGCTGTCCGTCCCACGAAATAGTTTCGGCAAGAGCCGCTTTATAAAAAACATTGTTGTGAGAGAAGCTGGTTGTAAATACCAGGTGGTCCATTGTGTCTGGTCCGCCAGTGACGAGTTGGTAGTCCATATCGATTGAGTTTAGAATAGTAAGTTAGGAAAAACTTTGGTTGGCCGTGGGCTTGGTTGATGAACGGGGGTTTTGGCATTATGAGTTATGAATAGCGAATTGATCACTATAGGCCAATCCATGAAAGTTTACGATACAATAAAACTACATCCACAGAACAATGCCAGGCAACGCTTCAACAAACTGAGGGTGACATACTTTCAATATTTATAATAAACATCCATCATAATACCCTGCGCTCATCATTGGGCTTCAGGATTGCGCTTTTGATGACAAATATGACTTCCGCTTATCCTCGATTCCCGCAGCCTTACGAAATTTTTTTTTTGGCAGCTAAGTTTTTAAAAATGAATTGATTTGGCTGTAATTTCTATTGCTGACGTCGACTTCTCCTAATAAATTAGTTGGTCTCCTAATGAATTAGTACTAACATTGCGCATGGAATTATGAATGATGAATTATGAGTTTTGAATTAGTGCTGAGGTTTACGATTATCAATAAAAAGAATAAAACATCATAAATGATAAAACTTGCAAAAAGAGAAGAACAGATCATGCAGGTATATTGGGAGCTCGGTAAAGCATTTATTAAAGAAGTTATCCCTCATCTGCCGGATCCAAAACCACATTACAACAGTGTTGCTACCATGGTGAAGATCCTGGAAGAAAAAGGGTTTTTGGATCATGACAGTGTTGGCAATGTTTATCGCTACTTTCCCACGATCAGCCGTGAAGATTATCAAAAGCATGCAATGAAGGATATCGTGAGCCAATACTTTGATAACTCCTATCCGCGAATGCTGGCCTTTTTTGCGAAAGAACAAAAACTAACTGAAGATGAACTGAATGAAATTCTTCAAATGATCAAAACAGACAAATCATGATACTGCCATACATTATTAACGTCGCTGTGATCCTGTTCGCCTGCCTGGCTTTTTATAAAATATTACTTCGCCGCGAAACTTTTTATAGGGTGAACCGCTATATGCTGATCGTTTGTCTCGTGATCTCTTTTGGATTGCCTTTGCTCCAGGTGCCACAACAGTTCTCGATGAGGAAGCCGTCAGTCGTGAGTCATGAATCGTCAATCGTGAATACCTCAACGGCTAGCAACAGTCAACCACAAACCATCACTACACAACAACCTTCAAATGTTTCTCAACAGCCAGTAAATAATAGCCAGCAACCAGCCATGAAAGATGAAAAACAAGCAGTTTTGAAATTTTCTTTTGTTAAGCTGATGAGCTGGCTTTTTTGGATCTATTGGTTTGGTGTAATCGTTTTTGCTGCGAGCTTTATTTTCCAATTGGTGTTGTTGTTATGGCGTGCCTATCGTAACCCGGTTATTATTGATGGTCGTTACAGAATAGTAGAGGTCACTGGTGACAAAGCGCCTTGTTCTTTTGGAAATAATATTTTTATCAACCCTTCAAAATACGAATGGGAAACTTATAACCAGATCTTACTCCATGAAAAAATTCATATTCGTGAGAGACACACTATTGATATTGTTATTGCCGAGTTGTTGCTGATCTTTCAATGGTTCAATCCATTTGCATGGATCTATCGCCGTGAGATCGAAAGCAACCTTGAATTCTTAACAGATGACCAACTGATGCAAAAAGAAAAGGTAGATAAACAGAGTTATCAGCTAAGCTTGGTAAAAGTTTCAGCGCCGCATTTACCATTGAGTTTAACTACAAACTATAACCAATCAATTCTTAAAAAACGTATAGCCATGATGAACACAAAAAGATCAAACCTGCACACGGCGTGGAAATATTTTTTCCTGCTGCCCGTATTTGCTTTTTTAGCCTGCCTGCTAAATGAGCCAATGGCCTATGGCCAAATAACTGAAAAAAATAAAGAGAATGCGAAAAATGAAAGAGAAAATGAAAAAAATGCTGAGAAGAACAGTGAACGAGGTATGAAGTCGGAAGGCTATTGGTTTGCTGTGATCAAAGGTGATAAAGTGCATATTCGTTTTAGTGATGAAAAGCTTGACAGTGAAAATGATTATAAGTCAAAGCATTCTTATAGTGGTGAAAATTTCAAATTATCAGAATTGGGAACATTGCCAAAAGGAACATCAGGCACATTCAGCATCACTCGTGAGGCAGGGACCATGCAACTGACAGGAAGGTTTGAAGATAATACCGGCATGGGTACGTATAAATTCGCTGCCGATAAATCCTATGTCGATTACATGAACAAAGAACTGAAAGAAACACTGGATGATGATGACCAGATGGCATTCTTCTTTATCAATATCAAAAAAGAGTTTTTGACCATGCTAAGAAGTGAAGGGTACAAAGATGTAACTAAGGACGATCTTATTCCTGTTGCTGCTTTGGGAATTGATAAGGCTTATATCGCCGCCATACGCAAGGCAGGATTTAATGATGTATCACTGGAAAATCTGGTTCCACTGAAAGCATTGGGTGTTGATGAGAAATATATTGCCGAGATCAAAAGTGAATATAAAAATATTTCTACCGATCAACTGGTGAGTTTTAAGGCACAGGGTATCGATAAAGATTATATCTCAAAAGTTCGCCAAATGAAAAGTGACAAGGCTAATAAAGATGATGATGCCGATGATATTGTCAGCTTTAAAGCAATGAATATCACTCCTGAGTTTGTCAATTCATTTAAAGCTGTTGGTATGACAAATGTTCCGCATGATCAATTGGTGGCATTTAAAGCAATTGGGGTAACTCCGGAGTATGTAAAAGGCTGGTATGATATGGGCTTCAAGAATATCGACCCGGATGATTTTGTTGGAATGAAATCCCAGAACGTAACTCCTGAATATATGAAAAGCTTTACTTCTCTTGGATATAAAGATGTAAAGCCTGAGGATCTTGTCGCGTTCCGAGCTCTTGGTATTACTCCTGAGTATATAAAAAGTTTTGAGACGGCTGGTTATAAGATTACAGATCTTGATAACGTAACAGGGTTGAAGGCTCAAGGCATCACTCCTGAATTCATTAAAAGCTTTGAGTCCGTCGGATTTAAAAATATTGATCTGGATGAGATCGTTGCAGTAAAAGCCGTGGGTGTTACTCCTGAGTATATCAAAGAGATGAAATCAAAGGGATTTAATTATGATAAGTTGCAGAAGTATGTTACTTTAAAGAGTATTGATTAAGCTCATCCGGCTTTGGCGGAACAGAAAAGAGGGAAAAAAAATTTCGAACCAAAACCATCTATATTTTCTACGTTTCGTAACCGGGAAGAAGAGTCGACTTCCCGGTTTTTTTATTTGAAGACTCTATTCACCGAAAGAAAAGAAAGGAGCTGAAGTGGCTGCCAAAAAAGATAAAAAGTACACTGCGCTAGACGCTTTCAACCTACTTTACTGACAGTCATTGATTCTTTTTAACATACTTAAATTTATCTGCAATGACTTTAAGAAGGTATTTTTTCTTATCACTATTATATTCCCAAAACATAACCCCAGCGAGATCATATTTCTTTACATATTTACATTTATCCTTTACGGATCTTTCGTTATCATAAGTGATAAATATTTTTTTCTCTGAATTGAAAAGATAAGGCGCCCTAGCCGCCCCGTCCCAATACTCTTTGAAACCATTCTTATTAATGAGACTATCTTTTA
>Ga0075429_100006155_pt1 | contig 10373 bp, 19 predicted proteins | sample RhiMetdeltSRZDD3_FD_75295 | JGI IMG/M metagenome (GOLD analysis project Ga0075429, IMG submission 75295) | Populus rhizosphere microbial communities from Tennessee, USA - Rhizosphere MetaG P. deltoides SRZDD3 | ecosystem: Host-associated > Plants > Roots > Rhizosphere > Soil | place: USA...
GGATCCCAATGGGGCCACGCGCCGAGCGAGATCATCTGGCCATTCACGCGGGCGGCAGCATACGCCGACCAGCGGTGTCCGATCTCGTGACCGAGATGCCCGACCGCGTAGTTGTACGGACGGGGCTTCCCGTCGGGTGTCGCCTGCGCGAGCGGGCGTGTATAGAACGCGATAGTTTTCGGGTTTCCGGCTGGCGCATTGTCGGGCGGGCTCTCTTGCATTTCGTTCGCACCGACAAAGATCGGCTGCGCCAGGCCGAGCTGAAATCGCCCGCCCGTGCAGCGGCTCTCGAGGATCGGTTTCGTTTGAGCGTGCCTGGTATCCCCGATCCCCGTGACGTTGCCTCCGATCGGCCCATCACTCGGGCTGCTCGCCTCCTGGCTGTCGATGCGGAAATCCGAGTAGTAGGCGAGAAAATCGAACTTGTCGCCCAGCGCCTGAATGACCGTGCAGGAAAGATCCTGTGGTCGCGGCGGCTCCAGGTAATGAAACGACTCATACACCGCGGCGAACGAACCGCTCTTCGGGGTCAGACTGGACAGGTCAATGGATTGAACTCTCTCGCCCGCCGACAGGATTGGGTAAATCCCCACGATGCCGTCCTTCGCTGCCATCGTCTTGTACGACATCTCGATCGAGCCGTCGCGGTGCAGGACAGCCTGAAATAGATTGGTCGTGGGGAACCAGGAGAAATCCAAAAGGCTTCCGAATGGCTCGGTGAGATCCCATGTGATGACGACGCGATCAGCCAACTCCCGCACGTAGTGCGGGCCGGACATCCTGGGCTTCAGAAACACGCCGATGGCTGGTGCACGCGCAACGAGCCTGCCCCCTACGTCAGCGAGGCGATCAAATCGTCCAACTGCGGAAGCTATTCCGCCGTCAAGGTGACCGTACGCATCGACATCACGCTCTTTCGGCGTCGGACCGAATCGAATAGATCCCGTCGTCCCCACGGAAAGCGAACTCCACCGTTGGCCCGAGAACGGAAAGGTGAACCGCTGAAGGCTGACGTCAGCACCGGTGAGTTGCACACCGTAGTTAGTGTCCCACCGTAAAGGCTCATTCGTCATACGGTAGCTGGAACCGACTGGACTGAATCGCAGCGTGCGGCCGACGAGATCAAACAGGTTCGGTTGCCCGAGCGCTGCGCTGCCCAACTCGATCACGATCAAATCGCCTGTTGTCGATACCTGACCGATGGAGTGTCCGGGTGTCTCCGGCTGTCCTGTGCTTTCACTGGGCGGTAGAGCTCTGAAGTCCTGAGCATCGCAGGGCCAGGACAAAGCACCCGCAATCGTCGTCAGAACCACGAGCAAATTACGCTTCACGACTCAAGCCTCGGGCTGCTAACGCCGCGCGTGAGCCGCAAGTAACGGCGCTTCGCCGGTGCGAGTCGGAACCAGCCGCTTGTCAGGCGAAGGCATCACGCGATGCGCCATGATCCACTCGCTTGGTCCAGCTAGCGAACTTCTCGAAGAGCAGGCCGGCGATAGGCGCGCCAACCGCAAGCCAGGCGATGGCAACCGCCACGGGAAATGGATTGCCAAGGAGCGGCTTGAGCAGAAAGGCGAGAGCGGCGTACACCACTCCGAGAACGGCGTTGATGCTGATGAGCAAACCCAGCGCCCACCAACCGCGCTTCCAGTACGCAAAGTAGTTCTTCATTGTCCTCTCGTTCGTTACGCCTAATGTCGCCGCTGTGCCGCGAGCATCGGCGCCTCGCCGGTGCGAGTCGGAACCAGCGGCTCGTTAGCGGGCATTCGCGCGGACCTCCAAAGCTTTGCCAAGGGCCAGCAGCTCAGAAAAGTACCGCTGCGCGTCGCCACTGAGCAGAGGCATGACTCGTTCAAGATCAGCACACACGCGAGAGACGATGCGTGTGCGCTCCGGATCCAACGTGCCATTCTCCACAAAGTCTGAGATGCAGCCAGCGAGAAACGTATCGCAAGCTGTCAAACACACGCCATCGACTTCTCTACCGGCACACTCGTGCGGGAAAGCTCGAAAGTAGTGAGCATTCCAAGCGTCCTCGATTTCAGCTCGACTCATCATGAATGCACGCGTCGTACTTTGATCAGCCATGGTCAGCGGGTGGCGTCGTCTTAGAGCACCTTACCTCCGAGAAGACCAACAATTGCGCCGAAGCCAATCTTCGCCATGGTCAGCATGCCTTCAATGAACTCCTTGCGCGCCGGTGGGGGTTCGCCCGTTGTTGCCAGATGCAGTGCAACGCAAATGGCAGTAAAGAGAATGGTTCCGCCAGCCGCCGTGAGGAACACGAGTTTGAACTTTGGGTCGAGACGCGCTGACGATGGAGCTGATACCTCCGACTTTGCGTAGCTCCGCTCGGCCGATGCGTACTTGTCGGGCTCGTCAGTACAGACGTAACGCCCTTCAGCTTCAAGCCAGATCGATGGCCGTCCGGGATGCATCGCGCAATTGGCGGCGACCTTGCCCATCGCTCCCAAGGTCCCTTTACGCATGCTTCCTCCTCCCTGCCGTCGAGGCAGGTGATACGCGGCTAGTCTCGTGCCATGAACATCCAGCGATGTCCTTCCAGATCCTCAACTCGATATCGTCGCGCCGGCGGCCCATCCTCCGGTTCGGACAAGATTACCGCTCCCGCGGCCTTGGCCCGAGCATAGTGCTCGTCGACGTCGTCAACATAGACGAGAACCCCATCAATGATCCATGGCAGAGCGGACCATGAGGCGGCAATCTCGCAGTTGTCGCGATGTCGCTTGGGGCCTTCGTAGTCCGGCGACGGACTGGCCAACATGATCAGTCCATCCCCAACCGACATTTCTCCGTGAGACAGCCTCCCATCGGAAGACGTGAAGCGAGCTGTCTCCGTGAATCCAAACACCTCGGCCAGCCATTCCAGGGCGGCAATGCCGTCCTCATAGGTCAGGAACGGAATCACGTCTGGCATCCTGTTCTCCATTCGCGCCGCGGCCGCCACCTAATGAAGCGCGCTGTGCACCGGCGTCGGCGCCAGTGAATTGTTAGGCCTCACCGTGCCGTCCGAAACGCGCCGAGCACGTCAGTTCTCGAGAGCTGCGTTCGCTTGAGCTGAGTTTCGGCGCGACGTTTGCCATGGTATGCCTTGGTGATAACAGACTCCAACTCTGCGGCACTCAGACTTGGCAGAGACTGTTCCACCGATTGTCGGCGCGTGCGAACCTCCACAAGCATTGCATTGGCTTCTGATTGGATGCGCCTCGCCTCGGCCAGGAGATGCTCGCGCTGCTGGCCGAAGCTTCCGACTTCGACCAACGTGCCTATGGCGACACACTCATCTCGGACCTGCTCAAGAGTGAACTCTTCGTCGGAGAGCAATTGCATCGCAGTGGTCTTTCGCGTGGCCTTTCCAAGGGCCTCCTCCTCGAGTCGTTTTCGAACCGCCAGCCAGACAGTGAGCGCACCGATGCAACCAGAAATGATCACGCCGATCATCGACACGAGAAGGGATGCGACGGAGGGCATGTGAGGCCTAACGAATACGATGGGCCGCGCGATGCACGGGACTAAACGAAGCGAGCCTGCGGTTCATCGCGTCGGCTCCATTGTGTCAGGCCTCGAAGAGGAACTCCTAGTGCGCTGATACGCATCTAGTGCTCGTTGGGTGTTGTTCAATTTGCTGAGGAGCTGGCCTGTATCCTTTGTCCGGCCACGCGCAAGTGCAAGCACTTCCTCTCCCGCATCCACTAGCCACTTCGGGGGAAGATCTCTACTCGGTGACTCAGTGGTGGCAGTGGGCCAGCCAACACCGCGGAGGTACGTGGAAAACTCGTAGCCGGTTCCGTCAAGCCCGGAGCCTTCACGCGCATATCTCGCGTCGAGAATCGCGTTGGCCCAAAGCGAATAGATCGTCGCCGCCATGCGCTCGGGAATGTCCAGATCCATCACTTCGACCCGACGCGGCTCAGCTTTCCGGTCACTCCTATCCAGACGCCAGCTACTCAGCACATATCGGTTCTTCTTCCGGAATACGCACCATTCGAAGCTTTCGGAGAAGGACGGATATCGCCCGAATCTCGCAATGTAATAGATCGGCGGCCGCCCCTCTGGAAAACCACGCCCGCTCGGAATGAGGTGATCCACAGCTTGAACGGACGTGTCCGTCTCATCTCGTTCCTGTGTTACGTCCGGTTCGTACGCAAGCGCGGCCGGTGCAAATGCCAGCGACGCGAGCCGCAGGATTGACTGAAGAGCCATGCGCTTAACGCCGGTGCTCAGACGCGCGCGTTTGCGCGTCGTCCTGCAGCACCTTGTCATAGCCGAACTGGCCTCACGCAAGCCGCATGCAGCCAGGTCATTGAGTACTTCGTCAGGCATAGGTCCTTCACGCATAACGCCGCCGCTGCGCCGCGAGCAACGGCGCTTCGCCGTTGCGAGTCGGAACCAGCGGCTTGTTAGATGCTCCTCGCACAGTAAGGCGCAGTTTCACGGTACTTCTGCTGGCACCATGCTACCCAACGCGCCTGATTCGACGCTCTCTTTTTGGCCGTTGCCCCGCCATATACAAATTCAAAGCTTTCTCCCGTGAGCTGATTGAGCACCGCAGAGAGCGCATCATGAACAGTTTTCGGGCCGTAGTGCCGCAAGCCCTCAAAGGCATCCGAAGCGTGATTGACAAGAGTCATTCGAGGCTCGGCCAATAACCGGACATCGCCTAGATGACCGACGATGAATGGAACCGCTGCACTCCCCATCTCCTCTAGCTCGTGCAGAGCTCGTTCTTGGGTAGCAGGAGTCCTCGTCAAATCTTCCACGCGTTCCGATACAGCCTTAGCCATGGGATCAGACTTGTTCGCACATGCTGTCAACCCGACAACAATGACAAGCAAGAGAATGGAATTCTTCATAGCATCCAACGCCGGAGTTCAGCGGCCGCGCGCCACCGCGTGTGACTTGGCACTTTTATCGTTCGCGGTCCGCTGCAACTTGTTATGTGGCACACATGCCGCCGTTACGCCACACCCTCCAGGCGATCGATGCTCTTCGCAATCGCCTCCGACACCTCTTCATCCGTTTCGCTCGACGCTGCACTGCGTAGTGCGGGCAACGTTCGCTCGCGGTGATAAGGATAGCAACCGAGTGCCTCGGCCACAGCAAGCCTGTTCTCTGATTCAGGATCGCGCAGATACGGGACTAGGTCGAGTAACCGGGCGCCTGCCGCGCGTCGGATTTCAAGCGTCTCCGCCTTCTCGCGCACGATCTCCTCGTCCAACGACTTGCCTTTCTTTGCGAGGATGCTGCGCCAGGTCTCACGAAACTGACCGACCGCGTGAATCTCGAGATAGCCGTTTCCGGCTGCGATACTCGCCAAAAGGCCTGCGATATCAGCTCGGGTCGTGACGTCGGTGCCGCTCAGCAGCTCGTAGAGAAACGGAACTGCGGCTGCAGTTGCGGAGTAGACGGTGCCCTGATGCCAGATGTTTCCGAATAGCTCTTTGACGGCGGCAGTTCTGCGCTTCTCGTCCGAGGACGCCAGAGCGCGGAGCAATTCAGGCACGTCGTCGGCGCTGCCGTGGGCGTGGCGCAACGAACCCCAGTCAACACTAGCTAAACCTTCCAGCAAGCGTGGCCCCACTATGCCGCATAACGCCGCCGCTGTGCCGCGAGCAACGGCGATTCGCCGGTGCGAGTCGGAACCAGCGGCCTGTTAGGCGGACGCTTGGAGAATTCGTCAATCAATTCCCAAATCCTTAACAATTCCCGCTTCTACGACGACGCGCTCCGGCTCAATTCCAAACTGATCGCAGATCAACTCGCGCAGCTCGGATAAGACAACCTCAGGTCTCTGAGGACGCCCGATGCGATTCAACTCAGCAAGTATGAAGCTATGAAGGTCGCCGACGGTGAACAGCGTCTCCGCGACATGATCCGGAATTTCGACACCGAAATGCTTCTCGGTATTCATCACGAGCTCGACTGAATCTAGCCCCATGTTACGTATGCCTAACGCCGGTGCTCAGGCGCGCGCGTTCGCGCGTCGTCCTGCAGCACCTTGCTAGAGTGCAGCGCTGGCCACCCCAGGCCGAAACATGTACCGCACCGAATACCCATAAGTCGCCCGGTGCCGGCGCAGACCGAGCAGTCCAGCGCGGCACTCGGACGGCTCGGAAGCAACTGCTTGAGCGCCGCGAAACGCTCAGCTGCTGCCACAAGCGCGACGAGCCTCCATTCAGGAGAGCTCTCTTCACTCAACCCCCCGTCGTCGGATCGCATCACCAGGATCTGCAGCGATGGCGTGATGAACAAGGTACCACCCATATCTGAGTAGACCGGCAACGCCTCGAATCGAATGGCGACATCACGATACTCTGCTGCCGGATCGGTCAGGTATGCCGCGAGCTGACGGCGAATCTCTTGTTGCGGGGAATCGTTCATGTCACTTCTCTGCACACTAACGCCGCCGTTCAGCCGGAGCGCACTTTGGCGCGATCGGCTGCAACAGCTTGTTGGGCCGGATGCGCGAACGCTCCATTGCGCAAGAAATAGAGCGTCTGCGCGATCGCCTCACTGTTTTTCATGATGAAGGGATGACTTGAGGAAATCACAAGAAAATCCTTCATGGCAACGAGCTTCGCGCTCTCCAGCGACACCTTGCCGTCATCCTTGCCGGGAATCAGCAGCGAAAGAAAGGGATTGACTGATCGGTTGCCAGTGATGACGCCGAGATCGAATCTTGGTTCGCCTAGTGAGCGCGGCACGGAGAGCGAGTCAGTACCGAGTTCTTGACCAGCGGGACCATTAATCAGCCGGAACAGGAAGAGACCGCCCAGTTTGTCCACCACCTCACTTCCGTGATTCGGCGGGCTCAGCATTACAACACGGCCAATGTCGATGTCGGGGGCTGAAGCGGCAAGTTGTCGCACGACAATGCCACCCAACGAGTGAGTGACAAAGTTAACTGGAAGCGCTGTTCCCGCGGTGCATGCTCGAATGCTTTTAGCGACGAATTCGGTGGTGAGCTTCTCGATCGAATACTTTCGCGACGGATAGGAGAGATTGCAGACACGATATCCAGCCGATTCCAGCGAACGAGCGAGGCGTGACATCGAGCTGGAACTGCGAGCCAGTCCATGCAAGAGCACGACAACTTCAGCGTCGCCCGGCGGTGTTTCCTGTGCGGCTGCGGTTACAGAGAACCCAAGAAACAACAGCGCCGCGAGTGTTAGGCATCTCGCACCTGAGACGCCCTCTCTGGTTGATGGCGATGGCGACAAGCTCATGGTCATTCGACCTTTCCGAATAAGAGCATTGCGACCGCAAATACACCAACGAGGAATACGCCGAAGCCAATCGGTCCAAAGGGGAAGCGATCGATGCTTCCGAGAAGCGCGAACGTCAGGCCACCGACCAGCGTCGATGCGGAAGCGTAGATAAGGCGCGAACGAAGCTGGGTACGCACGGCGATGCCTAACGCTCGCGTTAAGGCCGCGCGCGTTTCGCGCGTCGCCCCTTCAACGAGTTGTCATACCTCGAGCAACGCGGAGTCAAACCACACATCCTCGAAGTTTCCACCATCGATGAGAAACCGATAGCCAGGCGGAAGGGCAAGGTACTCGACTGCCAATGGAACATATTCTGCGAGATGTTCGACATGCAGAGGCGAGAAGAAGTCGTCGGCCTTCGACAGTTCTCCGCACCAGATGTACCAACCATTTGTGTCGCCGGTCGGAGGGTGCCGCAAACCATGGATCGGACCACTTCCCAAGCTCCTGATTGCAAGGCCGAGCTTCGATCCCGGCAGCGGCACAACCGGCTCGACACCCGCCCATTCGCATACTGATTGCAGCTTAGCTATGCGCATGGTTAGAGCGCGCTCCACCAGACAACGCATCATTCGCGCGGAACTGATGTCGCCGCCGATCTCCTTTTGAATCCTGGTAAGAAGCCGAACCAGAACCCGAGGCCTACGACGACCAGCAGTATGAGTTCAAATGCCGGGAACACGGCTTCGCCGATCCACCTGCCGAGTTCGGCAGTGGTATACATTCCTGACTTATCAAGTTTGACAAGGACACCAAGTGCCGTCCAGCCAACATAGGAGCCAGTCAGGAAGATGAACCAGAGTACTCCGACCAGGACATTGCGGATGAGTGTCATATTGTTGTTCCCGTCTCTCTAACGGTTGAGCTGAGCGCCGCACGCGCTGCCGTTTGGACTTGGCACCTTATCCTCCACGCGTGCGCTCCAGCTAGGTGTTAGGCGGCAGGAATTCCATCCCATCCCCTGCGATCCCAGACTGACTGTACTCGCGCCCATATCTCGGACGTCATTTGACCCTGCCACACGCCACCGAGAAGTTTGGCGAATGCAGGGTTGTTGCGCGCTTCGCGTTCGACGTGAGCAATCATACGGTCGCCGTGGTAGCCAAGCAGGTCTTCTAGCGGACCCGCAGAGAGAACTTCAACCACTGCGATTGAGGAGTCCAGCTTCAAGGCTTCAAGAATGAAGTTCCACGCGTCATCTGGGCGTTCATAGACCATATCCGAGACCACGTCGTACGCAGCGAAGAGGCGGTCGTACTCCACCGACCCCTCCTCCTCGTGCGCTAGTGCCACCCAGTCACGCACCACCTGTGGATCGACGCTCACGTCATGCGCCTAACGCCGCAGTTCAGCCGGCGCGCGTTCTGCGAGCGATCGGTTGCAACCGCCTGTTAGAGCGCCCGTCCGTCCGCAGAAGCATTTGAAGCTGCTTCGAGACTGCATCACGTGCGCCTCGCGATTTGAAGAGCGATGGCACATGCAGCAGAAAATTCCTCCATCGGTATCTCGAGATGTCACGGATTCCGCTCGAAAGGTAGCCAAGAAGCTCCAACGCTGATTCTCGATTGAACGCCCAGAGCAACTCGTGCCTGTATGTGACAGCGAAATAAGCTTCCTCTGGCCACTGCAGGCGGTGCATTCGACGGAGCCCACAGTGCGTGCACGTCACCGACCCAGTATCGGTCTGCGTGCTACGCAGGAGATATTTGGAATGCTCCCACTCGGTCGCGGAGTACCCCGCGGGAAGATCATGCAGAGCGCGCGATGGCCGGCCGTGAAGTCCAGCGCAGTAGAGAGCTGCATGCCAAAAGTGGCCGCACGAATCCTGCAAACGCTGATACTCGAATTGTTTCGCAGACTGAAAGAACGGGACATCCTCCTTCTTCTTGATCCTTACCAACTCTGCAAACTCGAAAGCCGCGTTGCCGCTACAGGAAGGACACCGTACCTCCACGATGTGAGGCATTGGATTCCATTCATATGTGCCGGTCATGATTGATGTTTGGCGCTCTAACGGTTGTGTTAGACGGCACGAGCGCGCTTGCGCGCAACGCCTTCGAGGTGCACTCGCCGAGCTTCGGCGCGCCGCGCTTGCTCCCGACGCCGACAAGGCCTGCAGAGCTTTGCATTCGAATAGACATAGCCCTTTGCGACTTCATACCACCACTTCTGCTGCCATGCTGTCCACACTTGATTCGTACCGCAGCTGGAGCACTTGAACGGCTCGTCTGTGTAGTAGCCGCGCTCCACGAATCGCGGCACTCCGTAGCTATTGTTCGGGGCGAGAGCTGCAACGTTCACGCGCACGAGGCCCTCTGCAGTACGTTCAGAACGTCGTTGCCGCTGCCGAGTTTTCTGACGACTGACCACGGTCCACTCGTGTCGTCTAACGTCACGCTTCAGGCGCGCGAGTTTCGCGCGTCGCCTGCAAGCGATTGTGAGCCTCGCCTGCAGCGCGCGCTTCGTCCCACGTCCGTTTGAGTACCACACAGTTCACGAACAGGGGCGGCAACAGAATGATGGCCGCCAGGAGTGCTTTGGCAACCTCCCCCAGCCCAAGACCCAATAGCACATAGACGACACCGACCAAGGCCATCAGACCGTTGAAGAAGATGCTGCAGCCGATCAGGACTTCATTGCACGTGATCTGAGCGCGAGCAGCGCAGCCGCGTACGGCACCAGTAGAAACAAGCTGCTACCGACGACTGCGCCCGGGTACTGAACACCCACTCCAAGGAGTGCGATACCGAATAGGCCAAGCATCACCCAGTTCAAGATTATTGCGGTTTTCTTCATAGCTAACGCCGCGGCTCAGGCGCCGCCGACCAACGGGGAAAGCAACGTGCGGATCACGAAGGCTGCTCGCTGAGAGCCTCCGATCAGTTTCCTGCCGAAGCCGGCACCAGTACGTGCGCCTCAGTTCGAGCAAGGGCCGGCCAGCCGTGCAGGAGCGCCTGCACGAGTGCAAATCCAACGAAAGCCGTCCCGAGCCATTGCAGGTTCGCGGGCAGCGGAAACGGAAAAACAAGCAGGTACAGCGCGTGCACGAGCCAATAGCACGCGAGCGCGCCGAGCACGGCACGTCCA
>Ga0075429_100006156_pt1 | contig 10373 bp, 10 predicted proteins | sample RhiMetdeltSRZDD3_FD_75295 | JGI IMG/M metagenome (GOLD analysis project Ga0075429, IMG submission 75295) | Populus rhizosphere microbial communities from Tennessee, USA - Rhizosphere MetaG P. deltoides SRZDD3 | ecosystem: Host-associated > Plants > Roots > Rhizosphere > Soil | place: USA...
CCCCATCTTCCCGACGTGCCGACGGGAATCGAGGCCGGCGTGAAGGGCTTCACGATGCCGTTGTGGTATGGCATGTTCGCGCCTGCGGCGACGCCGCGCGATATCGTCTCGCGGCTCACCCGCGAGACGATGAAGGCCCTCGAGACCGCGGAACTGCGCGAGCGGCTCACGGCCCTGGGCGTCGACCCCTGGCCGGGCACGGCCGAAGAGTTGGGGCTATTGCTGCGCCAGGACACCGAGCGCTACGGGACCATCGCGCGGAGTGCAGGTCTGACCAAGCAGTAGTTGCTATTGTCGGGGGGCCCCTGCTCCCGCGTTTCGGCCTCCCGGGGAAATTCCGGGGGGATTCGTCGAACTGTCGACATTTCTTTCAGGCGATCTTTCTCGAAGCGCCACCAAAAAAAATCACTGGTCGGGGCTAAAGACCCTGCATTTTCCGCGGTTATCTATAGTGATAACCGGCCTTCCATAGGTGGTACGGAAATTGCAGGGGAGTGCAGGCATGACTGCCACGTCGTCCACTGAACCTTCGACTTTTGGGGGGAGGAGATCCTGCGAGCGTTGTCTCGAGTGGACCACGTCGGTGGAGTCCGTGCTCGCAGTCCTGAACGACGACAGCGGTACGAGCGCCTGCGAGGGTTGCGGTAGTCGAAGGGACAGGAAGGTGGTGGCCGAGCAGTACCGCAAGCGCCGTCCGCGTTGGTGGATCGTCGGCAGCACAGTCGTCGTCCCGATGTGGATCGTGGAATCCTTGAGGACTCGCAAGCCGCGCTGAAACCGTCAGGGGTCAGGCGTCAGGCGTCAGGGGTCAGAGGTCAGGCGTCCTACGCCACGCTTGCTCGTTACTCAAGACGGATACCCGTCTCCTTCACCACCTTCGACCACTTCACCCGCTCGTTCTTCATGAAGGCGCCGAACTGATCGGGGGTGTCGGCGACGATGTCGGTGCCCAGGTCGAGCAGGCGGCTGCGCACGTCGGGTAGATTCAGGACGCGCACGAGTTCCCGGTTGAGCCGTGTGACGATCGCGCGCGGCGTAGCCGCCGGCGCCACCATCCCGTACCACTCCCTGGCCTCGAATCCCGGGTACCCCTGAGACGCAACCGTCGGCAGATCCGGCAATGCCGGCGAGCGCTCGAGGCTGGTAATGCCGAGTGGCCGGATACGGCCGGCGCGCACGTGCGCCACTATCGTGCTGATGTTCTGTACCCCGACGGGGACCTGGCCGGCGACGAGATCCGCGAGGGAAGGGCCACCACCCTTGTATGGCACGTGAGTAATGTCGACCCGGGCCACCAGCTTGAAGAACTCGCCGGTCAGGTGCACGCCGGTTCCCGCGCCTGCCGAGCCGAAGCTCAGCTTTCCCGGCTGTGCCTTGGCGAGCTTGACGAGGTCCGGGATCGACGTCGCCTGCACCGACGGGTGCACCGAGATCACGTTCGCGACCGAAATCGCCAGCGTGATCGGCGCGTAGTCTTTGGCCGGGTCGAACGGACTCCTGGCGAACAGCGCCGTGGCAATCGCGTGCGTGGAGATGATGATGCCGAGCGTATAACCGTCGGGGGGCGCCTTGGCGATGACGTCAGCGCCGATCATGCCGCTCGCGCCGGAGCGGTTATCGATGACAATCGGCTGCCTGAAGGCCTCGGTCAGTTTCGGCCCGATCAGGCGCGCCAGGATATCCGTGGTGCCGCCCGGCGGGAACGGCACGATCATCCGGATGGGTCGCGTCGGATATTCCGCCGCGCCGGCCGGCATCGCCAGCGCGACTCCCATGAGCATGGCGAGAACGACCGGGCATCGCGTCATCGGGTCACCTCATGGGTCATGGGTCATGCGTCATGCGCTACGTGTCACGGGTTACTCGTTCGAGCTAGAACTCGAACTCCGGCCCCTCGACGTATTTGAAGCGCTCCAGCGCTTCGCGCCGCAGCGTAAATCCCAGGCCGGGCTTGTCCGGGGCATGCACGGTGCCGTCGGCACGGATGTCGAAGGGCTCGTTGAAGAGCTCGTACATCATCGGCATGTAGCCCATGCTCACTTCGAGGATGTGGCAGTTCGGGGCGGCCATCGCCACGTGGATGCTGGCCGCGAACAGCACGCCGCTGCCCCACGCGTGCGGCGCAAGGCGTATATCGTGCGCGGCGGTGAGCGCGGCGATCCGGCGAATCTCGGTGAGCCCACCGGCGCGCGCGACGTCCGGCTGGGCGATGTCGATCGCCTTGTGCTCCAGCAGGCTCCTGAAGCCGTAGCGCGAGAATTCCCGCTCGCCGGAGGCAATGGGGATGCTCGTCGCGTCCCGCACTTCCCCCTGCCCCGCGTGATTCTCGGGCGACACGGGTTCCTCGAACCAGGCGATGTCGTAGGGCTCCAGCGCCTCGGCCAGCCTGATCGCCACCGGCACTTCGAGCGAGCCGTGAGCATCGATCATCAGCTCCACCTTCGGACCGATACCGCGCCGCGCGGCCGCCACGCGCCGCACGCAGTTCTCGATGGAAAATCCGTCGGCGCCGACGACGCGCATCTTCACCGCGGAAAAACCCTTCTTCGCGTAGCCGCCCATCTCCGCCTCGGCCGCGTCGCCCGGCGCCCAGCCGCCGCTCCCGTAGGCGCGCACCGAGCTTCTCACCGCGCCGAGCGCCTGGTAGAGGGGAATGCCCAGCGCCTGCGCCTTGACGTCCCAGACGGCGATGTCGATGCCCGAGATCGCCTCCATCACCATCCCGCTCCTGCGGCTCACCTCGGCCTGCGGCACCCCGCGCTCGAGGGCGGGTTTCGCGCGCGAGCCGTTGTACATCTTCTCGAATATGCGCTCCGAGAAGAGCGGATCCTCACCGACCACTTCGGCGGCCAGCTCGTGCTCGACGATGGCGGCGACCACCGGAGGCGCCCCGAGCGCGGCGCCCATGCCGGTGAGCCCGCTGTCGGTTTCCACCAGGATCAGCGTGGCGTCGCTCTTGATCTTGGTGCCGCTGTCGTTCCGGTGCCGGCGCTCCGGTGGAATCGGATCGGACATCGGTATCACCCGCACGCGCGAGATTTTCATGCCCTGCCCTCCCAAGGATCGAACGAAGTAGACAGGAAAATCCATCCCGCCGCAATCCGGCCTGGCGACCGGTGAGGCCCGACAGCCGCTTCCCGTCCGGTAAACTCTGCGCATCCGGGCGAGCAGCGTTGTGCCCGTAGCGGCGCGCCGTGTCCATATATCTCATCACGCTCCTGAACGTGTTGAACAGCATCGCCCTGCGTGGCAGCCGGGTGCTGATGTCGCTGTTTGCAATCCAGCTCGGGGCCGGCGCCTTCGAGATCGGTCTCCTGATCGCGGTGTCGCTGGTGTTCCAGCTGTTTCTGGGAATCTACGCGGGCAAGGTGTCGGACCGCTACGGCTTTCGATTGCCGATCCTGTTCGGCTCGCTCGGGTCCGCCCTGGCGATGCTGGTGCCATGGCTCTATCCGGATCTCACGGGCCTCTACGCATCGCGAGCGCTGACCGGCTTTTCCTTCATATTCTTCGCGGTTGCGATACAGAACCTGGCCGCATCCATGGACGGCCCGGAGATGAGAGCCCGCAACTTGAGCACGTTCACCCTTGGCGGATCGATCTCGGGAATGATCGCCCCGCTCCTCGTCGGGTTCTCGATCGATCACTTCGGCCACGCGCGCGCCTATCTCTTCCTGGGATGCCTGGCGATACTGCCAATGCTCGCGTTGTTCACTTTTCCCCAGATCGTTCCCACGACGCAGGGACGGAAGCCGCGGGCGGACCAGTCGAACGTGCTGGAGCTCATGCGGATAGCGCCACTGCGCAGGACATTGCTCGCGGGCGCCATCGTCTTTTCCGGCACCGATCTCCTGTCGTTCTACGTTCCGATCTACGGAGCCTCGATCGGGCTGTCGGCTTCGACCATCGGGGCCATACTCGGCGCCTATGCAGCCGCCCAGTTCGTGGTGCGCGCGGTCATGCCGGCGCTGGTCAGGCGCTGGGGCGAAGAAAAACTCCTGACGCTATCGCTTCTGGCGGCCGCGGCCGCCTATCCCCTGTTTCCGTTCTTCCAGAATCCGTGGGTGCTTACCGCGATCGCGTTCGCGCTCGGCCTGGGCCTGGGCTGTGGTCAGCCGCTGTCCATGATGCTGACCTACAACCGGTCGCCCGACGGGCGCACGGGGGAAGTTCTGGGACTGCGCATCACGATCAACAAGATCGTTCAGATCGGCGTCCCGCTCGTGTTCGGTTTCGTCGGCAGCGCTTTCGGCCTGATCACGGTATTCGTGTCCAACGCCGTATTTCTCGTCGCCGGCGCGTACTTGAATCAGAAAGCGGACCCGCCTCAGGATCGAAATGCAACCGCCGATGAACGGCGCTAGACGCCGATAAATTCCAAGTTCCAGGCACCAGCTCTCAAACAAGCTCCAAGTCTCAAGCAACAAATTCCAAACGCGTTTGTGCGTTGGGACCTGGTGCTTGATGCTTGTTTGTGGTTTGGGATTTGGTGCTTGATGCTTTCTCTAGTGTGGCAGTTCGCCCCGCACCAGCACCCGGTAAAGCAGCCGGTACTCGTTCGGGTCGTAGTCGAAGTGAGCGCGGTGCATCGCCGCCCGATTGTCCCAGATCAGCATGTCGCCCTTGCGCCACTTGTGGCGGTAGATGAACTCGTCGCGAACGGACCGCTCGAGGAGATCGTTCAGCAGCGCCTGGGACGCCGCGGGATCCATTCCAACGATGTTCTCCGTCTTTACCGGATGGAAATAGAGAGCCTTCATCCCGTTGTCGGGATTGGTACGCACCAGCGGCTGCAGCACCGGCTCCGGCTTGCGCTCGGCCTGGGCTTCGGCGGACGTCCCGGAATAGGTCGCCGCAGCGCTGCCCTGAAAAACGTTGACCGTCTTCATTCCCTGGACCTTTTGCTTGATCGCATCGGGCAGCGCTTCGTAACCGGCTCGCATGTTGACGACCGCCGTGTCGCCGCCCGTAGAAGGCAGCGCGACCGCGTAGAGGCTGGTGTACTTCGGCGGCCGCACGTGGTTGGTGTGATCGGTATGCCAGCCGGCGCCGTGCTTCACCCGCTTGCCGGTCTTGTCCGTGTGGCGGTTCGATACCTCGTGCACCAGCGGGCAGCCCGGCAGCGCGTACTGCGTGAAATGCTGCTCCATCGGCTCGCCGAAGAGGGCGACCGCCGCGAGATACTGCTCGGGCGTGAAATCCTGCTCGCGGATGACGAGGGCGACGTTCTCGACGACCGCCGCATTGAGGCCGCGGCGCGTCTCCGCGTCGACCGGCCGCCGCAGATCGATTCCCGTCACTTCCGCCCCGATGTGCTGACCAAGCCGTGTCACTTTCATCGCCGCGCCCCCTTCAATCAACAATGACCGCCTGTTTACGGAATCCGTCTCAATAATAGGCGCGCGATATCAAGGTGTCCATTGTGAGACGGATTCCGGAAGGCGGCCGCCCTCCCTCTGACGGACAGACATATATAATCGCCCATCCCCAATCGAGTGGAGAACCCTATGCCGCCGGAGATCCGCGACATCCTGAGGAACCGCGTGAAGGAAAAGCTCGCGCGCGACGAGGTCGTCTCGTCCATGACGGTGCGCCTCGTGCGCCACATCGAGATTGCGCGCATGGCCGCCACCGCTGGCTTCGACACGCTGTACGTCGACGTCGAGCACAACGGCTTCTCGTGGGACACCACCGGCCAGATCTGCATGGCGGCGCTCGCGGCGGGCGTCACCCCGTTCGTGCGCGTGCCGACGACGGCCTCCGAGCACATCGCCGCGGCGCTGAACGGCGGCGCCCTCGGCGTGATCGCGCCTCACGTCCGCTCGGCCGACGATGCGCGCCGCGTGGTGACCGCCGCCAAGTTTCCGCCGCTTGGCGAGCGCGGCGCTGCCGGGACGCTGCCGCATTTTCAGTTCCACTCGTTTCCCGCTGCCCAGGCCGATCCGGCGCTGAACGACGCCACGATGGTGATCCTGATGATGGAAACGCTCGAAGCGCTCGAGCACGTCGAGGAGATCGCTGCGGTCGACGGGGTGGACATGATGATGGTCGGCACCAGCGACCTCACCGCCGAGATGGGCATCCCCGGAAAGCACGACGATCCGCGGGTGCGGGACGCTTACGCGCGAACCATCGCCGCCATGCGCAAGCACGGCAAGCACGTCGGCGTCGGCGGACTCGCGAGCCGCGCCGATCTCACCGCCGAGTTCGTGAAGATGGGCGCGCGCTACGTCTCGACCGGCACCGATCTCGGCTTTCTCATGGGCGTCTGTCAGCAAAAGGCGAAGCAGGTGCGGGAGTTGAAAACCTGAACCCCCGTCAGGGGTCATGCGTCAGGCGTCAAGCGTCCGACACCAGGCGTCTTGCATGCGGCTTTGACCCGCCTGGCCCATGACCCATGACGCATGACGACTGTCGCCCGCATGATGAACTTTGCCGGTAGCAAGCGCGCGCGAGGATAATGATCGAATGGGCATGACCCTGACGGAAAAAATCCTGGCGCGGAAAACCGGCCAAGCGAAGGTCAGTCCCGGCGATCTTGTCACCGTGGGCGTGGACACCGTGGTGTTTGTCGACACGATGTTCGTGCCGACGCGCTGGCGGAAGATCAGGCGGCTGGATCACCCGGAGCGCATAGTCGTCGTGCTCGATCACCGGGCTCCGGTCCCCGACAAGCAGGGCGCCGCTACGCACCAGATCGCGCGTGCCTTCGTCGAGCAGTTCGGCATCGAGCGCTTCCACGACATCGGCTACGACCAGGGCATCAGCCATCAGCTCGTGGCGGATCATGCCTACGCCCTGCCCGGCTCGCTGCTGGTATGCAGCGATTCCCACACCGGCAGCGGCGGGGTATTCAATTGCCTGGCGCGCGGCGTCGGCGTGCCTGACGTCTTCTATGCCGCGACGCACGGCGAGACCTGGTTCATCGTCGGCGAGACGATACGCTACGAGCTCGAAGGGAAGCTGCCCCGTGCCGTAACCATGAAGGACGCGTTTCTCCAGATCGCGGGGAAGTACGGGGACCATACCAATATGAACGTGGAGTATGGCGGTTCCGCCCTCCCCCATCTCTCCATCAGCGCGCGCAAGACACTGACGACCATGTCGACGGAGCTGTCCGCGGATTTCTCGATCTTCGATCCGGACGCGATCATGGTCGACTGGATACGGGCGCGCACGAAGGCGGAGTTCGAGTGCTTTTATCCCGATGCCGACGCAAACTACAAGGACGTCCGCAAGGTTGATCTGGGCGGCCTGCAGCCCCTGGTGGCTTTCCCCGACAGCGTGATCGAGAACTCGCAGCCGGTCGCCGCGGCGGCCGGCACCCGCGTCGACCAGGCCTTCGTCGGATCGTGCGCCAACGGCACGCTCGAGGATCTCGCGCTCGCCGCCGAAGTCGTCCGCGGCCGGCGCGTGGACAAGCACGTGCGCTTCATCGTGACGCCCGCTTCGCAGAACGTGTACCGCGCCGCAGCCGAAGCGGGCATCATCACCACGCTGGCAAACGCGGGCGCCGTCGTGACCAATTCGACCTGCGGCGCCTGCGGCGGCACGCACATGGGAGTGCTGGGGGAAAACGAAACCTGCATCACGTCCTCGACCCGGAATTTCAAGGGGCGGATGGGAGATCTCTCGGCGCGTATCTTCATGGCGTCTCCGGCCACCGTCGCGGCCTCGGCCATCCGCGGGGTGATCACCGACCCGCGGGAGTTTCTTAGCTGAATGCCAGCCACGGAAACACACGGACGTACACGGACCTCGCTGAAAGCGCATCGACTGTTTTGGATGAAAAATCCGGGAACCATGGCTTCACTCGTGCACTTTACGATTTGTGCTTTGCGTTTCCGTGTGTTTCCGTGTGATTCCGTGGCCGAAGGTTCGTGACATGATTTTCGAGGCTCGCGTCTGGAAATTTCCGGACAACATCAATACCGATCTCATCATACCGAGCGGGTCCATCTACCTCTCCGCGCAGGAGCAGGCGCGGCTGGCTTTCAAGGCGAGCCGGCCGGGGTGGGTGGACGAGATGCGGCCGGGCGACATCATGATCGCCGGCAGGAATTTCGGCATGGGCTCGAGCCGGCCCGCCGCAAGGTCGTTGAAGCTGCTCGGGTTGAGCTGCGTCGTCGCCGAGTCGATCAACGGTCTGATGTTTCGCAACTGCATCAACTACGCCTTTCCGGCGATGGAATGTCCCGGTGTCTCGGCTGCCTTCGCGGAAGGCGACATCGCGCAGGTGGATTTCGCCGGGGCCACGGTACGGAACATGAATTCAGGGAAGATCCTCAAGGCGCGCCGCCTGCCCCCCAAGCTGCTCGACCTGCTGGAAGCGGGCGGTATTTACGCCTTGCTGGAAAAACAGGGCATCATAGAGCCTGTGCAAGCGGCGACCGAAGGGAAGGCGTAATGGCGGCTGCTCAGAATCCAGGACCCCAGAAACTGCCGCTGGAGGGCGTGCGCGTCCTCGAGTTGAGCCACATCGTCGCGGGCCCCAGCGGCGGCCTGATACTGGGCGACCTCGGCGCGGACGTCATCAAGATCGAGCACCCGGTGAACGGGGACACCGCGCGGAGCGCTTCCGGCTCGGGATCGACGTTTTATTCGTTCAACCGCAACAAGAAGTATCTTGCGCTGGACCTGGGGAAGCCCGAGGGCAAAGCGATCTTCGAGAAGCTCGTCGCGAAATCCGACGTGGTGCTCGACAACTTCGCTCCCGGGGCTCTGCGCCGGCTTGGGCTCGATTACGCGTGGGGAAGCAAGGTCAACAAGCGCATCATCTACTGCTCGGTGAAAGGGTTTCTGCCCGGTCCCTACGCCGACCGCCCATTCCTCGACGAGCTCGCGCAGATGGCGGGCGGACTCGCCTACCTGACGGGATACAAGGACCAGCCGATGCGCGCGGGCGCGTCCATTACCGATATCGGAGCCGCGACCTACGGCATCATCGGGATAATCTCCGCGCTGTATCGCCGGGAGCAGACCGGCGTCGGCGACGAAATCCAGGCCGGTCTCTACGAAACCATCGTGTTCTGGGTGAGCCAGTACATCACCACCGTCCAGTTGACCGGCGTCAATCCGCCCCCGCGCGGCTCGCGTACGAGCACCATGGGCCAGTACATGGGCTGGGGCGTCTACCAGCTTTTCCCGACGAAGGACGGCCGGCAGATCTTCATCGCGGTGACCGGCAACCGCCACTGGACGGGACTGTGCGAGGCGCTCGGCTACGACGACTGGAAGAACGACCCCGCGTTCAACAGCAACAAGAAGCGCGGCATGCAGAAGCCGCTCCTTGCGGAGCGCATCGCGAAGACGGTCGAGCAGCTCGCCTACGACGATGTCGCCGAGCGGCTCTACAAGGCCCTCGTGCCCTACGCGCCGGTCAATTCCCCGCTCGACCTCGTCGAGGAGCGGCAGATGAACGAAGGCGACCGCTGGCTGCACCTGAACGTGGGCGACGAGAAGTTCAAGCTGCCGAAGCTTCCGTTCAGCATGGGGCAGACGACGGACTTTTCGGTGCGCCAGCAGCCCGGAGCCCTGGGCGAGCACACGGACACCATCCTTGCCGCGCTGGGCTATTCGGCACAGGAAATCGAGAAGCTCAAGGCAGCTCGCGTCGTGCTGCGCTCGGACAAGGTGTTGAACGTGGAGAAGCGCGAAGAGTAAGGTTTCTTTAACTGGAGGAACATCATGGCAAGACTTACCCCCATCACCAGCAAGGAGCAGCTACCCGCGAAGCATCACGCCGTCGCGGACGCCGTCATCAAGAGTCGCGGCGGCATCCACGGGCCGTTCTCGATGTTCATGCACTGCCCGAGCCTCGCGAATCACGTCGAGGCGATAGGCGGCTATGTCCGCTTCCAGGGTTCGCTCGACATGCGCGTGCGGGTGCTCGCGGCGATGGTGGTCGCGCGCGAGTTCGACGCGATGTACGTGTGGGGCGCCCAGACCGGCTCCGCCCGCAAGCAGGGCGTGCCCGAATCGACCATCAGTGCCATCCGCGAGAAGCACAGCCGCGGCGTGCCCAAGGAAGACGCCGAGATCATCGATTTCACGCGGACGCTGCTCACGAAGCATCGCGTCAGCGCGGAGAGCTTCGAGTCGATCCGCAAGCGCTTCGGCGAGGAGCAACTTCTGGAGCTGACGGGCTCTATCGGTTACTACGCGATGCTGTGCATGACCGTGAACGCCTGCGAGCTCGAAGCGGGTCAGGGGGCGGAAGTCCTGAAGCCCTGAAGGCCCGTTTCCCCTCCTCCGATGAGGAGGGGTGGCGCGCGAATGCCCGCCGGGGTGGTCAAGTGAACGACTACGCCGGGTCGAGCCCCTTCTCGCGCAGTACCTTCCTGGCCGGCTCGGATCTCAGGAAGTTCACGAAC
>Ga0075429_100006157_pt1 | contig 10371 bp, 6 predicted proteins | sample RhiMetdeltSRZDD3_FD_75295 | JGI IMG/M metagenome (GOLD analysis project Ga0075429, IMG submission 75295) | Populus rhizosphere microbial communities from Tennessee, USA - Rhizosphere MetaG P. deltoides SRZDD3 | ecosystem: Host-associated > Plants > Roots > Rhizosphere > Soil | place: USA...
CCCATCATCGGTCGCAGACTTCGTCGCGCTGCAGTGCCTCAGCCTCGCTGCCACGCCAGCCACCGCCCCATCCACTTCTTGACTGTTGGCGTCAGCCGGGTCCGATTGTAGGCATCGCCACACTGCCGGAGGGCTTCCGCCTGCGTCGGGTACGGATGAATGACGGCAGCGAGTTTCCCCAGCCCGACGCCAGCCGCCATCGCCACACTGACTTCACTGATCATCTCCCCAGCATGGCGCGCAACGATGGTCGCCCCGAGGATTGCATCGCGCCCCTTCCTGACGTGCACTTTCACGAAACCCTCCTCCTCACCATCCAGGATGGCGCGGTCCACCTCCTTGAAATCGCGCACGTAGGTGTCCACTTCCACGCCGCGCTCACGCGCGTCATGTTCGTAGAGCCCAACGTGGGCCACTTCGGGGTCGGTGTAGGTACACCAGGGCATTGTGAGGGCACTGAGTTTCTTGCGACCGAGGAACAGGGCGTTCTGAATCACGAGGCGTGCCGTGGAATCGGCGGCATGGGTGAATTTCCAGTCCAAGCAGACGTCGCCGGCGGCGTACACGCGCGGATTGGTGGTTTGGAGGCAGTCGTTCACCAGCACACCTTTGCGCCGATCATACTCGACACCCACCGCCTCCAGATTGAGACCTTCGATATTCGGCGTACGGCCAGCCCCGGCCAGAATCTCATCCACTGCCAACGTCTCCTCTTTTCCCTGCGCTTCATAGATGATGCGTTTGTGGCCGCCGTCGCGCTCGACACGGATGATCGTCGCGTCGAGACGGAGTGCTATCCCCTCACGCATGAAGGCTTGCTGCACCAGCGCGGCCGCCTCCGTGTCCTCGCGATCGAGCAGGTGCCCATGCTTGTGGAGCAGGCTGACCTGCGCACCCAGCCTTTGGAAGGCTTGCGCCAATTCGCACCCAATGGGGCCGCCTCCAATCACGGCCAACCGGGCAGGACATTGGGTCAGGCTGAAGACGGTCTCGTTGGTCAGGAAGCCCGCCTCAACCAGTCCAGGGATGGGCGGTTGCATTGGCCGTGCCCCAGTCGCGATGACGGCCCGTTTGAACCGCAGGGTTTGTCCCGCCACTTGCACCGTATCCGGACCGGCAAAGCTGGCCTCCCCCAAGAACACATCCACGCCGAGCTGCGCAAAGCGTTGCGCTGAATCATGCGGGCTCAGGTCGGCGCGTATCTTGCGCATGCGTTCCATCACGGCCGGGAAATCTGCCTGGCCCGGCGCCTCCACCTGGACCCCAAAACGGCCGGCCTCTTGCACATCAAACGCGGCGCGTGACGAGCGGATGAGAGCTTTTGAGGGCACACACCCGACATTGAGGCAGTCCCCACCCAGCAGATGTTTCTCCACCAGCGCGACCTTCGCCCCAAGTCCCGCCGCCCCGGCCGCGGTCACCAACCCCGCCGTCCCGGCCCCGATGACGACCAGATTATAGCAGGGCGCTGGGGTGGGATTGTGCCAATCCGAGGGGTGAACATAAGACACCAGTCGCTGGTTATGCGCGTCAGCCGGCCTGACCAAGACAGGATCCGAGTGCATACGCAAACTAGCGTTGGAGTTTTGCCGCGTGTCGTTGTTGCCGATCTTCTTCGCTAATGCATTCCTCGCCAGACGTGTAATGAAGACTGTCACCGTCACCGTGGCCAGCAGGCCGATGCCATACAGGATCCACTCGCCGGTCGTACGCTGGCGATGTCCAGCGCCGACATTGACCAACGAGCCCAGATAGACATACATCACCGTGCCTGGCATCATACCGACCCAGGAGGCCACTACATAGTGGCGCAGTTGCACCCGCGTCAGACCAAACGCATAGTTCAGCAGCGTGAAGGGAAAGACCGGCGAGAGACGCGTCAAGAGCACGATCTTCCACCCCTCATGTGCGACCGCTCGGTCAATAGTCGCGAACTTCTCGTTCCTCTCGACCTTCCGAGCGATGACATCACGCGCCAGATAGCGGCCCACCAAAAATGCCGCCGTGGCACCCAATGTCGCAGCAATGGAGACACAGACCGAGCCAAGGGCCACGCCGAACACGGCGCCGGCCCCAAGCGTGAGCACCGATCCAGGAATAAACAACACGGTCGCGACAACATAGAGGCCGACAAACATCACCGGCCCCAACGGTCCAAGCTGCCCGATCCAGTCCAGCGCTGCCTGCAACACATCCTGGACGTGGACATATTGCACCGCCACGACGACGGCGACGACAGCCGTGGCGCACAGCAACCACTTCCATCTGGAGTTGGCGCGGGGCGTGGTTTCCTGCGCGTGCGCACCCACGCTGGCTTGGGGTTGCGTCTCAGCGGCATAGGAGCCTTTCGATACCATGCCCATGGGTTCGTAGTCCTATCTCAGTAGGGTGTGAAAAGTTCGCCATTGGTTACAGCGCATTGCTTGTGGAGCCCTTCCAGGAGCATAGAGCCTTAGAGGGATGCTTCATCCCGTTGATAGAGTCGGCCATTGCGGCACACTCTGACGCAAGAAGCCTCGGAGAGTGGGCGGCAAAAACATTGTTTGCATACTATCCGTGCCTACGCTCCTTCGCTTCTACAGGAAGTATCTATCAATCAACTCGTTGATGGGTGTTGTGACCGAATTGTTTGCAACCTACTTACACTCAAGCGTGGTTGCTCTCCCGTGCGCAATGCCCATGGCTGTTTCCCGATGATTGCCCGCGCGGCCACAGCGGTGATGATGCCGAACGGCACATTGACCAGCAGGAGGTACGCTGTGAACAGCAGACCACCTTGCCGCAGCCCGAAGTACCCCGCACCGCTCATCGGCAGGAAGATTAAAAACAGCGCCAACACTGGAGCCAGGAAGTAGAGAAGACCAAAGAGGTAGAGTCGCTCCCAGGCGGTCTTGATGAACAGCCCGAATGGAATACCCCACAGCCCGCCCCAGAAGAGCGGCCTGTAGATATCCGGCGACTTCAAGGAGACAGGCCCCTTCACGCCAAGTGCACCGCTAATACCAAGCCCAAAAAGGACTTGACTGAAAAGGACCACAGCGAGAGCACCCAGCACTCCCGCTGTAAAGCAGATGGCCACCCGCTGCATCACGGTCAAACTACTTTCCGTCGTATTTGGATATTCTTCCATCTCCCTGACCACCTTTCTCTTGATGCTTGTCGCCTCGTGGTGCATGCAGTCAATGCTGTCGGCGAGCCGCGCGTTGAGGATTGCCATCACATCGGCTCTGGTGTGTGCCGTAAGATCATGCTTTGTCTGGTCCATGTGAGTTTCCTCCCTGTAGGCCATCCCCCTCACCCTGGTCTGGGACTGGCATGACCTGGCCGGTCTCGAGCGCATGGCGCACGACTGTAGAAGCAGGTCTGTGCTGCATCCGTACGGCACGACGGGCGTAGCCACCTGCTGTGGAAGGTCGCTACGCCCCCTGCGACTGCGTCGGCAGAGCGGCCCAGCTTAACGGGCAGCTTCTCTGCGCCGACGCCGTCGCGCCGAGCGCTGCTGCTGGACCGACGTGGTGCATGTTCTGTGCCAACGCTCCACCCAGCCCGGTGCCCTCCCGCCATGGTGCGTCGCAGCACGGCCTGGGCGGCAGGCAACGCGCACTGAGGGGGACGCCTACCAGAACCCCACCGGCAGATGGTGCCGACATGTCGTGACCGGTGACGGCATGTCGGCACGGCGGGTGGGATGAGGGGGGCTGCAGGACACCACCTGTCGTCGCTCCGCACCTGTACTCACGCCCAGTTCTCGTCGTTGGCACGGAAGTTGTAGAACACGTCTGGAGAGGCAAAGTGGGATAGGGCGCACAAGGCTTACAGGGAGGGTGAAAGAGATGTCACAACACAGCGTGAGTAAAGCGATGCTCGGCGGTCTGCTCGGCACCCTGGGGCAGATTCTGCTCGTGTACGGGGTGGCCCCCCTGATGGCGGGGCACGCCCTGGAGCTTGCGGCCCTGCGCGACATCCCCTGTTCCCTGGGCCTGCTGCTGCATATCTTAAGCGGGAGTATGCTCTTTCCCCTGGGATATCTGGCCATGCCACCTCACGCGCTGCCGGGCCCCCCGGTCCTGAAGGGTATGCTCTGGGCGGGACTCCTCTGGGGGGTCACGGAAAGTCTGATGGCACCGCTGCTGGGTGCCGCGGTCTTCAGCGCGGCCCTAGGCGGCCTCCCGGCTGCACTGCGGGCCCTGGCTGGGTACCTGGTCTATGGCGCCACGCTCGGCGGGCTCGTCGGTGCCCCGGCACCCACGGGCCGGGAGCCGGCACTATCCCGGTGAGCCGGCCCCAGGGAGGCAGGCACAGACAGCGCTCTCCGAGCTAGCGCACGATGCCGAGCTTCTCCATCCTGGAAGCCAGGGTGCTGCGCTTCATGCCCAAGCGTGCGGCGGCGCCGTGGGGGCCTGCCACCACCCAGTTGGTGGCGCGCAGCGCGTCCAGAATATGCGCGCGCATCGCGTCGTCCAGCGTCTCCGACCGCGGCGCGACCGGTGTGGCACTGCGCGCCCCTGGGCTCTGTACTGGCACCTGCGGCCACAGGACGCCCTGGGAGGACAGGATCACCGCACGCTCAATGACGTTTTGCAACTCGCGCACATTGCCCGGCCAGTCATAGTGCACCAGCTCGGCTATCGCCTCGGCGGGAACGTGCGCGATGGGCTTGTGCAACTGGTGCGCATACTGTTGGGCAAAGTGCCGCACCAACACTGGAATATCGTCGCGGCGCTCGCGCAGCGGTGGCACCGTGAGCGGAAAAATATGAAGGCGATAGTAGAGATCCTCACGAAACGCGCGCTGCTGGACCATCGCGAGCAGATTGCGGTGGGTCGCCGCCACCAGGCGGACGTTGGTGCGCAGCGTGCGCGAGGAGCCCAGGCGCTCGAAGGCGTGCTCTTGCAGCACACGCAAGAGCTTGGGTTGCAGCTCCAGGGGCAGGTCGCCGATTTCGTCGAGGAAGAGGGTCCCGGTGTTAGCCTGCTCAAAGCGCCCAATGCGCTGCGTAAGTGCGCCCGTGAACGCGCCTTTCTCGTGGCCGAAGAGTTCACTTTCCAGCAGGCCGGGCGGGATGGCGGCGCAATTGAGCGTCACCAAGGGGTGCGTGCGCCGCGCGCTGAGGTGGTGCAGCGCACGCGCGATCAGTTCTTTGCCGGTCCCGGTCTCGCCGTAGATGAGCACGGTCGCATCGGTCGGGGCTACAATCTCCACCTGCTGCAGGACGCGGCGCAGCGCCGCACTGTGCCCCACGATCTCCGCGAACCGCCTGTTGCTGCGGTGGTCGTCTGCAGTGGCCGATGTCGCGGCGGCCGGCGTGGGTGTGCCTGGCACCATCGGGCGGCCGTGGGGCAGCGCCTGTGCGATGGCGTTGAGCAGCTCCTCGTCGCGGAACGGTTTCGTCAGGAATTCGATGGCCCCGGCTTTCATGGCGCGCACCGTCATCGGAATGTCGCCGTGACCGGTGATGAAAATAATAGGCATCGGCGCATGGCCCTTGGCCAGTTCCTGCTGCAGCTCCAGACCACTGAAGCCCGGGAGCTGGACATCGAGCACCAGGCAACTGGGGGCGTCGGGACGCGGGTTGGTCAAAAACTCTCGCGCCGAGGCAAACGTCTGGACGTTCAGCCCTGTGGAGCGGAGAAGATTACTCAGACTCTCGCGCGTTGACTGATCGTCGTCAACGACAAAGACGCATGGGTTGTCCTCAGGCATAGCTGCACCTCCTGGCGGAGTCGGACCGCCTTATCAGCACCAACACATCAAGCTCTGAGTATCACGAATGTTTAAGCGCCGCCTCTATGGCATTGAGGAGATCCTCCTCGTGGCAGGGTTTATACAAAAAGGCCACTGCGCCGGCGGCAAGGGCACGTGCTCGCGCGTCGTCATCGGCATATGCCGTGACGAAGATGATCGGGATGCACCAGTTTGCCGCCACCAGCTGACGCTGAAGCTCGAGTCCGTTCATGCCCGCCATCCGCACATCGAGAATCAGGCACGCCGTCTCGTGCGCCTGATTCACCTGCAAGAACGCTTCCGCTGACGCAAAACCTTGCACGCGAAATCCCACGGATCGGAGCAGATTATCGAGCGAATTCCTCAGAGCGTCGTCATCGTCGACAATCGCAATGAGCGGTACGCTGGGCATGAACTGGCTCTCCTGTTTTGCGTAGATATGCGGGGCAATCGGCTCATGCTCCGGAGCACAATACACCGACTCCCGTTTCCTTTTCTCGTGCGAACCTGATTGTCCGCTCGAGCATACTCTACTGTCCGCGTGACAGAACTGCTATGAGACTTTGGTAAAGGCAATTTTACTTTGGTAAAGGCGGCTACAATTGTGGGGTGGGGATGCCGAGCCGATCCGCCATCCGGACCAACTCGGCCAGGGAACCAGCTCCCATCTTGGCCATCACGTGCTGGCGGTGCACTTTCACGGAGGCCTCACTCGTGCCCAGTTGGCCCGCGATCTGCTTGTTGAGCAGCCCGGTCACGACAAACGCCAGCACGTCCCGCTCGCGCGGTGTCAATGAGCGATACCGGCGGCGTAGTTCTTCGCGCAGCGCCCGCTGCTCGTGCGCTGCGCGGTCGCGAGCGAGCGCCTGCTGAATGGCGTCGAGCAGCGCTTGGTCGCGGAAGGGCTTGGACAAAAACTCCACGGCCCCGGCTTTCATTGCCTGCACGGTCATCGGGATATCGCCGTGACCAGTGATGAAGATAATGGGCATGGCCATGTCGCCCTCCGCCAGCCGCTGCTGCAGCTCCAGCCCGCTGAGGCCTGGCAGCCGCACATCGAGCACCAGGCAGCTGGGCCCCTCCGGGCGCGGACTGCGCAGGAACTCCTGTGCCGATGCGAAGGCCTCGACCCGCAGCCCCACCGAACGCAAAAGGTTCTGGAGGGACTCGCGCATCGACGCATCGTCATCGACGACGAAGACCACGGCCTCGGCGTCCATCATGCCCCCTCCTCACTCTCTATCGGCACCGTGAACTGCACGACAGCCCCCTGCGGCACATTGGCGGTCGCCCATAGCCGCCCACCGTGCGCCTCGATAATCCGGCGGCTGATCGCTAGCCCCAGCCCGAGGCCATGCTGCTTGGTCGTATAGAAGGCCTCGAACACCCGCTCGAAGCGCTGCGGCTCGAGCCCTGGACCCGAATCGCCCACCGCAATCACCACCTCCGTCGCGGCCACGCACTCCGAGCTGACCCGCAGCGTGCGCGGCCCCGTGCTCACGCCACTCATCGCTTCGATGGCGTTCATCACCAGATTGAGCAGCACTTGTTGCAATTGGATGCGGTCACCCCGCAGCAGCGGCACATCCTTTGAGAGTTGCGTCTCTAATGCGACCCCGTGGCGCTGCACTTCGCTGCGCGCCAGCGCGAGGACATCCCGGATCGTGGCGTTGAGGTCGAGCCAGTCCTTGTGGGGCGGGGCTTTCTTGGCGAGGGCACGCATGCGGCCGATGATTTCGCCCGCGCGATGGCCGTCGGCGACGACTCGCAGGGCGGACTGGCGGGCTTCTTCCAGGTTCTGGGCCGCGAGCCAGCGCACGCAAGCGCTCGCGTTGTTGACCACGGCGCCGAGGGGCTGATTGATTTCATGGGCAATGGAGGCCGCGAGTTCGCCCATAGTCGTGAGCCGCGCCATGCGGGCGAGCTCCGCCTGCGCCTCACGCAACGCCTCCTCGGCGCGTTTGCGCTCGGTGATATCGAGCACGAAGGCGACGCTCTCGTCTTGCCTTCCCTCGAGGGTCGCCGCGCCGACTAGCACCGGCACACGGCTGCCGTCTTTCCGGAAATACTCCTTCTCAACGGGTTCGGATCTCCCGGTTGCCTGCATCTCGGCCAACCGCCGTTGGTCACCGGCGCGCCACTCGGCGGGCGTCATCTCTGTCCACCGCATCCGTCCCGCAACGAGATCGTCGCGGCCGTATCCCACCATGTCGAGAAAGGCGTCGTTGGCCTCGATGATCCGACCTTTGTCATCCCAGATGACGATCCCGATGATGTTGGCGTCGACCAGGCGCTGGATCTTTGCTTCCCGTTCTTGGAGATCGCTGTAGAGGCGGGTGTTCTCCAGCGAGATCGCCGCCTGCGCCGCCAGCAGCTCCAGCACCGCAACCCGCTCCGCGGTGAAGGCGTGCGAGGTTAGGGTGTTTTCGAAATACAGCAGCCCGGCCAACCGACCCTGCCGCAGCAGGGGGAGGGAGAGGATCGACCTGGCTTGCCCGCGGCGCAGATACGCGTCCTCGGAAAACAAGCTGGGCCGGGAGGCGTCGTCCAGGATCACGCGTTCGTGAGTACGCATGACATAGCGGAGGAGAGCTTCGGGACAGGTGGACCCCGTGATGGTCGCCTGAGACAGCGCGACTTCGACCTGGTCGCCGCTGGCCCGGGCCTCGGCCTCGATCCGATAGGCGTCCTCACGCGGCAGAATCAACAGGCCACGATCCGCCCCTGCATGTTGGAGCGCGATCGTCATCAGCGTCTCGATCAGCTTGGGCAACACGATTTCGCTGGAGACGGCCTGCGAGGCTTTGACCACCGCTGTGACGTCGAGCCGCTGGACTGGGGAGCCCATGGTCGCCGTGGGAAGATGGCCCTCGGGTACGGTCAGGCGGGGATAGAGCCGCTCGAGGTGCCTGACCTTGCCGTCGGCACCCCACAGAGTATAGCAGGCGTGTGCGTCGCGGAGGTGGGCATAGCCGTTCTTCTCAAGGCTACGGTCCAGATAGAAGCGCCCGGCCAGCTCGTTGGCGAGCGCCTCGTTCTGGACGAAGCCGTGCTCCCGCGCCGAGTGGATGGCCTGCTGGTAGAGACGCATGGCCTTCAGATCCTGGCCGTCGATCCGCGCCACTTCGGCCGCCAGTAGCGCGTAGCGATGCTCGAAGTTCGGCGGACAATCGTCCGCCCACCGTTGATGCCGGCGCAGCTCCTCGCCGAGGGTCCGCCTGAACGCGTGCTGCTGGGTAGCGGTCGCCTGTGCATAGAGCGCGGCCAGCGTCAAGGCATGGTAAAAATGGTGGGTGGCGACCAGCAGCAAACTGACGGTGCTGCGCAGCACCTCTGCGGCCAGCTCGGCGGCTTCGAGTGCCTCGTCATAGCGGCCAAAGAGGAAGTGGACGATCTGTCGCAGCGTGTGAAAGCGCACGCCGGCGATGCCCGCGGGCCTGTGTGCGTCGCTGTAGACTGGGTCCTCGAAGCGCGTCGACGCGTCGGGCGCTTCTTTCAGACATGCAATGAAGTGCTGCTGGAGCCGGAACGTGTAGCGATTACTGTGACTCTGGGTGACGACAGGAGCGTACTGACGGGACATCTCCACGACCTCGTCCAGCCGGTCTCCCTTCTCGAGGGACAGCTCCACCGCGTTGACCCCTGCATAGCCGGCGTACAAAAAATCGCCCGCCTGCACCAAAGCGGCAAATCCCTGGTGCAGATAAGGCAGGCTCGTCGCAATGTGACTGCGCCACGGGTTGATGAAGAAGCCATGACGAAAGCGCACAATCGCTTGCAGGCGCGGGTTGTCGAATTTCGCGGCCAGACGGAGTGCCATGTCCGAAAACGCGAAGGCTGACGGAAAATCCCCCACGGTCACCCGCGCGCGCGCGTACCCCTCGTACAGGCTACTGGATTCGGCGGTATGGCCGTGGCGCAGGCAGACGTTCACGCCTCTGGTGGCGAGCCAGGGAAAACACGAGTGTTGCACCGTCCACCCCGAGGCCAGGGACAGGGACTCGGCGATCAGGCTGATGATCATCTGGACGGTGGGGTCGGTCGCGGCCGGTGCGTCGACCAGCTCGGCGACGCGCCGGCCGCGCAGATTGATGGCGACCGCACGGTGCTCCGCCTCGCTCGCCGCCTGGATGTCTGCCGCGGACTCTGGCAATGGCATCCCGAACAGCTGGAGGGCCTCGCGCAGGGCCGTCAGGGCGTCAGCAAATCGTCCAGCAAGTTGACTCAACTTGATACGTAGCCGGTAGACTTGGGCGCGGTCGAGATCGGAGCGGGCATGCTCGAGCATCAGACAGGACAGATCCTGAGCGACGTCGAAATGGCCGGTGAGATACTCGCACTCGCAACGCTCCAGATGGAGCGTGAACGTGTCCTCGTACCGCGTGCGCCAGGCATCCGGACGCAGCAACGCGGTGGCCTGGCGCAGATAGCCGCGGGCCGACGCATAGGCGGTGGCGTGCTTCGCTCGTCGGCCGGCCTGCGCGTTCAACTGACGGAGCGTTTCCCTATCCGACAGGTCGGTGATCAATCCGACGCCGCGGTTGAGCTGGTTCACGATCTCGAAGATCCGGTCGCTGACGGCCTCCTGGGGCAGGTGCGACAGCAGCTGGCGGCCGATCCGCACGTGTTCCTCTGGCCGTTGGTCCT
>Ga0075429_100006158_pt1 | contig 10371 bp, 10 predicted proteins | sample RhiMetdeltSRZDD3_FD_75295 | JGI IMG/M metagenome (GOLD analysis project Ga0075429, IMG submission 75295) | Populus rhizosphere microbial communities from Tennessee, USA - Rhizosphere MetaG P. deltoides SRZDD3 | ecosystem: Host-associated > Plants > Roots > Rhizosphere > Soil | place: USA...
GTGCTCGGTGCGCTGGCGCTCGGCCGCCTCGCGACGGGCGTGCACCGCTGGCACGAGGAGCACGCCTAAGAGGCGCCGCACCGCCCTAGATCGCTACGAAGTACGTCTCGCAGGCGAGCTGCACCAGCTCCGGCGTGAGGTCAGCGGGCTTCCCGAGGAACCGCGCCGCGGCACCCAGGTGCTGCATCAGGTCACGCGGGTGGCAGGAGCGCAGCGCGATGTTCCGCTCGAGGCAGTACTTCGCGATCCATTCCGCCGCCTTCGGGTAGAAGGTGATCTTCTGCTGCTCGCAGACCCGGCGAAGGATCTCGGAGAACTCTTCCGGCGTCGGCGGCTTGATCTCGATCTTGTACTGGATGCGCCGCAGGAACGCCTCGTCCACCAGCGAAGAGGGCGTGCGGTTCGTCGCGAAGACGAGGAGGACGTCGAACGGGACCTCGATCTTGCGGCCGTCGCTCGTCGTGAGGAAGTCGACGTCGCGGTCGAGCGGGACGATCCAGCGGTTGAGGAGCTGATCGGGCGAGGCACGCTGGCGACCGAAGTCGTCGATGAGGAGGACGCCACCGCTCGCCTTCATCTGGAACGGCGCCTCGTGCACCTTCGTGTTCGGGTCGAAGACGAGGTCGAGGTCCTCGAGCGTCAGCTCGCCACCGACCTCGACGAACGGGCGCGAGACCGGGACCCAGCGGCGGTCGAAGCGCGCGTCGAGCTCGACGAGCGGACGGTGACGCGACGCGTCGTACACGCGGATGATCTGCTGGCCGACGAGGATCGCGTACGGCACGACGATGCTGCCTTGCAGCATGGTCGCGAGCGCCTTCGAGATCGTCGACTTTCCCGTACCGGGTGGCCCGAAGAGGAAGATCGACTGGGCACTGTTGATCGCCGGTCCGAGCTGGCGGAGCGTGAGATCCGGCAGCACGAGATGAGCGAGCGCTTTGCGAAGTCCGTCGAGCGTGACCTGCACCGCGCCCACTGACTGCGCGCGCACGCGCGCGACATATGCAGCGAGCGGCACGGGCGCCGCACCGACGTAACCGTTCCGTGCCATCGCTTCCTTGGCGCGGACCTGGCCCTTCTCGGTAATCACGTAGACGTAGGTGGACGCCGTGACGCCGGCGCCGCCCTTCACCTCGACGAGATGCTCGGTCTTACAGAAGTCGAGGACGGGCTGGAGGATCTTCAGGGGCAGGCACAGGATCTGAGTGAGCTCGGCAGCCGTCGTGGCGCGCTGATAAAGGAGCTTCAGCGTGAGATCGGCAACGAACGCCGACGTGAGGCCGGTCTCTTCGATCGTCGCCGGTGCGAGTGGCGCGGACGCCTCGGCCGGGCGTGGCGCTCCCATCGCGGGCGCGTGCGGCGCTGCGGTCGGTACTGCGGTTGCCATCTGCTCCCTATCCTCCGGAAAACGCTGTGCGGTGAGTTTAGGGGTGCTGGATTCCCCTAAGAGAGGGAAACGGGTTGCAGTGGCGGCAGTGACGACGCCTTTCGGCAGCGCAGTCCCGAAACCCTCTGTTCGCGCGAAACCCCGTCCCTGCGGGACGGGGCCCCTCGCGCGCGGGGGCCCTCGGGACTGCGCTGCCGCAGGCTCGCCCCCGTTGCTGCCCGCTTCCCTCTCTTAGGTTTGGGCGGAGAAGATCACCACGGCGCGCAGCGCGAGCAGGCCCAGCAGGCCGAGGACCGGGGCCATGACCGGGGGCCAGCGCCGCGCGGCCTCGACACGCGAGAGCACGAACGGCGCGGCCAGGCCGGCGGCGACGACGAGCCAGAGGAGCAGCCACACGCCAAGGACCTTGCCGATGGTGCCGGCGATGGCGACGGTAACGAGGAACACCGCGATCAGGACCGTCTCCAGGATGGCGAAGTTGCGGTCGGCCACCACCAGCCGTGCGGCCGTTCCGGCGTCGACGCCGCGGCGGGTATGAGCGAGGAGCAGCAGGAGCGCGACGGCGCCCGTGAGCGACGACGCCAGGAACATCCCGCCCAGCGGCCAGCCATCGCTCCAGACGGGCTGGTTGGAGACCGCCAGGAGCACGCCGGTGTAGCCCGCGATGAAGAAGCCGAGGCCGGTGCCGATGACGCTCCAGACGATGCCGACCGTCCCGCGCAGAAGGCGCGCGATCGGGTCGGCTGCGTGCCAGCCGCTGTCGGCGATCGCGCCGAGGAACGACACGAACGAGAACAGCCCGTAGAACAGCAGCGCCCAGGCGCCGATGGACATCGGCGACTCCGGCTTAAAGGCGAGGCCGCCATCACTCATGTCGAACAGCATGTTGAGGAACCGCAGCGGCTGACCGAGGTCAAGGATGAGCAGGATCGGGCAGGGCAGGAGCGCGAGGAAGCTTGCGATGAACGCGACGCGCGAGGCGCGCTGATCGGCCGCCGTGCCGACAAGGCGCAGCAGCGTGCCGATCGCGTAGGACCCGCCGGAAAGACCGCCGAAGAAGAAGTAGCCGAGGATCCACCACTCCCAGCCCGGCGACGCCGCGAAGTGTTGGGCGGGTGGGGGCATCAGGACCTCTCGTTCATCCGGTTCGACCGGAAGGCGAGGACGCCGGCGACAAGGCCCGCGATCGCTGTGACGACCGCGCCGGCATAACCAGGAAGGTTGTTGCGGCTGGGCAGCACCGCGTTCTGTTCGTTCGGCAGCTTGTACACCTCGGGCTTGTCCATCAGCAGGAAGAACGCGTTGAGTCCCCCGTACACCTTGGCGTCGCGTCCGTACAGCTCCGCCTTCTTGTAACCCGCCGTCTGGAGGGCTGCGAGGCGTTGGTCGGCGGCCTTCTGAAGGTCGTCGAGATAACCGAACTTGATGGACTCTGTCGGGCAGGCCTTCGCGCAAGCCGGCTGCATCCCGTTCTGGAGACGGTCATAGCAGAGGGTGCATTTGTGTGCGGTGCCGGTCTTCTCGTTGAAGCCGATCACGCCGTAGGGGCAGGCCGAGATGCAGTCGCGGCACCCGTTGCAGACGTCCTGCTGGATGAGCACCGTGTCGAACTCGGTGCGCACGATCGCGTTCGTGGGGCAGACCTCGAGGCAGCTCGCGTTCTGGCAGTGCTTGCAGACGTCGCTCATCATCAGCCAGGCTTGGCCGCCGGCGATAGGCGTCGGCGTCGGGACGAATCCGTTGCCGTTGCTGCTTTCCGGCAGGTGCTCGATGAACTGCACGTGGCGCCAGTTCTCCGCGTCGAGCTGTCCCGTGTTGTCGAAGCTGTCCAGCAGCAGCTTGGGTTCGTTCCCCTCGAGCTGGTTCCACTCCTTGCACGCGACCTCGCACGCTTTGCAGCCGATGCAGATCGACGTGTCCGTGAAGAACCCGACCGGTCGCTCTTCGAATGCGGCCATCAGAACCCCATCAGGTTGGGCGTGACCTTCGTGAAGCCACGCTCCACCGCGGTGATGTCGAGCGGGATCGCGGCCAGCTCGTCGACGATCGGCACCGCGCGTCCCTCCAGACGCGCATCCACGCTGACGATGTAGCGCTTGCATCGCTCGCACGCGTCGACGCGCAGGTGCGGCAGCTGCTCGGGATCCGCGAGCACGACGAGCTTCGACCCCTCTGTCTCGCCGCAGGCGACGCAGGTCATTCGCGGATACACCCACTCGTTCGCGCAGCGTGCGCAGACGAGGCGCCGCTGCCCCGTCACGAGCGCCTCGCCGCTGTCGACGAAGAGGCTCACCTGCGGCAGCCCGCCGCACCGGGGACAGACTCGCGCCTGGGGGGGTTGGGGCGGGCTCTCCCCCTGTGATAGATCGGGCAGAGCCTCGAGCACCGGCGCGGTCGCCGCACGAGCCAGGAAAACGTCGGTGCCGTCCTGCGCGTCGCCACGCAAGTGGGACGTGACCATGCGCTCCAGATCTCCCTCGTGAAACCGCAGCAGTACGGCTTCGCGCAGCGTCTCGGTGCCCGTGCTCATGACCGCGCCCATCACCTCCGGCAGCGCCGCGCGCACGACGTACGCCGCGACGCCGTCAACGTTCGGGCGATCGACACTGGCGCGTTCGAATATGCGCTCCTGAGCCTCGGCGACGGCGCTGTAAAGGGCGAGCGGCTCGCGCGCGAAGTCGTAGCGCGCCGCGAGCTCGGCCGCCCGCTTCCGGCGATCGGCGTAGGTGGTGACGCGTTCAGCAACAGCGCTCAATCGATCTTCTCGATGTTCACGAGGAACGCCTTGAACTCCGGCGTCCTCGCGCCGACGTCGCCCACGAATGGCGTCAGGGCGTTCGCCAGCCAGAACTTGCTCTTCTCTGGATTCTGGTCGGCCGAGACTCCGACGAAGCCCCAGTGGATCGGAATGCCGATGTGGTAGACGGGCTTATCGCTCCCGGCGAGCTTGATCGGGCCGAGACGCCTGGTGACAGCGGCCGCGACCTCGATCTTGCCGCGCTCGCTCCACACGCGGACGCGGTCGCCGTTGGCGATGCCCTTCTCCCTCGCCAGCTCCTCCGGAACCTCGACGAAGGCCTGCGGCTGAAGACCGACGAGCAGCGGCACGTGCTGCGTGACGTAGTGCTCGTGTTCTGTGAGCCGGTAGCTCGTCGCGACGTAGGGGTATTTGTCGACCTTGCCGAAGCGGTTCTTCCGGCCGGCGGCCTGGTCGTACAGGAACGCGACCGGGTCTTCGGACTGCTGCGGATGCAGGGGATTGGGAATCGGCGCTTCCACCGGTTCGTAGTGCTCTGGGATCGGTCCATCGAGCATCGAGCTGGAGAAGAGCCGGCCGACCCCCTCGCCGTTCATGATGAAGGGCAGCCACGCCGCCGGGTCTTTCGGGTTCATCGTCGGCGGGTAGTCCGGCACGTCGCCCGTCCACGTAGACCCGTTCCACTGGATACCTGGACGCTTGGGATCCCAGGGCTTGCCGTCGAGGTCGGCCGAGGCCCGGTTGTACAGGACGCGCCGGTTGAGCGGCCAGCTCCAAGCCCAGTTCGAGTAGAAACCCATGCCGGTCGGATCGTTCTTGGCGGGGTCCTGAACGCCGTCGCGGCGCTTCGAAAGATTGCCGGCCTCTGGGTAGCTTCCGGTGTAGATCCAGTTGCCGGCGGTCGTCGTGCCGTCCGCCTTGAGGAGCCCGAAGCTCGCCATCTGCCTGCCGGTCGCGAGATCCTTGCCATTGATCTCCTTGGCGATCTCGTCGAGCTCGGGCTTCTTCGGATCCTTGTACCAGTCCAGCGTCATCGCCATGATCGGATCCGGGAACTTCCCGCCCTGCTGGCGGTAGAGCGTCTTCACGCGATCGAAGAGCTCGGCCGTGATCCAGTGGTCGTGCCGCGCCTCGCCTTCGGGCGGGATCACCTGCTCCTTCCACTGCATCCAGCGGCCGCTGTTCACGAACGAGCCGTCCTTTTCGATCCAGTGCGTCGTCGGGAGCATGAACACCTCGGTCTGGATCTTCGAGGGATCCTGGCCCGGCGCCCGCCAGAACTCAGAGCTCGTCGTGGGAAGCGGGTCCATGACCACGAGCCACTTGAGGTTCGCGAGCGCCTGCATGATCTGATTCGAGTCGGGGCCGATACTCGTCGCGGTCATACCCGAGAGGATCACGCCCTCCATCTTCCCGCGCAGCGCCTGGTCGAAGATGGACATCCACGAGGAGTTCGCGGCCGGCTTCGGTATGAAGTGGAAGGCGTACTCGTTCTCCTTCGTCGCCGCCGCGCCATACCACGCCTTCAGCAGGCTGACCATGAAGTTGCGGTAGTTGATGCCGAAGAAGTTCCAGGAGTTGGGGTCGCTCTTCACCGGGGCGCTCGCGCGGACGTAGTCGTCGAGGTTCTTCTGCCCTGGTGCTGGGATCCGCAGATAGCCGGGCAGGATCTCCCACGAGATCGCGTTGTCGGTGTTTCCCTGGATGTTCGCGTGGCCACGTTCCGCGTTCATACCGCCGCCGGGCCGGCCCATGTTGCCGAGGAGCAGCTGGAGCACGGCGCCCGAGCGGATGAGCTGACCGCCCGTCGTGTGATGCGTCAGGCCAACGGCGTAGACGATCGTCATGACCTTGTCGGGACGACCCATCTCGCCGACGAGCTTCGCGACCTCGAGGAACTGCTCCTTCGGGATCCCGGTGATGCTCGCGACCATGTCCGGCGTGTACCGCGAATAGAACTTCTTCAACTGCTGGAACACCGAGCGCGGGTCCTGCAGCGTCATGTCGCGCTTCGCGAACCCCGAGGTCGTGGTCTGCGGCCCCTCGACCGCTCCGCCTCCGGTCCCGCCGGGTTGGGCCGCCGGCGGCGTCGTCTGCTCATAGGCCCACGTCGAAATGTCATAAGAACGCGTCTGCGCGTTGTACCCGCTGAAGAGTCCATCCTTGAAGTCGAAGCCTTGCTTCAGCACGAAGGACGCGTTGGTGTAGTTCTTGACGTAGTCCTCGTGGTAAAGCTTGTTCTCGAGGACGTAGTTGATGAGTCCGCCGAAGTACGCGACGTCGGTGCCGGTACGGATGCGGAGATACATGTCGGCCAGCGCCGACGTCCGCGTGTAACGCGGGTCGGCGTGGATCATCTTCGCGCCGCCGCCCCGGCCTGGCCCCTTGGTCGGATCGAGCTTCGCTTTTACGAACCACTGGAAGCCGACGGGATGCGCCTCAGCCGGATTGGCACCGTTGATCAGGATGAGGTCGGCGTGCTTGATGTCACGCCAGTGGTTCGTCATCGCTCCTCGTCCGAATGTGGCGGCCAAACTGACCACCGTGGGGCCGTGTCAGACCCGAGCTTGCTGCTCGATATGCACGACGCCGAGCGTCCGCATCAGCTTGGTGGCCAAATAGCCCTCTTCCGTGCTGAATGCGGCGCCGCCGGCGAAGGCGACCCCCTCGGTACGATTCACGATGTTGCCGTTCGCGTCCTGCGCGACGAACGTGTTGTCGCGCGACGCCTTGATGTTCTGGGCGAGCTTGTCGAGCATGAAGTCCCACGACTTCTCTTCCCACTTCGCGCTGCCGGGCGCGCGGTAGAGCGGCTTCTCGACGCGCCGCGAGCTGGTCGCGAGCTGCATCGCCGTCGCGCCCTTCGGGCAGAGACGCCCCTCGTTGATCGGGCTGTCGGGATCGCCCTCGATCTGCAGCAGCTGCGTCTTGCCATCGGCACCCTGCTTGGTGTAGGCGATGAGCGCGCAACCGACCGCGCAGTACGGGCACAGCGAGTGGACTTCCTTCGCTCCGGAGATGCGGAACGCCATCTGCCGTTTCTTCGCGAGGCGCAGGTCGAAACCGAGCGGGTTGGCAAGCGGAGTGAGTGCGGTGGCGCCGGCGCCGGCGGCACCGAGCTTCAGGAACTGACGACGGGTGAGGTCGCTCACGTCCTTGACCTGCGTTCTATTCCTGGCATTGGCTTACGTCAAGTTCTACGCGCGCTATCGTCGGCCAGATGAATGCGTTCTTTTCCTCGCTCGGTCAGCGCTGGACCGAGGCCGCTCGCCGCCGCGGAGCGACGATCGAGGATCCCACGCTCGACGCGGGCCTCGCGGAGGAGCTCCTCGAGCTGGCCCGTGTGGTCTCTCACACGGCGGAGCGCCGTTTCGCGCCGCTCGCCACATTCACCGCGGGCGTCGCGGCGGAACGTTTGCGCGCTTCGAAAGGAACGCTGGGTGCCGACGCCGCCGCCGCATACGTGCGCGAGGTGCGCGAGGCGCTCGAGCGGGAGGCGCCGCCGAAGTGACCGAGGCCGAGCCCGCACCCCCGGTCCTGTTGATCGGCGTCCGCCTGACTCCGACTGGCGATGCGGGCGAGCTGTTCGCCGACGCGAAGGCCGTCGAGGCGGCCGGCGCGGATTCGCTCTGGGTCGACAGCGCGGACGGCGACCCGTACGTGGCCCTCGCCGCGCTCGCCGCCGTGACCTGGCGCGTGCGGCTCGTCGCCCGCGGAGCACCGGCCGATGTGGCGGCGCGCCAGACCTGCGCGCGTCTCGCGCGCGGTCGCCTCGTCGTGGCGGAGGAGCTTGCGGAACAGCGCTGGACCGAGGCGCCGTTCCCGGCGAGCCGCGTGGCGTGGGACGAGCTGCGGGCCGCCAGCCTCGCGACGGGCCTCACGGGCGTCGTGCTGCCGAACGATCCGCGGCTCATCGACCTGCTGCGCAACCCTGACATCATCGAGGCGCGCGACGACTTGAAGCTCTCCTTCGGCTGAGCCGGTCGGGCTCCAAGCTAGACGCGGCTCATCGTGGTCGCCGGGGCGAAGAAGCCCAGGTACGCCGTCAACGCCGCGCTGGCGAGATGCAGGATCGTGTCCGGTGGATTGAGTGGCAGCTGCTCGACGATCGGCGCGACGAAGCTCGCGACCACGAGCACAGCGAACACGACGGCCATCGCCCTGTTCACGGTCGTTATCGCGGGCGACATGCTGCCCCAGATGAGCGCCGCACCGAGGACTAGGTGGGCGATGTTGTGGAGCGGGTTCACCGCGAAGATGCCGAGGAGCATCCCATCCGACGTGATGCCGGGGATGAAGCCGAGGATCCCGATCGCGACGTAGAAGATGCCGAGGCCAAGCGTGATCTTCTGAGCCACCGCGTTACCCTCCCGCGCCAATTCCGCCGGGATACTAGCCCGCTCACGCCGCGCGGCGCCCCGCACGCAGCTGTGTGCGCACTTGCCGCGGGCTCGGGCTGGGCGCGATGAACAGCGTGAGCATGATCCCGTAGTACGGCAGGTGGCCGAGGAGCTCGAGCCATCCGAACACAGGCAGCGTGATCGTGAAGAGCGCCGCGCCGATGGCCATGACCGGACGCGTGAGCTGACCGGAGACGATCACGAGACCGATGACCAGCTCGGTGAGCCCGGCAAGGTACGCGAACTGATCGTTCGAGAGTCCAAGCCCCGCGGCGACGTTGAGATACGGACGCTCGGAGAGCAGCGCGCCGGCGATCGCGGGGTTGAGCAGCTTCTCGGTCAGTGCGCCGAACGCGATGCCGACACCCATGCAGACGCGAAGCAGCGTCAGCGCCACGGCCGGCGCCTCGGGCGCCTTCAGTGCGCCCTGTTGCCGCAGCACCCGGTCGATGGAGACCGCACCGCGGCCGGTGATGAACAGGAAGATCGCGATGCCAAGGATGTGGACCTGCTCGAGGATCGACTCGAAGCTGAACGGCATCATCGCGACGAGGCCGAGCAGCGCCAGAGCCACGGCGGCGACGCGCGTCCCGAAGCCGACGAGCAGCAGGACGCCGCAGGCTCCCTCGACGGCGAGCAGCGCGTAGCCGAGCGCCTCTCGCTCGACCCGCAGCGATGGCACGAAGAGCATGCCGAGGATCGCCGCCGCGATGAGCGCCGGACCGACGTGCACCCCGAGCGCCAGCGGTCCAAGCCACGCGAAGCGCTCGAGCGCACGGAACACGCGCGGCTCAGGCACGTTGCGCTGGACCCACGCCGCGATCGCGATCGCCAGTCCCGCCAGCGCGAACGCCGCCATGACCGGGAGCGAAAGGAGCAGCGAGTAGTCGGTCGGATGCCGAGACGGATCGGTGAACCACTTGACGTGCCGCGCCAGCGAGCCGAGCACGGTTATGCCACAGGCGCGTGGAGCCCGGCGAGGCGCATATGTCCCGAGTACACGTTGAAGCGATCGTCGCGGAGGAATCCGACGAGGGTGAGCCCGAAACGAAGAGCGGTCGCGACGGCCAGGCTCGACGGCGCGCCCACCGCGACGAGGATCGGGATTCCGGCGGCGATCGCCTTCTGCACGACCTCGTAGCCGGCGCGTCCACTCACCGCCAGCACCGACGTCGAGAGCGGCAGCCGCCCGTCGAGCAAAGCGCGGCCGGCCACTTTGTCCACCGCGTTGTGCCGGCCGATGTCCTCCCGAAGCGTCACAAGCTCGCCCGCAGCGGTGAAGAGTCCCGCGGCGTGGAGACCACCAGTCGCGTCGAACACGCGCTGGCCGCCGCGCAGCTGCTGCGCAAGCGGCGGTAGCGTCGCCGCCTCGATGCGCGGGCCGCTGCCGAGCGGCCGGTGATCGTGCGCGAGCGACTCCACCGTCGTGGCGCCGCATACGCCGCAAGCGGACGTGGCGAGGAAGGACCGCTCGGGTCGCCGTCCCGCGCCCTCGCGCACGCGGATGTCGATCTGGTTCGACTCGACGATGTCGTCAGCGACCGGGACAGCCGCCTCGTGCTCGCCCGACTCGGCACTGATGCGAATGCCGGTCACGTCCGACAGCGAGCCGATCACGTGCTCCGCCGACAGCAGTCCAAGCGCCAGCTCGATGTCGTTGCCCGGCGTGCGCATCACGATGCTCAGCGGCTCGCCGTTGAGCAGGAGCTGTAGCGGCTCCTCCGCGGCCACGGCATCGTCGACGTTCTCCCACGCGCGAGCTCGCCAGCGGGCGATCGGAATCCGTGGCGCTTGAGGTCGTGACATGTTCGTGATGCTAAGACGCT
>Ga0075429_100006160_pt1 | contig 10369 bp, 8 predicted proteins | sample RhiMetdeltSRZDD3_FD_75295 | JGI IMG/M metagenome (GOLD analysis project Ga0075429, IMG submission 75295) | Populus rhizosphere microbial communities from Tennessee, USA - Rhizosphere MetaG P. deltoides SRZDD3 | ecosystem: Host-associated > Plants > Roots > Rhizosphere > Soil | place: USA...
GCCCGCCGACAGCGTCACGTCCGTCGGCACCGCCCGCGCCGTCCCGCCGAGAAACCGCGCGAGGGGTACGCCGAGCCGCCGTGCCCCGAGGTCGTGCAGCGCGACGTCGACCGCGCACTTCGCGGCCTCGTTGCCGGCCACCGCGCGATCGACGTCTCGCAGGAGTGCGTACAGGTCGTCGGGATCCCGTCCGACGACCAGCGGGCCGAGTACACCCTCGACACACGCCTGCGAACCGGCCAGCGAGGCCCCCGTCACCTGCCACACCTCGGGCGCCTCGCCGTACCCGGTCCGGCCGTCCGAGTCGGTGATCTCGACCACCAGCGTGGCCATGGTCGTCGCCGACCGTAGCGCGGTGACGAACGGCGTGTGGAGATCGGCGGTGAGCCGGTGCGTCCGTACCCCGGTGATCGTCACGGTGGCCCAGAGTAGCGGTGTTACCGTTCCGCCGTGCGTGATCTCGCTTTGGCCGGGGCACCGAACACGCGTGACCTCGGTGGCTGGCCGACCGTCGACGGGCGCACCGTACGGCTCGGCCGGCTCTTCCGGGCCGGTGCACTCGGCCGGACCACCGACGCCGACGTCGAGGCGCTGGACGCGCTCGGCCTGCGTACGGTCGTCGACCTGCGGGACGTGAGCGAGATCGCGTTCGCCCCACCCGACCGGCTGCCGGCCGGCCCCGAGGTCGTCCCGCTGCCCATCTACGACCCCGACCACCCCGTGTTCACGTACGTGGCCGCGGTCATGCAGGGCAGCGACCAGCAGGGGTACGAGGCCCTCGCCGAGGAGGGCACGCCCGGCGCGATGGCGGCGATCTACCGCTGGTTCGTCAACGGCGAGCCCGCGCGGGAACGGTTCGCCCGCGCGATCCGCCTGTTCGCCGAGCCGGGCCGGCTGCCCGCCCTCCTGCACTGCAGCGCCGGCAAGGACCGTACGGGCTGGCTCAGCGTGATCGTGCTGCGCGTCGCGGGCGTCTCCCCGGCCGATGTCGAGGCGGACTACCTGGCGACGAACGCGCTGTCGGCCGGGGTCAACGCCGCGGTCATCGGCGCGATGCGGGATCGCCGGCCCGACCTCGACGAGGACGCGATCCGGCCCGTCTTCGAGGCCCGCCCGGCCTACCTCGACGCCGCGTACGCGGAGGTCGACCGGCTGTACGGCTCGTTCGACGAGTACGTCCACAGTGGACTCGGACTCGACCGGGACGTCCTCGACGCGCTGCGGTCCGCGCTCCTCGACGACTAGAGCACGTGCCGGTCCGCCCAGCTCGCCGCGGCGATCCGGGCGAGCAGCCGGCACGCCTCGTCCGCGGTGTCCCCGCTGGCCAGCTCGGTGGTCGTGCACACCACGAGCGCGTAGGCCGGCGCGTCGTCGGGAAAGACAACGGCCGCGCCGTGGCGTACCCCCGAGACCCATCCGTTCTTGTGCGCGATGCGCGTGCCGCGCGGCAGGCCGGCCGCGAGGTCTTCGCCGCGTTCCTGGGCGAGCAGGACCGCGAGCATCTCCTCGTGGCCGGGGAGCGTGCCGCTCGCGATCGCGGTGAGCAGCGCCGCGAGGTCGGCGGCGGTGACCAGGTTGGTGATGCCGCGCTCGGCCGCCGCGTAGTCCTCGATGCCCCGGCCGACCACGCTGTGCCGCGCGCCGACGAGCCGCCAGATGTCGGCCACGGCGGTGCGGTCGACCGCCTCCAGGCACAGGTTCGTGGCGAGGTTGCCGGACACCACGATCATCCGGCGGGCCAGCCAGCGCAGGCTCGCCGTCCCACCGAGGCGGGCCCACACCTCGGTGTCACTGTCGTAGGACGGCTCGCACGAGAACGCCGGCGCGTCCGGGTGGGCCGACCGGAACTCGTTGTGCACGGGCACGTCCGCGTCGAGGTCGAGGCCGGAGCGGTGCAGCGCGGCCAGCACCGCCACCTTCATGGTGCTCGCGGCGTAGTGGGTGGCGTCCGGCTCGCGGGCCAGCGCCGGCGCCGCGCCCAGCCGGCCGCACCACACAGACACCTGTCCGGGTACGCCGTCGAGCGTGGCGCCGACGTCCGCGAGGTGCGTCACGAAGACGGACCGTACCCGGTTCCCCGATGGTGCGGAACCCGGGTGCAACGGTTAGCGTCGGGCGAATCCTTTCACCGCTGAAGGGGGCAAGGCATGACTGAGGTTGATCGCCGGTCGGTGCTGCGGGGGGCCGCGGCCGTGGCCGGCGGCGCGCTGCTCGGTGGCCCGTTCGCCGGGTTCGCGGCGGGGCCGGCGTATGCCCGCCGGTCCGACGGGTTCCGCGAGCTGCGCGCGATACCGGACCTGCGGGACGGCGTGGTGCGGCTCTGGTTGCCGGAGGACTTCGCATACCGGTCCTTCCACGACACCGAGGTCCCGGTCGTCCTCGACGACGGGACGAATCTCCCCGGCCGGCACGACGGCATGGCCGCGTTCCGCGGGCCGCACGGCAACGTGGTGCTGGTACGCAACCACGAGCTGAACAACCCCGGGCCGGCGTTCGGCGACGCCAGCAAGGCGTACGACCCGATGGCCCAGGGCGGCACGACGACCGTCGAGGTGACCCGGTTCGGCGAGGTCATCCGGGCCCACACGAGCCTGAACGGCACCCAGATGAACTGCTCGGGCGGCCCGATGCCGTGGGGCAGCTGGATCTCCTGCGAGGAGACCGTCAACGGTCCGGACGTGGGCCCGGACTTCACCGGGGTTTCGAACATCCCGCTCACCCAGCGGCACGGGTTCGTGTTCGACGTGCCGTCCGGCGGGGACTCCGACCGGGAGCCGATCACGTCGGCGGGCCGGTTCGCCCACGAGTCGGTGGCGTTCGACCCCCGCGAGGGCAACCTGTACCTGACCGAGGACGACTTCGGATTCCCGTCCGGGTTCTACCGGTACAAGCCGGCCCGGGATCCCCTCAAGGCCGGACGGCTCACCGATGGCGGCCGGCTGCAGATGCTGCGCGTCAAGGGCCAGTCGAACGCCAACCTCGCGGCGGCCCAGCCGGCCGGGGCGACGTACCAGGTCGAATGGGTCGACATCGACGACCCGGCGCCGACGTTCCCGCACACCCCGGGCCAGACCGCGCCCACCCCCAACGACACCGCGCTGACCCACGTCGCGCGGCAGGGGTGGGCCCAGGGCGCGGCGTTCTTCTCCCGGCTGGAGGGCTCGGCGTACGACAACGGGGTCGTGTACTTCTGCTCCACCCAGGGCGGCGGGCCGGCGGAGACGTCGACCGGACCGATCGCCGACGGGTACGGCAACGGCAGCGGGCAGGTCTGGGCGTACCACATCCGCTCGTCGGTCCTGCGGCTGGTCTTCGAGTCGCCCGGCCCGGCCGTGCTGGACTTCCCGGACAACGTGACGACCAGCAAGCGCGGGACGCTCGTCGTCTGCGAGGACAACGTCAACGACAACTACCTGCGCGGGCTCACCCCACGGGGGGAGCTCTTCGACATCGCGCTCAACCGGCTGGTCAGCAGCACGGGTACGCCGCGGTTCAACGACGAGTTCGCCGGCTCGACGTTCTCGCCGGACGGGCACACGCTGTTCGTGAACATCCAGGCGAGTCGCGGGCTGACCTTCGCGATCTGGGGACCCTGGGGGCGTATCGGAGTCTGACGCACCACCGCGGGCCGGTCGGCCATACTGATCATCGGGTCGGCCGGCCCGGGTCCGCCGGGTCGGCCCGGGGCGAAGGGTTCGAGGTTGGCGGGGGAGCGCGACGAGCCGGCGGAGGCCCGGGCCGCGCCCGGTCCCCGCGAGTCGATCCCGCTCGCCCGCCTCTTCGCGCTCGTCGACGGGGTCGTGGCGATCGCGATGACCCTGCTCGTCCTCGACATCCGCCTGCCGCCCGGACTGTCCGGCGCCGAGCTGCGGCGCGCGGTCGACGAGCTGCGCCCGGACCTGTTCGCGTTCCTGCTCAGCGTGATCGTCATCGGGCTGTTCTGGCGTGGCCACCACGTCGTTCTCAAGGACGCCGGTCGCGTCGACGGGCCGCTGTTGATGCTCAACTTCGCGTTCCTGGCCCTGGTCGCGCTGATCCCGTTCCCGACGTCGGTGCTCAACGACTACGCGAACCAACCGGTCGGCCCGATCCTGTACGCGTCGAACATCGGGCTGACCGCGCTGGTCGAGCTGCTCATGTGGCTGTACGTGATCCGCCGCGACCGCCCGTCAGCCGAGCGCATCGCGCCCGCGCGCCGCCGCGCCGTGGTCCTCAACACGCTCGCCACCGCCGTCGTCTTCGTGGGCTCGATCCCGATCGCGCTGGTCAGCCCGGACGCGGCGTTGTTCAGCTGGCTCCTGCTGATCCCGATCCGTATCGCCGTCCGGACGATCTACCGGACCGGCTGAGCGGTCAGCCCGAGTGCTTGCGGCGCGCGGTTTCCCGGCCTCGCGTGGTCTGGTCGAGGACGACCTTGCGGAGCCGGACGGCCTCCGGAGTCACCTCGACGCACTCGTCCTCGCGGCAGAACTCCAGCGCCTGCTCGAGCGAGAGCCGCCGGGGCGGGACGAGCCGCTCCAGCTCCTCACCCGTGGACGAGCGGATGTTGGTCAGCTTCTTCTCCTTGGTGATGTTCACGTCCATGTCGTCCGAGCGCGAGTTCTCACCGATGATCATGCCTTCGTACACCTCGGTCGTCGGCTCGACGAACAGCGATCCGCGCTCCTGCAGGTTGAACATCGCGTACGCCGTCGCGGCCCCCGCCCGATCGGCCACGAGCGAACCCGTCGGGCGGATACGCAGCTCACCGGCCCACGGCTCGTACTTCTCGAACACATGGTGGGCGATGCCCGTACCCCTTGTCTCGGTGAGGAACTCGGTGCGGAACCCGATGAGCCCGCGGGCGGGGATGAGCCACTCCATGCGCACCCAGCCGGTGCCATGGTTGGTCATCTGCTCCAGGCGGCCCTTGCGGGTGGCGAGCAGCTGGGTGATCGGGCCCAGGTACTCCTCCGGCGCGTCGATCGTCACCCGCTCGACGGGTTCGTGGACGTGTCCGTTGATCTGCCTCGTCACCACCTGCGGCTTGCCGACGGTCAGCTCGTACCGCTCCCGGCGCATCTGCTCCACCAGGATCGCGAGGGCGAGCTCGCCCCGGCCCTGCACCTCCCAGGTGTCGGGCCGCTCGGTGGGCAGGACGCGCAGCGACACGTTGCCGACGAGCTCACGGTCGAGCCGGTCCTTGACCAGCCGGGCCGTCACCTTCGCGCCCTTGACCCGACCCGACATCGGGGACGTGTTGATGCCGATCGTCATCGAGATCGCCGGCTCGTCCACGGTGATGCGGGGCAGGGGGCGCGGGTCGTCCGCGTCGGCCAGCGTGTCCCCGATCATGATCTCCGGAATGCCGGCCACCGCGATGATGTCGCCCGGCCCCGCACTCTCCGCCGACTTGCGCTCCAGCGCCTCGGTCATCAACAGCTCCGAGATGCGCACCCGCTCGATCTCGCCGTCGGACCGGCACCAGGCCACCGTCTGGCCCTTGCGGATATTTCCTTGGCGTACCCGGCACAGCGCCAACCGGCCGAGGAACGGTGACGCGTCGAGGTTGGTCACGTGCGCCTGCAGCGGAGCGTTGTCCACATAGGACGGTGGCGGGATGGTGTCGAGCAGCGCGCGGAACAGCGGTTCGAGGGACGTCGAGTCGTCCGGGACCGCCCCGCCCGCCGGCTGCTTCAGGGTCGCGACACCGTCGCGGGCGCAGGCGTACACGATAGGGAAGTCGATCTGGCTCTCGTCGGCATCGAGATCGAGGAAGAGCTCGTAGACCTCGTCGACGACCTCCTTGATCCGGGCGTCCGGCCGGTCGACCTTGTTGATCACGAGGATCAGCGGCAGCCGGCGCTGGAGAGCCTTGCGCAGGACGAACCGGGTCTGCGGGAGCGGCCCCTCGCTCGCGTCGACGAGCAGCAGCGCGCCGTCGACCATCGTCAGCCCGCGCTCGACCTCGCCGCCGAAGTCGGCGTGCCCCGGCGTGTCGATGATGTTGATGGTCACGTGCTCGCGGTCGGCCGGCATGTACCGCACCGCCGTGTTCTTCGCGAGGATCGTGATGCCCTTCTCGCGTTCGAGGTCCATCGAGTCGAGCACCCGGTCGGTCAGCTCGGCCCGGGTGTGCCAGGCGCCCGACTGGCGCAGCATCGCATCGACCAGCGTGGTCTTGCCGTGGTCGACATGCGCGATGATCGCGACGTTGCGCAGGTCTGGCCTGGTAGTGGGTTGCATGGTTCCATTTTCCCCGATCCGCCGGGCGGACCCGGGTCGGGGCGGCGCGGTGTGCCCCAGATCGCCCCGAGCCGGCATCGTACCGGCGTGTCGCACCTACGCCGTGTGCCCGCGCGCCCCTGCCTGCGCGCGCGCCCGCCCTCGTGCATGATCGCGGTGGGTGGGCGGGATGTGCAGTCGCGCTTCGCGTACGTACCGCGGACGGCGATCTTCGCGCGACGGCCGGGCGGCCGGCGGCCGGGCGGCGCGGCGGCGCGGCGGCGCGGTGGGGGCGCATTCGTGCCCCCACCAGGGGCGCGATCACGCGTAACATCGCCGGCCTACCGGATCGCGCAGCGAAATGAGGACCAGTGTCCGAGCCCCAGCAGCCGCCGGCATATCAGCCCCATCAGTACCAGCCCCATCAGTACCAGCCCCTTCAGTTCCAGCCACCGCCGTACCAGCCCCCGCCGTACCAGCCCCCGCCGTACCACCAGCCGCCGTATCAGCAGCCCCCGCCGCTCCAGTGCCGCTTCTGCGGCTCCGTACCGGCCGTGGCGGCCACGTTCCGCCAGCACCGGGGCATGATCCTGCTGATGCAGTTCATCCACCAGGATGGCCCGTTCTGCCGGAACTGCGGCCTGGCCGCGTACCGCTCCATGACGCAGAAGACGCTGCTGCAGGGCTGGTGGGGCGCGGCGTCTCTGTTCATCACGCCGGTGATCGCCCTCATCAACCTCGTACGCAGCCGCAGGGTCAAGGCGCTCGGGCCGCCGGTACGCGACCCCGCGCTGGACGGCCACGTACCGCCGCCCGCGTCGCCGGGCAAGCCGCTGTACCGCCGCCCGCTCGCCGTCGCCGGCGTGCTGCTGCCGATCGTCGTGATCGGCGGGGTCATCCTGGTCAGCAGGCTCACCACCACGCCCAAGGACACGACCGGGTGCGTGGCCCGGTCCGGCGACCGGTACGCCCTCGTCAGCTGCGACGACAGTACGAGTGACGGGCGGGTCGTCGGGCTGGTGGACACCCAGGACCAGTGCCCGGCCACGGCCGACATCTGGCTGGAGCCCGCGACGAGCGGCGGCAAGGTCACCTGCGTCGACCTGTACTGAGGGGTAGCCGGTCGCGCGGTCGGGCAGACTGGGGGCGTGAGCGCGCCGAGCCGGGTGATGGAGGCGGTATTCCGCCTGCCCCCGGCGCTCACCCGGCAGGTCTGGAGCACCCGCGACCAACCCGTACCGACGCGCGACGGCGCGGTGCTGCTCACCGACCACTACGCGCCGGCCATCGGCCGTGCGCCGACCGTGCTCCTGCGCACGCCGTACGGGCGCCGGGGCCCCCTCGCCGTGCTGGGCCGGGTGTTCGCCGAACGGGGCTTCCATGTCGTGATCCAGTCCTGCCGGGGCACGTTCGGCAGTACGGGCGCCTTCGAGCCGCTGCTCCACGAACGCGCCGACGGCATCGACACACTTGAGTGGCTGCGCACGCGGCCCTGGTACACGGGAGAGCTTGGTCTCTTCGGCGCGAGCTACCTGGGCTTCGTGCAGTGGGCGATCGCCGCGGACGCCGGCCCGGACCTCAAGGCCATGGTCGCGGTGGCGAGCGCGTCGCAGACCCGCGACTCGACGTACTCCGGTGGCGCGTTCTCGCTCGACACGGTGTTGACGTGGGCCGAGCTGCTGCACGGGCAGACGGTGCCGTGGTGGTCCCGGCAGGTGGAGCTGAAGCGCGGCCAGCCGAAGCTGCGGGCCGGTCTCGACCACCTGCCGCTGCACGAGGCTGACCGGGTGGCCACGGGCGGGACGGTGCCGTTCTTCCAGGAGTGGCTCGAGCATTCCGAGCCGGGGGCGGCGTACTGGCGGGCCCGCGGCTACGACGAGCGCATCGCCGAGGTCACCGCGCCGGTCGCGATGATCACCGGTTGGCACGACATCTTCCTGCCGGCGCAGCTCGCGGACTACGCGGCCCTGCGCGCGGCCGGGCGCCATCCCCATCTCACGATCGGGCCGTGGACGCACGGCAGTATCGGGCTCTTCAGCGCGGCGCTGCGCGAGGGGCTGGCCTGGTGCCGGGCGCACCTGCGGGGCGAGGGCACGCCGCGCGAACAGCCCGTGCGCATCCACGTCGGCGGGGCGGCCGGCTGGCGGGCGCCGCCCGACTGGCCGCCCGACCATCCAGCGCGGCCGTGGTACCTGCACGCCGGGGGCGCGCTCTCCCCGCAGCCGCCGCGACCGTCCACACCGGACCGGTTCCGCTACGACCCGGCCGCCCCGACGCCGTCCGTGGGTGGACCGCTGCTCGTCGCCAACCGGGCCGGCCAGGTCGACAACCGCGCCGTCGAGCGCCGGCCAGACGTGCTCACTTTCACGGGTACGCCGCTGCGCTCAGCGGTCGAGCTGGCCGGACCCATCGAGGCGACCGTCTACGTACGGTCGGAGCTGGAGTACTTCGACGTGTTCGTGCGACTGTGCGATGTGGACCGCGCGGGACGGTCGTGGAACGTCTGCGACGGCCTGACCCGGGTCGAGGCGGCCCACGGCCCGGTCCACGCGGTACGCGTCGAGCTGTGGCCGACCGCGCACCGCTTCCGTCCGGGGCACCGGATCCGGTTGCAGGTCAGCGGCGGGGCACATCCGCGGTACGCGCGCAATCCGGGGACGGGTGAGCCGCTCGCGACGGCCCGTACGCTCAAGGCCGGCGACCGGGAGGTGTGGCACGATCCGGAACACCCTTCGCTGGTGCTGTTGCCGGTCGCGTCGGAGTCGGGCCGCAGGTGAGCGACGCCGTGAGCCAGCCCCGTATCGTCGGGCGCATGACCGACTTCAGCCCACCCGGCCGGGTGGCCGGGCCCGACGAGGGGATCACCGCCGAGGAGCTGCAGCTCGCCGCGCGCAACCACGGGCTGCCGCTCGAGGCGCTGCGGTACGACGTGACGCCGGTCGGTCTGCACTACCTGCTGGTGCACTACGACATCCCGGCGGTGGACGCGGTGGACTGGCGCCTGCGCGTCGGCGGGCACGTCGAGGCGCCGCTCGTCCTCACGCTCGACGACCTGCGGGCCCGGCCCCGCGCCACGCATCGCGTCACGCTGGAGTGCGCGGGCAACGGGCGGGCCCGCCTGCTGCCCCGGCCGATCAGCCAGCCGTGGCTGGTCGAGGCGGTCGGTACGGCCGAGTGGACCGGTACGCCGCTGGCGCCGCTGCTGCGGGAGGCGGGGGTACGCGACGGCGCGGTGGATGTCGTGTTCACCGGCGCCGACCACGGCATCGAGCGCGGGGTCGAGCAGGACTACCAGCGGGGCCTGCCGGTCGGCGAGGCGCTGGCCGACGACGTGCTCCTCGCGTACGAGATGAACGGCGCGCCGTTGCCCGTGCAGCACGGCTTCCCGCTGCGGCTGGTGGCCCCCGGGTGGTACGGCATGGCCCAGGTGAAGTGGCTCACCGGAATCACGGTGCAGGACCGCGCCTTCGACGGCTTCCAGAACTCGGTCGCGTACGTGCTGCGTACCTCGCCCGACGAGCCGGGTGAGCCGGTGACGCGCATGGTGCCCCGGGCCCTGCTCGTCCCGCCGGGGTACCCCGACTTCATGTCCCGGATCCGCGTCGTCCCGAGTGGACAGTGCACAGTGGAGGGTCGGGCGTGGTCCGGGCACGGCCCGGTGACGGCCGTGGACGTGACACTCGACAGTGGACGATCGTGGCGCCCGGCGGCACTGGAGGCGCCGAGCCACCCGTACGCCTGGCAGCGTTTCACGTTCGACTTCACCGCCGAGCCCGGCCGGCACGTCCTGTCCGCCCGCGCGACCGACGCCACGGGCCGCGCCCAACCGGTCGAGGCGCCCTGGAACCGAGGTGGCTTCGCGAACAACCTCGTGCAGCGCGTGGAGGTCGTCGTGACCCCGGGACGGCCCGCCTAGGGATGGACGACCGTCACCGCCTCGCGCAGCAGCCGCCGGGCGAGGACGAGCTGGTCGTCCGCGTCCAGCCCCGGCAGGTCGCCGACGCGTACCGGCGTACCGGACAGGGCGGCCTCGACCGCCGGCGCGCAGAACTCCGGGAGGTCGACGGTGCGGTGGGCGAGCCGGAGGGTGACCCGTCCGGCCCCGGCGGGTACGAGGCGCCACCGCAGGCCGGGCCGGAGGGTGAGCACGGTGTCGGCGCGTACC
>Ga0075429_100006162_pt1 | contig 10369 bp, 9 predicted proteins | sample RhiMetdeltSRZDD3_FD_75295 | JGI IMG/M metagenome (GOLD analysis project Ga0075429, IMG submission 75295) | Populus rhizosphere microbial communities from Tennessee, USA - Rhizosphere MetaG P. deltoides SRZDD3 | ecosystem: Host-associated > Plants > Roots > Rhizosphere > Soil | place: USA...
ACGATGTAGTTGGGGTTGTAGGCGGTGTCGATGCCCTTCAGGCCCATCTCTTCCTTCTGGCGCGCATGGTGGCTGGACACCTTGGCGGGGTCGTTCTTGAACGCCAGGTCGTCCTTCACCACCTCGTACGGCGCACCCTGGCCCTTCGCGTGGTTCCAGTTGTCCCACTTGCCGCCCTGGAAGCGCGCGAGGCCGCCTTCGGTGGCGAGCCACACGATGCCGTCCTTGCCTTCGGCCAGGCCGTACACCCAGTCGTTGGGCAGGCCGCCCTTGGTGTTGTCGACGGTGTAGAGCTCCCACTTCGAGCGGTCGTGCAGGTTGCCGCCCTTGATGCGGTTCACGCCCGACCAGGTGGCGATCCACACGTCGCCCGACTTCGTCTTGAGCACGTCGTACACGAAGGCATCGCCCAGGCCGTCGGGGATGTTGAAGGTCTCCCACTTGCCGCTCTTCTCGTCCAGCAGCGAGAGGCCGCCGCCGTAGGTGCCGACGGCGAGCTTGCCGTCGAGGCGGCTGATGTGGAAGACGCCGTTGGACAGCAGGCCGGCGCGCGTGTCGAACAGCTTGTAGTCGTCGGTCTTGGTGTCGTAGCGGATCACGCCGCCCGACGTGCCGACCCACACGACGCTGCCTTCGCTCAGGATGTCCTTCACGTTGCGGTTGCCCACGCGGAAGTGCACGAACTTGGCGTTCGGGTCCACCTGCACCTTGCCCTGCGCCTCCGGCAGGGTCTGCGCGCCCTGCGCCACCGGCGGGTGGCCCGCCGGCGCGGGACGGCCGTTGATCGGGGGCGCCGAGGCGCCGGGCGCCGCGGCGGGCGCCTGCGCCGTCGTCGCCGACGGCGCCGCGGCCACCGGAGCCTTGTCCGCCGCGGGCTGCCCGCGGTTGGCGCCGAGCTGATAGGCGCCGATCACGATGCCGGCCAGGCCGACCAGCGCCAGCCCGATGGATTTGTGTCCGAGTTGCACGTCTCTCTCCTCTGTTCAGTGTTCCTGGTGGCCGTCAACGGCCGATGCGCGCGACGCCGAGCCGCGTGCCGACCCAGACCTCGCCGGTCGGCGCGATCGCGAGCGCATACACGTTCTCGTCGAGCAGCCCTTCCTTCTGGCCGAAGTTCTGCCAGCTCTTGCCGTCGTAGCGCGACACCCCGCGGTTGGTGCCGAACCAGAACGCGCCGTCCGGGTGCTGGGTGATCGAGTACACGATGTTGCCCGCCAGGCCGTCCTTGGTGCTGAGGTTGTTCCACTTCTGGCCGTCCCAGCGCGCGACGCCGCCGCCCCACGTGCCGGCCCACACCTGGTCGTCCGGCGCGACGTGGATCGAGAACACGTAGTTCGGGTTGTAGGTGGCGCGGCCTTCGGCAGTCACGACGAGGTCGTGGCGCGAGCGCGTGCCGAGGCCCGTGTTGGTGCTGTGCGCCAGGGCCTGCTCGTTGGGCGCGCCGATGCCGCTCTTGTGGTTCCAGCTCTTCCAGGTCTTGCCGTCGAACATCGACACGCCGCCCTCGGTGCCGAACCACACGCGGTCCTTCGCGTCGACGCCCAGGCCGTAGACCCACTCGTTGATCAGCTCGCGCACGTAGGTCGTGAACTTGCCCGTCTTCGGGTCCAGCTTGCTCGCGCCCGCCCACGTGCCGATCCACAGCGTGCCGTCCTTCTGCGACGCGTAGCAGTACACCCAGTAGTCGGCCAGGCCGTGCATCGGGAAGAAGGTCTTCCACTGGCCGTCCTTGTAGCGCGAGGTGCCGCCGGCGTTGGTGCCGAACCACTTGTTGTCCTGGTGGTCGATGCCGATCGCGAACACGTACTCGTTGGCCAGCCCGTCCTTGCGGGTGAACGTGTTGACCGGCTTGACGGTCTTCAGGTCCACCTCGTGCACGCCGGAGGACGTGCCCACCCACATGACGTTGCGCTTGGGCTCGACCTTGAGGCCGCGCACGTAGACGCCCTCGCCGACGTTGAAGCTGTCGAGCACGCGCCACGCCTGTCCCTTGGCCGGCTGCGGCGCCGCCGCCGGGGCCGGCTGCGCGGCGGGCGCGGCCGGCCGGGTCGTCTGGGCCACGGCGGCGCCGGCGGCGCAGGCCGCGGCGAGGGTGATGGCGATCGCGGGGTGGTTTTTTCTCATCAGCTCAACGTCCTCAGGTAGGCAATGACGTCCAGGATCTCCCGGTCCTTCAGGACGCCCATGAAGCTCGGCATCATTCCCCTGCCGGCGCGGATGGTCTGCAGCAGCTGCGCGTCGGGACGCAGCAGGGTGTCGAAGCGGCGGAAGTTCGGCGCACTCGGTATTGTCGGCGTGCCGTCGGGCCCGTGGCACACCGCGCAGTGCGTCTTGTAGAGCGAGGCGCCGCGCTGCACGTCGGCCGCGCCGGCGCCGGTCGCCGCCAGCGCGAGCGCGAGCGCGGCCAGCGCCGGCATTCCCGCACGCGGGAAAAGCCCGCGCGCGGCTATCAGTTTCGGGATCACTTCAGATCCTTCTCGGCCGCCTCCCGGGCGGCCTGCGCCCGCTTGTCCATGGCCTCGGCCTCCGTCAGGTCCTTGGTCAGCCCGAGGTCGCCGGAGCGGTAGGCCCGGGCGAGCGCATCGAACCCCTGCCATGCGTTCTTCTCGGCGGCCTGGCGGTAGAGCTGCAGCGCCTGGGCCGGATCGCGCGGCACCTTGGCGCCCTCGGCGTGCATGCGGCCGAGGCCCCACTGGCCATGGCCGTCGCCCTGCTGGGCGGCCTTGCGGTACAGCTCGAGCGCCTCCTCGTAGTTCTCGGCGGAGAACTGCAGGTCGGCCAGGCGCGCCTGCGCGGGCGCGTAGTTCTCCTCGGACAGCTTGCGCAGCGCGACGATGGCCGTCACCACGTCGCCGCCGCGGATCGACTGCTCCGCGGCACGCAGATCCTCGCGCGGCCCCGCCAGCGCGGGCAAGGCGGCGGCCAGCGACACCAGCGCCGCGACGCAAGGGGCAATGAACGAATGAAGTCGGGACGTACGCATGGCACCCTAAAGGCAAGAAGCAGGCCGAAAGTTGACGAGCCGGATTGACGGGTGTCAAGCGGCGCTGGCCGCGACCGCGCCGGGGTGCGCCTGCTCGTATTCCTCGAGCTTGCGGTACAGGCTCGACAGCCCGATCTGCAGGCGTTGCGCCGCGGCGCGACGGTCTCCGGAACATTCGTCGATTGCGCGCATGATGATCGCGTGCTCGAACTCGCGCAATTGCTCGCGCAGCGGCCCTGCGCCCGGCATCACCGTGCCGCCGGCGCCCGCCGCGGCGACCGGCATGACGGGCGTGATCTGCGGCGGCAGGTCGCCCACCGTGATGCGGCCGTCCTCGGCGAGGATGGTGGCGCGCTGCAGCACGTTCTCGAGCTCGCGCACGTTGCCGGGCCAGTCGTAGGCGACGAGGATCTCCTCGGCCTCCGGCTCCACGAACAGCTTGCCGGACACGCCGAAGCGCTGCGCGCCGCGGTCGAGCAGGTAGCGGATCAGCACGGGGATGTCCTCGCGCCGCTCGCGCAGCGGCGGCACCGTGACGTGGAAGCCGGAGAGCCGGAAATACAGGTCCTCGCGGAAGCGCCCGTCGCTCGCCATGGCGCGCAGGTCGCGGTTGGTGGCGGCGACGATGCGCACGTTGATCTTGCGCACCTGCTCGCTGCCGAGCGGCCGGATCTCCTTGGCCTCCAGCACGTGCAGCAGCTTGACCTGCAGCGCGAGCGGCAGCTCGCCGATCTCGTCGAGGAAGATCGTGCCCTTGTCGGCCTCGAGGAACAGGCCCTTGCGCGCCTTGTCCGCGCCGGTGAAGGCGCCCTTGGTGTGGCCGAAGAACTCGCTTTCCAGCAGGTTCTCGGGAATCGCGCCGCAGTTGACCGGGATGAACGGCTCGCTGGCGCGCAGGCTCGCCTGGTGGATGCTGCGCGCGACCACGCCCTTGCCGGTGCCGCTCTCGCCGGTGATGAGCACGGTGCTGTCGGTGGGCGCGACCTTGGCGATCAGCCGGTCCAGGTTGCGCATCGCCTTGGATGGCGCGACGCACCGGTCCTCGCTACGGCTCACGCCCACGAGCTTGCGCAGCGCCTCGTTCTCGCCGCGCAGGCCGCGCAGGTCCGACACCTGGATCAGCCGCTGCGTGAGCTCCTCCGTGCGCAGCGGCTTGATCATGTAGTCGAACGCGCCCGCCTTCATCGCCTCGATGGCGGTGTCGACCGACGAGAACGCCGTCATCATGAGGAAGGTGGTGTCGATGCCCGCGGCACGCGCCTCGCGCACCACCTCGATGCCGGTCAGGTCCGGCATGTTGATGTCGCACAGCGCCACCTCGACGTCGCCCTTGGTGAGGCGCATCAGCGCCTCGCGGCCGCTGCTGGCCGTTTCCACGGCATGCCCGGCGCGGGCGAGGCTCGCGGTGAGGATCTGGCGGATCGCGGGCTCGTCGTCGATGACGAGGATCTGCAGGGACGAACTGCTCATGCCCGCTACTTTAGCGCGGCACGTCGTCGTCCTCGAAAGGCAATCGCACCCGCGCGCGCGCACCTTGACCGATTGCGGATTCCAGCTCGATGGTGCCGCCGTGGTCGTCCTGCACGATGCTGCGGCACTGCGACAAGCCGAGCCCCGTGCCGAGACCCGCCGGCTTGGTGGTGAACAGCGGCTCGAACGCGCGCGCCAGCACCTCGGGGCTCATGCCCGCGCCGTTGTCGGTCACGGTGAGCTCCACGCCGCCCGGCACGCGCCGCGTCTCGAGCTCGATGTGCGCGGCGCGCGCGCCGCGGCCTGCGCAGGCGTCGGCCGCGTTCAGCATCAGGTTCATGAGCATCTGGGTGAGCCGGTCGGCGATGCCCATCACCGCCGGGAGCTGGCGGTCCAGCCGCGTCTCGATGCGGATGCCTTCCAGGCGCGGCTCGTAGCGCAGCAGGCCCAGCGTGCGCAGCACCACCTCGTTGATGTCGGTCCACTGCCGCTGCGTCGCCGGCAAGGCGGCGAGCTCGGCGATCTCGTGCGTGATGGCGGCGAGGCGCCCGGTCTCGTGCAGGATGTCGGCCGGCTCGCACGGCGGCGGCGTCTGCGGCGCGTCGTGCGGCTGGTCGCGCCACTCCTGCAAGGCGCGCGCGTAGCCGTCGATGGCCGCGATCGGGTTGCCGATCTCGCGGATCACCCCGGCGGCCATGGCGCCGATGGCGGCCATCTTCTCGTGGTGCATCACGTGGCGCCGCTCGAGCTCGAGTTCCCGGTCGCGCTGCTCGAGCGTGTCGGCCAGGCTGTCGACCGCCTCGGCCAGCTCGCCCAGCTCGTCGTGGCGCACGAGGGTGGGACCGCGCGCGCGCTCGCCGAACACGATCGCGAGCGCGCGCGCGCGCACGGCGGCGATGTCGGTCGCGATGCGCGAGAAGAACAGCAGGGACAGCGCGCCGATCAGCGTGATGCCGAACCACGCGATGCAGGCCAGCGTCACCGTCGCGGCGGCCGTGTGCAGCCGCGCCTCCGACAGGTAGTGCGCCGTCTCGGCCTCCGCTTCGGCGGCCTGCCCCTCCAGCGCCTTCAGCCGCGTCGGGCCGGCGCCGGAGCGGACGGCCTCGCGCCATTGGCGCGACTGCTCGACGCGCTGGTGCTGCGCGCGCTGCAGGCCGTCGAGGTCCTGCTCGACGGCGCGGCGGAACGCCATCGCGGCGCCGAGCAGCACGAGGGCGAGCGCGACGATCACCAGCAGCGCCAGCACGCCCTTCCAGCGGAAGGACACGCGCAGCCCGCGGGAGGCGCGCACGGCCGGTGCGACGGCGTCGGCGGCCGCGACGCCGGCGTGGGAGGCCGAGGTCAGCATGGCGCACATCGTCGCGGGCCTTCCTGCCGGCCGCCTTACGGCACGACGCCGTCGATCACCAGCCGCACGTCGCGGCTGCCGACGGCCACCGGCCCGAGCGTGCCGAGCAGGTCGCCGCTTTGCGGCGTCGCGTTGCCGCTCCGGGAGATGCGCGCGGCGAGCATCACCTGCTGCTGGCCGGAGATCTTCGTCTGCGGGGTCATCGCGCTCGAGTCGTCGAGCTTGAACTTGAAGGGCAGCTGCGCTGCGCCGACGCGCTGGATGGCGAGCGGCATGCCGCTTCCGGCCGAGGGCCGCGCGAAGACGAAGAGCGTGTCGTTCGGGCCGACGCGCGCGCGCAGCGGGTCGGCGATCGTGACGGTGCCCTCCACCACGCCGCCCGCCCCGGCCGCGCCGGCGGTCGCGGCGCCGGTGTTCGCGGCGGGCCCGGCCCCCGCGGCCTGCGCCGGCGCGGTCTTGGCCGGCGCGGCGCCCGGCTTCGCGGCCGGCGCGCCGCCGCCTTGCATCGCGGCCTGCGCCTGCGCGATGCTGGTGGCGATGGAGCGCCCGCCTTCCGAATCGGGCGGCAGCTGCGACTGCAGCTTCTTCCAGTGCGCCACGGCCTGGGCGAAGTCACCGCGGTTGAATGCGGCCGTGCCGGCGAGCGCGAGCGATTTCTGGTGGTTCGGGTCGACCTTCAGCGCGGCCTGCACCAGCTCCGTGGGACGGCCTTCGAGGCTGCGCCCGTTGACCATCGCCAGCGTGTCGGCATAGTCGGCGAGCAGCTGCGGATCCTGCGGCGACAGCTTGGCGGCGTTGTCGTAGGCCTGCGCGGCCTCCGGCAGCCGGCCGAACGCCACGTACGAGCGCGCCAGCATGTGCCAGCCGTCGGCGTCGTTGGGCGACTGCTTCATGCGCTCGGCGAGCCGCTCGACCATCTGCTCCATCTGCTCGCGCGACATCGTGTGCGGTGCCTCGCCCTGGGTGGCTGCCTGCCGCGCCTCGGGCGCGAGCGCCTGCGGCTTGCCGAGCAGCCCGTACAGCGCGAGCGCGCCGGCCGGCACGGCGAGCGCGACGGCCAGCATCGCGGCCATCGGGGCGCGGTGCGCCGGCGCGGTGGCGCCGCCGGTCGGCGCTTCCTCGACCACGCGATGCTCCAGCTCGAGCATCGCCGCGGCGTGCTCTTCCGCGGTGATGGACTGCTCGGCGAGCGCGGCGTCCAGCTCGGCGCGCTGCTCGCGGTACACCGCGGTCCACTCGGGGCCGCGCGGCGCGGTGGGGCCGCCGCTGCGCAGCAGCGGCGGCAGGACGAACAGCAGTCCGCCGGCCAGCAGCAATGCGGCAATGGCCCAGAACGCCAAGCTCATGTTCGGATCTCCGGTGTTTCTTCTGCAAGCAGGGCCTGGGCGCGGCGGTGCTCGGCCTCGTCGAACGGGACGGCGTGCGGGCGGCGCCGGCGCAGCACCACCGCGAAGGTGATGGCGCCGACGGCCAGCAGCACGAACGGGCCGGCCCACAGCAGCATCGTGGTGGTCTTCACGGGCGGGCGGTAGAGCACGAAGTCGCCGTAACGCTCGACCATGTAGTCCAGCACCTGCGCGTCGCTGCGCCCCGCGCGCAGCTGCTCGCGGATCTGCTGCTTCAGGTCCTCCGCGAGGCCGGCATGCGAATCCGCGATGGTCTGGTTCTGGCACACGAGGCAGCGCAGCTCCTCGGCCAGGCGCATCACGCGCTCCTCCAGCGCGGGGTCCTCCGCGAGCGGCGCCGCCTGGCGGCCCGCGGCGGGCGCGGCCTGCGCCGGCGGCGGCGATGCGGCCTGGCCCAGCGCCGCGCCGTGCAGCGACGCGGCGAGCGCGCACGTGAACAGGATCCGCCTCATTTCTGCAGTTCCTTCACGAGCGGCAGGATGCGCTCGCGCAGCACCTCGGGCGTCACGGGGCCGATCTGCTTGAAGCGGATCATGCCGTTCTTGTCGATGACGAAGGTCTCGGGCACGCCGTACACGCCGTAGTCGATGCCCACGCGGCCGTCCATGTCGGACACCGACAGGTCGTACGGGTCGCCGAACTTCGCCAGCCAGTTGATCGCGTCCGGGCGCTGGTCCTTGTAGTCCAGGCCGATGATCGGCACCACCTTCTGCTTCGAGAGCTCGACCAGCAGCGGGTGCTCCTGCCGGCACGCCACGCACCACGAGGCCCACACGTTGAGCAGCCACACCTTGCCCTTCATGTCGTCGCGCGAGAGCGACTCGGCCGGCTGGTCCAGCTTGGCCAGCTTGAACGGCGGGGCCGGCTTGTCGATCAGCGGCGACGGCACCTCGCGCGGGTTCAGCCCGAGGCCGATGAAGAGGAAGACGGCGAGCAGCAGGAACGCGCCGAGCGGAATGAGCAGTTTGAGTTTCATCAGGCACTCCCGGCCGGCACCCGGCCGGCGATGGCGGCGCGCTCTTCGCGGCGCGCGAGCCGGTAACGCCGGTCGGTGGCGGCGAGCAGGCCGCCCAGCGCCATCAGCGCCGCGCCGCCCCAGATCCAGTCGACGAACGGCTTGATCTGCAGGCGCACGGCCCAGGCCGTCTCGCTCACCATCTCGCCGAGCGAGACGTACACGTCGCCGCCGAGGCGCGTGCGGATGGCGGCTTCGGTCATCGGCATGCCCTGCGCCTTGTACATGCGCTTCTCGGGCTGCATGACGGCGAGCTCCTTGCCGTCCTTCGACAGCACGACGTTGGCGCGCAGGCCGATGTAGTTCGGGCCGTTGAACTCGGCGGCGCTGTCGAAGCGGAAGGCGTAGCCGCCGAGCGTGGCGACGTCGCCGGGCTCCATGCGCACGTCGTTCTGCGCCTCCCACGTCTTGACCATCGTGACGCCGAAGATGAACACGCCGACGCCGAAGTGCGCGAGCAGCATGCCGGCCTCGGCGCGCGTCACCCGCCGGGGCAGGCTGGACACGCGCTGCACGAAGGAGCCGCTCACGTTGCGCGTCTTCTCGGCGAGCAGCGCGAGCGTGGTCGCGACCACCCACACGGCGAGCAGGATGCCGAGCGAGCCGAGCAGCGAGCCGCCGGAGAGCAGGGACACGGCGGCGCCGAGCACGGAGGCGAGCAGCGCCCAGCGCAGCGACTTCGCCAGCTCGGGCACCTGCGAGCCGCGCCAGCGCGCGAGCGGGCCGATGCCCATCAGGAACACCGCGGGCGCCATCAGCGGCACGAACACGCGCTCGAAGTACGGCGGGCCGACCGAGATCTTGCCGAGCTGCAGCGCGTCGAGGATGAGCGGGTACATCGTGCCCAGCAGCACCGAGGCGCACGCCACCGCGAACAGCACGTTGTTGGCGAGCAGCATCGACTCGCGCGAGATCGCGGAGAACGCGCCGCCCAGGCCCACCTTGGGCGCGCGCAGCGCGAACAGCAGCAGCGAGCCGCCGATCACGATGACGAGGAAGCCGAGGATGAAGATGCCGCGCTTCGGATCGGTGGCGAAGGCATGCACAGAGGTCAGCACGCCGGAGCGCACGAGGAACGTGCCGAGCAGGCTCAGCGCGAAGGCCGAGATGGCGAGCAGCACCGTCCAGCTGCGGAACACGCCGCGCTTCTCGGTGGCGGCCAGCGAATGGATCAGCGCGGTGCCGATCAGCCACGGCAGGAACGACGCGTTCTCCACCGGGTCCCAGAACCACCAGCCGCCCCAGCCGAGTTCGTAGTACGCCCACCAGCTGCCGATCGCGATGCCGGCGGTGAGGAACGACCAGGCCGCGATGGTCCACGGGCGCGACCAGCGCGACCACGACGCGTCGAGGCGCCCCGACAGCAGCGCGGCGAGCGCGAACGCGAAGGCCACCGAGAAGCCCACGTAGCCCATGTAGAGCATGGGCGGGTGGATCACCATGCCCGGGTCCTGCAGCAGCGGGTTCAGGTCGCGGCCTTCGGCGGCCGCGGGCAGCAGCCGCTCGAACGGGTTGGAGGTGAACAGCAGGAACGCCAGGAAGCCGACGCTCACCAGGCCCATGACGCCCAGCACGCGCGCGACGAACTCCTGCGGCAGGCGGCGGCTGAACGCCGACACCGCGACGCTCCAGCCGCACAGCATGAGCATCCACAGCAGCATCGAGCCTTCGTGGCCGCCCCACACGCCGGCGATGCGGTACGCGAGCGGCAGCGAGGTGTTCGACTGCTGCGCCACGACGAGCAGCGAGAAGTCGTTCTGCACGAACGCCACGGTGAGGCACACGTACGCGATGACGACGAACAGCGCCTGCCCCTGCGCCGCGGGCTGCGCCAGGTTCATCCACGTGGTGATGTTGCGCTGCGCGCCGACGAGGGGCAGCACGCCCTGCACGAGCGCGATCATCAGGGCGATGATCAGCGCGAAGTGACCGACTTCACCGATCATCGGGCGTCTCCCTTCTTCAGCGTCTGGGCCGCTCGCGCGTTCGCCTGCTTGGCCTGGTTCACCGCGTGCGCGGCCTCCGGAGGCATGTAGTTCTCGTCGTGCTTGGCGAGCACCTCGCTCGCGACGAAGCGGCCCTGCTCGTCGAGCTTGCCCTGCGCGACGGCGCCCTTGCCCTCCTTGAACAGGTCCGGGAGGATGCCG
>Ga0075429_100006164_pt1 | contig 10366 bp, 8 predicted proteins | sample RhiMetdeltSRZDD3_FD_75295 | JGI IMG/M metagenome (GOLD analysis project Ga0075429, IMG submission 75295) | Populus rhizosphere microbial communities from Tennessee, USA - Rhizosphere MetaG P. deltoides SRZDD3 | ecosystem: Host-associated > Plants > Roots > Rhizosphere > Soil | place: USA...
CATCTCGTCGACGCCGGACGGTCGCTTCGGCTTACCGGGCCTACCGCCGAGGCCGAGCTCTGGAGCGCATACCGCACCGCGCGCTTCAGCGTCTTCCCCTCGCTCGTCGAAGGATTCGGGCTGCCCGTCGCCGAGTCGCTCGCCTCCGGGACGCCGGTGATCACCTCGAGCCACGGAAGCATGGCGGAGGTCGCCGCGGGGGGCGGGGCGCTCCTCGTCGATCCGCGGAACGTGGGCGACCTCGAGGAGCGGATGCGACAGTTGCTAACCGACGACGAGCTGTACGGGCGGCTCCGTCGGGAGGCGCTCGCTCGCGACTTCGGCAGCTGGGACGACTACGCGCGGGACGTCTGGGAGTTCTTCACGGGCGATCCGGCCGCGCCTCACCACCGCTAGACCCCTGGCCGCCAGGGGTGCGGTCGAGCCCTTCCTCGAGCCGGGCGATTCTCCGCTCTTGGGCGTCGACCGTTCGCTGTAGCTCCGTCAGCGCGTCGACAACGGTGGTCTCGAATCGCCGCTGCTCATCGAGGTGCGGCCAGAGCGCCTTTCGGAGCAGGCGCCGAGCAAACGAGGCAGGTCGGAACCGCGGGCCACGCGCGAGCGCCTCGCCCATACCCTTCCCGTCGAGTGCCCGTGATGCGTCGACGATCGCAGGGCGTGCGTCGTGCCCGCCAGAACGCGACGCGACCGCACCGGTCGTCCTCAGCTCGTCGAGGCGCTGCTCGACGAACGCTGCCGTACGTTCCGGCGCGAAGCGCGTGAGCAGGTCGTCTCGCGCTCGTCTTCCGCGCTCCCGGGCGTCGTCGGCATGCTCCCAGACGTGCCGCATCAGGGATGCAGCCGCGTCGATGTCCGGTGCTGCCCAGCGCGCGCCCGGAGCGTAGGCCCACCACGTCTGCGGGACATCGACGAGGTGGAACGGAACGAGGTAGCTGTTCTCGTCCGACATGAACTGGAGATTGCCCGAGTAGCCGGTCGCGATGACCGGCTTGCCGCACGCCATCGCCTCGGCCATGGTCAGGCCCAGACCCTCGCTTCGGTGCAGCGAGATGTAGCAGTCACAGCAGGCGAGCAGCGAGTCGCGCTCCTCCGCGGACACGTAGCCGTCCCGTATGAGGATGTCCTGGCGACCCCCGGCGAGCGCTCGCAGGCCCTCGAGCTGACGCGGCTTCCAGTCACGCCCGTTGATGCTCTTGAGGAGCAGCGCCGGGCCCTCGTCAGGCCGGAAGGCCCTCGAGAACGCCTCGACCACGGCCGATGGGTTCTTGCGCACGCCGCTCCAGAAGTCGAAGACGAACAGGAACGTGAACCTCTGCGGCAGGCCGAGCTCGGATCGGGATCGAAACGGTCCGCGAGGAACCTCCATGGGCACGGGCACGACGTGAACCGGGACGTCGACCTCGTCCACGACCGACTCGCGAACGTAGTCGCTGGCGACCCAGAGCTCGTCGAGGAACCTCGTCGCCGTCCGCTCCGCCGAGCTGAAGACGTTGGTTTCCCAGAACCAGACTCCGATCGAGTACCGATTCGCGAAGAACCCGCCTCCCACCTCCGCCGCGAACTTCGTGAGGTCGTCGGCGCTCAGCGAGATGAGGTTCACGTCGAACGGAGCGTCGCTCGTGAGCGCGAGCTCGAGCGAGTGGTTCTGTCGACCTAGCGTTCCGCGGTAGGGAATCGCCGCCAGCTGGATGCCGCTCGCGTCGATGATCGCCGCCAGCCGACGAGCCACCTCACCGAGGCCCGACTCGGCCTCGAGGAAGCCGACGAGGTTCACGCCTCGATCGGGACGTGCCGAAGCTCGCACCGGTCGTGCGAGCGTCTGTCGATCTCTCGCTCGGCTTCCCACGGCGATCACGCGCGCGGCTGCGTCGGCGGCGCCAGCTCTCGCACGCCTTCGACGGCTTCGATCCTGTCGCTCGCGACGGTCTCCTGGAGAAGCGCCCACGTCGGCCGATCCACGGGCACGCGTGATGGATGCCAGAGATGGAGGAGCGCGGAACGAGGCCCTGCGTAGCCGCAGCGGAGGCCGAGCCTCCGCAGTCTCACGGCCAGGTCGACGTCTTGATCGCCCCACCCCACGAAGCGGAGGTCGAACCCGTTGACCGCCTCGAAGTCGTCTCGCGCAACTGCCGTGAAGAAGCCGTAGGCCTTTCCTCGTGGCGCGAAGTCCGGAAGCCGCGGACGCCACGACCGGCGGCGATCGCGCGGCGTGAGGTAGCGCCAGTCGGAGATCTCGCGGCGGGCTCGGAGCGCGAGCTCGAGGGTGCTCCAGCGCTCGATTGGCGTCCGGTTGCTCAGGACCGATCGCGACAGCCGTTCGCTCAGCTGGAGCCGCGTGCCGGCCAGGAACCAACCGGGCAGCAGCGCACAGCGAACGGCAGCGACGAACTCACGGCGGGGGATGCAGTCGCCATCGAGGAACACGAGGTACTCCCCGGACGCGGCCGCCGCGCCGAGGTTCCTGACGTGAGCGAGGCGAAACCCCTCGTCGGGCTGCCGGACGTGCCTCAGCCGCCGTCCGAGAACCCGCCCCCACCGATCGACGACCGCTCCGGTGGGGGCGGTCGACCCGTCGTCGGCGACGACCACCTCGAACGCGGCGTCGGACTGCGCCGCGAGCCCCCTGAGGACGGCGTCGAGAGCATCCGGCCATTCGTACGTCGACACGACGACGGTCATGCTCCCCTCGTCGGGCCGGGTCGCTCTCCGGAGATGTCGTCGCGACGTGGCCGCCGGAACGCTCACCGGGAGATCGGATCCGGCTCCACGGTCCACTCGAGCAGCGGCCGGACGACGCCCTTCCATTGCCCGCCGAAGGCGCCTCGCGCAGAGTCGCCCTCTCCGGGGTCGAGAACCTCGAAGGAGACAGCCTCGTAAACGGCCGCGTGGTGCTCGAGCTTCGGGAAGTCGAGCGAGCAGATCGCGACCTCGCCGCTCACGGCTCCCTCGTTGAGGAGGTTGCCCGGGATCCAGGCCGTGGCCGCATATTCGCCGGGGGGCGTCGGCTCGTGCCAGCGCTCGTCGGTGTCCATCGCGTTGAACGCGACCGTCGACTCCCGGTCGAGCACCTTGATCTTGGGGAACACCGGCTTCCCCCGGCGGAGCACACGAAAGACGATCTCGATCCCGATCGGCCGTCGCACGTCCATGATCCCGGGCGGCATCCCCTCGTGCGGGAGGACGCGGACGGCCATGACCTTCGCGAGGTCGTCGCCGGGCGCGGCGTCCTCCGACGGCCAGACGCGCTCTACTCCGGCACTGTGGGTCTGGTGGAGGTAGTTCGCGATCACCTCCGCGGGGGCCCCGTCCTGGACGACCGTGCCGCCGTCGATCTGGAGCGCGCGGTCGCACAGCTGTGCGATCGCCGAGAGCGCGTGGGAGACGAAGAGCACGGTTCGCCCGGCGCTGCCGAGCTCCTCCATGCGACCGAGGCACCGGCGCTGGAACTCCGCGTCCCCGACCGAGAGCACCTCGTCGACGAGCATGATCTCCGGCTCCAGGTGCGCCGCCACGGAGAACGCGAGCCGCACGTACATGCCGCTCGAGTAGCGTTTCACCGGGGTGTCGATGAACCGCTCGACGCCCGAGAACTCGACCATGGCGTCGAAGCGCTGGTCGATCTCGCGACGCTTCATCCCGAGGATCGAGCCGTTCAAGTAGATGTTCTCGCGGCCCGTGAGCTCAGGATGGAAGCCGGTTCCGACCTCGAGCAGGCTCCCCACACGGCCCCTGATCTCGACGCGGCCGGAGGTCGGGGTCGTGATCCGGGTCAGGACCTTGAGCAGCGTGGACTTCCCCGCCCCGTTCCGACCTATGACGCCGAGGACCTGGCCTTCCGGCACCTGGAAGGACACGTCCCTGAGCGCCCAGATCTCCTGCTTCCCGCCGGCGCGGTGCTCGCGCCCCGCGAGGCGGCTCGCGGCATGCGAAAGCGATTCGCGCAGCGTCCCGTAGGCCGCCTGCATCTCGCCGAGCTGGTACTTCTTCGACAGCTCGTGCGCCTCGATCGCGGTCGGCATCAGATCGTGTCGGCGAAGCGCGGCTCGGACGACCGGAAGACGGCGAGGCCGACGACGAACAGCATGAGCCCGACCCCGACCCCCACAGCAGTCTGACCGAGGTTGGGCGTCGCGGCGTCGAGCACCGCCCAGCGCCAGCCGGCGATCACGGCGGTCATCGGGTTGAAGGCGAGAACCCACTGCCACTTCGTGGGAATCGCCTCGACCGCGTACATGACGCCCGAGAGCAGCGGCAGCACCTGCAGGAAGACGGGGATCATGTACCGGACGTCCCGGTACCGGACGTTCACTGCGGAGAACAAGAAACCGAGCCCCAGCACCGTGACCATCGCGAGCAGGATGAACACTGGGGCGAGCAGCACCTGCGCGCCGTTCGGCCAGGTGTCGTAGTGCCACATCAACGCGATCAGCACGGGCAGGCCGACGATGAAGTCGACGAGCGGCACAATCACGGAGCCGAGTGGCAGCAGCGTTCGCGGGAAGTACACCTTCGTGACGAGCTGCAGGTTCGAGGCGAGGCTCATGCTCGACCCGGTCAGCGCGGAGGCGAAGTACTGCATCGGCAGCACGCCGGCGAGGACGAGGCTGGGGTACGCCGTGTTCTTCTCGCCGGCCGGGAACTGGGCGAACTTGCCGAAGATGACCACGTACACCGCGGCGGTGAAGACCGGCACCAGGATCGCCCAGGCCACGCCAAGGAATGTCTGCTTGTACCGCACCGAGACGTCGCGCCAGACGAGCCGGGCGAGCAGCTCGCGGAAGTGCCACAGCTCGGAGACGTCGAGATGGGGCCAGCGCCGAGCCGGGCGGATCACAACGAGGCGGTCGACCCTGTCGTCGCTGTCGGTGGCCGGCCGAGACGAGTGCGGTGCAGGCGCCGGGATCTCGAGCTTGCTCTGGCTCACCAGGCGATGCTAGCCAGCGTCGAGGACCGCAGGCCCGTTCACCTCGCCGGTTGCTGGAGGAGAAGGCCGGGCTGCTGTTCCGCCAGGCGCATGCCCGCGAGCGTGTCCGTGGAGACCTCCGTGGGCACGCCCGCTCGGTAGCGGTAGAGCACGAACGTGGGCGTGCGCTCGGTCCCGACGAGCGAGAAGCCCGGCGGAGCGGGACGCGGGTCGAGGTCCGGCGGCCGGACACGCCCGCCCGAGAAGCCGCCTTCGGTCGCGAGGCCGACGACGGCGATCTCGCCGACCCGCACCCTGCTTCCCGCCGGTTCGTCCACCCCGGTCAGGTACGGGCTCCAGAGCGAACGGCTCAGGTACGGCGTGACGACGATCGCTCGCTCCATTCCCGACAGCTCCAGCTCCTTGGCGACCCCCCTCCAGTCGGTGCGGCCGTAGCCGGTGTCGAGGGTCACGGCCAGCGTGACGGCGAGCAGCAGGACCGCGAGCGCGGCTGCCGCGGCGAGGCCGAGCCGGTTCGCGGCAAACCCTGTGGCGACGCAGATCGCACCCGGCACGACCGCGAGGATCACGTTGCGGGCGGTCAGGTAGTCGTTCCCGACGAGCGCGAAGCCGATCGGCACGGCGACGACGGCGAGGGCGAGCGTCCCCCCGACGAGCGCGCCGCGCTGCTCGTGCGGTCCCGCGCGGATGACCACGAGCGCAAGTCCCGCCGCGACGAGTGCGGCGGCGAGGACGCTCCCCGCGATCTCCCCGGGGAAGCTGTAGCCGACGACGAGCGCCTTCGGCGTGCCGACGACCCGGGAGAGGAGCGAGGTGTCGCCCACCGTCTCCCCGTTGCCACGCTGCGCGTCCACGAGCGGCAGGTGCGCCGCGAGAACGGCGGCTGGCAGCACGAAGGCCGCGACGGCTTCCCTCCGCGCCGGATAGCGGGCGAGTAGCCAGGCGGCAGCGCCGGCGACGAGGAACACGGCGAAGTAGTGGGTGGCGATCGCGAGCGACGACGCAAGGGCCCAGAGCGCGAGGTCTCCTCGGCGAGGCGCGCGGAGCGCGCGCCCGAGGAAGAGGACGATGCAGGCCCCGAGGAGGACGAGGAGGCTGTACGAGCGCGCTTCCTGCGAGTACCAGACGAGGAACGGGTGGACCGCGACGAGAGCCGCGACGACGACCCCGACCCGCCTCGAGCAGAGTGCCGCGCCCGCCGCGTACGAGACGGGCACTGCGCACGTCCCGACGACTGCGGAGAGCGAGCGCAGCCCGACCTCGCCGAGCCCGAAGACCCGCGCCCACGGCCAGGCAAGCACGTAGTAGAGGTACGGCGTCGCTTCGGTCTCCCGGATGCCGTCGACCATCTCGCCGAACCCGCGGTCGAGGAGCGAGACCGTCGCGAGCTCGTCGAGCCAGAAGCTCTGCGAGTCGAGCGTTACGAAGCGGAGCGTGCCTCCGCAGGCCGTCAGCAAGAGGACGGCGACCCACGCCCGCCTCGGCTCGTCGATTCTCACCGGGCAGCTTGCGTCCGCTCGACGGCGTCGACCTCCGCGGCCTCAGCGGCTGCGGGCACCGCGTGCCTCGCTCTGCGACTCACCGGGTCTCGGCCAGGCCGGGGAGGCGGCCCTGCTTGAATGTCGGCGCATGCGGCGAGAATTCCGCAGAGTAGCCTCCAGGCTCCGCCGCCTCCTCGCCCATCACACTCGCGAGTCTCCCTACTACCGCAACCTCACCCCTTGCGAGCGAGGGTGGTACCACCGTGCCACCGGCGGGAGCATGGGCGACGATCGTGACGACGTCACGATCGTGATCACGACGACGGGGGGCAGCCTCTTCGAGACGACGCTGACTTTCCTGGACGACCGCTGGGCGATCTACGTCATCGACGGCTCTGACCGCTGCTATGGGCTTCCCGCCCTTCGTCATGCGCTCGAGAACGTCGCGACCCGCTGGGGGATCCTGCTCGACGAGGACGCGTTCGTGCTCAGCAACGATCGGCTCCTGGATCTGGTGAGATGGGCCGACGAGCACGGTCACGCCGCGGTCGGAGTGCCCGACGGCGGCGTCTTTCCTCGGCGCGTGCACAACCCCAACGCGCTGAACCTGTTCTTCAATGTCCTCGACCTCGAGGCCGTGCGGGAACGCTGGGATCCCGAGGCGTGCGGACGGTGGATGGACCGTGGTTCGGAGATGACCGACCCCTGGCCGCCTCCGTCGCTTCTCAGGCCCGACGTCCCGTATCTCTTCGACGACTACGAGCCCTACTACTGCTTCTACTTCTGGCTCGCGGACGCCGGTCTCAGGACCGGGTACCTCGATGCCCGCCTGCACAGCGACGGGCTGTCTGCGGTCGTGCTCGATCAGACGGGCGAACCGGTCGTTGCTCACACCTGGTACGGACGCGAGTTCGACACTCCGGGGGGCCCGATGCGCGAACGGATCCTCGACGTCGTCGAGTTCGCCCGCGGCGGCGAGGATCGAGGCGCACGCTGGCGCGGGCGCTTCTGAGACGCGCGGTCAGGCCGGGTGCCCTCGGCTGCCGGTCAGCGCTCCGAGTGCAGTCACGATGAAGATCGGGTACAGCGGCAGCGCGAACTCCGGGGCCACGCCCTGCGAGGCCGCGTGGACAAGGAGTACGAGGAACGCAGCCGCCCAGAGAACGACGATGATGCGCCACCTCGCGGGACGCCTCACGACGAGAGCGACGAGCCCGACGGCCAGCCACAGCGGAGGCCGCGGAAAGCGCGGCGTGATCCGGTTCAGGATCTCCGGGACGAAGGCGACCCCCGTTCGGGATGGCAGCTCTGCGTCCCACTCGCGGACACGGGCGACGATCTCGCGGTAGCGGGCTTGCTTCTCGGGCTCGCTCCACACGAGCGACGGATCGTCGAGCGTGCACGAGTCGATGTAGTCCGAGGCACACCAGACGAACCCGTACGGGACGCCGTCGACGAGGACCTGGGCCTGGGGGTTCGGAAGCACCGTGCCGTCGCGTTCGTACGTCGCCGGCGGTGAGCCGGGGTCCGTCTGCAGCCGCGGGCCGACGTCCTCGCGCAGCGGTCGCTGCATGAGGAACTCCCAGAACGTGTCCGCGACGCCGCGCACGTAGGTCCCGGGATGCTCCCGGATCGCTTCCCACGCGGAGTCGAAGAGGACGTCGTAGTCGTCCTCGCGGCCGAGCACGCGATCGGAGAGCGCGATCAACCTCACGGTCTCGTAGTTCGACCCGTTGCGCAGATACACGTCCAGCGGCACGTCGAGCGTCGCATACGGCGGCCGGTCGAGGACCTCCGCCCGGATGAGCTCCGCGAGCCGTCGCGAGGCAGGACCGTTCTCGGGCGCGACCGTCTTGTCTGCGAGGAACACGCGGAGAAACGGAACCCACGCCCGGCCGCCACGCGCGACCGTGGCGTCGCCGTAGCGCACCTCGTTGTGGATCGTCCAGAGACCGAGCAGCGCGACCACCCCCGCCAGACATGCTCCGGACCACGCGACTCGCCGACGCCAGGGCACGGGCAGGAGCAGCGGCACGAGAACGAGCGGAAGCAGCGCCTGGTTCGCCGGCCGAACGAGGACGAGGACCGCCAATCCAACCCCCAGCGAGGCGAAACGCGACGCCGAGGGCATCCCCGTGGCGCGGATGAGAAGGAGTGCCCAGAGCGCCAGAGCCGTTGCGAAGACGGCGTCGCTCGATGCCTGGTGGTACAGCGTCGCGTACGCGGGATAGGCGAGGAGGAGCAGCGCGCTCACAAGAGCCGCGAGGCGACCGAACGCGAGTGCCGTCGCGCTCCACGCGAGAATCGCGGTCGCGAACAGGATTCCGAAGATGACCTCGAGGGCTGCGCTCCCGGCGAGCTGCATCGGCGCACCCACCACGATCGGCGTCAGCGGCGTGCGAAACACTTGGAGCTCGGAGAGGCTCGGATCCCGGTCGAGTAGCTGGAGGTAGTAGGCGAGGTAGTCCCACGTGTCCCGCCCCTTGGCCATGGGCCAACCGAGCGATTCCACGGCGAACACGATGAGCGCGACGACGAAGAGCACGACGGCGGCCGACCTCGTCGATACGAACGCGATCAGTCGCTGGTACGCGCGATTCACGCTCGCCGATCGGTCACTGCCCGGCCCACCCGCGAGAGCCTCCGTTCTTCCAGGGCCGCGAGACGAGACTCGAGCTCGGCCACCCGCTGGCCGAGAGCCTCGCCGACGTCGGAATCGGGCAGCGTCGCATACTCCCCGGCGAACTCGGCTGCCGCGCGAACGCCCGCCTCTTCGACCCGCCCATGCGCGGGAGAACGGGCCTCACCGAAGCCGAGTGATCGCAGACGGTCGCGCAGACGCGTGTCCGTGACGTGGGTGCCCGCTGCGAGACCCCGCTCGACCCCGTCGTCGTCGAGGACCAGGGGCTCGTAGAAACCTTCGAGATCGCCGGCGCGATAGGCCTGATACGCCTCGGCCATGTGCCCGGGAATCCCCTTCTCGGCGTTCTTCTCGAGCGCGACGAACTGCGCGACGTACTTCCGTTTGCAGTGCTCGAGGGAGCGGACGGGGAAGTGGAGAATCTCGATCGGATACCAGCCGCGCAGCGGAACCAGGCCGTCGCCGAACGCCTCGTGGTTGCCACGTCCCACGCGCACGTTCGCGAGGGCTCGATGTGCCGATTTGAAGTGGGTGCTCAGAGGATGCGGATGGAACGAGGGCGCGCAGTACCGAACGGTCATTCGCTCCGCGAAGAATGGGTGGCCGTCCGGGCGAGGCGGGAAGTTGCGCCAGGCCCCCCGAACCACGCCCAGGCGCTCGGGAACGGCCGCGAGGATCTCCTTCAGATCGCCGACCTGCGGCCACCAGAACTCGTCGGCGTCGGCGTTGAGCACCCAGTCGGCGCCGAAGTCGGTCGCCGCTAGCCGCGCCATCTGCGTGACCCACTCGCTCTGACGGAGATCGTCGCCCTCCTCGCGGATCAGGTGCAGCTTGCCCTGCGCCGCCCAGCGGTCGAGGATCTCGGTCGTTCCGTCCGTCGAGCGGTTGTCCATCGCCACCACGAAGTCGACGCCCGCGCTCAGGTGGTACGCGATCTGGGCCTCCACCACGTCGGCCTCGTCACGCGCGAGCAGGGTCATCACGAGCTTCATCGCCGGAGGAGGTTAGAGGGCACAGCCGCGGGCGAGCCGCTCCTCGGCGAACGCGAGGGCAAGCGGTCCAGCACGGAGCCTCCCGGACAGGCCGAGCAGCGGAAGCTGGGAGCGGTAGCACCGGATCGCACGCCACTTCGCGAGGCGATCGCGCGCAGGGACGGGCTCCACCTCGAAGACGGCCCGTCCCGCGCGCTTCGTGTACGGCTGCTCCGCGTAGTAGGCGACCCGCGCGGGCTCGAGACTCCGGGAGACCAGCGTCGTCAGCCACGCGTGGTCGGGGTGCGTGAGCGGAGAGCCGGGCAGGAGCACGACCTGCGCGCCGTCG
>Ga0075429_100006173_pt1 | contig 10358 bp, 10 predicted proteins | sample RhiMetdeltSRZDD3_FD_75295 | JGI IMG/M metagenome (GOLD analysis project Ga0075429, IMG submission 75295) | Populus rhizosphere microbial communities from Tennessee, USA - Rhizosphere MetaG P. deltoides SRZDD3 | ecosystem: Host-associated > Plants > Roots > Rhizosphere > Soil | place: USA...
AGTCGTCGCAGGCCGAGGATTTCATCTACCACGAGGGGCTCGTCCACCCCGGCCTGCTGGCCACCGAGAACCGGCCCGAGTCGGGCCTGGTGATCGGCGGGGGGGAAGGCGCCACGCTGCGGGAGATGCTGCGGTATCCCAGCATGCGGCGCGCCGTCATGGTCGACATCGACGCCGAAGTGGTGGAGCTCTGCAAGCAGCACCTGCCCGAGATGCACCAGGGCGCCTTCGACGACCCGCGCACCGAGGTGCGAACGGAAGACGCCCGGGCCTATCTGGAGAAGAGCAACGAGCGGTTCGACTTCATCAGCGTCGACCTGGTGGAGCCGCTCGAGGCCGGCCCGGCGTGCATGCTGTTCACCAAGGAGTTCTACACCCTGGTCCGGGATCGGCTAACGCCCGGCGGCGCCATGACCCTGCAGGCGGGGATGACGAAGCTCGGCGAGCTGGACTTCTATACGTGCATCCATCGCACGCTGCGTGAGGTCTTTCCGGTCGTGGCCGGCTACCAGATCTTCATGTCGTGCTTCGGCACGCCCTGGGGCTTCATCACCGCCACCAAGAAGGTCGACCCGCGCACGCAGTCGCCGGCCACGGTCGACAAGATCATCACGGAACGGCTGCCCGGCACGCGGCTCGACTACTGGGACGGCGTGACCCATCAGCACGTCTACAGTCTGCCGCGCCACATCCGCACCGCCGTCGACGCGCAGACGCGCATCGTCACGGACGCCAATCCACTGATCGTCACCTGACGGCCAGGTGGCAGGCTCCCGAAGCACCGCCCTCGTCGTCCTGGTGGTCGTCGCCGGCCTCCTCGTGGGCTCCCTTCTCGGCGAGCTGCTCGGCGGGCTGACATCCGGGTCCGTCCGGGAGTTCTTCACCAACGGTCCCTCGATCGGGCTCACCAGTCCCGCCACGCTCGACCTGCGCTTCCTGGCGCTGACGTTCGGGCTCGTCTTCAAGGTCAACGTGGTCGGCGTGCTCGGGATCGTGATCGCGGCATTCGCGCTGCGCCGTCTCTGAGCAGCGCGCCCCACCTCGTCGTCGCCTCGGCGTCCCCGCGCCGACACGAGCTCCTCAGGACGCTCGGCGCCGACTTCACCATCGAGCCGAGCGACGTGGACGAGACGCTCGACTCCGCCCCGCTCCCGGACGCCGTGGCGGCGCTGGCATTGCGGAAAGCGCGGGCGGTTGCCGTGCGCCGGCGGAGCGGCCTCGTGCTCGGCGCCGACACGATCGTCGTGGTGGACGGCGACGCCCTCGGCAAACCGTCGGGTCCTCCGGAGGCGGCGGCGATGTTGCGCCGGCTCCGCGGCCGGGCCCACGAGGTCATGACCGGCGTGGCCGTGGTCGACGCGGCGACCGGCGCCGAGGCCACTCGGACGGTCACCAGTCGCGTCACCATGCGGGCGTACTCGGAGGCCGAGATCGCCCAGTACGTCGCCACCGGCGAGCCGCTCGACAAGGCGGGGGCCTACGCCATCCAGGGCATCGGCGGTGTGCTGGTGGCCGGACTCGAGGGCTCGCGCAGCAACGTCGTGGGGTTGCCGCTCGCGGCGACGGCGGCGCTGCTGCGGCGCTTCGGCGTGGCCGTCAGCGCGCCGGCGCTGGACTGAGGGCGCGGCGGACGGGCTCGACGTGAACCAGATCTTCCGGGCGCGGCACCCGCGCCGTGACCGGCAGCGCCAGATGCGCGCGGATCAGGATCAGCGTCTCTCGCACCTGCTCGACGGTGACGAGGCCGTCCTTCAGGTACAGATCCCGGCTGGCTGCGAGCCTGGCCCCGAACGCTTCCGGCATGATGGTGACCGCCCGGGGCAGCTTTCTCGCGAGGCCGCGTCCGTCTCCCTCGGCGATCCGGCGCTCCGCGGCGAGGACGGCGCGTGCGAAGGCCGTCAGGTCGCGATCGCGCGGTCGCCGGTCGCTCCGGACGAAGACGGCCGCGTTGACGGTGGGGGCGCCCACCGCCTGCCGGACGCCGGCCGGCGACCGGAGATCGACGAGCGCGTGGGCGTGGCCGCTGGCGATCAGACGCGACGCGGCCGGCTCCTGGACGAGCGCGGCGTGCACGTCCCCTGTCTCGACCGCGTGCACGACGCCGCGCTCGCCACGGCTCACGAGCCACATCTGCGCGACGCTCAGGCCGGCCCGGGCGAGCAGCCAGGCGAACCACGCCTGCTCCGGTGCGCCCGGCGTGCTGACCGCGATGCGCGTGCCGGGCAGGTCGTCGATCGAGCGTACGATCGTCTTGTGCGCGTCGGCCACGACCAGGACCACCGGCGGCGCCGCGGTGAGGCCGAGCACGAGCCGCGGCGACTGGCTCGCGAGGCGCGGGCCGAAGCGCAGGATCGCTTCCAGCGATGTGGCGGCCAGGTCCGCCTGGCCCTGGGCGAGCGCCTCGGCCGCGCCTGGCTCCGCGCGCGTCGTCTGCAGCGTGACCGCCAGCCCCTCGCGAGCGAAGTAGCCCTCGGCCTCGGCCACGCGCAAGGGAAGATACTCGAGTGATGTCGCGGGCCCGCTCACGGCGAGCGTCAGCGCCTGCAGCAGGACGATGACGCCCAGCACGTGGTCAGCTCGCCCCGTGCTGCGCGCACGCCGGACGATCCCCGGGCCGCCGCACGATCCGGTGAAAGCGCGGCTGCTGCGGCTCTACAGGGACCTGCTGCGTCGCTACGGGCCTCAGCACTGGTGGCCGGGCCGCTCGGCCTTCGAGATCGCCGCCGGCGCCATCCTGACCCAACACACCGCATGGACCAACGCCGCGCGAGCGGTGGCCGCGCTGCGGGCACGCGGTCTCCTTGCGCCCGCCCGTCTGGCCGCGATGCGGGAGGCGGAGCTGGCCGAGGTGATCCGCAGCGCCGGCACGTACCGTTTGAAGGCGCGCCGGCTGCGCGCGTTCACGGAGTGGCTCCTGCTCCGCTTCGACGGCCGGTTCCACGGGCTGCGGCGCACCCCGCTCGGGCCGCTGCGCCGCGAGCTCCTGACGGTGGCGGGGCTCGGACCCGAGACGGTCGACGCCATCCTCCTCTATGCCGCGCACCGGCCGGTGTTCGTGGCGGATGCGTACACGCGCCGGGCGCTCGGCGAGCACCGGCTGCTGTCGCCGGCGGCAGGGTACGAGGAGGCGCGGGCCTTCATCGAGGCGCACCTGCCGTCCGACCCGGCGCTGTTCAACGAGTTCCACGCGCTGCTGGTCGCCGCCGGCAAGGAGAGGCGGCGAGGCCTCACCGGCGGGCCGTCTCCAGCAGGATCGTCACCAGGCGCTCGGCGGCGTCGGGAACGGCCAGCGTCCGCGCGCGCTCGCCCATCTCCTTGAGCCGCGCTGGATCGGCCAGCAGCGACTGGATGCGGTCGAGCAGCAGGGCCGGGGTGAGCGAGGCCTGGGGCAGGATCGCGCAGCCCTGGGCGCGGCCGACCAGCCGCGCGTTCGCCATCTGCTCGTCGCCGCGGGTACCGGGCAGCGGAATGTAGAGCGCCGGCAGTCCCAGCTGGCAGCACTCGTTCACGGTCCCGGCGCCGGCGCGGCTGACGACGAGCGTGGCCGCGGCATAGATGCCGGCCAGCTCGTCGCCCACCCACGGGATGGGCGTGTAGCGCGCGGCGAGAGCCGGCGGCAGCGCGGCGCGCCGCTCCGTGAGCCAGGCGCGGTCGCCGGTGGCGGCGTTGTCGCCGCACTGATGGATCAGCTGCGCGTTCGCGAGAAGCGGCGACAGGATCTCCCCGACGGCACGATTGATGGCGTGGGCGCCCTGCGCGCCGCCGGTGACGTACACGAGCGGCAGCATCGGATCGAGCTGGAAGCGTGCGATGGCGTCCTGCCGCTCGCCGCGGCGCAGCTCGGGCCGCAGCGGGTTGCCGGTGAGAGCGACATCGGCGCCGCCGAAGAGACGCGCGGAGTCCGCAAAGGTCACCACCACCCGCGTGGCCAGGCGGGCCGCGATGCGGTTGGCGAGGCCGGGGACGGCCGTCTGCTCGTGGACGACGAGCGGCACGCGCGCCAGGCGCGCGGCGACGGCGACGGGCAGGGCGACGAAGCCGCCGGTGGCAAAGACGACACGCGGCCGGAGACGGCGGAGCAGGCGCCACGCGGTGGCGACGCCGGCCGGTGTGTTGATGCCGACATCCGGGACGTTCTGCCAGGCCCACGCGCGGCGCAGCTTGCCGGTGGGGATGGCGTGGTACGGGATGCCGGCCTCCGGCGCGCGCCGGGCCTCGAGCCCGCTGCGGCTGCCGATCCACGCGCACTCGATGCCGCGCGCGCGGAGGAGCGCGGCGACAGCGAGTCCGGGGGAGGTGTGGCCGCCGGTGCCGCCCCCGGCGATGACGATCATGTCGAGCGCGTGTCCCGGTAGCGCTCGAGGCCCAGGGCCACGAGCCGCTCGACGAGGTCCTCGTACGGGATCCCGGTGGCCTCCCACAGCCGCGCGTACGCGCTGGTGGCGGTGAAGCCCGGGATGGTGTTGATCTCGTTCAGGATGACGCGGCCGTCCTCGATGAAGAAGTCGACGCGCGCCATGCCGGCGCAGTCCACGGCGCGGAAGGCGGCGATGGCGATGTCCCGAACGCGCGCGGTGAGCCGGGCGCCGATCGGCGCCGGCACCGTCACCGTCGCCTCGCCCTCGGTGTACTTGGTCGCATAGTCGTACCACTCGGCGGCGTAGGTGATCTCACCGGGCAGTGACGCCTGCGGCACGTCGTTCCCGAGCACGCTGACCTCCACCTCGCGCGGCTTCTTGACGGCGCGCTCCACCACGATCTTCCGGTCGTGCCGCGCGGCCTCGTCGAGCGCTCTCGCCAGCTCGCTGGCCTTGCGCACCTTGCTGATGCCCACGCTCGAGCCGAGGTTGGAAGGCTTGACGAAGCACGGGAATCCGGTGACCTCTCGCACGCGGCGGGCTACCGCGGCCGGCTGCTCGCGCCACTCGTGGCGCAGCACCACCGTGTACTTGACGATCGGCAGGCCATGGGCCTGGAAGACCGCCTTCATGGTCGCCTTGTCCATGCCGACGGCGGAGGCCAGCACGCCGGCGCCGACGTACGGCACGTCGGCCAGCTCGAGCAAGCCCTGGATGGTGCCGTCCTCGCCGTACGGCCCGTGCAGCATGAGCACGACGACGTCCAGACCGGCGCGCAGCTCGGCGGGCATGCCGCCCGCGGGTTCTCGCCGTTCGAGCGCGGGCCTTGCCCGCGCACTTCTCTCCGTTGCCACGGGTGGGGGGCAATCGGGGGACGCGGCAGGTCGGTCGCCCCGATCCTGACCAGCCCGATCGGCGAGCGCTTTCTTCACGGCGCCGGTCGCGCCGTTCTGGGGCAGGGCCGCCCGGGCCTGGGAAGCGAGCGCGCGGAGGGGATCGCCCCCGACGACCCAGCGGCCGTCGCGGGCGATCCCGATCGGGACCACAGCGTGACCACGACGCTCCAGCGCCGCGATGACGGATGCGGCGGAAGCCAGCGACACCTCGTGCTCGCCCGACCTGCCGCCGAAGATCACCCCCACGCGCAGCGGGGACATGCCCCGCATTCTAGCAGGGGAGGGCGGCTCTACCTCAGCGCGAAGCGGGCGACGCGGAGGGAACGGCCGGCATCAATTGAATGAACCCGTTCGCCACCAGCCGGCGGTCGGCCTGCGGAACTCCGTAGAGCTTGACCTCGTCGCCGGGCCGGAGCGTCTGCCGGGTCCACGGGCTCAGCTTGCTGGCGTCGACGCGGACCGCCTGCCCGTACACCGTCTCGACCACGATGTCGGCAACGGTTACAGCTTTCACCTTGCCGTGCACCCGCCAGAGGTCGTCACTCGAGTCCGTTCGTGGCGAGGCCGCGGCCTCGTCGGCGACGGACGGGGTCTCGATCGAGGTCAGGGCAGTGTCGCCACCGCCGATGATGACCGCCGATAATTCCTGGGGTTTCATGCCCTCGATGCCGACCACGGAGATGCGGCCGGTGATCGGTGTGCCAAGACGCTCGGCGCTGGTCGCGTCCACATAATAGACGGCGCCGTCGTCGCCGCGGACGACAGCGATCGATTCGGTTGCCAAAGTGGCCGGCCACTCGAGCGTGCCCTTCAGAAGCCGCGGGTCGCCGGGGGCCGCGGCCGCGATCTCGGTCAGCAACACGAGCGAAGCGATGGTGAGAAGCAGCGATCTCATAGACACCTCCACGATTGAATAGCGTGAAGGTGTACCGCAAAGCGAGTGCCAGCGCCAGTACCGTCATGCCTAGGCCGATCGATTCTCGGCGCGCCAGCGGCGCCATTCCGCGAGCCGGCGCGCGAGCTCGGCCTCGAGCCCACGCGCCACGGGCCGGTAGTACTGGCGGCCGCGCAGCGAATCCGGCAAGTGCTCCTGACTCACGCGCGCGTCGGGCGCGTCGTGCGCGTACTGATAGCCCTTGCCGTAGCCGAGGTCCTTCATGAGCCCCGTCGGCGCGTTGCGGATGTGCAGCGGCACAGGCTCGGCGGGCGCCGCGTCGACGTCCGCGCGCGCCTCGTTGTAGGCGACGTAGGCGGCGTTCGACTTCGGCGCGAGCGCGAGGTACAGCGTGGCCTGCGCCAGCGCCAGCTCCCCCTCCGGGGAGCCGAGGAAATCATATGCCTCCTTCGCGGCCAGCGTCAGCAGCAGTGCCTGCGGGTCGGCGTTCCCCACGTCCTCGGAGGCAAAGCGCACGAGCCGGCGGGCGACGTACAGCGCATCCTCGCCGGAGTCGAGCATGCGCGTCATCCAGTAGAGCGAGGCGTCGGGATCGGAGTCGCGCAGCGACTTGTGCAGCGCCGAGATCAGGTTGTAGTGCTCCTCGCCGCTCTTGTCGTAGAGGAGCGTCCGTCGCTGCGAGGCTTCGCGAATCGTCGCCTCGGTGATGGCGCCCCCGTCCGCGAGCTGCGCGGCCAGCTCGAGCACGTTCAGCCCTCCCCGCGCGTCGCCGTTGGCGAGTCGCGCGATCGCGCGCAGGGCGTCGTCGGTGGCGCGCACGCCGGCGCCGCCGAGCCCGCGCTCCGTATCCGCGACGGCCGCCTTCATGATGGCCACGAGCTGCTCCTCGCCGAGCGGTCGGAGCACGTAGACGCGGCAGCGGGACAGGAGGGCGGAGTTGACCTCGAACGATGGATTCTCGGTGGTGGCGCCGATCAGCACGATCGTGCCCTTCTCCACGTGGGGCAGGAAGGCGTCCTGCTGCGCGCGATTGAAGCGATGGATCTCGTCGACGAACAGGATCGTGCGGACGCGGCGGCGGGTGCGCTCCACGTCGGCCTCGGCCACGACCTGGCGGATCTCCTTCACGCCGGACAGCACCGCGGAGAACGCCACGAAGCGCGCGCCGGCGACGCGGGCCATGAGCGAGGCGAGCGTCGTCTTGCCGGAGCCCGGCGGTCCCCAGAGGATCATCGAGTGCAGCTCGCCGCGCTCGAGCGCTGTTCGCAGGACGCGCCCGGGTCCGAGCAGGTGCTCCTGACCGACGACCTCGTCGAGCGAGCGTGGCCGCATGCGGTCCGCGAGCGGGCCCGCCGGCGTCGAGCCGGCCGCGCTGGCCGGCTGCTCGAACAGCTCCACGACTACGCTCCGGTCACCCGCGCGCGCAGCCAGGCCGGCAGCGCGGCGAGGTCGTCCAGTCGCGCCACCGGCGTGAGCTTCCAGCGCGACAGGTCCGCATCCTTCGCGCGATATGCCACGAACGGCACGCCGGCCTCGGCGGCGGCCACGCCGTCCACCCACGAGTCGCCCACGACGACGGCATCCCGGGCCGGACCGAAGTGCGCGGTGATGACGCGATAGCCATCGGGATCCGGCTTCATCTCGCGCATGTCGTCGCGGGTCACCACGAGATCGAGATGGGCGACGAGGCCGAAGCGCTCGAGCGCCGTCAGCGTGACCTCGCGCGCGTTGTTCGTCCACACCGCGGTCGCGAACCCGGCCGCGCGCGCGCCGGTGAGCGCGTCGAGCGCACCGGGCTCGAGCCAGGCGGCCTCGACCGCGCGGCGCTCGTGGTCGAGCGCGATCGCCCACACCGGCGCCGACATCGCCGGCGCCTCCGTCGCGCAGTGACGGATGAGCTCGCCGACGCGGTAGCGCTCGGGCCGCGCCGGCAGCGGTCCGCAGTGCCGCTCGATGAGGGCGCGCATCTCCAGGGCCATCGCGCCCAGGTCGAGCGGCGAGTTCACCAGCGTGTGATCGAGGTCGAAGACACACAAACGCACGCGGTGACGGTACCATAGCCGTGGTACGCTTTCGTCTGTGATGCGTCGCGTGCCGTGTGTTCCGGCCTGCCTCGCCGTCGTGCTCGCCCTGTCCGTCGTGTCTCCTGCCGCCGCCCTGGACGACGCCGACCGTCTCTGGCTCGTGGGCGAGCGCAGCTTCGCCGACGGGCTCTATCCCGTCGCGCGCCGGACGCTGGAGCGGTTCGTCACCCAGTATCCGAAAGACGCGCGGCTGCCGGAGGCCGTGCTGCTCCTCGGCAAGGCGCGGCTGCGCGCCGGTGACGCCGACGGCGCTCTGGAGGCATTCAAGCGCGCGCAGACGCTGTCGCCAGCGCCGGGCCGCCCGCAGGAGAGCCGCTTCTGGGAGGGCGAGGCGCTCTTCCGGCTCAAGCGCTTCGCGGAGGCGCGCGGCGCCTACGACGCCGTCGTCCGGACCGACGCCACCTCGCCGTTCGCCGCCGACGCCGTCTACGGGCGCGCGTGGTGCGACCTCGAGATGAAGCTGCCCGAGCCGGCGATCGCGGGCTTCCGCGAATTTCTGCAGACGTGGCCGGATCATTCGCAGGCCGCCTCGGCGACGCTGCAGCTCGCACGCCTGCTGGCCGACGAGAAAAAGCCCGGCGAGGCGGTGGCGGTGCTCCAGCCCTTCGCTGCCAAATATCCCGGCTCACGGCTCGCGCCCGACGCGCAGTTCCTGCTCGGCTGGGCCAAGACCAACGCTGGTGACGCGCGCGGCGGCCTCGCCGATCTGCGCGCCTTCGTCGCCGCGAATCCGTCGCACGATCAGGCCCCGGCCGCCCGGAAGATCATCACGCAGGCGATGGCGCGCGGCGGCGACCGCGAGGAGCAGCTCGAGGCCTACAAGGCGCTGATGGACCAGGAGCCGGCGTCCGCGGACGCGCTCTACAACGCGGTGCAGATCGCCACGCGCCTGTCGCGGCCCAAGGAGCTGGAGGCCGCGTGGAAGCGCCTGAGCGCGGAGTTCCCGGACCACGCGCTCACGCGCCGGGCGGCGCTCGATCGCGCCAGCGCCGCCTTCAAGGAAAAAAACTGGAAGGCTGCCGCCACGCTGGGCCAGCAGGCGGCCAGGAGCGAGGACGATGCGGTGAAGGCGGAAGCGCTGCTGATCGTGGGCGAGTCCGAGCTCAAGCAAAAGCGGTTCGCGCCGGCCGCCAAGGCGTTCGAGGCGGTCAGGAGCATGGGCGACGTGGACGCCGGCGTGCGGTACCGGGCGCTGGCCGGCCTTGGCCTCGCGCGCGAAGAGCAGCAGGACTGGAAGGCCGCCCTCGCCGCCTACGAGTCCGTCGTCAACCGCAGTCCGGACGCGACGCTGCGGGACTGGGCGCGCGAGCGCGCGACGGCGATGAAGTCGCGCCTGGCCAAGCCCGCGGCGCCGGCGCCCGCGAAGCCCGCACCCAAGAAGGACGGCAAGTCATGAGGACGCGGGTGCTCGGCCTGCTCGCCCTGTGGCTGGCGCTGGTCGGCGCCGCGCCGCGGCCGGCGGAGCCGCCGGGGCCGGATCTCGCCCGGCTGGTCCCGTTCGCGAACGCGCCGCTCGACAAGTCGCCGCTCGCCATCGCCCTGCCGTTGCCAGCCGTTCCCGTGGCGCTGCCGACGCTTCCATTGGTCGCGGTGACGCCACCCGCCGCCGCCAGGCCGGTGGCGTTCATCGAGGCGCCGCGCACGCTGCCGTGCGTGGGTGCGTGGCTCGGCATCGCGACGGAGTCCCTCGCGTGCGGGCGCGCCCGCTATCAGCGCGGCGAGTACGAGGAAGCGGCGAAGGCGCTCGAGCCGGCGGTCCGTCGCGGGACCGATCGCGCGGTGCTGAACGAGGCGCGCTACTGGCTGGGCGAGACGTTCTGGGAGCTGGGCAAGCTCGAGCAGGCCGACTGGCTCTTCCGGCAGGTCGCCGAGCAGTCGCCGCGACAGGACTGGGGCGCGTGGGCACTGCACTCGAGTGGCTGGACGGCGCTCCGGCTCGGACAGCACGCCCGCGCGCGCGAGGCCTTCACGCAGCTCCTCGCGGGCCCCAACCCCGCCTCGGTCGACGCGTGGGGCCGGCACGGGCTCGGTCTCGCGCTCATGGCGCTTGGTCGCTACGACGAGGCCGAGCAGACGTGGACCGCTCTCGCTGCGCGTCCGATCCCGCCCGCGATCGCGCGCGACG